>ERZ652168.4-NODE-4-length-161306-cov-18.6666_pt1 | contig 161306 bp, 142 predicted proteins | sample MGYA00514763_ERZ652168 | MGnify/ENA metagenome assembly ERZ652168
GTTTATTAGTCTATGCATATAAAACTTTGGAAGATATAAGCATTGAAACACAGATAAACAATGTATTTGCAAACGGAATCCCCGAAATTACTATCACATATAAGGATATCAAAATACCTAAGCACAAATCACATAAACAGATGGAGAATATTTTATTTAAATACTGAGTGATGAATGGTATTATTTTATCCACAAGAATGAAGCTAAAAATTTTTATATATGATTTGCAGATAAGGGTTTGTCGACTTATGTCCATTTCTGTGCTATGATTATATTTACATAATTATAGAAAAGAAAGGGGTATTTTCTATGGAAGATACGTCTGAAAATACAGAAAATCTATTGAAGGAAGAATCGTCAAAACATATATGTATAGGCATTCTGGCCCACGTGGATGCAGGAAAAACTACATTGTCAGAAGGTATGCTTTATGTAAGCGGGAGTATCCGCAGTCCCGGCCGGGTGGATCACAAAAATGCGTTTCTGGATACTTATGAGCTGGAGCGTGCGCGGGGAATTACCATATTTTCTAAACAGGCGGTTTTTTCCTGGAAGGATTTGGGAATAACCTTGTTAGATACTCCCGGGCACGTTGATTTTTCGGCGGAAATGGAACGTACCTTGCAGGTGTTGGATTATGCAGTGCTTGTAATCAGCGGTACTGACGGTGTACAGGGACATACAGTGACTCTGTGGAGGCTTTTACGGCAGTACAGGATTCCGGTATTCCTCTTTATTAATAAAATGGATCAGGAGGGAACATGCCGGGAATCTATAATGAAGGAACTGAAGAAGCGCCTGGATGAAGGGTGTATAGATTTTTCTTCAGCCTCGGATGTGGACTATAAGGATGCAGAGTGGTTGGAGAATTTGGCAGTGTGTGATGAGAGGCTGCTGGAGGAATATTTAGAGGCAGGGGATATATGCCGGGAATCTGTAGCCAGCGGGATTTATGAGAGAAAAATATTCCCCTGCTACTTTGGCTCTGCACTCCGGGCGGAAGGGGTGGAAGAACTGCTGGAAGGGATGAGGCAGTTTACCTGGACCCCATATCAATCCTATATAAAGGGTGAGGGGGGCGCCTGTAAAACAGAGGAGGGCGTATTCGATTTAAGCAGAGGGCCCTTTAAGGCAAAGGTATATAAAATTTCCAGGGACGAGCATGGGATCAGGCTTACTTATTTAAAGGTAACTGGCGGGATGCTTAAAGTAAAGGATATCCTGCCCGGAATTGAGGAAAAGGTAAACGAGATCCGGATTTATTCTGGGGCCAAATATGAATCTGTGAGGGAAGTTGGGACAGGGGGAATCTGTGCTGTGACAGGGCCTGCCTCCACCTATCCTGGACAGGGCCTTGGAGGGGAAAAGAGTACGGATATGTTTGTGCTGGAGCCCGTCCTTACATACCAGATTAAGCTGCCGGAAGGATGCGATGTACATAAAATGCTGGGGAATTTAAGGGAGCTGGAGGAGGAAGAGCCGCAGCTTCATATTGTGTGGGAAGAAAAGCTGGGGGAGATACATGCCCAGTTGATGGGAGAGGTACAGACTGAGATCTTAAAAGAAATCATATGGGAAAGGTTTGGAATCCGTGTAGAGTTTGGGCCTGGTAATATTGTTTATAAAGAAACCATACAAAATACTGTGGAAGGCGTGGGGCACTTTGAACCTCTGCGCCATTATGCGGAGGTGCATCTGCTGCTGGAGCCGGGGGAGCCTGGGACAGGCTTGCAGTTTACCTCTGCCTGCAGTGAAGACATGCTGGATGGAAACTGGCAGCATCTGATTCTTACACATTTGGAGGAAAAAGAACACAAAGGGGTACTGACAGGTTCGCCTGTCACGGATATGAAGATCACACTGGTTTCCGGAAGGGCCCATCTGAAACATACGGAGGGCGGAGACTTCAGGCAGGCAACCTACCGGGCAGTGAGGCAGGGACTGAAAAAGGCAAAAAGTATTGTGCTGGAGCCTTATTATGAATTCCGTCTGGAAGTGCCTTCTGCCAATATAGGCAGAGCGATGTCAGATATCCAGAAAATGCAGGGAAGTTTTGGGCAGCCTTCTGTGGAGGGGGAATTATCTATCCTCAATGGGAGGGCGCCTGTATCAGAAATGAGCGGCTATCAGACCGAATTACTCTCTTATACTGGAGGCCAGGGAAGGATGTTCTGCAGTCTGAAGGGGTATGAACCCTGCCATAACCAGGAAGAAGTTATAGAGATCATGGGATATGATTCAGAGTCAGACCTGGAGAATCCTACAGGGTCGGTATTCTGTGCCCACGGGGCAGGATTTGTTGTAAAGTGGGATCAGGTAGAGGAATACATGCATATGGAAAGCAGTCTTCCTTCTGCAGGTGCAGAGTATGACGGCCAGGGCCCTGAGGCCAGGCAGCCTGCCGCTGTATCCAGGATAGAGCTGACACAGGAGGAGTTGGACGCCATCTATGTGCGGACTCCAGATCCAGTGAAGAAGAATATGAATACCCATCCAATCACTGTACAGGCTGCCGCAGGGGATGGGGAGCATGGAAATATGAAAAGTGGGACTGGGGATCGGAGAAAGCAGGGCCAGGAGGAATACCTTCTGGTTGACGGATATAATATTATTTTTGCGTGGGATGACCTTAAGCAGCTGGCCGATACGAATATAGAGGCAGCCAGAGATAAACTGATGGATATTTTATGTAATTACCAAGGATATAAAAAATGTACAGTAATCCTTGTGTTCGATGCATACAAGGTAGAAGGGAACCCAGGAGAAGTGTTGAAATATCACAATATTCATGTGGTCTATACAAAGGAGGCCGAGACAGCGGATCAATATATTGAGAAAACAGTCCGCAGGATGGGCAGGAAGTATAGTGTTACTGTAGCCACATCGGATGCCCTGGAGCAGGTGATTATTCTGGGCCAAGGAGCACTGAGGGTTTCTGCAGATGGGCTGAGGGAAGAGATAGAGCTTATGCTCAGGGAGATTAGGAGCGAGTTCTTGCAGGGAACCCAGGAGGGGAAAAATTATTTGTTTGATTATGCCGGGGAAGAACTTGCAGAATCTTTGGAAAGCCTGCGTCTGGGGGAGGACGTATAGCCTGCCGTATATTCTATATATTCCGGGCATACTTAAGAAAAGGAAGGAGAAAGCATTTTGCTTACGATAAATAAATATGTGAGAGCCAATTCCCTGGAAGAAGCCTATGAATTGAATCAGGCCAGAAATGCCAGGGTTATGGGCGGTATGATGTGGATGAGGCTGGGAAATGCCAAGGTTAATACAGTGATAGATTTATCTGGACTGGGCCTGGATCAGATAGAAGAGACAGAGCATGTGTTCAGAATAGGCGCTATGTGTACTCTGAGGCAGCTGGAGGCTCATGAGGGCCTGCGTATGATGTATGGGGATGGGGTGGCAGAATCGGTAAGGCATATTGTTGGTGTGCAGTTCAGAAACCAGGCTACCGTTGGAGGCAGTATTTATGGGAGATTCGGGTTTTCTGATGTGCTGACCTGCCTGCTGGCCCTGGATACATTTGTGGAACTATATAACGGTGGGACCATCCGCCTGTCCGAATTTGTAAAACGGAAGAAGGATAAGGATATCCTTGTTTCTATTATTATACGTAAGAGTGACAGGAAACTCCGGTACTCCTCTATCCGGCAGACAAAGGCAGATTTCCCGGTGCTGGCCTGTGCAGTTGTGGCCGGGCCTGTCCATGGGAAGGAGACCTGGTATTTTTCCGTAGGAGCCAGGCCGATGAAGGCGGAGATATTAGAAAAGCCGTGGGAGATTCCCGGAGATATTACAGACCAGCAATTGAGGGCGTATGCGGCAGAGGCGGCGGACGGCTTTCATTATGGATCTAACATGCGTGGCAGTGCGAAGTACCGCAGAGAACTGGCAGAGATTTTGATTCTGCGCTCCATGCGTTCTATGATAGAGGAGGGGCGGTAAAATGGATGTGGGATTTATTCTAAATGGGAAACAAGTATCAGTTGAGGCAAAAGGAGACACAATTCTTCTGGATGTACTGCGCCAGTTGGGGTGCCATAGTGTGAAATGTGGCTGTGAAACGACAAACTGCGGCCTTTGCACTGTCTGGATTGACGGAAAATCCCGCCTTTCCTGTTCCATCCTGGCGGCAAGCGCTGAGGGAAGAGAGATTACCACCCTGGAGGGCGTACAGGAGGAAGCGGAAGAGTTTGGCAGGTTTCTGGCAAATGAAGGGGCGGAACAATGTGGATTTTGTTCTCCGGGATTCATTATGAATGTCTTAGCCATGATGCGGGAGCTGGAGAGTCCAGGCAAAGAAGAGATCAAGGCTTATCTGGCTGGCAATTTATGTAGGTGCACAGGCTATATGGGGCAGCTGCGTGCCATTGAGAAATATATCCAGCATAAGAAGGAGGTGCAGGCATGAGAGTTGTGAACCAACCCGTTCCAAAGGTAGATTATGAAGCCCTGGTGACAGGGAAGGGCGTTTACACAGACGATCTTGCCCCTGCAGACTGCCTGATCGTTAAGGTGCTCAGAAGTCCCCATGCACACGCCCTGATAAAAGATATCCAAGTGTCCAGGGCTGAGGCAGTGCCGGGAATTGAATGTGTCCTTACTTATAAAGACTGCCCTGATAAGCGTTTTACTATGGCAGGGCAGACGTATCCTGAGCCAAGTCCTTATGACAGGCTGATTCTGGATCAGCGCATGCGGTTTGCAGGGGATGCAGCCGCGGTAGTGGCGGGTTCCAGCAAAGAAGCAGTTGACAGGGCGCTTAAATTGATTAAGGTCAAGTACGAGGTGCTTGAGCCGGTGCTGGATTTCAGGAAAGCTAAGGATAATCCCATTCTTGTACATCCCGAGGATAATTGGAGGAGCCTGTGCCCGGTAGGCGCAGATAATAAGAGGAACCTCTGCGCCCATGAGGAGGATTCCTCAGGGGACATTGAGTCGGTTCTTGCCGCCTGTGCCCATGTGGTTGACAGGGTTTACCACACAAAGGCGAACCAGCAGGCGATGATGGAGACGTTCCGTACCTTTACATATCTGGACACATATGGCCGGCTGAATATTGTTTCTTCTACACAGGTGCCCTTCCATGTACGGCGCATTCTGGCAACGGCGCTGGATATACCAAAGTCCAAGGTGCGGGTTTTAAAACCGAGAATCGGAGGGGGGTTTGGCGCAAAACAGACTGTGGTGGCAGAAGTGTATCCGGCCCTGGTGACATGGAAGACAGGCAAGCCGGCTAAGATTATCTACACAAGAGAAGAGTCCTTTATTGCTTCTTCCCCACGCCATGAAATGGAAGTTCATGTACGTGTGGGCGCTGACAGTGAAGGGATTATTAAAGGAATCGATGTCTATACGCTGTCCAATACAGGGGCGTTCGGGGAACATGGCCCCACAACCGTGGGCCTGTCGGGGCATAAGTCGATTCCTCTGTATGGCAGGGCAGAGGCATTTAGGTTTGTATATGATGTTGTGTACACCAATATAATGTCTGCCGGGGCATACCGGGGATATGGGGCAACCCAGGGAATTTTTGCAGTAGAGTCGGCTGTCAATGAACTGGCGGGAAAGCTGGGGATGGATCCTACAGTGCTCCGGGAGAAAAATATGGTAAGGGAAGGCCAGCAGATGCCCGCTTACTACGGAGAGACCGCTAATAGCTGTGCCCTGGACCGCTGCCTGAAACGCGCCAAAGAGATGATTGGCTGGGACAGTAAATATCCCCGGAGGGACATGGGGAATGGAAAAGTCAGGGGTGTCGGCGTGGCTATGGCGATGCAGGGTTCCGGGATTTCGGCAGTGGATACTGCTTCCGTAGGCCTTAAAGTCAATGATGACGGATTTTACAGCCTTTTGATCGGAGCCACGGACATGGGAACAGGCTGTGATACGATTCTGGCCCAGATGGCTGCAGAATGCCTGGACTGTGAGATGGGAGATATTGTGGTGCATGGGGTCGATACAGATACCTCCCCTTATGATTGTGGCTCCTATGCTTCAAGTACCACCTATGTGACAGGGATGGCTGTGGTGAAAACCTGTGAGACATTGCGGGGGAAAATCTGTCAGGCAGGGGCCAGGTATCTGGGATGTGATACAGAGGATGTGGAGTTTGACGGAGACAAAGTGATTAACCTGAAAACAGGGGAATGTATTACAAGGGCAGATATTGGGAACCGGGCCATGTGCAATAATGAGGAGGCACTGTATGCCAGTGAGGCATTCACCTCCCCTATTTCCCCTCCTCCTTTTATGGCGGGAATTGCAGAGGTAGAGATAGATACAGAGACTGGAGGGATTGAACTGATAGATTATGCGGCAGCAGTTGACTGCGGGACTGTTGTAAATCCTAACCTGGCCAGAGTACAGACAGAAGGAGGGATTGCCCAGGGAATTGGCATGGCTCTCTATGAAGATATTGTGTACAGTAAAAAGGGAAAGAATTACAGCAATTCCTTTATGCAGTATAAAATTCCGAGCCGCCTGGATGTAGGCTCTATCCGGGTAGAATTTGAGAGCAGCTATGAACCGACAGGCCCCTTTGGAGCAAAATCTATAGGGGAGATTGTGATTAATACGCCCCCGCCTGCTATTACAAATGCAATCTGGAATGCAACAGGCATCCAGATCCGTGAATTGCCTGCCACAGCAGAAAAAATATTCTGGGGCCTTAAAGGGAAATAGTATAATAGAGCTGGGCGCGCAGGAAAAAGGACTGATGCAGAATGTAAAAATACATCTGGCATCAGTCCTTATACATTTAAAAAGGTATTCTTAATTCTGCAAAAGTTTCTTCTGATAGGCCAGCCGCTGGCTCCCGTCTGCCACATAAATAATCCCGCAATATGAAAATCCATTCTTATCCAGCAGGTGCTGCATAACTATATTATCTCTGTGGGTATCAATCCTTAAGTTCCCGCATTGCCTGAGTGCCCAGGCGATACAGAAAGAGGCGGCTCCTTTTAGGGCGCCGTTGGAGGTGATTCTATGTACGGCTCCATAGGGGGAATCATCCAGCCATTGGCCTTCATAGATTTTTGCATAGGTATCATCCCGGCCTTCTCTGTAATAAAAAGTTGCCGCAATCTTGCCGCTGTCCTGGCAGACATAGCTGTTTCCTTCCTCAATATCCTGGGCCACCAGTGCTTTTGGAGGGTAGGAATTACCCCACTGTAAAGGATTGCCGTGGACTGCCATAAATGATCTGGCATCTTCGTACATTTTTAAAATCGTGTCCAGATCAGCCAGAGTTGATTTTCTAATCTGCATAGTTAAAATCACCTTTCAACATAATAAATATTATTTTGTAGTTATATCCCGCCTTATTCATAGGGAGGCAGAACAGAGAAAAAGAAAATGCCGTGCCCGTGATGTGTTCTCAAGTAAATGTGGACTGCATTAGAACGATCTGCCTGGTAAATAAACCCACTATGAGGGTTAGAAGTATGCATATGTTTGGCAGGAGGGAATACTTCTATTTTATATGGAAATAAATCGTTAGGCAATTAGATAAAATAATGAAAATATGAGTCCTTTATGCTTGAAAATCCGTCTATTTAATGTAAGATAGAAGTATATCCTGGGAAATCAGGTGGGAATTGCAGGGATAGATTACTTATGAGGAGGGCACTGACAATGAAAGGCAGAAAAATACTGATACTTGTACTGGGGATCCTGGCGGGTTCTCTGCTATGTATTTACTTAGCGGTTTCTGTTTACTTTATGTCACACTTTTATTATGGAACGGAAATAAACGGGATTAATTTTTCTATGAAAACGATAAAAGAGGCAGAGGGGTACTTTGAGGAGCAGGTGGGGGAATATGTGATGACTATCCGCACGAAGGAAGGGCAGGAAGAGAAAATAGCGGGGAAAGAGCTTTCTATGAGATATAAAAAGAGCGGGGAGTTAAAGGGGGCGCTGGAAAAGCAGAATGCTTTTTTGTGGCCGTCTATGTTCGGGAAGGAAAATAATATTACAATCAAGACAGGGGTCGACATAGATGAAGCGTTGCTGAATCAAAAGATAGAGGCTTTGGACTGTTACAAAAACGAAGGGAAAACAGATCCGGAAAATGCGAGGCCTGAATTTGACGGCGACAGGTTTGTGGTACGGCCGGAAGTACTTGGGACGAAAGTAAACCAGGAACAAATGAAGGCTAAAGTAAAAGAAAAGGTTCAAAATCTTCAGGCAGATTTGGATCTGGAAGACGAGGGGTGCTACCAGAGGCCTGCGTTCACTTCTGAGTCCAGTGAAGTAAAAGCGGCATGTGATGTGATGAACCAATATTGTAATGCTAATATCACATATGATATGCCCCCTCAGAAGGATGTGGTAGATAAGAGCCTGATCTCCACTTGGCTTTCTTGTGACGAAAACATGAATGTTGTATTTCAGGAGGATATGGTGCGTGCATATATGGCCGAATTTGCGGCGAAATATGAAAGCCTGAATAAAACAAGGACGTTGACAACCCCTGCGGGGAAAGTGGCGGAGGTGAGCGGCGGGACATATGGCTGGGCCATTGATGAAGCTACAGAGGCGGAAGCACTGATTGCTTCCATAAAAGCCGGGGAAACTGTCACAAAGGAACCTGTATATGAGCAGAGAGCGGCTGTGTATGGAGAGCAGGACTGGGGGACTACGTATATTGAGGTGGATTTAAGTGCACAGTATATGTGGTATATTTCTGAGGGGAATGTGATGTTGGAGACTCCGGTTGTCACGGGGAAACCTTATGAACATTCTACTCCTGCCGGGGTTTATGATATTTTACTTATGTCACTGGATACAACTTTAGTGGGGAATATTGTGCCGGAAACAGGAAAGCCGGAATACAGGACGCCTGTGTCCTACTGGATGCAGGTGACCTGGGGAGGGGTAGGTTTCCACGATGCTACATGGCAGCCTGCATTTGGGGGAGACCTGTATTGGAGTATCGGATCCCACGGCTGTATCAATATGCCTCTGGATATGGCAGGCTCCCTGTATAGTATGATTTCAGCCGATACCCCTGTTGTCATGCACTATTAGAATATCTAAGGTGTGGCCTTGGAGTATAGGGCATTGTATAAAATTGGGTACAATGAGAGTAATGATATCTATTATCAATTAAAATCTTGTTTTTTCTATCATGTGATGATATACTGTGCGTGTAAAAAAGATATACCTGATTTCACCACAAGGAGGATGATATAAAATGGCACAGTATGAACAATGGGAAGGTTTTAAAGGCAGGCTCTGGAAAGACGATGTAAATGTCCGGGACTTTATCCAGAATAATTATACAGTATATGACGGCAATGAAAGTTTCCTGGCAGAACCTTCTGAGGCTACAAAGAAATTGTGGGGGAGACTAAAAGAACTCCAGAAAGAGGAGCGGGCCAAAGGCGGAGTCCTGGATATGGAGACTGAGGTTGTATCCGGCCTGACTGCGTATGGCCCCGGTTATATTGACGAAGGGATGAAGGACCTGGAAAAGGTAGTGGGCCTCCAGACAGATAAACCTTTGAAAAGAGCATTCATGCCATATGGCGGAATCAATATGGCGGAGCAGGCATGCAGGACTTACGGATATGAACCCAGCAAAGAACTGCACGATATTTTTACAAAATATCACAAGACCCATAATCAGGGAGTTTTTGATATTTATACACCTGAGATGAAGCGTGCGCGGCATAATAAGATTATTACAGGACTTCCAGATACTTACGGAAGAGGAAGGATTGTGGGAGATTACCGCCGTGTGGCACTTTATGGGGTGGACCATTTAATCGAAAAGAAGATGGAAGATTTCGATGAGACAGAACGTCATGGGATGAAAGGTACGGACTTTAGGCTCAGGGAAGAGGTGGCCGACCAGCTGAAAGCGCTCCATGGAATGAAGGAAATGGCAGCTGTTTATGGATATGATATCTCAAAACCAGCAAAAGATGCTGCAGAAGCAGTTCAATGGCTGTATTTTGGATACTTGGCGGCAATTAAAACACAGAATGGGGCTGCCATGAGTGTGGGCCGGATTTCTACTTTCCTGGATATTTATATCCAGAGAGATATGGATAGGGGGATCCTTACAGAGGAACAGGCACAGGAGTTGATTGACCATATTGTTATGAAGTTCAGGATGGTGAAATTTGCCAGAATACCTTCTTACAATGAACTTTTTTCAGGCGATCCCGTTTGGGCCACATTAGAGGTAGCCGGACTGGGACAGGATGGGCGGTCTATGGTGACAAAGAATGATTTCCGCTTCCTCCACACCCTTGAGAATATGGGGCCGTCTCCAGAGCCGAACCTTACGGTTCTGTATTCCTCCCGCCTGCCAGAGACATTTAAGAAGTATGCCTCACATATTTCTATTACCACAAGTTCCATTCAGTATGAAAATGATGATGTCATGCGCCCAGTTTGGGGAGATGATTATTCTATCTGCTGCTGTGTGTCTGCTACCCAGACAGGTAAGGAAATCCAGTTCTTTGGGGCCCGGGCCAATTTAGCAAAATGCCTGCTGTATGCAGTCAATGGCGGTGTGGACAGCAGGACAGGAGAGCAGGTAGGGCCTGCTTATAAACCAGTTGCTTCTGAATATCTGGACTTTGATGAGGTGATGGACAAATATGACAAGATGATGGATTGGCTGTCCAAATTATATGTAGATACACTAAATATGATCCATTATATGCATGACAAGTATTACTATGAGGCTGCAGAGATGGCTCTCATAGACACAGATGTGAGAAGAACCTTTGCAACAGGGATCGCAGGATTTTCTCATGTAGTTGACTCACTGAGCGCTATAAAATATGCTAAGGTAAAAGTAATCCGCGATGAGAGTGGACTTGCCGTGGACTATGAGACGGAAGGGGATTTCCCCAGATATGGCAATGACGATGACCGGGCCGACGAGATTGCAGTATGGCTTTTGAAAACATTTATGGGAAAATTAAAGAAATGCCATACTTATAGAAATTCCGAGCCTACAACATCTATCCTGACAATCACATCTAATGTAGTATATGGGAAAGCAACGGGATCGCTTCCAGATGGAAGAAAGGCAGGGGAGCCGCTGGCGCCAGGAGCGAATCCATCCTACGGCGCAGAAAAGAATGGTTTGCTGGCATCTTTGAATTCTGTTGCGAAGCTGCCCTATGAGGATGCATTGGACGGTATTTCTAATACCCAGACAATTAATCCAGGGGCCCTGGGACATGATGGGCAGGAGCGTATTGATAATCTCACTCATGTGCTGGACGGCTATTTTGATCAGGGGGCCCATCATCTGAATGTGAACGTTTTTGGGAAAGAAAAGCTGATTGATGCAATGGAACACCCGGAGAAAGAGGAGTACGCAAACTTTACGATCCGTGTTTCTGGCTATGCAGTTAAGTTTATTGACCTTACCCGGGAGCAGCAGATGGATGTGATTTCCAGAACCTGCCATGCAAGTATGTAGCCGGAATCAGGGAAAGCAGCAGAGATATAACAGCGGATAAGAGCAGTAGGGGGATCCTTTAAGTATACCTTCTCCTGGCAGATATGATCTCTTAACAGGAGTGGATGTCTGTCGGATAGCCAGGTATGGGATAAGGGTTCCCCTTTCCATGCGGTCTGTGAATTAGGAGGGAAATAATGACGGAGGAAAAGGATAGGAGAGGGTATGTTCATTCTCTGGAAAGCTTTGGTTCTGTAGACGGCCCCGGAGTACGGTTTTTAGTTTTTATGGGCGGCTGTGCTATGAGGTGCCAGTTCTGCCATAATCCTGATACCTGGAATATGAAGGCCGGCTCTCTATATACGGCGGAAGAGCTGCTTGCCCAGGCGAAAAAATACCGGGCCTATTGGGGGGCAAAAGGAGGCATTACTGTAAGCGGAGGCGAGCCGCTTCTGCAGATAGATTTTTTGACAGAGTTTTTTGCTTTGGCCAAGGCCGAAGGAATCCATACAGTGTTGGACACAAGTGGAAATCCATTTACGTATGAAGAACCATTCTGGGGAAAGTTTCAGAACTTGATGAAATATACAGATTTAATACTTTTGGATATAAAGCATATTGATAACGAAAAACACCGGGAACTGACAGGGTGCCATAATACAAATATTTTAGAGATGGCCAAATACCTGTCAGACATAAAGAAACCAGTATGGATAAGGCATGTGCTGGTTCCGGGTTTAAGTGACAAAGACGAATATCTGGTTAGGCTTAGCCGTTTTATCCAAACATTAAATAATGTTGAGAAAGTGGAAGTACTCCCATACCATACCCTTGGGGCATATAAATGGAAAGAACTGGGGATGGAGTATCCATTGGAGGGAGTAGAGCCGCCGACAGAAGAACGCATTACCAATGCAGAAAGAATTCTGGGGGTGCGGGGTTAATAGTGGGGTCAGTCCCTTTTGCAAAAGGGACTGACCCTTTTGTCATCCATTTTCAGAATATTCTGAAAAATGTATTCCGGCCATGATTCTGCATAATTTTCCCAGTCCAGCACATCCTATCTGAGAGGTGAGCAAAATGGTGAGAAAATCCTTATGGGATATGACTGCTTCTGCCAGAGAAAGGAAACCTCTGGCGGGAGATATCAGTGTGAATACTGTGGTGATAGGGGCTGGAATGGCAGGAATCCTGACAGCCCATATGCTAGAGCAGGCGGGAGTGTCCTGTGTGGTACTGGAGGCAGGCAGAATCGGGGGAGGGCAGACGGGCCATACGACAGCAAAGATTACTTCCCAGCATGGCATGATTTATGACAGGCTGCTCCAAAGTGTAGGCAGTAAGATGGCAGGGCAGTATGCCGGGGCGAATCAGGAGGCCATAGAGAGATACAGAATTCTGGCTGAAAAGTATGGTATAGACTGCCAGTGGCAGGACTGCCCGGCTTGTCTGTACACAACAGAAAATACAAGGGCGCTTTGCAGGGAGTATGAGGCGGCCAGAAGGCTTGGACTGCCTGTAAAATATAAGGAGTCAGCCAGACTCCCCTTTCCAGTTAAGGGCGTGTTAGAGTTTAGCGGGCAGGCTTGTTTTCATCCTTTAAAATTTCTTTACAAGATTGCTGAAGATTTGCAGGTATATGAACATACAAAGGTAAAGCATGTGAAAAATAAACATGTGCTGACAGATAAGGGAACGGTCAAAGCACAGAATATAGTATTTGCATGCCATTATCCTTTTGTAAATGTGCCAGGTTACTACTTTATGAGGATGCACCAGGAGAGAAGCTATGTCATGGCTGTAAAAAATGCCGAGGCCCTGGACGGCATGTATTATGGGATAGATAGAGATGGACTTTCCTTTCGGAATATGGGGGACTACTTGCTGCTTGGAGGCGGAGGAGGCAGGACGGGACAGCAGCCTGCAGAAAGTCCTTATGAATATTTAGGGCGTATGGCCGATTTGTACTGGCCCGGATGTGAGGAAGCCGCCTGCTGGTCTGCGCAAGACTGTATGTCCCTGGATGGAATCCCTTATATTGGACGTTTCAGCCGTATACGGCCAAATTGGTATGTGGCAACTGGATTTGGGAAATGGGGCATGACAGGATCTATGGTTTCGGCTATGATCATCAGCAGTTATATTTGTGGCAGGGAATGCACCTATGGAGATGTATTTTCCCCCCAACGGCTTAATATTTCGGCCTCAGCAGGAGATTTCTTTGAAAATATAGGATATGCAGCTGCAGGATTTTTCAGGCAGGCAATGTGGATACCACGAGACAAAATCAAGCCATTGCATCCAGGGCAAGGTGCTGTGGTTGGATATAAGGGCAGAAAGTACGGAGTGTATAAAGAACCATCGGGAAATGTTTATATGGTGCCGGCCAGGTGCCCACATTTAGGCTGCCTGCTTAAGTGGAACAATGCAGAGAAAAGCTGGGACTGCCCTTGCCATGGCTCCCGTTTCGATTACAGGGGCAGGCGGCTGGATGAACCCTCCCAGGAGGATATTCCATGCAGGGTACTGAAGCGGTAAATAGTATAGAAAGAGGATAGGGAGATGAATAAAGAATATTTTCATGGCATAGGAAAGCACTACCCTTATTTTGAGGGCTGGTATTTAAAGCATCAGAGTAAAGGCAGGACAATCGCATTTATTCCCGCTGTACACGCAGATGCCCGGGGAAGGTGGACTGCCTCTATTCAGGTGATTGAAGATCATGGTGCATGGAATTTTGAGTATCCTATAGAGGCGTGCAAAATAAACAGAAGCCACTTTTATGTAAATATAGGGGGAAATATATTTTCGGAAAAAGGAATTTCTGTGGATCTGTCAGGCGGAAAGCCTATATCTGGAAACAGACATTCCCAGGGAGCCAGGATTAGGGGAAAATTGCGTTTTGGGGAATTCCACGGAATCAATGGGGATATTATGGGATTTTTCAGATTTTTTCCCTTCCTTCAATGCAGCCATGGCATTTTAAGTATGTCCCACAGTCTGTCAGGCAGCCTGGAAATCAATGGGGAAAAAGCTGTATTTAGCGGAGGATATGGGTATGTCGAGTCAGACTGGGGAGAATCCTTTCCCCGGACATATTTATGGAGCCAGTGTGGGTTTGGGGCTGCCTGCCAAAATAGTATTATGGCGGCTGTGGCTGATGTCCCAATTCTTGGGGTTCCCCTAAAAGGATGTATTTGTGCTATCCACTACAGAGGCCGGGAATACAGGCTGGCAACATACCGCGGCGGACGGATCCTAGATTATGGGAAAGGCGTCATGACGGTCAGGCAAGATAAATATATGCTTAGGATCTGCAGGACAGAGGAAAAGGGGTTTGCCCTTCATGCACCTCACAGAGGGGTGATGAGCCGGATGATTAAGGAGAATCCTGCCTGCCCAGTGCGGTACCAGCTTTGGGAAAACGGAAAAGAGATATTTGATTTTATCTCCAGCCAGGCATCCTTTGAGCAGGTAATTTAATATGCTTTCAGGGTGTACACAAGGAGGCTTTACTGTTATACTGATAATGCATTTTGCAGGAATGATAAAGGAGCTATTGCGTTATGAGTATTTTAAATGTGGAACATCTGTCCCATGGGTTTGGGGACAGGGCAATTTTTGAGGACGTTTCTTTCCGTTTGCTAAAGGGCGAGCATATCGGGCTGATAGGGGCAAACGGGGAGGGGAAGTCCACATTTTTTAATATAGTGACTGGGAAAGTTAAACCTGATGAAGGGAAAATTGAATGGGCAAAAGACGTGCGGGTAGGCTATCTGGACCAGCATACGGTGCTTGAGAGGGGGATGTCTATCCGGGATGTACTGAAGTCGGCATTTGCTTATCTTTTTGAATTAGAGGAGAAAATGAATGAGATCTGCGACCGGCTGGGCGCTGCCGATGAAGATTCACTGCCATGCCTGATGGATGAGCTAGGTACGATACAAGATACATTGACCCTCCATGATTTTTATGTAATTGACGTAAAAGTGGAAGAAGTGGCACGCGCGCTGGGACTGCTGGAGCTGGGACTTGACAGGGATGTGGCAGAGCTAAGCGGAGGCCAGAGGACCCGGATATTGCTGGGGAAGCTGCTGCTGGAAAAGCCAGACATTCTTCTGTTGGATGAACCTACCAACTATTTGGATGAGGCACATATTGCCTGGCTGAAGCGGTATCTCACAGAATATGACAATGCATTTATACTGATTTCTCATGACATTCCTTTTCTGGATGAATCAGTAAATATTATTTACCATATGGAGAACCAGAGCCTGGACAGATATGTAGGGAATTATGAGGATTTCCGGCGGGTTTATGAGGTGAAAAAGGCACAGCTTGAGGCTGCTTATAAAAGGCAGCAGCAGGAAATAAGCCAGCTGAAAGACTTTGTGGCCAGAAATAAGGCTAGGGTGTCTACCAGAAATATGGCAATGTCCCGGCAGAAAAAGCTGGATAAAATGGAAGTGATAGAACTTACGGCAGAGCGGCCTAAGCCGGAATTTCATTTCCTGCCGGCACGTACCCCGGGAAAATATATTTTTGAGACAGAAGATTTGGTGGTAGGATACGAGGAACCCCTTTCACGGCCCCTTTGTATTTCATTGGAGAGAGGGCAAAAGGTGGCGTTAACCGGCGCCAACGGAATCGGAAAGACTACCTTGATCAGAAGCATCCTGGGACTTGTTAAACCACTTAAAGGATCCTGTGAATTGGGAGAAAATCTGGAGATTGGGTATTTTGAGCAGGAAGCCGGCGGAGATAACAGAGCCACATGCATTGAGGAGATTTGGAATGAATTTCCCTCCTATACCCAATATGAGGTGCGCTCTGCACTGGCAAGATGTGGATTGACTACAAAACATATCGAGAGTCAGGTGAGAGTGCTCAGTGGAGGAGAGCAGGCCAAAGTGCGCCTGTGCAAACTCATGAATAGAAAAACAAATGTCCTGATGCTCGATGAGCCTACTAACCACCTGGATGTAGACGCCAAAGGGGCATTAAAAGCAGCCCTCAAGGAATACCGGGGGACTTTGCTTCTTATCTGCCATGAACCAGAGTTTTATCAGGACATTGTACAGGAGGTATGGGACTGCTCTAAATGGACTACGAAGCTGTAGGAAACAGGGTTAGGCGGCGGTTCATAAATATAGCCGCGAGGGCCACAATACCCTCCGTCACAGGAAGAGTCAGCCAGATGCCCTTAAGTCCCAGCAGGGCACAGAGAAGGAAGGCCGCAGGTATTACCAGGAGGAATCCCCGCAGGGCAGACAAAATAAACGCAGAGCGGGGCCTGTCAACGGAGCTTAAGAGCGCGGCAGTCATGATATTAATCCCGATAAAGAAAAATGCAAGAAAATATATATGCATGCCATCCACTGCAATCTCCTCCAGCCTCAGGTCATGTTCCTTGTTGAACAGATCCACGATGGGGACTGCGAAGAAATAAGTACATAGATAAGAGACTAAGGAAAATAGGAGGGAAGTACACAGTGCAAGGCGCCGGACAGCAAGAATGCCCCGGCTTTCTTTTTTGCCGAAGAGGCCGCTGATAATCGGTTGGATGCCTTGGGAGATCCCTGTATAGATGGAGGTCAGTACTAAGGCGATATTGGCGATGATCCCATAGGCCGCAACGCCCAGGTTCCCTCCAATATCTAATATGAGCATATTGAATATAATCATGACCACGCCGGAAGAAACTTCAGTAATCAGTGAAGAAACCCCCAGGGCGGAGATATCTATAAGGCGGCGCAGCCGGATGGGACTGGGATACAGGCGGAACTGGTTTCTTTTCTTTAAGAAACGGACAGAAAGAACCAGCATACTGATAGCCGGAGCCAGACCTGTGGCAAAGGCGGCCCCGAACATGCCCCACTGAAGGGGGAAAATAAAAATATAATCCAGTATAATATTGGAAAAACTTCCAGTGAGCATGGCACACATGGAGAGGCTGGGACTGCCGTCATTGCGCACAAAGCACAGCAATAAGTTATTGCACATGAACAGGGGGGTGAAAAGTAAGATGATTCTGAGATATATAGAGGTATGGGGCAGTACAGACTCATCAGCGCCTAAGAGGGCGGACAGCTGGTCGGGCAGGAACAGTCCCCCCAGAAAGAAGAGTGCAGCAAGTACAGCCATAAAGCAAAATGCCTGAGAAAAAATGAACCTTCGAGAGTCTGTATCGTGGTTTCCTTTGGAGATGGAATAGCGGGTAGCCCCTCCCATCCCTATCAGCAGGCCAAGTCCATTGATAAAACTGTAGACAGGGATGGCCAGATTCAGCGCTGTCAGGCCGTCTGGCCCGATACCCCGCGCTATGAAGAAGGTGTCGGCGAGAATATAGAGGGATAGTCCTATCATCCCAAGAATATTGGCAGTTACATATTTGGCGTAGGCCGGTAAAATCTGAGATATACCCATTGGAAAACCCTCCCTTAAGTTCCTAAATGTGGAAGTACTCTAACACAGATTAAAAAAGAAATCAATGCTTTTTTGGAAGAAAGATTCGTTGTAAAATAATAGAATCTATAAATGTAAGAAAGAAGGAAGATAAATGAATAAAAAAGAAATACTAGAAATAAAAAAACAATTTACCCCGGCTAATTGTGCCATTACAAGGATTTGCGGCTGCTATGTGGATCATGAGAAAAACAAAAGGATGGAATCAAAAGATGCTTTTCTATCCCTGCCTGAGGAGGAAGCCTTCAAGTATTTTGATATTTTTAAAAAGACTCTTTCGGGTACAGTGGGACGTAATATGCTGAGCATGGAATTTCCTCTGGATGCAGAGATGCCCGGGGGAACCCAGGAATTTTTGATGAAACTTAAGGGCAGCAGGCTGGAGGATGATGTTCTTTTAGAAGAGTTTTATGATAAGATTATAGACAGCTACATATATGAAGAAAACTACTATATCGTCTTAATCCATGGGGTGTATGATATTCCGGGAAAGGCATCTGACGGAATGGAGATGTTTGACGCGTCAGACAATGTATATGAATATCTGCTCTGCAGTATCTGCCCGGTGAGCCTGTCAAAACCCGGACTTTGTTATAATGCGGAAGATAACCGGATCCAGGACCGGATCAGGGATTGGATTGTAGATGCCCCGGATAAAGGATTCTTGTTCCCGGCTTTCACAGACCGGAATATGGATCTCCACGGAGTGCTCTACTATACGAAAAAGACTTCAGACTTGCAGGAGGATATGATAGAGCAGGTGCTGGGAGCCAGGATGCCAATGTCCGCCGATAGCCAGAAGGAGACTTTCCAGATGCTCATAGAGGATACCCTGGGCGAGGATGGTGACTATGAGACGGTCAGAAATATCCATGAGACTCTCAATGAAATGATAGAAGAGCACAAGGAAGAGCCGGAGCCTCTTGCCCTGGACAAGACAGATGTGAGGAAGGTTTTTGAAAAGAGTGGAGTATCTTCCGAAAAAATGGAAGAGTTCGATAAAAATTTCGAGGAGACAGCAGGAGAGAGGGCCTCTTTGATGGCCGCTAATATTACTGAGACAAAGAAGTTAAACATTGAAACCCCCGATGTTGTAATTAAAGTCAATCCAGAACGGATGGATCTGGTAACTACACGGGTGGTTGATGGAAGGCAGTGCCTGGTTATCGCAGTGGACGACCATATTGAGGTAAACGGGGTGAACGTGCGTACTATGAGAAAACCTGGTAAAAATGAGGCAGGCGGGGAGGAGCTGTAAAGCTCCTTTTTCTATAGACTAAGACCCTAACTATGATTGAAATATTGTATAAAATATGGTATTGTTAAATTATGGACAAAAGGTTGCATACAATCATCAAACCTGCCTGGCATTGGGGATGTTACGGCAGGATTGTCCGGAAAGGATGGAAAGCAAAATGATTTATTGTGGAAAGCATTTACTTACTGGGGACGGAAAAACACACATAAAGGATGCAGCAGCCGTTGTTGGGAAGAACGGAAAGATCCAGGATGTGGGGACTAAGGCGGAGATGACAAAGAAATATCCCGGGGAAGAGGTAAAGGAATACGGGGACGCCACACTGCTTCCGGGACTTTGTGATATGCATGTACATTTTGGATATTACTACAGCCAGCCAGATCAGTACAATTTTGATGATTATATGATTGCATATTATGCGCAGGAGCAGGCAAAGATTGCGCTGAGCCTGGGGATTACAACAGTTCGGGATCTTTCTTCACCCCATAATCTGTTAAAGCAGCTGCGTCTGGCCGGAGAAAAGGGATACGTGAAGGTGCCGAGGATTATCCACTCTGATGCGGGCATGTGTATGACCGGAGGGCATGGGCATGACGACGGGATTGAAGAGGTAGACGGAGAGTGGGAGATCAGGAAGGAGATCAGGAAACAGCTCCGTGACGGCGCTGACTGGGTGAAAATACTGACAAGCGGCAGGGCAAGTACCCCTGAGTTTACACAGGAAGAATTAAATGCCGCCGTACATGAGTCTCACCGGGTGGGCGTAAAGTGTGCAGTACATGCAGGACTCCAGCCGGCCCTCCAGATGGCCATTGATGCAGGCTTTGACACGATCGAGCACGGAACATTTCTTACATATGAGCAGGTAAAGCAGATGGCAGCAAACGGGCAGGCCTGGGTTCCAACCATTACAGCATATACTGTGCTCTATGAATTCTGTAAGGAGAAACTGGAGGCAGGATTTGACAGTGCAGACAGGATCGCCGCAAAAGCAATTAAAGATATGGCATTCTTTGGCCCGGCTTATAATGCGTATAAAGATAATTTTAAGAAATTCTATGACACTGGTGTGACAGTATGTACCGGAAGTGATATGGTGCTCTATGAGGCGCCTCCGCTTCCCATCAACAGAGAGATGGAGCTGATGGTTGAATATGGGATCACGCCCATCCAGGCCATTGAGACTGCCACCTCTAATCCTGCAAAAGTGCTGGGCATGGAAGATGTCATGGGCCAGTTAAAGCCAGGCCTTGAGGCAGACATGATTATTGTAAGGGGAAATGTGGCGGAGGATATTAAAGCTGTCAACGATTTGGAAGAAGTTTATATGAGCGGTGAGCTGGTTTATAAGAGTTGAGAAGAGAGGAAGAATTTAAAATGAATGTTACTGAACGTGTCGCGGAACTAAGAAAATTAATGGCTGAAAAAAATATTGATGCCTATATCGTACCTTCAGCAGATTTCCATCAGAGTGAGTATGTGGGGGAATATTTTAAGGCCAGACGTTATATTTCAGGATTTACCGGGTCTGCAGGGACGGTTGTCATCACCCAGAGTGATGCTGGCTTATGGACTGACGGCCGGTATTTTATACAGGCTGAGGCACAGTTAAAGGGGAGTCCAGTCCGGCTATTTAAAATGAATGAGGAGGGATACCCCACAGTGGAGGAGTATCTTGCGGCTGAAGTCCCGGCAGGGGGCACGGTAGGTTTTGACGGCAGGGTGATCCCTGTAGTTGAGGGCAAAGCTTTAGAGAAGGCATTTGCAGAAAAGAATATCCAAATTCATGATTCAGAAGACCTGATTGATCTTATCTGGGAGGGCCGGCCGGCCATGTCTGAGGAGAAGGCCTTTCTTCTGGATGTCAAATATGCAGGAGAAAGTTTTGAGTCCAAACTGGAGAGGATCCGTGGAGTGATGCGGGAGAATGGCGCAAGCATCCATGTCATTGCAACTCTGGACGAGGTGGCATGGCTGTTTAACATCCGTGGGAATGATGTGGTATATACACCGGTCATATTGGGGTATGCAGCTGTCACAATGGATAAAGTATACTTGTTTATGGATGAAAAGAAATTAAATGGTGAGATAAAACAGTCATTCGGGAATGTACAGGTTGAGGTTCATCCATACAATGAGGTCTATGAATATGTGAAGGGCCTGCCGGCAGGGGAGACAGTTATGGTGGACCCTGAGAGGATGAACTATATGCTTTATAAAAGTATTCCATTACAAGTTGCAAAAGTGGAGGCAGAAAATCCGGCTGTATTAATGAAAGCCATGAAAAATGATGTGGAAATTAAGAACACAAGAAATGCATACATCAAAGATGGAATTGCCTGCACAAAGTTTATGTATTGGCTTAAAACCAACGTTGGCAAAACAAAAATTACTGAAATCAGTGCGGCCGATGAGCTGGAGCGGCTCAGACGGGAGCAGGAAGGATTTATTGACTTAAGTTTTGAAACCATCGCCGGTTACAAAGAGCATGCAGCTATGATGCACTATGCGGCAACACCCGAGACAGATTATGAACTGAAGCAGGAAGGGATGCTGCTGGTAGATTCGGGCGGACATTATTATGAAGGGACAACAGATATCACAAGAACCTATGTGTTGGGGGAGCTTGATGACGAACTCAAAACACACTATACAACAGTAGTCAGGTCTATGATTGATTTATCCCTGGCAAAGTTCTTGTACGGATGCAGGGGGTATAACCTGGATATACTTGCAAGGCAGCCTGTATGGGACTTGGGACTGGACTTTAAATGCGGGACGGGCCACGGAGTCGGATACATTCTCAGCGTCCATGAAGGCCCCACTGGATTCAGGTGGTACATTGTCCCGGAAAAGCATGAGACACATCCTTTTGAGGAAGGGATGATTATCACAGACGAGCCTGGGATTTACATAGAAGGTTCCCACGGAATCAGGACGGAGAACCAGCTTCTTGTGAAGAAAGCTGAGAAGAATGAAAATGGACAGTTTATGGTTTTCGAAAATATCACGATGTCTCCCATTGACCTGGATGGAATCAATGCAGAATTGCTCACAAAGCGGGAGAGAGATTATTTAAATGATTACCACAGGCAGGTGTATGAGGTGATTGGCCCGCATCTGACTGCAGAGGAGCGAAAGTGGCTGAAAGAATATACCCGTGAGGTATAAATAAACGGAAGGGCAGTGGCTTATCCGGCACACAACAGATTTGGGAGCTGCAGATATTGCAGCTCCCAAATCTGGCGTATTGTGTCCTTCTTTGAAAGCATATGCCCAAAGGGCATGAATTTTAATGAAAGGAAACTGAAAAAAATGAAATATGATTTTACTACAATTATGGATAGGACTGGCCAGGATGCCATTGCCGTGGAGGACATTCCTGTACCAGGGGCAGAGGTTGATAAAGAGTTTTCCAGAATACCGATGTGGGTGGCAGACATGAATTTCCCTACCCTCCCTTCAATTCTGAAAGAAGTAGGAGAACGCCTTACACATCCCCATTTTGGATATTTTAATCTGTCTGATGAATACTATGACAGTATTATACGCTGGCACAGGGACAGGTTTGGGGTGACAGATATGACCCGCCAGGAGATAGGATATGAAAACGGGGTGCTGGGCGGAGTGGCCTCGGCCCTCCAGGCGTTTACTGCCCCGGGGGAGGCAGTCTTGATTCATGCACCCGCCTATATAGGATTTACAAAGACAATAGAAGGCCTGGGAAGGAAGATCATACTCAGCGGCCTGAAACAGGACAGCCAGGGGATATGGCGCATGGATTATGAGGACATGGAGACGAAACTTCGGGAACACCACATCCATTGTGCTGTATTTTGCTCTCCCCATAATCCGTCTGGGAGAGTCTGGGAGAGGGGGGAGCTGGAAAAGGCTTTGGAGATTTACCAGAAATATGAATGTGTTGTCATAGCAGATGAGATATGGGCCGACCTTACTATGCCTGGATTTACACATATACCTTTGCATACAGTTTCAGAAGATGCGAAAAACCGTACAGTCAGTATGTACGCGCCCTCCAAAACCTTTAACCTGGCAGGCCTTACAGGATCTTATCATGTAATCTATAATCCGTGCCTGCGGGATCGGATGGAGAAGGTATCTGGCTCCACCCACTATAATAAATGCAACGTTCTTTCTATGCATGCCCTGGTTGGAGCCTACAAAGACGAGGGCAGGGAATGGGTGGATGAGCTATGCCAGACGCTGAAGGGGAATATAGATTATGCATATGAGTTTATAACCTCAAATTTTCAGGGGGTTTCTCTGGCTAAGCCAGAGGGCACATATATGCTTTTCCTGGATTGCCGAAATTGGTGCGCGGAGCAAGGTGTGACGTTGGACGACGTGCTAAAAGAAGGAATCCGGGTTGGGGTCATATGGCAGGATGGAAGGCCGTTTTACGGAGAGTATTGTATCCGGGTCAACCTGGCACTGCCCTTTGCCCTTGTAAAGGAGGCCATGGACAGGCTGAAAAAATATGTGTTCAGTTAAAATGATTTGTATTGGAAATATAGATTTAAGATACATTTTATAAATAGCAGAATATATTTGAACATCTCCGGGTTTATTCCTGCGGGCAACGAGCCAAAGGGACATGTTTACATCTCCATTTGGCGGCTGCCGCCAGGGTCTAATCCCCCACTGCTTGCAGCGGGGCCTTTAACTGTCAGGAGGGTGAAAGCAAGAGTGCTTTTGCCCTCCTAATTTTATACCTGGAGGCAATGGGCCAAGGGGACATGCTTACGTATCCATTTGGCGGCTGCTGCCAGGATGCAATATTCTGATGCTTGCAGCGATACTGGTTTGATGCCCCCTATGCCTGCATCGGGACGGCTAGTTCTGCGCCAAAAAGGGCGCGCCGCCTGTTTTGGGGGTTGGCCTTAATAATTAGATAGTTAATTAATATTTGGACAAAAATATTAAAAAACTGTGAAATATATAGCTTTATATTGACTTAATTATATAATACTACTAAAATAACCGTTAGATATCTAACTAATGGCTGTGGATCCGGGTGGGATAATTGGTACTGATAGATGCCTATCCTTGGTGTGGACGGCCAGGTTCCCCTATATTTAAATACACTCTGGGCAGAAAGGAGATAACTATGAAATGTGATATGAATCATATTCCCACAATCGGGATTATAACGCAGATTACACATTTAAGTATGAATCAGGCTAAAATGTTGTTTGGCAGATTTGATTTGAAAGCAGGGCAGGCGGGAATTCTATTTATACTAAGCCATATGGGGGAGCTTTCCCAGAGAGAGCTGGCAAGCCAGCTGAATGTGACCCCTTCCTCTATTACAACGGCTATACAGAAGATGGAAAAACTAGATTACATCAAACGGAAACCAGACGATAATGACCAGAGAATTATGCGCCTGGGACTGACGGACAGAGGTAAGGCCTGTCTGGAGGATATTAAGGCTGTGGCAGAGGAAATGGATGATATTATATTTCGTGGGATGAGCCAGGAGGAAAAACTCCTTTTGAGGCGGATGCTGGTTCAGATACGTGACAACTTGGATTATAACATGAAAGGACGGGAGCTATGAAAAAATTATTCAAGTATATGGGAACATACTGGAAGGCGATGATTTTAATACTTGCGGTTCTCATTGTGCAGGCTTATTGTGATTTATCCCTGCCTGCCTACACCTCGGACATTGTAAACGTGGGGATACAGCAGGGGGGGATAGACGAATCTATTCCAAAAGCACTTACCCAGGAGGATATGGATAAGCTGCTGCTCTTTGTGGACAGCAGCAGTGCAGAGTCTATCCTGGATGCATATCAGTTAAAAGACAAAGATACAGGTTATAATTACACTGGAAGCGTCTATATCCTGAAGGACAGTATAAGCCAGGATGAGGGACGGATTCAGGAACTGTCAGATATCCTGGGAAAACCGATGTTGTTTGTGACGGGTATTGACTCAGGAAGCGACACAACAAAAGAGATGGAGACATCTATGAAAGACAGCATGAAGGCAGCCATCCAGGAGCAGGCAGATAAGCAGATGGAAGAGGCCAAAAGCCAGATGTCCCCAGAGCAGCAAGCTGCCATGGCAGCACAGCCTGAAATGGCACAAAAACAACAGGAAGAGCTTCAGGCCCAGATTGATGGCCAGCTCAAGGAAATTGACGGGGCAAATCTTTATGAGTTGTTTGAAATGGTGCCTAAGGAGCAGAGGACAGAAATCTTAGACAGCATGAATAAGGAGATGTCTGATATGCCGGAAACCATGGTTGAGCAGGCAGCTACGCTCTACATTAAAGATGCATACAGCAGGCTTAACATAGATACAGACAGCATCCAGACAGGTTATCTGCTCAGGACAGGAGGGAAGATGCTGGCACTGGCATTTTTAGGTATGCTCTCCAGTGTACTGGTTGGCTTTGCGGCTTCCAGGGTGGGCGCATCCGCGGGCCGGGACTTAAGGCAGCAGGTATTCAGGAAAGTTGTAGGCTTCTCTAATAATGAATTCGACCATTTTTCCACAGCATCCTTGATTACAAGAAGCACCAATGATATCCAACAGATCCAGACACTGATTGTCATGCTGCTGAGGATGGTGCTTTATGCACCGATTATGGCTGTGGGGGGCATATATAAAGTATTCCAGACCAATGTCTCCATGTCTTGGATTATCGCTCTTGCTGTTATTTTGATTGCACTGGTCGTAATCCTTCTCTTTGTGGTAGCTATGCCGAAATTTAAAATACTACAGAAATTAGTAGATAAATTGAATCTGGTGACAAGAGAAATCCTGACGGGACTCTCTGTTATACGGGCATTCAGCACAGAGAAGCATGAGGAGGAAAGGTTTGATAAGGCCAATCAGGACCTGACAAGGACGAATTTATTTGTCAACAGGGCCATGACGTTTATGATGCCAGTTATGATGCTGATTATGAATGGGATTTCCGTACTCATTGTATGGACGGGGGCGCATGGAATTGAGAGCGGCCAGATGCAGGTAGGCGATATGATGGCATTTATCCAGTATACAATGCAGATTATCTTTAGCTTCCTGCTGCTCTGCATGATTTCTATTATGCTTCCCAGGGCTGCAGTGTCAGCGGAGCGGGTGGATGAAGTGCTGACAAGTGAGACCATGATCCATGACCCGGAAAAGCCAGAAAGACTGCCGGAAGAAACGAAAGGAGTGCTGAGGTTTGTGCATGTGTCCTTCAAATATCCAGGGGCAGATGAGGATGTCCTAAGTGATATTACATTTGAGGCGCGTCCGGGAGAGACTACAGCTATCATCGGAAGTACAGGAAGCGGCAAATCTACGCTGGTAAACCTAATCCCCAGGTTCTATGATGTGACAGAAGGCGCCATTACTCTGGATGGCCTTGATATCCGCAGTGTTACACAGCATGAGCTGAGAAACAAGCTGGGATATGTGCCTCAGAAGGGGATACTGTTTTCCGGGGATATTTCCTCTAATATTATGTATGGAAACCCGGAGGGTACACAGCTGGAGATGGAAGAAGCAGCAGAAATTGCACAGGCAACAGAGTTTATAAATACAAAACCTAAAAAGTATAAAAGTGGTATTTCCCAGGGAGGGGCCAACGTCTCCGGGGGGCAGAAACAAAGACTTTCTATTGCAAGGGCCATAGCGAAACATCCAGACATTTTTATTTTTGACGACAGTTTTTCTGCTCTGGATTATAAAACAGACGTGACGCTTAGAAAGGCATTGAAAGCAAGGACCGCAAAAAGCACAGTTTTAATTGTGGCCCAGCGTATCAGTACGATTCTTCATGCAGAGCAGATTATCGTGCTGGATGATGGCAAAGTAGCTGGAATAGGAACTCATGCAGAACTTTTAAGGACTTGTGAAGTATATCAGCAGATTGCAGCCTCCCAGATGTCGGAGGCAGAATTAAAGGCTGGTATGGAAGGAAAGGAGGAGGAAGGCCATGAGTAAGAGTGAGAAGCGTATCATGGGAGGCCGGGGCAACATGGGAGGCATGGCGCCTGGAGAGAAGCCTAAGGATTTAAAAGGCACCCTGAAGAAGCTGATGGGTTATATGAGCATATATAAGATCCAGCTTTTATTTGTCATTATATTTGCTATAGGCGGAACTATATTTAATATAGTAGGGCCAAAGATACTCGGTAAAGCAACGACAGAAATTTTTAACGGACTAGTGAATAAAGTTTCTGGCGGCAGTGGGATGGATTTTGGGAAGATTGGAAGGATTCTCCTTTTTACCCTGGGGCTTTACCTGATAAGTGCACTGTTTTCATTTATACAGGGGTATATTATGACAGGTATATCCCAGCGGATGACCTACCGGCTGAGAAAAGAAATTTCCCAGAAAATCAACCGTATGCCAATGAACTATTTTGATACAAAGACTCATGGTGAAGTGCTGTCAAGGGTGACGAATGATATAGACACCCTTGGGCAGAGCCTGAACCAGAGCGCTACCCAGATGATTACTTCTGTTACAACGATAATAGGGGTCCTTGTGATGATGCTGTCCATCAGTCCCCTGATGACAGTCGTGGCTCTTCTGATACTGCCTATATCTGTGGGGCTGCTCTCTGTGATTATGAAGCGTTCACAGAAATATTTCCGCGGGCAGCAGGAATACCTGGGAAATGTCAACGGGCAGGTGGAGGAGGTCTATGGAGGCCATAATATTGTTAAAGTTTTCAATAAAGAAGACGATGTGATCAACGAATTTGAGGAGACGAATAATAAGCTGTACGAATCTGCGTGGAAATCACAGTTTATATCTGGCATGATGATGCCAATCATGCAGTTTGTTGGAAATCTTGGCTATGTTGCAGTTGCTATTCTAGGTGGTTATCTGGCAATCAAAGATGTGATAGAGGTAGGGGATATTCAGTCTTTTATCCAGTATGTGAGAAATTTCACCCAGCCTATACAGCAGGTGGCCCAGGTTGCAAACCTGCTGCAGTCTACGGCAGCGGCATCTGAGAGAGTGTTTGAATTTTTGGAAGAGGAGGAAGAGGACCAGACCGTGCCGAACCCGGTTTCTGTAGAAGGGCTGAAGGGGAATGTGGAGTTTGAGCATGTTCACTTTGGCTATAATCAGGACAAAATTATTATCAATGACTTTTCCGCCAAAGTAAAAGAGGGGCAGAAGATTGCTATTGTGGGTCCCACAGGCGCGGGTAAGACGACAATGATCAAGCTGTTGATGCGTTTTTATGATGTGAATGACGGCGCCATATTGATAGACGGCCACAATGTGAAGGACTTTAACAGAAGCGAGCTCAGGGAGATGTTCGGAATGGTGCTCCAGGACACATGGCTGTTCCACGGCAGTATCCGGGATAATATCCGTTATGGAAAACTGGATGCCACGGATGAAGAAGTTATAGAGGCCGCCAAAGCGGCCAGGGTCCACCGGTTTGTACAGACATTACCCGGAGGGTATGATATGGAGCTCAATGAAGAGGCCAGCAATGTGTCCCAGGGTCAGAAACAGCTCCTTACAATTGCCAGGGCGATTCTGGCCGACCCAAAGATTCTGATATTAGATGAAGCTACCAGTTCCGTTGACACTAGGACAGAGATCCAGATTCAGAAGGCAATGGATACATTGATGAAAGGGCGTACCAGTTTTATTATCGCTCACCGTCTTTCCACAATACGGGATGCGGATCTTATATTGGTTATGAAAGACGGGGATATCGTGGAGATGGGGGATCACAGCACGCTGATAGAAAAAGGTGGATTTTATGCAGATCTGTACAACTCTCAGTTTGAGAAAACATCAGATTGTGCATAGTATAAAATACGGTGTATTTTAGGCATGGACGCATTTTTGATCAATATCTATAGTGAAAAAATACAGCCAGCAGAAATAAAAGAAACCGCTGTCCCATAGGCGATTGCCCGTGGAACAGCGGTTCCTTTTATTATGGAGTTATAATAACCATGCCCCTCACTTCCCGTATATGTATTTCTCCCAGAAACTTGCCTTTCCGGGAGCATGAGACATGCAGGGCAAGGGGGGCACCAAAAATCTATACGGAGAATCCTCACAATGCCTGGCAGATAAAAGGCCATAAAACCAAATTTGCTGTTTTTAAAAAATTAGATTATCTTTTTTATATTATAAAGTAGAGAAGGGAATAGAAAAAGAAGTAAAACGTATATTTTGCTGGTTATCGTAATATATTGATGAAATCTGAATATCTGGAAGAACTTTTTTACAACTATAAAGTAGTTCTATGGTATGCTGAAAATATAAAAGAATAGTAAGGAGGGAGAGCATGGAAGAATATATGAACCAGTTATTTATGGCACATCACACAGAAAAAGAATTTATCCATAACAATTGCAATCATTATTTTTACAGGTATGTATCAATCGCGGAGATGCAGGCAGAGGCAGGCCATGTAACAGAGCCTTACAGCCACGCACATGATGCGTATGAATTCCTGATTCCCTATGGGCCTCTCCCAATGCTTATGTATAAAGGGGCCGTATATTTTGGAGAGCCTGGATATATCTACCCTGTCCAAAGTGGGGAGGAGCATGCCTCCAAGCTTAGGATATCTGGGGTTTCCCATGACAGTATAGTGGTAGAGAGGAAGTATATGGAAGACATAATAGCCATGACCCCATATACAGGGATGGAATTCGACGGAAAAGCTGAATTGACCCAGGAGCTGAGCCTTTACATTAAGTTATTTAAAGAAGTATGTAAAAAGAAAGAGAAAGAGGCTGAGACAATCCGGGACAGGAAGCTGCAGAGCCTGATGGAATTGATTTGCCTTGAGCTGGTCAGCTCAGTCTTTGGTAAGAGCAGGATGCGCAAAGAGGAGCAGTGGCAGTACCAGCAGGGACTTTACTCAGTGGCCGCATATATGAATGAGCATTACCGTGAAAAGCTAAATATTGAGACGCTGGCGGGCATGGCAGGATTATCTAAAAATTACTTTATCTCCTCCTTTAAAAAGTTCATGGGCGAGCCTCCTTTGAGCTACCTTGTTAAGCTGCGCATCTCTTATGCTAAGATCATGCTGGAATATGGTGAGGAGAGTATATCAGAGGTTGCGAGACAGTGCGGCTTCAGGAGGGCAAATACATTTTCAGCTATTTTTAAAAAGGAGACTGGTGTTTCACCTTCCGAATACCGCAGGATTGCAGAAAAATAAAAACCATTGCAGGGTTTAACATAAGGCCCGGCGTATGTACGGCCATAGATCATGATGGACATTTGGGGAGAGAGTATAAAGAGCAGTATCGTGCCATATACATAGAAGGAGAATGTAGGCGGAGAGTGTGGCATGGAATTATTGGCGCAGTTTATAAAATCGGTCCACGGGTACCTTTGGGGACTGCCGATGCTGGCAGTTCTTATGGGTACCCATTTATATTTTACGTTCAGGCTTGGGTTTATACAGAAAAAGATACCAAAGGGGATTAGGCTGAGTTTCTCCAGAGATGAAGGCCAGGGAGAAGGTGTTTCCCCTTTTTCTGCCCTCTCTACAGCACTGGCCGCGACAATTGGGACGGGGAATATTGTGGGGATATCGGCGGCCATCGCTGTAGGGGGGCCTGGGGCAGTATTCTGGTGCTGGATTACAGGGGTATTCGGCATTGCCACCTGTTATGCTGAGTGTTTCCTGTCAGTGAAATATAGGGTGGTGCGGGGAGATGGCACTTATGTGGGAGGCCCCATGTATGTGATGGATAAGGTACTGCACCAAAAAAGCGGGGCAGTTTTGTTTGCGGTAAGCACAATTCTGGCCTCTCTAGGCATGGGCAGCAGTGTCCAGTCACATTCTATCCATGCGGCAGTGACAGAAAATTATGCAGTGCCCCCGCAAGTGACTGGCATGGCGGCGGCTGTCCTGGCGGGCCTGGTGATGCTTGGAGGAGCCAGGCAGATTGCCAAGGTCTGTACATATCTGGTGCCGCTGATGAGTGTATTTTATCTGGGGGGATGCCTGGCCCTCATATGGATAAACAGGGCCTATTTAGGCGAGACCGTAAAGGTGATCGTCGAGTCTGCGTTCTCTTCCCAGTCTGTTGTGGGCGGCATCACAGGAACTGCCGTCCTGGTGGGGATGCGGACAGGGATATCCAAGGGGCTGTTTACCAATGAGGCGGGACTAGGCTCAATTCCCATGGCCGCTGCCTCTGCCAGGACCCTTTCCCCCGTCAGGCAGGGACTTATATCTATGACAGGGCCTTTCTGGGACACAGTGGTTATGTGTGCAATTACAGGAATTGCTATTGTGAGCAGTATGTTGAAGAATCCTGCATTTTACAGAGACGCTGCAGAGGACCGCCTTTGTTTTATTGCCTTTTCAGAGCTTCCGGTAGATGGAAGCAAAATGTTGTCTCTTTCCCTGGTCTTATTTGCCTTTGCCACAATCATAGGATGGAGTTATTATGGGGAGTGTGCCGTGCAGTATCTCTGGGGAAGTAAAAAGATTATTCCATATAGAATCTTCTATATAGCCGCCGTATATTTGGGTGCGGTTATGTCACTTGATTTTGTTTGGACGGTATCGGATCTTTTTAATTTATTCATGGTTATTCCCAATATTATGTGCATATGGATGCTCAGGAAAATCGTTATACAAGAAACCTGCCGCTGGGTTAAATAATCGGCAAGGACTGAGAAATCCTGATTTACAGGCCGCCGGCGGGTGTGCTAGAATAAAAGACAGTAAAAGAAGGCATATAGGCGGCTATGCCGTAGATTTAACTGGCTGCCGGCTTTATAAATAGCTGTAGGGTTCAGGGGGCAGAAATATGGATTTGACACATTTTGATGAATATGGAAATGCCAGAATGGTGGATGTGACTGATAAGGCAGAGACAATCCGCGAGGCAGAGGCCACAGGGAAAATAGTCCTGCACAGGAAGGCTTATGAGGCTGTATGCAGGGGAACGGCAGGAAAAGGGGATGTACTGGGAGTGGCGGCTACGGCGGGGGTTATGGGAGCTAAGAGGACTGCAGACTTGATCCCCATGTGCCATATACTTCCGCTCACAAATTGCAAAGTTACCTTTCAATTGCTGCCCCAGGAATATGCGGTATTATGCCGCTGTATAGTGAAGGTAACAGGAAAGACAGGAGTGGAGATGGAAGCGCTGACAGGGGTCAGTACAGCTCTGCTGACAATCTATGATATGTGCAAGGCCATGGATAAATCCATGGAAATCGGAGATATTCATTTGTGCCGCAAGAGCGGCGGAAAGAGCGGGAACTATGATTATGCCTGAAAGCTGGAGGACAGCGGTAATTACGCTGAGTGATAAAGGGTATGCCGGCCTGCGCATGGATGAAAGCGGCCCTTTAATTAAAGAAATTATGGAGGGCGCCGGCTATGATGTGGTCAGTATGGACCTGCTTCCTGATGAGCAGGGAATGATCGAAAATAGATTAAAAGAAATCTGTGACAGAGAGGAGGCGGACCTGATACTTACCACGGGAGGCACTGGTTTTTCAGAGAGGGACTGTACTCCTGAGGCGACACTGGCTGTAGCCCAGAAAAATGCTCCAGGAATTGCAGAGGCTATGCGGTATGCATCCCTCCAGATTACGCCCAGGGCCATGCTTTCTAGGGGAGTGTCTGTGATCAGGGGAAGGACCCTGATTATTAATCTGCCGGGCAGTCCCAAGGCAGTTAAGGAGAACCTGGAATATATCTTAAACTCCCTGTCCCATGGATTGGAAATCCTGACAGGAACGGCAGGAGAGTGTGCAGAGGAGGACATGAAAAAAAGTTAAAAATTTTCTTGCATGTGGTTCTGAAAAGTTATATAGTTGACATTGGATTGCTGAAAATGAGTTGGATATTGGCTGTAAATACAGCGGGAGCATGAAAATGGAACATATAAAAAAGAAAAAAACTTTGATGAAGGATATGACTCAGGGGAGTCCCATGAAAGTAATTCTGGAATTCACCCTTCCTATGGTGTTTGGATTTCTATTCCAACAACTATATAATATGGCGGATACAGTGATTGTCGGTCAGTTTCTCGGGGTCAAAGCCCTTGCGGCTGTGGGCGCCACCGGATCTGTTAATTTTTGTGTGATAGGATTTTGTATGGGTATCTGCAATGGGTTTGCAATTCCAGTGGCTCAGAAGTTTGGGGCAAAGGATGAAAAGGGACTGAGACGTTTTGTGGGAAACAGCGGACTGCTGGCCTTAGTCTTTGCACTGGCCATGGCGGCCGCGACGGTACTTCTCTGCCGCCCTATGCTGGTCTGGATGAATACTCCTGGGGATATTATAGAGGGCGCTTATCAGTATATTGTAGTTATCTTTGCCGGAATACCGGCGACCTACCTGTATAATCTTTTGTCCAGCTATATGCGCTCCTTGGGGGATGCCAGGACGCCGGTTGTTTTCCTGACAATATCCTCTGTTCTCAATGTTGTGCTGGATATCATTTTTATTGTGACCTTTAATATGGGGGTGGCAGGAGCCGCATGGGCCACAGTAGCTTCACAGGCTGTGTCAGGAATTCTGTGTTTCTTTTATATGGTTAAGCATTTCCCAATCCTGAGGCTGAAAAGAGAAGATTGGAATCTAGACAGGAGATATGTGGGGCCCCTTCTTGCAATCGGCATCCCTATGGGACTTCAATATTCTATTACGGCAGTTGGCAGTGTGATCCTGCAAGTTGCAGTAAACTCTCTGGGTTCCATGGCCGTGGCGGCGGTAGCGGCCGCATCTAAGATCCAGATGCTGTTGGGTTGCCCTTATGACGCCATGGGATCTACTATGGCGACTTATGGAGGGCAGAACGTAGGGGCAAAGAAACTGGACCGAATTGGAAAAGGGTTAAAAAGCTGCCTTATGATCGGCGCTGTATATTCAGCAGCGGCATTAGGGATTACTTTGCTGTGGGGGCGGGGCATTGCCCGCCTGTTTGTAAGCAGCGGCCAGGCCGGCATCCAGGAACAGATATACCTGTACCTGCTTGTCAATGCAGTGTTTTATATGCTGTTGGCTTTTGTCAATATTTTGCGTTTTCTTATACAAGGGATGGGGTATAGTATGTTCGCAATACTTGCAGGGGTATGCGAGATGGTTGGAAGAAGTATTGTCGGTTTTGTGCTGGTGCCTGCATTTGGGTATACGGCGGTATGCTTTGGAAATGGCATTGCATGGATAGCAGCGGACTTATTTTTGATACCCGCCTATTTCTATGTGATGAAAAGGCTGGGAGGATTGTTTCAGGAGGATAAGAAAGGTGAAATGGAATAAGTTTAGGCTGAAAACTACAGCAGAGGCAGAAGATATTGTAAGCAGCATGCTCATGGATCTGGGGATCCAGGGGGTGGAAATCGAAGATAAGGTACCCCTTACCCAGGCTGACAAGGAGCAGATGTTCGTGGATATATTGCCAGATATGGGGGAAGATGACGGGGTGGCTTATCTGAGTTTTTATCTGGAGGAAGAAGAAAATGCCAGCGCGGTCTTAGAAAATATAAACAGAGAGCTAAAAGAAATGTCTGCTTTTGTGGATCTGGGAGAGTGCCTGATTGAGGAGTCACAGACTGAAGATGTGGACTGGGTAAATAACTGGAAACAGTATTTCCATCAGTTTTATGTGGATGATATTCTGATTATCCCATCCTGGGAGGAAGTAAAGCCTGAGGATACCAACAGGCTGGTCATCCACATCGATCCAGGAACGGCTTTTGGGACAGGCATGCATGAAACAACGCAGCTGTGTATCCGGCAGATTAAAAAATATACATGCCCTGGGACAAAGATTTTGGATGTGGGCTGCGGAAGCGGTATTTTAGGTATGCTTGCCCTGAAGTTTGGGGCCTCTTATTCTGTGGGCACAGACCTGGATCCTTGTGCCATTGAGGCAACACATGAAAATATGGAAGTGAATGGGATTGGGCCGGATCAGTATGAGGTCATAGCAGGCAATATTATAGATGATGAAGAGATCCAGCATAAGGTGGGGTGTGAGAAGTATGATATTGTGGCGGCTAATATATTGGCGGATGTGCTGACAGAACTCACGCCTGTTATTGTAAAACATATAAAAAAGGGCGGGATTTATATTACAAGCGGTATTATTGACGACAAGGAAAAGACTGTTGTAGATGCAGTTGAGAGAGCCGGACTGGAAGTCTTAGAGGTGACATACCAGGGGGAGTGGGTGTCTGTCACTGCCAGGAAAAATTAAGTGTCTCAGATTGTGCCTGCTCATCAGATATACTCTGGGAGACAGCGGGGATTTAGTTAGAGTAAAGGAGTTTAGTTTATGCGTCACTTCTTCACAGAGCCTGCCAATATACAGGAACATGGGATATATATGGATGGGCCGGATGTAAACCATATGAAAAATGTGCTCCGTATGAAACCGGGAGAGATGGTGGGGGTCAGCGACGGAGGGGGACATGAATATATCTGCAGGATCAGCAAGTACGACGGTGAGAGAGTGCTGCTGGATATTGAGTCTGTTTCCCAGAGAGAGACAGAACTTAAGAGCAGGATTTATCTCTTCCAGGGACTTCCTAAAGGGGACAAGATGGAATGGATTGTACAGAAAGCGGTGGAATTGGGGGTTTACCAGATCATACCTGTGGCCACAAGGCGCTGTGTGGTGAGGCTGGACCAGAAAAAGGCGGAGAAAAAGACCGAAAGGTGGAATGCCATTGCCCTCAGTGCTGCCAAACAGTCGGGCAGGAAGGCCGTGCCTTTGGTGAAGCCGGTTATGTCATTTCAAGAGGCGGTGGACTATGCTGGAGATATGGATGTGGTGTTGATTCCCTATGAGATGGCAGAAGGAATGGAAAAGACCAGGCGGATTATCCAGGGTCTTGAACCAGGCCAATCAGTGGCTGTGTTCATAGGGCCTGAGGGTGGGTTCGAGGATGAAGAAGTGGGGGCGGCTGTCAGCCGGGGGGCAGAGGCTGTCACCTTGGGGAGAAGAATTCTCAGGACTGAGACAGCGGGATTGGCAGTATTATCTGTCCTGATGTATCATCTGGAGAGCTAGAGATTGAACATTCACCGCTTTACAGGCATAGTTTAATAATAAGAAATGACAAAGGAAGTTTAAGATGGAAGTATATTTAGATAATTCAGCGACAACCAGATGTTATCCTGAAGTTGGGGATTTAGTTTATAAAGTCATGTGCCGGGATTATGGCAATCCATCTTCTATGCACAAAAAAGGCGTGGAAGCGGAGCATTATATCAGAGATTCAAAGGAACGGCTGTCCAAAATCCTGAAGGTAAACCCAAAAGAAATATTTTATACTTCAGGGGGGACTGAGAGCGACAACCTTGCCTTAATCGGGGCCGCCAGGGCGAACCGGCGCAGTGGAAACCACTTGATTACGACAGCTATCGAACATCCGGCTGTTTTAAATACTATGAGATATCTGGAGGCAGAGGAAGGGTTCCGGGTCAGCTATCTGCCGGTTGACGCTAAAGGGCGCTTAAAACTGAAAGCTCTGGAGGAAGCGCTCTGCAGCGAGACTATACTTGTATCTATTATGTATGTGAACAATGAGGTTGGGTCCGTCCAGCCTGTGGATGAGGCCGCCCAGATCGTGAAACAATATAACCCGTCTATTTTATTCCACACGGATGCAGTCCAAGGTTTTGGAAAATACTTTATCTATCCAAAGCGGCAGGGGATTGATATGCTCACGGCAAGCGGCCATAAGATCCACGGCCCTAAAGGGACCGGCTTTCTATATATCAATGAGAAAGTTAAGATTAAACCGATTGTCTTTGGGGGGGAGCAGCAGAAAAATATCCGTTCCGGGACAGAAAATGTCCCTGGCATTGCGGGGCTTGGCTTGGCTGCCCAGATGATATACCAGGATTTGAATGTGAAAACTGCCTTGATGCGGGAACTAAAAGCATATTTCCTGGAAGGTATAGCAGGAATCGAAAATACGGCTGTACACGGCATGACGGATGAGAACAGCGCCCCCCATATTGTAAGTGTGGGGATTGCAGGCGTGCGCAGCGAGGTATTGCTCCACGCGCTGGAGGAAAAAGGGATTTATGTGTCATCAGGTTCAGCCTGTGCTTCTAATCACCCGTCAGTCAGCGGGGTTTTAAAGGGGATTGGGGCGCCGAAGGAATATCTGGATGCTACCTTGAGATTTAGTATGTCGGAATTTACCACGAAAGAAGAAATTGACTATACTCTGGAGACGTTATATAATTGTGTTCCAATGCTGAGAAAATATACCAGACGGTAAAATGAACAATAATCATATAAAGTGAGTCCCCGGCTAAGCCGGGGAACGATTACACAAAGGAGACTGAGGATGAAGTTTCATTCATTTTTGATTAAGTATGGAGAAATTGGGATAAAGGGAAAAAACAGGTATTTATTTGAGGATGCCCTTGTGCGTCAGATACGGTTTGCCCTGGAGGCAGTGGATGGAAGTTTTTATGTCCACAAGGCGCAGGGAAGAGTATACGTGGACTGTGAGGGCGAGTATGATTATGAGGAAACCATTGAGAGCCTGAAGAGGGTATTCGGGATTGTGGGAATATGCCCGGTTGTCCGGGTTAAGGACAATGGGTTTGATCAGCTTGCCCAGGATGTCCTGTCATATATGAGGGAAGTGTATCCCCAGGGGAACCAGACTTTTAAGGTGGAAGCGAGAAGAAGCAGGAAGCAGTATCCCCTCACATCTATGGAAATTAACTGTGAGCTTGGCGGGATCATACTGGATGCATTCCCCGATATGAAAGTAGATGTCCACAACCCGGATATCCGCCTGAATGTGGAAGTGCGGGAAGAGATTTATCTGTATTCAGAAATTATTCCAGGGCCGGGCGGGATGCCTGTTGGGACTAACGGAAGCGCCATGCTGCTTCTGTCAGGAGGGATAGACAGTCCAGTGGCAGGCTATATGGTGTCAAAGCGCGGAGTGGGGATTTATGCGACCTATTTTCATGCACCGCCCTATACAAGCCAGCGGGCAAAAGAGAAAGTGGTTGAACTGGCCAGGCTTGTGTCAAAATATGCAGGGCCCATCCAGCTTCATGTGGTGAATTTTACGGACATCCAGCTTTATATTTACGAAAAGTGCCCCCATGAAGAACTGACAATCATCATGCGCCGTTATATGATGAAAATAGCTGAACATTTTGCGGAGGAAAATGGATGTCTTGGCCTGATTACCGGTGAGAGCATTGGCCAGGTGGCCAGCCAGACTATGCAGAGCCTGGCGGCGACTAATGCAGTGTGCACGCTGCCAGTGTACCGGCCTTTGATCGGATTGGACAAACGGGAGATTGTGGCCATTGCAGAAAAGATTGATACGTACGAGACATCGATCCAGCCATTTGAGGACTGCTGTACTATATTTGTGGCTAAGCATCCGGTTACGAAGCCCAATCTGGAACGGATAGAGAAGTCAGAGAAAAATTTAGAAGAGAAGATTGATGAACTTATGAGATCGGCCATTGAGACGACAGAGATACTGAAAATAAAATAAGCTGCCTCCCCCTGTGAGACAGCTATTCCTGCTTAGATGTACGATTATTTGATGATATATGAATCTAATGCACTCAGAATTTCGTCTGTCACATTTCCTTCAGCGTGGATGTTCAATTCGATTGGCTTAGATAAATCCAGACTGAATATGCCCATGATTGATTTGGCATCTATCACATATCTTCCAGATACTAAATCAAAATCATTATCAAATTTTGTGATTTCATTTACAAATGATTTTACTTTGTCGATAGAATTTAAAGAAATCTGAACGGTTTTCATTGTGTAATCCCTCCTTAATAATATACGTTTGTCGGCCGCTGCCTATGTATATTCTACGAGATGAATGTTTAAAAGTCAAGGAACAAAGAAGGAAAATCAAGGGAATAGGAGAATAAATTTATGAAGAAGGTTGCACTGCATAACTTAGGCTGTAAAGTAAATGCGTATGAGCTGGAAGCCATGCAGGAAATGCTGGAGAATGCAGGGTACGAGATCGTTCCGTTTATGGAAGGGGCGGATATCTATATCATTAACACCTGCACTGTGACAAATATAGCGGACCGTAAGTCCAGGCAGATGCTGCACAGAGCCAGGAAGCTGAATCCACAGGCAGTTGTGGTGGCGGCTGGGTGCTATGTACAGGCGCGCAAGGAGGAGCAGGAGACAGACCCTTGTATAGATATTATCATAGGCAACAATAAAAAGCAGGAGCTTTTGTCTGTCCTTGAGGATTACCAGGCTAAAAAGCAGGCTGCAATAGGGACAGAAGACAGCGCTGGCCCAAAGGGGTGCAGGCGTGAACTTCTGGATATTGGATGTGAGAAAGAGTATGAGGGACTGAAACTATCCAGGACAGGAAGCCATACGAGAGTTTATATTAAGGTGCAGGATGGATGCAACCAATTCTGCTCGTACTGCATTATACCATTTGCACGGGGCAGGGTCAGGAGCCGGGGCAAGGCAGATGTGGTAGACGAGGTGAGGGCATTGGCCCAAAATGGTTATCAGGAAGTTGTGTTGACAGGCATCCATCTGAGCTCATATGGGATTGACTTTGAACAGAAAGAAGATCTCCTCTCCCTGATCCAGGCCGTCCATCAGGTGGAAGGCATCAAAAGAATCAGGCTGGGTTCCCTGGAACCCAGAATCATGACAGAAGAGTTTATCAGGACAGCCGCCACCCTGGATAAACTTTGCCCTCATTTTCATCTGTCTCTCCAGAGCGGGTGTGATGCGACGCTTCATAGGATGAACCGCAGATATACCAGCGATGATTATTATGAGAAATGCCAGCTCCTGAGAAAATATTTTGCCAACCCTGCATTGACAACGGATGTAATCGTAGGGTTCCCCGGGGAGACTGAGGAGGAGTTCCAGAAATCAAGGGCATTTATAGAGAAGGTGGGATTCTATGAGACTCATGTGTTTAAGTATTCCAAACGTCAGGGGACAAAGGCCGCCCAGATGGAACGGCAGGTGCCGGAGTCGGTGAAGGCTGCCAGAAGCGAGGTTCTCCTTGAACTGAATAAGAGGCAGAGAAGCCGGTATGAAGCAGGTTTTATTGGGAAAGAGGTGGAGGTACTCATTGAGGAGGAGGCAACGCTTTGCGGAAAGAAGGTGCAGGTGGGACATACAAAGGAATATATGAAAATTGCACTAGAAGGGACTAAAAATCTCCAAAATAGTATCGTAAAAGTTCAAATTGAAAGTGATTTACAAATTATTCATTGAATTTTGGCAAGGTTTATATTAAAATTGTAAATAGGATATTTGGCTTTTCTGCCAGATTTTTTATTGTAGATGGGGACAACACTTTTTAACATGAGACACAAACGGAGGATAAGAAATGAGCGATTTAAGCAACACTCAGTTCTTTCAGGTAGAGCCGGGGCCACAGATTTCTGCGAAGGATATTCTGGAAATTGTGTTTAAGGCATTGAAAGAAAAGGGGTATAATCCGGTGAATCAGATTGTCGGCTATATTATGTCCGGCGACCCGACTTATATTACAAGTTATAACGGGGCCAGGAGCCTTGTGATGAAGGTTGAGAGGGATGAACTGGTGGAGGAACTTTTGAAGGCGTATATTCAGCATAATTCGTGGGAATAATAAATATGCGGATTATGGGACTGGATTATGGGACAAAGACTGTGGGGGTTGCCGTCAGCGACGCGCTGGGGCTTACGGCCCAGGCAGTGGAGACGATCCAGAGAAAAGAGGAGAATAAGCTCCGCCGGACTCTGGCCCGTATTGAGGAATTGATTTCACAGTATGAGGTGGAAAAGATTGTGCTTGGATTTCCCAAGCATATGAATAACCACATTGGGGAACGTGCAGAGAGAACTCTCGAGTTTAAAGAAAAGCTGATACAAAGGACAGGGTTGGAAGTAATTATGTGGGATGAACGCCTGACCACTGTTGAGGCAGAGCGGACCTTAATTGAAAGCAACGTAAGGCGGGAAAACAGGAAGCAGTATATTGACAAAATTGCTGCAGTATTTATACTGCAGGGATATTTGGATTCAGTGTACAATAGTAAGAAAAGGGATGAGAAGCAGGGAGATTTGTTACTGGGATAATTACGGATGCCATATTCCGGCTGGTATAGGGAAGATGGCTGGCTGCAGTAAGGGGATAGTTTAAATGGAGAAGATTGAGTTTACTTTTGAAGATACCGGTGAGACAGTAGATTTTTTTGTGCTGGAGCAGACAAAGATTAATGGCGCTGTATACATACTGGTGACAGACTCAGAAGAAGATGACGCAGAATGCCTTATTTTGAAGGACATATGCCCGGATGACGATACAGAGAGCATATATGAAGCCGTAGAGGATGATACAGAGCTTCTGGCAGTATCTAAAGTATTTGAAGAGCTGCTGGAGGATATTGATATTGAAATGTAAATCCCATACCCCGCTGTAATGCAAAGGGGCGTTAAATTTGCAGTTAAGCAGGTGCAGGCATCTGGTTTTTGCAGCAGCAAATCTAAATGCAGGCATGTCTGCTTGGCTCATTGTTTCGCAGGAAAAACAAGAATGTTTAAAATAAATTGTTCGCTGTAAATGAATTGGAGTATGGCAATGAGACAGGAAAAAGTGCAGGAACTGCTGAAGGTGAAGTTAAGAGAAAAGGGATTAAAAGTAACACAGCAGAGGCTGCTTGTGCTGCAGACGTTGGCAGGGCACAGCGGCAGACATATGACAGCAGAAGATATATATGAGCTGATCAGGGCGGATTACCCTGAAATTGGTTTGGCCACTGTCTACCGCACTTTGCCGCTTCTCCTTGAAATGCAGTTGGTGGACCGCATTAACCTGGATGATGGATGTGTCAGATATGAGATCGGACATTTATTTGAAGGTGATACAAAGCACAACCATCATCATCTGATATGCAGGACATGCGGAAGTGTCTTTCCTTTTGAGGATGACCTTCTGGATGAGCTGGAGAAGCATATTGAGGAGGATGCAGGTTTTCATGTGCTGGACCATGAGCTGAAATTTTACGGACAATGCAAGGAATGTCTGCGTAAAGGCGAATAATCTGTCCCAGTATGTTGCGATCATGTAAGCATAAGCTTGCTGTTTTTTTCATGCCCGAAAAACAGGTACATAAAACATGGAGGTGTAAAATTATTGAAAAAAGAGAATAGTGGAAAATTAAAAATTATCCCTCTTGGAGGTTTAGAGCAGATTGGCATGAATATTACGGCCTTTGAATTTGAGGACAGTATTATCGTAGTAGACTGCGGATTAGCCTTCCCGGAGGATGATATGCTTGGCATTGATTTAGTCATACCAGATGTCACATATTTAAAGGATAATATCCAAAAAGTTAAGGGATTTGTGATTACACATGGCCACGAAGACCATATAGGGGCGCTGCCCTATGTGCTCAAGGAGCTTAACCTTCCCATATATACGACTAAACTGACTATGGGGATTATTGAGAACAAGCTCAAGGAGCATAACCTTTTGCGCAGCACAAAGAGGAAAGTAGTGCGCCATGGGCAGTCGATTAACCTTGGTAAATTCAGAATTGAATTTATTAAGACAAACCACAGTATTCAGGACGCATCGGCACTGGCAATTTATTCCCCGGCAGGGATTGTGGTGCACACAGGAGACTTTAAGGTAGACTATACGCCGGTATTTGGAGATGCTATTGACCTGCAGCGGTTTGCAGAGATTGGAAAAAAAGGTGTGCTTGCCCTGATGTCGGACAGCACGAATGCAGAGCGCAGAGGTTTTACGCAGTCAGAGAGAACAGTGGGGATTACCTTTGACCATATATTTGCAGAGCATCAGAATACCAGGATTATCATTGCCACATTTGCGTCTAATGTGGACCGTGTACAGCAGGTGATTAACTCTGCATATAAATACGGGCGTAAAGTGGTTGTGGAAGGCCGGAGTATGGTGAACATCATATCTACGGCGTCAGAGCTGGGATATCTGGATGTGCCCGAGAATACATTAATCGAGATCGACCAGATGAAAAATTATCCCCCTGAGAAGATGGTTTTAATTACAACCGGAAGCCAGGGAGAGTCTATGGCGGCGCTGTCCAGGATGGCGGCAGATGTGCACCGCAAGGTGACTATACAGCCTAACGATACAATTATTTTTAGCTCTAATCCGATTCCGGGGAATGAAAAATCGGTATCCCGTGTTATCAATGAATTGTCTGCCAAGGGGGCCAATGTTATTTTCCAGGATGCCCACGTATCAGGCCATGCCTGCCAGGAAGAACTGAAGCTGATTTACTCCCTGGTAAAACCGAAATATGCTATCCCAGTCCACGGTGAATACCGCCATCTGAAGGCCAATGCAGGTATCGCCCAGTCATTGGGGATACCCAAGGAGAATATCTTTATTATTCAGTCAGGGGATGTAATTGAAATCAGTGAACAGGAGGCCAAGATCGTAGACAAAGTCCACACAGGGGCAATTCTTGTTGATGGGTTGGGAGTCGGAGATGTGGGCAATATTGTCCTCAGGGACAGGCAGCATCTGGCAGAGGATGGAATACTGATTGTAGTACTGACATTGGAAAAAGGGACGAACCGCCTGCTGGCGGGGCCTGATATCGTATCCAGGGGATTTGTCTATGTGCGGGAATCTGAAGGTTTAATGGAAGAGGCACGGAAAGTGGTGTCTGACGCATTGGAGAAATGTCTCTCTAACAGATATGCAGACTGGAATAAAATTAAGCTGGTGATCCGGGATACAATGAACGACTATATCTGGAAGAAAACAAAGAGGCGGCCCATGGTTATTCCGATTATCATGGATGTGGATGTATAAGTATGATAGTAGATGAGCGTATTATTACATTCATCAATTCAATGGAGACAGAGAACAGCCGAATATTGGAGGCAATAGAGAGAGAGGCTCTTGAGGCCTTTGTGCCGATCATACGAAAAGAAATGCAGAGCTTTCTTAAAGTGCTTTTGACAATACAAAAACCTATGCGCATACTCGAAGTGGGGACTGCCGTAGGTTTCTCTGCGTTATTGATGAGTGAATATGCACCGGAAGGGTGCACCATAACAACGATTGAGAATTATAATAAAAGGATTCCTATTGCCCGTAATAATTTCATCCGGGCGGGGAAGGAAGGGCAGATTACGCTGATAGAGGGGGATGCCCTGGAAGTGCTGAAAGGCCTTCAGGGAAGTTTTGATTTTATTTTTATGGATGCGGCTAAGGGACAATACATCCATTACCTGCCAGAGGCCATGAGGGTTTTAACTCCCGGAGGAACCTTGGTGTCTGACAATGTACTCCAGGACGGAGATATTATAGAATCCCGCTTTGCGGTGGAGCGCAGGAATAGAACAATCCACAGCCGCATGAGAGAATATCTTTATCAGCTGAAGCACACAGAAGGCCTGGTGACAGCCATCCTGCCGCTGGGGGATGGGGTTGCTGTGAGTACAAGAAGAAAAGGGGATCCGGCAGATGCCGGGCGCCTGGATCTTATTACAGATGTGGATAAAATAGAGGAGAATAAAAATGAAGAGACATCCTGAGCTGTTAATTCCGGCCAGCAGCCTGGAGGTATTAAAAACAGCAGTGATATTTGGCGCCGATGCGGTGTATATAGGGGGCGAGGCATTTGGACTGAGGGCAAAGGCAAAAAATTTTTCCAGGGAGGATATGGAAGAAGGGATTGCATTTGCCCATGCACATGGGGTTAAAGTATATGTTACGGCTAATATTATAGCCCATAACAGTGACCTGGAAGGGGTAAAGTCCTATTTCCAGGAACTAAGGGTGATTAAGCCGGACGGATTGATCATAGCAGATCCTGGTGTGTTTGATATAGCAAAGGAAGTATGCCCGGAGATTGAAAGGCATATCAGCACCCAGGCAAACAATACGAATTACGGAGCCTATAATTTCTGGTACAGGCAGGGGGCCAGCCGGGTCGTTACTGCCAGGGAGCTTTCTATGGAGGAGATCCGAAAGATAAGGGCCCATATTCCTGAGGATCTGGAAATTGAGACATTTGTCCATGGGGCCATGTGCATTTCCTACTCAGGCAGATGCCTGCTCAGCAATTATTTTACAGGGCGGGATGCAAACCAAGGCGCTTGTACGCACCCCTGCAGGTGGAAATATGCGGTGGTGGAGGAGACTAGGCCGGGGGAATATATGCCTGTATATGAGAATGAAAGAGGGACATATATTTTTAACTCCAAAGATCTTTGTATGATTGGGCATATTCCTGAACTTTTAGAGGCAGGGATCGACAGCCTGAAAATAGAAGGGCGTATGAAAACGGCCCTATATGTGGCCACGGTGGCCAGGACCTACCGAAAAGCGATTGATGATTATAGGAGGGATCCAAAGCTGTACAAAAGGAACATGCCCTGGTATCTGGACCAGATTTCCAACTGCACATACAGGCAGTTTACGACCGGGTTCTTCTTTGGGAAACCCGATGAGACAACGCAGATATATGATAGTAATACTTATGTGAAAGAGTACACGTACCTGGGTATTATAGAGGGAGAAAAGGACGGCCTATATAAGATCGAGCAGAAAAATAAATTTTCTGTGGGCGAATGTATTGAAATCATGAAGCCAAACGGAGACAATATAGCGACAGAAGTACTCAAGATTTTGAACGAGGAGGGTGTATCTCAGGAAAGTGCGCCCCACCCCAAGCAGGTCTTATATGTGGAATTCAGCGAGAAACCGGAGAGATACGATATACTGAGAAGACAAGAGATTGATAAAAATTTGGCAATTTGACCAAATAAAGATTCAGTAAGGAAGAGGAAACAGCGTAAAATAAAGGATTTTGCTGTTTCCTTTTTTGTGCTTATTTAAGAAATAAAAGAAAATTTATGAAAAATACATAAAGATAATATAAAAACTTGATAAATATTGATTAAAAAATATAGAAATGTTATGATAGATACATCCAATTATTTTATTCAAAACACCAATAAAGGAGGATACAGCGTGGATAAATTAAATGAAATAGTTTTGACAATTCAGCATTATCTGGCAGATTACATTCTGATTATTGCCCTACTGGGAGGGGGGATTTGGTTTTCTATCCGGTTGGGTTTCATTCAGGTCCGGGGATTCGGAGAAGGTATGAGAAGAACCTTCGGAGGACTGTTCAGCAAGAAAGGTGAGGCTGGTGCTGACGGTATGTCCTCTTTCCAGGCGCTTGCAACGGCCATTGCAGCACAGGTAGGCACAGGCAATATAGCAGGTGCGGCTACGGCTATAGCAGTCGGCGGCCCAGGGGCCATCTTCTGGATGTGGGTTGCAGCTTTCCTTGGAATGGCAACGATCTACGCAGAGGCACTGATGGCACAAAAATATAAACAGGTCGGAAAAGACGGGGAAGTGACAGGCGGCCCGGTATATTACATCCGCGCGGCGTTCCAGGGGACATTCGGAAAAATCCTGGCGGGCATCTTTGCGGTACTGCTTATATTTGCCCTTGGATTTATGGGCAATGCAGTCCAGTCCAACTCCATAGCTGCATCCTTCCATACAGCTTTTGGTATCCCTCAGGTAGTTACGGGAATCGTAGTCGCTGTCATCGCCTTGTTTGTATTTATGGGCGGCATGAAGAGAATTGCAAAGGTTACAGAATTGATTGTACCGGTAATGGCGGCATTTTACATTATCGGTGCCCTGATTGTTATCCTTTATAATTACAAAAATATCCCTTATGCATTCTATTCAATTGTTGTGGGTGCATTCAATCCATCTGCAATTACCGGCGGTGCGGTAGGCGCCACAGTGAAATTAGCGCTCACAAAGGGTGTTGCGAGGGGACTCTTTTCTAATGAAGCAGGTATGGGATCCACACCCCATGCCCATGCAGTTGCCAAGGTAAAGCATCCGGTTGAGCAGGGGTTTGTGGCAATGACAGGCGTGTTTATCGACACATTTGTGGTTCTTAATCTGACTGCCTTAGTTATTATTACAACGAAATCTATCCCAACAGGACTTACAGGTGCAGAGCTGAGCCAGTATGCATTTTCAACTTTATACGGAAAAGGAGGAGATATTTTTATAGCTATTTGTATGTTCTTCTTTGCCTTTTCAACAATTATAGGCTGGTACTTCTTTGGGCAGGCAAATATTAAATATTTATTTGGCCCTAAGGCAGTAAAAATTTATTCTGTGTTGGTTGCAGTTTGTGTGATCCTTGGTTCACTTGCACAAGTTGACCTTGTATGGAATATGGCGGACTGCTTCAACTCCATGATGGTAATCCCGAATATTATCGGCCTGTTCTTCTTAAGCAAGACGATCAAGCAGGTACATACGGATTATTTTAAGAATGTTAAGAAAAAATAAGAAGTCCGTGGAGGCTGAAAAGATTTGAAGAATCCCTTCCAGATATCATGTCCTATGGGAGAAGCTGTGGTATCTGGAGGGACTTATACCCTTAGTTTACAAGAGGACATTATGTTACGGCATGTTGAATTAAAATTCGGTTCCTGCCGGTGGCATAAGAAATATGTTTTCTCGTAAGCTGAGGGTATATTTTTAGGTTTATAGGGAGATCAGAAGAACTCTCTAAGTTTTTCTACGGCGCTTTTCTCAATCCGTGACACATAGGAGCGAGAGATTCCGAGTTGTCTGGCAATCTCCCGCTGCGTATATTCTTCCCCATTATATAGGCCATATCTCATTTTAAGTACCAACTTTTCACGTTGGGAAAGTTCTGTCTCTACTTTTTCATAAAGTTTTTGGATATTTTCTTTGAGATGAATTTTTTCGGGGACATCTGCCTCATCAGTCTCTATGATATCATAGAGTTTGATTTCATTCCCTTCTCTGTCCGTACCTATAGGTTCATATAGGGAAATTTCTTTGTTTGTTTTCTTCTTGGCCCGAAGGTACATTAAAATTTCGTTCTCCACACATTTGGAAGCATAGGCTGCAAGACGGTTGCCTTTGTCCGGGTTAAAGGTCACAACTGCTTTTATTAGGCCGATAGTTCCAATAGAGATCAAATCTTCAGGATCTTCATCCAGATATTGATATTTTTTAATAACATGTGCAACGAGCCGCAGATTTCGTTCGATCAGAACATGTTTTGCCTCAAGGTCGCCCTCTGTATATTTTTGCATGTAGTATTTTTCTTCTGCTGGGGTGAGGGGATTTGGAAATGATTTCAAGAACAGCACCTCTTAGCACATTTGATATAGTCTATGTGAGGATTGTTAAAATTGTGCTTTTCCACATGAAAGAAGGACAAAGGAGCAGGGCAGAATTATAGGATGGTACTTTATTATTTTTTCATAATTTTTATGACCGTTTTATGTGAAAGCTAATTGACATACCTGAAACGGTAGGATATGATGTATCTGTCAGACAAAGAATTCTTCTTTGCTAAATCAATTTTCGGCCATTTCGGCCAGTATTCACATGACATATGCAGTAGACATTTTAATAGGGAAGGAGTGTGTGAATGAGTTTCAGCGCAGTAATATCTGCATCCCTTCAGGGGTTGGAGGTGGACTTTGTCCATGTGGAAGCGGATGTCAGCAACGGACTCCCGGCCTTTCAGATGGTGGGGTATTTATCATCCGAGGTAAAGGAGGCTGCAGAAAGGGTACGCACAGCCATACGTAATTCGGGTTTAGAATATCCTGCCAAGAGAACTGTTATTAATCTTTCCCCTGCTACGGTGAAGAAGCGGGGAGCGGCTTTTGACTTGCCCATTGCAGCGGCAATTCTCATATCTCTGGGACTTATAAGCGCGCAGAGTGTGGAGGGTATGCTGATAATCGGTGAGTTAGGACTTGACGGCTGTGTGCAGAAGGTGCCTGGGATCCTGCCTGTTGTGATGGCGGCAAGAGACGCGGGATTCCAAAAGTGCCTCGTTCCAGAAGCGAATGCTGCAGAGGGGGCGTTGGTGGACGGCATTGGGGTGATCGGGGTCAGAAATCTTGGCCAGGTATATGCATTGTTGACAGGCGCCTTACACCTGGAAGGGAAGAGGAGGCAGGGTTGTGCAGGGAAGGCCCCAGCCTGCACCCAGCTGGATTTTAATGATATCCAGGGCCAGGAAGCGGTGAAAAGGGCGGCGGAGGTAGCGGTTGCCGGGGGCCATAATTTATTGCTGATTGGCCCCCCTGGAAGCGGGAAATCTATGACTGCCAAGAGGATTCCTGGGATTCTGCCCCCCATGGAAGCAGAGGAAAGTATGGAAATAACGAAGATATACAGTATTATGGGAATGCTGGATGGGGACAGTCCTCTGATTGGAAGGAGGCCCTTTAGAAGTGTCCATCACACGGCGACTAAGGCCGCATTGGTAGGGGGAGGCTTAATCCCATCGCCGGGAGAGATCAGCCTGGCCCATGGCGGCGTGTTGTTTTTAGACGAACTCCCTGAGTTCCGCAGGGAGGTGCTGGAGGTGTTGAGGCAGCCTTTAGAAGAGCATAAAATACGGATTACCCGGACTCATGGGATATATGCCTATCCCGCCAATTTCATGCTTGTAGGCGCCATGAACCCCTGTCCCTGCGGCTGTTATCCCGATATGAACAAATGTATCTGCACGCCCTTGCAGATTCAAAGCTATCTTGGGAGAATAAGCCAGCCATTCTTGGACAGAATCGATATCTGTGTGGAGGCGCCCCAAGTAAAGTATGAAGTGCTGTTAAGCAAAAGGACAGGAGAAAGTTCAGCAGCAATCAGGGACAGAGTATGTATGGCAAGGGAAATTCAGAACAGAAGATATAGGGGGACGGAGATTCTTACAAATTCTATGCTGGGTGGAAAAGAATTGGAAATGTACTGTGAACTTGGTCCGTCAGAGAACAGGCTGTTAAAGCAGGCATTTACGGCGCTGGGACTGACAGCAAGGACCTACTATAAGATACTGAAGACAGCGAGGACAATTGCGGACCTGGAAGGCGCTGGCAGGATCCAGGAGGAGCATATCCAGGAGGCTATTGGTTATCGTACTATGGATAAAAAATATTGGGGGAGATAGAGGATGCGATATGAGTACTGGTTCGCCTGTGTTAAACAATTATCTGACCGGAAAAAATATGTATTGAGAAAAGAATTTGGATCGGGTAAATGTATATATTATATAGAAGAAACAAGATTAAGGAAATCAAAGATCCTCAGTGAAAAAGAGATCGGTGCAATCATACATGCAAGGAACATTGGCAGTTTAGACAGGGATTTTGAAGAGCTGAATAAAAAGGAAATTAAATTTATCCCCTGGTTCTTACAGGAATTCCCAGGCCGGCTTGCAGACATAGACGATCCGCCTTATGCACTTTATGTGAAAGGGAGGCTCCCCGCCGGGGAGAGAAAGACCATTGCTATAGTGGGCGCTAGGAACTGTACGCCTTATGGGGAAAAATACGCAGTACATTTTGGGGAGGAGCTGGCCCGGCACGGGGTTGGAATTATCAGCGGCCTGGCGAGGGGGATCGACGGTGCAGGGCAGAGAGGGGCTCTGATGGCCAAAGGGGACACATTTGCAGTATTAGGATGCGGCACAGATGTCTGCTACCCAAGGGAACATATCGGATTGTATGTTGATATTTTAGAACAAGGGGGTGGAATTTTGTCGGAATTCCCTCCGGGGACAGCTCCATTGGCTCAAAATTTCCCCAGAAGAAACCGGATCATCAGCGGCTTGGCAGATGTGGTCTTAATTATGGAAGCGAGAAAGAAAAGTGGTTCTTTGATTACAGCGGACATGGCGCTGGAACAGGGGCGGGATGTATATGCCCTTCCTGGGCCCATAAACAGCAGCTTAAGTGAAGGGTGTAACCAGCTCATCCGACAGGGGGCAGGTATCCTCTTATCTCCTGAAATGCTGCTGGAGGAGCTTGGGGTTTCCTGGATTTCTATGGACACAAAAAAGGATAAAAATAAAAAAGTGCTTGAAAGTCCCGAAAATATGGTGTATAGTCGACTTGATTTGTATCCGAAGAACATTAGCCAGCTTTTAGAGGAGACTGCCCTCCCGGCAGAGAAGGTGACAGCACTCCTGGTTTCTTTGGAAATACAGGGGTATATTAAAGAAATTTCTAAGAATTATTATATAAAGATTAAATAGCAAGAAGAGAGAGGCATACAAGCCAATTGGAGGAATGAAGTTTTATGGCGCATTATTTGGTTATCGTGGAGTCACCTGCCAAGGTGAAAACAATCAAAAAGTTTCTGGGGAGTAGTTATTCAGTCGCGGCATCTAACGGACACGTAAGGGATCTGCCAAAGAGCCAGCTAGGCATAGATGTGGAGCATGATTATGAACCCAAATATATTACCATCAGAGGAAAAGGGGATATCCTGGCTAATCTGCGGAAGGAGGCAAAAAAAGCAGATAAAGTCTTTCTGGCAACTGACCCTGACCGGGAGGGGGAGGCAATATCCTGGCATCTGGCTACGGCCCTGAAATTAGATGAAAAGAAAATGCGCCGTATCACTTTTAATGAGATTACAAAAAATGCAGTGAAGGCATCTTTAAAGGCGCCTAGAAATATAGATATGAACCTGGTAGATGCCCAGCAAGCCCGCCGCGTCCTGGACAGGGCCGTGGGTTATAGGATCAGTCCCGTGCTCTGGGCAAAGGTTAAGAGGGGACTGAGTGCAGGGCGGGTCCAGTCTGTGGCCCTGCGTCTGATTGCTGACCGGGAGGAAGAGATTAATGCGTTTATACCTGAAGAATACTGGTCATTAGACGCCATTTTAAAGGTGAAAGGGGAGAGGCGGCCCCTGACTGCAAAGTTTTATGGGACGGACAAAAAGAAAGTTACGATCGGCTCAAAAGAAGAGCTGGAAAAGATTCTCCGGGAGATCGAAAACGAGGAATATAAGATTACAGATATCAGGAAGGGGGAGCGCATACGTAAGGCCCCTTTGCCCTTTACAACCAGCACCCTGCAGCAGGAAGCTGCCAAGGCCTTGAACTTCGGTACCCAGAAAACCATGCGGATTGCACAGCAGCTCTATGAAGGGATTGATATTAAAGGGAATGGGACAGTTGGTGTTATCACGTATCTGCGTACAGACTCCACCCGTATTTCAGAGGAGGCAGATGCCAATGCAAGGCAGTATATTGCAGAAAACTATGGAGATAATTACGTGGCGGCAGGTGTAAAGGCCAAAAAGGCAGAGCAGAAGATTCAGGATGCCCATGAGGCTATCCGCCCGACTGACTTGGCCAGGACCCCCGCGTCATTGAAAGACTCCCTTTCCAGGGACCAACTCCGTCTGTATCAGCTTATTTGGAAACGTTTTGCGGCAAGCAGGATGCAGCCGGCAAAGTATGAAACTATTTCTGTCAAGATAGGCGCCGGCGAGTACCGTTTTACGGTGTCTACCTCAAAAGTTGTGTTTGACGGGTTCCGCTGTGTATACACAGAAGCCGAGGAAGAAAAAGAAGAGAGCAACGTACTGGTGAATGGACTTTCCATGGATTCCAGGCTGGAAAAAGAGGCTTTTGATACGAAACAGCATTTTACCCAGCCACCGGCCCACTATACTGAGGCAACCCTGGTAAAAACTCTGGAAGAGCTGGGAATCGGGAGGCCGAGTACCTATGCGCCCACGATCTCGATCATTCTGGGCAGGCGTTATGTGACCAAGGAAGCTAAAAACCTCTACATGACAGAAATTGGAGAGGTTGTAAATAATATTATGAAACAGTCATTTCCCAGCATTGTAGATGAGAACTTTACGGCAAATATGGAAGGGCTCTTGGATATGGTTGAGGAGGGGAAGGTTCCCTGGAAAGAGGTGATCAGGAATTTTTATCCAGATCTGGACGAGGCGGTCAAGATTGCTGAGAAGGAGTTGGAAAGTGTAAAGATTGAAGATGAAGTGACAGATGTTATCTGTGAGGAGTGCGGCCGCAATATGGTTATCAAGTATGGGCCTCATGGCAGGTTTCTTGCATGCCCTGGTTTTCCTGAATGTAAAAATACAAAGCCGTATCTCGAAAAAATAGGGGTACCTTGCCCGCTATGTGGCAAAGAGGTTGTTATCAGGAAAACAAAGAAGGGACGTAAATATTACGGTTGTGAGGATAATCCTGATTGTGAGTTTATGTCCTGGCAAAAGCCATCAAAGGAGAAATGTCCAGAGTGCGGCAACTATATGGTAGAAAAGGGGAATAAACTGGTTTGTGCAGATGAAAAGTGTGGATATGTCCGAAATCTGAAAAAAAACTGAGGAAATGACGTTGAAATTTCGGGATTTGTATGATAGCATAAATATATCGGGTCGTTTAGAGAGAGTTGTATAGACAATTAGATGCGGAGGAAATCTATGAGCGTACAGTTATTGGATAAGACAAGAAAGATCAACAAATTACTCCACAACAATAATTCCAGCAAGGTGGTTTTTAATGATATTTGTGCTGTCCTTACGGAAATACTGGATTCGAATGTTCTGGTAGTGAGTAAGAAGGGAAAGATTCTGGGGGTAAGTAAATGCAGCCAGGTAGATGGCATAGGGGAATTAATTGCTGAATCTGTAGGATCTCATATCGACAATATGTTGAATGAGCGGCTGCTGAGCATACTTTCTACGAAGGAGAATGTAAATTTAGAAACCCTCGGCTTTTCGCAGGATGCGGTGAAGGGGTATCAGGCCATTATTACACCTATTGATATAGCAGGGGAGCGGCTTGGGACACTTTTCATTTATAAACAGGATTCAGTGTATGAGATTGATGATATTATACTGAGTGAGTACGGCACTGCAGTGGTGGGACTTGAGATGCTGCGGTCTGTGAATGAGGAGAGCGCTGAGGAGACGAGGAAAGAACAGATTGTGCAGTCTGCTATCAGCACCCTCTCTTTTTCAGAACTGGAAGCCATTGTCCATATCTTTGAGGAGCTGGATGGTACGGAAGGGATACTTGTGGCAAGTAAGATTGCAGATAGGGTGGGAATTACCAGGTCAGTAATCGTAAATGCACTTAGGAAGTTTGAAAGCGCTGGCGTCATAGAGTCCCGTTCTTCTGGGATGAAGGGGACTTATATTAAAGTGCTCAATGATTATGTGTTTACTGAGTTGGACAGGATTAAGAAGGAGCGGCTGTAGGCAGGTTCCATAATAAAATAAAGTCCGTTAAAGGGCGTGGATTGGAGAAGGGACTGCCGCAGAATGGATTTTTCATACAAGATACAGTGGGGTTATCCGAAGACATTTTACCTCATATCTGGTTGAATTTTACATTTTGCGGTGGTTCTTTTTATGGTAAATGGCGGAAGCCATAGGGGTATAACCGTGATGAACATAGGATAGGAGGCAGGAAATATGTACGAAGGGAACCGGGTAGATTTGCAGATGGAAAAAGTGATTTCCACAGACGGGATATTTGATGATGCCACACATCATTGCCAGGTGTTCAGGTATGACCTGGAAGAGGATTATATATACCTACAGCTTAAAGAGGAGGATATGACGGCCATTTCACTGGATGCAAAATACCAGTGCTATATTTCTTCCAAAAAAGAGCTGCTCTACTGCAATGGAGTTATAAAGGAGCGCTACCAGTCTGAGAATGGCAATATGCTTGTGATGAAAATTGAAAATGGATTTTACAGCGTGCCAGGTGTAAAAAAACCTGTGAAGAGGAAATAATGCATCATATAGGTGCCAAAGTGTTTATAAACTAAATATAAAATTGAAAAAACTCTGTTGACAAAATGGAAGCAGAGTGCTATTTTATATTCATGAGGTTAGCACTCAGAAGAAATGAGTGCTAATAACAAGTAAAGATTAAGGAGGAATTACTATGAAATTAGTACCATTAGGTGACAAGATTGTCTTAAAACAATTAGAAGCAGAAGAAACTACAAAGTCAGGTATTATCCTGCCAGGGCAGGCGAAGGAAAAGCCACAGGAGGCAGAAGTAATTGCAGTGGGGCCTGGTGGAAATATAGATGGTAAAGAAGTAGTTATGCAGGTGAAAAACGGTGATAAAGTAATATACTCCAAATACGCAGGCACAGAGGTTGAGCTTGAGGGACAGGAATATATCATCGTTAAGCAGAGTGATATTTTGGCAGTTGTTGAGTAAAGAAGATCCGGATAAGGAGTATTCCGGCAGAGCTTGAAAAGAATAAGTATAAAAAGAGGAGTGATTAGACATGGCAAAGGAAATTAAATACGGGACAGAAGCCAGGGCAGCATTGGAGAAAGGTGTAAACCAGCTGGCTGATACAGTAAGAGTGACATTAGGGCCAAAAGGAAGGAACGTAGTACTGGATAAATCTTTTGGTTCACCGCTTATCACAAACGACGGCGTGACAATCGCGAAAGAGATTGAGCTGGAGGATGGATTTGAGAACATGGGGGCACAGTTAATAAAAGAAGTGGCTTCCAAGACAAATGATGTTGCCGGAGACGGCACGACAACAGCTACAGTGCTGGCACAGGCTATGGTGCATGAAGGGATGAAAAACCTGGAAGCAGGCGCGAATCCGATTGTACTGCGCAAGGGTATGAAGAAAGCAACAGATGCTGCCGTTGAGGCAATTGCAAAGATGAGCAGCAAAGTAAAGGATAAAGAGCAGATTGCCAGAGTCGCAGCTGTATCATCTGGAGATGAGTCTGTAGGGCAGATGGTGGCAGATGCCATGGAGAAAGTTTCCAACGACGGAGTTATTACCATCGAAGAGTCTAAGACAATGCTTACAGAGTTGGATCTGGTAGAAGGTATGCAGTTTGACCGCGGATATATTTCTGCTTATATGGCTACAGATATGGATAAGATGGAAGCAAACCTGGAAGAACCATATATCCTGATTACAGATAAGAAGATCTCCAATATCCAAGATATTCTTCCTCTCCTTGAGCAGGTAATGCAGGCAGGCGCAAGGCTCCTGATTGTTGCTGAGGATATTGAAGGAGAAGCCCTGACAACTTTGATTGTCAATAAGCTGCGCGGTGTATTTAATGTGGTGGCTGTAAAGGCTCCTGGATATGGTGACAGAAGGAAAGAGATGCTGCAGGATATCGCGATTCTGACAGGCGGCCAGGTGATTTCTGAAGAATTGGGGATGGATCTGAAGGAAGCAAACATGGAGCAGTTAGGACGTGCAAAATCTGTTAAAGTCCAGAAAGAAAATACAGTAATCGTAGATGGATATGGCGAGAAGAAGGCAATTAAAGACAGAGTTTCCCAGATTAAAAAGGCCATTGAAGAGACAACATCTGAATTTGATAAAGAAAAGTTACAGGAGAGGCTGGCTAAGCTGGCAGGCGGCGTAGCAGTTATCCGTGTAGGCGCTGCCACAGAGACAGAGATGAAGGAAGCCAAGCTGCGTATGGAAGATGCCCTGAATGCTACAAGAGCTGCTGTAGAGGAAGGCATCATTGCTGGAGGCGGTTCCGCATATATCCATGCTGCAAAAGAGGTTGTTGCCCTTGCTGATTCTCTGGAAGGGGATGAGAAAACAGGAGCGAAGATCCTTCTGAAAGCCCTGGAGGCACCTCTGTACCATATAGCAACAAATGCTGGCCTGGAAGGTGCGGTTATTATTAATAAAGTAAGAGAAGCTGAACCAGGAGTTGGGTTCGATGCTTATAAAGAAGAATATGTAGATATGGTAAAAGAAGGAATCCTGGATCCTGCAAAGGTGACAAGGAGCGCATTGCAGAATGCGACTAGTGTGGCTTCTACACTGCTGACTACAGAGTCTGTGGTTGCTACAATTAAGGAAGATACACCAGCTATGCCAGCAGGCGGCGCAGGTGGAATGGGAATGATGTAATTTAATACGAAAGAGGATACGGTAATCAGTATGGCTGCCGTATCCTCTTTTTCGCATAGCAGGAATGCCTGTGCCAAGAGATAGTCATTTTGGAGAGTTATTATATCTTCTGTTTCAGTAAGAGTTTATTACAAAATTGATATAAACGGACTACTTATAAGCATAACTTAATAATGGGGTTTAAAATAAATCAATACTGAATTCACAGTCCTGCAGCGTAATTACTTGACAATACAGCCGGAGTTTTGTACCATATCAATTAAAATATTTGAATTCACAGTTGGAGAAAGAGAGGAACCAAAACCATGGGAAAAGTTATCGGGGATGGCATCACCTTTGATGATGTACTTTTAGTGCCGGCATACTCTGAGGTAATTCCAAATCAGGTCGATTTGTCAACAAATCTTACAAAAAAAATTAAATTGAATATTCCAATGATGAGTGCAGGGATGGATACAGTTACGGAGCACCGTATGGCCATTGCCATGGCCCGTCAGGGGGGGATCGGTATTATTCATAAAAATATGCCAATTGGGCAGCAGGCTGAAGAAGTGGACAAAGTGAAGAGATCTGAAAATGGGGTAATCACAGATCCGTTTTATTTATCTCCAGAGCACACGCTGGAGGACGCGAATAATTTAATGGCTAAGTTCCGTATTTCAGGCGTGCCCATTACAGAGGGAAAGAAACTGGTAGGGATTATTACAAACCGTGATTTAAAGTTTGAGGAAGATTTTTCTAAGAAAATAAAGGAATCTATGACCTCAGAGGGACTCATCACAGCAAAAGAGGGGATCACGCTGGATGAGGCTAAAACGATCCTTGCCAGGGCCAGGAAAGAGAAGCTCCCCATTGTAGATGACGAAGGGAATCTAAAGGGACTGATTACAATTAAGGATATTGAAAAGCAGATAAAGTATCCTCTGTCTGCCAAGGATGGCCAGGGAAGGCTGCTCTGTGGCGCGGCTGTGGGAATCACGGCTAACTGCCTTGAAAGGGCGGCGGCTTTGGTGGAGGCAAAGGTGGACGTGATTGTTATGGATTCTGCCCATGGCCATTCTGCCAATGTGCTCCGTACTGTACGGATGGTCAAGGAAAAATACCCCGATCTCCAAGTGATTGCAGGAAATGTGGCCACGGGGGAGGCCACGAGAGCATTGATTGAGGCCGGCGTGGATGCAGTGAAAGTGGGGATAGGGCCTGGATCCATCTGTACTACCCGGGTGGTTGCCGGGATCGGCGTCCCACAGATTACGGCTATTATGAATTGTTATGAAGTGGCGAAAGAATATGGGATTCCAGTTATAGCAGACGGCGGGATTAAATATTCTGGCGATATGACAAAAGCCATTGCGGCCGGCGCCAATGTTTGTATGATGGGAAGTATTTTTGCTGGCTGTGATGAAAGTCCAGGAAGCTTTGAATTATATCAAGGAAGAAAATATAAAGTATACCGTGGTATGGGTTCCATTTCAGCAATGGAAAACGGAAGCAAAGACAGGTATTTTCAGGCAGATGCAAAGAAACTGGTGCCGGAAGGAGTGGAAGGCCGTGTGGCATATAAAGGAACAGTGGAAGACACTGTGTTCCAGCTTATGGGAGGAATACGGTCAGGCATGGGATACTGTGGGACTCCTACGATCGAGGATTTGAAACAAAAAGGACAGTTCGTAAAAATCTCGGCAGCATCTCTGAAGGAGAGCCACCCCCATGATATACATATTACAAAAGAGGCCCCCAATTATAGTGTAGATGAATAAAGGCTATATAACTTTGCTCCGCAGTGTGTATGCACACTGCGGAGCTTTTTATTCCCGCGCTCAACGGGCCAAGCGGACATGTTTACATGTCCATTTGGAGGCTGCCGCCAGGGTCTAATACCCCGATGCCTGCATCACTGCCAGTTTCATGCCCCGTATGCTTGCATCGGGGCCTTTGACTGCATAGGAAATTCAACAGAATTTCCTATGCAATAAAAGAGCGCTCCGTGCCGGATCCTACGGCGGCTAAGGGGGATTATATTGCTCATCCTAAAATTATAGCGCTGTACAGGGAGCCTAATTATCAGGCTGGTTTTCTGTTATATCAGATAAAGGTTTATTGTCAAAAACTGTGGATAAAATAATAGAGGAGCTGGTAGTGCCATACCTTTTTAGGTTATCTATCAGTTTTTCCAGTTCGGAAGAGTCATGCAGTGCAGCAAGAAGCATGGCATTATGTATACCAATGACTCTGTGGTGCGCCAGAATCAGGGGGGATGATTTGCAGAAGGCTGTAAAAGTGGCATAGCGTTCTGGAACAACATCAACCCCTATAAATACAATCAAATTTTTCGATAATTTCAGCGGATTGACTTGGGCATGATAACCAAGCAGGATACCTGCCTCCTCCAGGCGGCGTATCCGTTCTGTGACGGAAGGCGGGGATAAATTGACTTCCCTGCTAATTTGCTTAATAGTAGTCCTGGCATTTTGCTGGAGTATTTTTAAAATATGTAAATCTGTTCTGTCCATAAAATCTCCTTTTATTAAAAAATATAATGTTCTTCTTTTTCTTTATTTTCGTACTGATTTTCACGATTTTCCTTTTTTAAATTATATACCATAAAAATGTAAAATTGTATACTAAATTAAAAAAAGGAGGGCAAAAAATGGAAAAATTAAATCAGCCAATCACTGGAATCTGTTCATTTGCTAAATACCCAATCTGTACTGACCTGGAGCAGTTGGAGGCAGATATTGCCGTGCTGGGCGTACCTTATGACCTTGGGGTTGGATTTTTGTCAGGGGCACGGCTTGGCCCCAGGAGGATAAGGGAAGTTTCTACACATTATGCGAGAGGGGAGGCGGGGTTTTATGACCCAGAGAATGGAGAACAGCTTCTGGCAGCGCCGATCCGTATTGTGGACTGTGGGGATGCAGATATTCTCCACGGTGATATAGAATATTCTTTCAGCCATATAGAAGATTCGGTCAGGAAGATTCTGCACAAGGGCGCCATACCTGCCATTATGGGAGGGGATCACTCCATCACGATTCCGGTGGGGAGAGCTTTGGCATGCCTGGACAGTGAGATCTGTATTGTGCACTTTGATGCACATCTGGATTGGACAGATCACGTAGGGCCTCAGTACTATGGGAATGGAAGTCCTATGAGAAGGCTGTCAGAGATGGAGCACATTGGAAAGATGATACAAATCGGACTGAGAGGACTGGGATCTAGTAAGAGGTCGGACTTTGAGGACGCCCGGGCATACGGCAGTATTTTGGTACCGGCCAGTGAAGTACATAAGGAGGGGGCACAGAACGTATTAAAAAAGATTCCCAAAGCAGATAAATATTTTATTTCATTAGATATTGATGGATATGATATATCTATTGCCCCAGGAGTCGGCTCACCGTCACCGGGAGGACTGTACTATGATGAGGTGGCGGAAATGCTTGCAGGTATATGCCAAATGGGAGAGATTGTAGGGTTCGATTTAGTAGAGGTTGCGCCCCAGTACGATCCCGCCGGCATCACCAGCAGAGTTGCGGCGATGACAATGTTAAACCTGATGGGGCAGATCATGAAAAATAAAAAGTAGTATATCTGGCCATAGTATCCAAAATCAAGGGATCGGACTTTAGATATAAATACTTGTGGAACGTCTAATGTCCGACAGGGATACTGATTGAACTACTGACAGGGGCACCCCATAAAGCATGCCCCACGGGGGCATACATTATGGGTACCCTCCAAGGTATCGTTTCAAAAGGAATGGAGGAGGGAAATATATGGTAAAACGGCGAATGTTAAATAAACAAAAAGAAGAATCACAGATGAATCCATTTTTTGCCTTATTGGTTATTCTGGTGATTGCGACTCTTGTAGCAAATATTATTCCCAGCGGCGCATATGAACGCATTACATCGGACGGGCGGACGATTGTGAACCCGGATAGTTTTGAATATGTAAAGAAGCATTATGTGGGAGTATCGGATTTTTTTCTCTCGTTTTATCAAGGGTTTAACAATGCCGCCAGCCTGATGGCCATGCTCTTTTTTGCAGGAGGGGCTTTCGGGGTGGTTAAAAGAATCGGACTGCTGGAAACTGCAATTAAGTCGTTGGCACATAAGTTAAAGCATACTAGTTTTCATCTTGTGGCATTTGTACTGATGGCTGCTATTGGCACTCAGGTAGCCTTCACAAGCATGTGGGAGCTTAGTGTTGTGATTATACCTATGGTCATTCCTCTGGTGCTGGCTTTGGGGTATGATATTATGGTTGGCGCCGGGATTGTAATGCTGGCGGCCTGCGCTGGATTTGGGGCGGCAATGACAAATCCGCTGTTTACGGCAATTGCCCATAAACTGGCTGAACTGCCTATTTATTCGGCCTTGGGATACAGGGCAGTTTGCTTTGTGGTAATCCTGCTGGTCTGTTATTTGTATCTGATGCGGTATGCATCGAGGATAAAAAAGGATCCCTCCAAAAGCCTCGTAAAGGGAATGAATAGCAAATATGAGGCAATACAGGAAGAAGAGGTTAAGTTTTCACCCCCATTGATCCGCGCTGGAGTGGCGTTTCTGGCTGTATTTCTATTTTTATTATACGGTACTGTGCAAATGGGGTTTGACTTCCCCCAGATGGCTGCCTGCTTTGTGGCAATGACGTTCGCTACAGGACTGGCATATGGCAGTGGTATTAATGAAATCTGCGATATGATGGGGGAGGGGATGAAGGATTTGTTCTATGCGGCAATGGTTATGCTGTTTGCCCGGGCCATTTTGTATATTCTGGAAGAGGCAATGGTGATAGATACGATTATTTCTTTTCTCTCAAAATTGGTTGTGGGAAAATCCTCTTTGGTGACGGCAAATCTGCTGCTGGTCATGCAGACAATCATAAATTTCTTAATTCCTTCAGGAAGCGGGCAGGCGGCCATAACGATCCCTATTATCGTACCTCTTGCAGATATGGGAAATGTGACACGCCAGGTGGCCTGCCTTGCCAGCCAATTTGGAGATGGGTTCTCTAATTTTATATACCCCACCAATGGCTCCCTGATTGCGATTTTAATGGTAGCTGGCATTCCCTATAAAAAATGGTTTCGCTTTTTCGGGCCTCTATTTCTGATTATTATGGGTGTGTGTGCCGTATTTGTAAGTATAGGGGTAATGATACATTTAGGGCCCTTTTAGAAGTCTTGTTTGTCATGGGGCAGAGGGCATGATGAATCGGAAAAGAGTTGTGGCAGACTTGGTCAAATATGTAGATTGAACAGCAGGTACTATTTCTAATATGAATAGTGCCTGCTGTTTTAGAATCTGTCTGCTAATGGATGCACCTCTGTTAGTATATCAGGGGGGGGGCGGAATAATAAGTATGTTATAGGGATAAACCGTAAAATTTATAAAATTATTATGAAAACCTTAACCTTCCGGCTGGCAAATATGATAAAATAAATATCAGATTGTGTGTGAAGGTGTACAGATGAAGAAATTGCGTAAATCAACAAAAAGAAAGATCCAGGTAGACAGGAAATCATTTATCTATGGCGGTATTGTTGTACTGGTTATTTTGACGGTAGTTCTGGGGATATACTCATGTGTGGCAGATAGATATAGAAATAAAGAGAATACAGGAATTAAAGTGGATGCATCCAAACCGGAAATTGATGTCCAGCTGCTGGATGTAAATGAATATTCCAGGCCGGGGATTGAGTCAGATCCTATAACTGGAATTGTTGTCCACTACACAGCAAATCCTGGAAGTACAGCGCAGAATAACAGAGATTATTTTGAAGGCCTGAAGGACAGCCATGAGACTTCTGTGAGCAGCCATTTTGTGGTGGGGTTAGACGGGGAGATTATTCAATGTGTGCCCACCTGGGAGATTGCGTATGCGTCCAATGAGAGAAACAATGATACAGTGTCCATTGAGACATGCCATCCAGACGAGAGCGGGAAGTTTACAGAGCATACATATAAATCTTTAGTACAATTGACTGCCTGGCTCTGCACCAAATTTGGCCTGGACGAGGAGGACGTTATCCGCCATTATGATGTCACAGGTAAAATATGCCCAAAGTATTTTGTGGAGGATGAACAGGCATGGAATCTTTTTAAGGGGGATGTAAAGGCGGCGCTCCAAAAAAGTAAGGAATAATATTGGACTGGTGCAGAAATAATTCTAAGGAACAGGCAAAACCAGACCTGTAATATGTAAAGGCATAGGCTGTTGATATCAGGGATAAGAATTGTTATAATAAAACATACGGCCCTAAGGACATTTCTTTAGGGAGGAAGCCATCAGCCTGAGGATATGGGCGGCGGTGTGCTGCTGGGAATGATTTTGAATACAAAAGGTGGAAAACAGATAATGAATGATTTAGAAATGTACCGGGAACAGCTTGCTTTGTGCGATGATAAGATTATTGATGCTTTGGTAGAACGTTACGCCGTTATAGAAAAAATAATGGCATATAAAGAAGAGTATGGAATGCCTATCCTACAGCCAATGCAGGAAGAAAAGCAGGAGCGCAGGCTGGGCGGCAGGCTTCATGGGAATAAATACCAGGAAGAGATATATGATGTGTTCAAGCGCATTGTGCGCAACAGCAAGCGGATCCAGGCCAGGAAGCTCTTTTCAGGGAACATAGTACTGATTGGGTTTATGGGAGCTGGGAAGTCAAGTGTTTCTGAATATATGAGCACCATGCTCGCAATGAAAATGATAGATATGGATCAGGAGATAGCGGAGAGGGAAGGAATGAGCATCCCAGATATTTTTGCCACATATGGGGAGGAATATTTCAGAGGGCAGGAGACAAGGCTTCTGGAAGAGTTGGAGATGCATAAGAATGTTATTATTTCCTGCGGCGGGGGTGCTGCCCTCAGGGAAGAAAACATTGTCCATATGAAGAAAAATGGCTGTGTCGTACTTTTGACTGCCAGTCCGCAGACTGTATATGAGCGGGTAAAGGGCAGTGATGACAGGCCTCTGTTAAAGGATAACAACAGCCTGGAATCTATAGCCTGTATGATGGAGAAGAGGCGGGAGAGATACGAGGGGGCAGCAGATATTGTGATCCAGACAGATGATAAGAGTATACTGCAGGTCTGCGAGGAATTGATTTCAAGGCTGATGGAGCTGGGGGGAGAATAATGTTTGATAGGTTTTTCCCGGATGACTATAAGATATCTGTCTATGTCATTCCGTTTGAAGAGTTATATAAGGAGGGGGTCAGGGGGGTTATTTTTGATATTGATAATACACTTGTTCCCCATGGCGCCCCTGCCGACCCACGGGCCATAAAGCTATTTGCCAGGCTTAAAAGCCTGGGGATTCAGTCGTGCCTGCTGTCAAATAATAAAGAACCCCGGGTTCAGATGTTTAACAGAGATATACAGACAAATTATATTTTTGACGCCCATAAGCCTTCCACAAAGAATTACAAAAAGGCAATGGAGATTATGGGGACAGACTGTGGGAATACACTTTTTGTGGGGGATCAGCTATTTACTGATGTATGGGGGGCAAAAAGGACTGGCATCAGAAATATACTTGTGAGGCCCATTCATCCCAAGGAGGAGATCCAGATTGTGCTGAAGCGTTATCTGGAGAAAATTGTACTATATTTTTATAAAAAGAAAAAAAGAGGTTCTAAAAAAGGTTGAAAAATGCTGGGAATTATTATAGAATTATAAGCAGTGTAAAAACAGGGAAGTGCAGAAATGCACGTTTGAAGGAGGATTACAATGATTACAGCAGGTGATTTTAAGAATGGAATAACTGTTGAAATTGAGGGAAATATCTATCAAGTATTGGAATTTCAGCATGTAAAACCAGGTAAAGGTGCAGCGTTTGTCAGGACAAAGCTGAAGAATATTATAAATGGGGGGGTCATTGAAAAGACGTTCAGGCCCACTGAGAAATTCCCGAAAGCCCACATTGACAGAAAAGATATGCAGTATTTATATCAGGACGGCGATCTCTATAACTTTATGGATGTGGAGACTTATGACCAGATTGCCTTGAATGAAGATGTGGTAGGCGATGCGCTTAAATTTGTGAAAGAAAACGAGACAGTAAAAATTTGCTCCCACAAAGGGAATGTATTTTCTGTTGAACCGCCTTTGTTCGTGGAGCTGGCAATCACAGAGACAGAGCCAGGTTTCAAGGGTGATACTGCCCAGGGAGCCACAAAACCTGCTACAGTGGAGACTGGCGCTACTGTTATGGTTCCATTGTTTGTGGAGCAGGGAGATGTTCTGAAGATTGATACAAGGACAGGTGAATATCTGTCACGTGTTTAGGATTAAAGGGGAAGTCCCTGTTTTGGCCCTGGAACCAGGCGCCGGGCGGGGGCTTGTTTTGTTTTTACTGGGCGGGGTTAGAGTGCAACGATTCTTTGCATGCAGGGGGATTGCATTTGATTGTATATTCAGATATAATCATGTCACATAATATGATTCAAATCAATATATCTATCTAGACGCAGGTCGTGTCAATATTCTCAATTTATTTGGTGAGTACACAATGAAAGAAAGGAAAACTAATGGAATATCAGGAGTTTTTGTGTACTTTAGAAAAAGAATTAAATAAAAGAGTTAAGGAGGGGATAAAGGTATGTACTTATACTGCCACAAAAAATAATGGCAGTAAAAAACAAGGGATTATGTTTGAGGAGCAGGGGATGATGGCCTCACAGGCCATTTACCTGGAGGATGCCTATAAACGCCACCAGCAAGGGGAAACTCTGGATGGACTGATGCTGGAACTGCTTCGTTTTCATGAAACTGCAAGGGGCGGTAAAATGTGGGACCCCAGCCAATTTGAGGAGTATGATTTCGTTAAGGAGAAGGTAATATTCCGGCTTGTCCACAGTGGAAAGAACAAAGAGGTATTGAAGGAGGTGCCTTGTGTGGAAATTCTGGATTTGTCTCTTATATTTTGTATTCTTGTAGATGCAGATGAGTGTGGGACTGCAGTTATGCAGATTACAAACAGCCATTTACAAATGTGGGGGATAGAGAAAGAGGAACTCATTAAAGATGCCGTTAGAAATATGCCCGTTCTTCTGCCTGCTGAGTTTTTCACCATGCGCCATGCAATTGAGGAGATGCTGGATAGTGCAAGTGGGAATGGGGGGAATATTCTTACAGAAGGGTTGGAGGAAAAGGGGGATATCATGTATGTGCTCACCAACCCTATACGCTGCTATGGTGCATCTTGCCTGGCATATCCATATTTGCTTGAGATGATAGGGGAGATTCTGGGAAAGGATTTTTATATACTGCCCAGCAGTGTCCATGAAGTGATTATAATGCCTGAGACTATAGATATAGGGCAGGCTGAGTTAGATGAAATGATAGCAGAGATTAATGAGACACAGGTAGAGCCGGAGGATGTGCTGAGCAGCCATGCGTATTATTACTGCAGGGCTAAGGGCCAGTTTCAGATAGGCCGGGATATCCAATAAAGCAGGGTGGATTGGCCCGGACCACTGTTCCAGCCATCTGTGGACATTGGACGGGCCTAATTACCAGCTAAAAGGCTTAAAATCTCAGTCCGCCGGCGGGACCACTGGCCTTTAATGCAGAGAAAATTAAGGGGCCTGCAAATCTCCTTTTGCAATAAAATTCCCTCTTTACATTTTTAGAAATTAGTGCTAAAATTATAAGGCATTCTGGTAAGGCTTTTGCCCTAATACAGGATTGCAGAGATTATACGTCTGTAGCTCAGTGGATAGAGCAATGCCCTCCGGAGGCATGTGCGGCGGTTCGACTCCGCCCAGACGTGTATTTTTTATGCCCTGGAGACAGGGATTCTACACAGCGATAATAAGAGATAAAGGAACTAGTGAGGTATGTCAGGGTATAGGACAGCGTTTAAAAAAGCTTTCCCTTATACAATTCCGGTATTGACAGGATATCTGTTCATTGGGATTGCATTCGGGGTAATGTATGCGGAGAAAGGGTATTCAGCTTGGTGGGCTGTGCTGATGAGCCTGCTGGTTTATGCAGGTTCAGGGCAGTATTTGGCGGTGAATTTTTTTGTGCCGGGAATTTCTTTTTTACAGGTTATTTTCATGACATTGATGGTGAACATCCGCCATGTATTCTATGGGCTTTCTCTTTTGGAAAGATTTAATAAGATAGGGAAAAAGAGATGGTATATGATTTTTGGCCTGACGGATGAGACATATTCTCTTCTCTGTACGGCAAAGGTGCCAAAAGAAGTGGAAGAAGAGAAGTTTTTGTTTGCCATATCTGCGCTGGACCAAAGCTACTGGGTAATTGGATCTGCCATAGGCGGAATACTTAAAAGCGTACTTCCCTTTAATGCGGAGGGGATTGAATTTGCAATGACCGCCCTGTTTGTAGTTATCTTTATAGAACAGTGGTTGGAAAGGAAGAACAGGCTGCCGGCTGTCATCGGCGCAGGTTCCGCTCTTTTATGCCTGCAGATATTCGGGAGCGGGAGTTTTGTATTCCCCACGATGATACTGAGTATACTAATCTTATTTGCATCCAGAAAACGCCTGGAGAAGGAGGTGGGGACATGCCTCTAAATACAGCTGCTTCTCTGCTGGTCATACTGGCAGTGGCTTTGACCACATTTGCAACCAGGGCTCTGCCCTTCCTGATATTCCCAAAGGGCAGGCCGGTCCCCAAGACAGTAGAGTATCTGGGCAGGGTCCTGACCCCTGCAGTTATCGGCATGCTGGTCATATACTGCCTGAAGGACACCCCGATAGTTTCAGCGCCTCATGGGATTCCTGAGGCGGCGGCAGTGCTGGCGGTGGTCCTGCTCCATCTGTGGAAGCGGAACAATCTTTTGAGTATTGGGGGCGGCACAATTTTGTATATGTTTCTTGTGCAGGCCGTATTTTAGGTGAAACCTCCCGAAGGGAACTATGTCAGTTCAGGTTCAGCTTCCTGCCTGTGATATAGTGTGTGGCCAGGTAGAGGAGGATTGTGCTGAAAAAGAACACGATTCCACTGAGTTTGAAGGTTGAAAACAGATAGCCACCCACAGCACGGCTGCTGTTTGGGGCGTACATTTCCCCTCCAGGGAAAAGATTCAGGGCAAGCATCACAAATACAAGGATGATCTGTATAATTGCGGATAAAATAAAATACGTAATGATGGAACAGAGAACCTTGTGCCCTGGGAAAAGCTGGCCGATAGCAATACTTGCATATATCATGATGACGCTGCTTATGGTACTGAACAGTGAAAAAACCAGGAGATATACTGCAGCAGTGCTTAAGGGCATCCCAAGCATATCTGTGACCTCCGGGGCCACCATGGCATAAGCTTCTTTTACATTGGGGCCAGTCAGCAATATCAAGATACCGGCAGCGGCAATAGTGATATTCAGCATATACCAGGCCGAACCTGATATAATTTTGGCCCAGAGCTGCTGTACGTGGGTGGCCGGAAGGGTCCATGTGAGATAACCTTCATCCGTGAAAAGATTCTTATAGAACCTGACAGCCAGAAGCGCTGCTACCCCAAAAGAGACTGCGCTGAACAGGAGGGTAAATACGCTGATGAATATGGACAATGTAGATACCAGGACATTGGCAGGGGCCTGGAAGTCTATCTTGTCCAGATAGAGCAGGCGGCCAAGAAGGCAGGCTCCCAGGAACATAATGTGCAGTATGGCAAAAATGCGGCAGCCATATTTGAAGTCATATTTGATGAGCTTTCCTAACATTTGAATACCTCCCTGAATAATGCATCTACAGATTTCCCACGCTCTGTCCGGATTTCATCTACAGAAGCGTTGAGGGTGAGCTGTCCGTTCTGTAGGAATAAAACCCGGTCTAAAATATTTTCAATATCAGTGATCAGATGAGTGGACAGCAAAATAGTAGCGTTTTCGCTGTAGTTAGTCAGGATAGTCTGGAGAATATAGTCGCGTGCCGCGGGATCCACTCCCCCGATAGGTTCATCCAGTATATAAAGTTCGGCATCCCGGCTCATGACAAGGATAAGCTGTACTTTCTCACGTGTGCCTTTGGAAAGAGTGTGCAGGCGCGCGCGGGGGTCTATGTCCAGGTCAAGGAGCATGGTCTTTGCCCTCTCCAGGCTGAAGTCATTATAAAAATCTGTAAAATATCCCAATATTTCATTGACCCGCATATGGTCATTCAGATAGCTGCGTTCCGGCAGATAGGATACCCGGCTCTTTGTCTCAACTCCCGGAGCCATGCTGTTTACCATGACATTGCCGGCAGTGGGGGTGATAAGTCCGTTGATGAGTTTGATCAAAGTGGTCTTTCCACTTCCATTGGGACCCAAAAGTCCCACAATCTGGCCTCTCTCCAGAGTTAGGCTGAGATTAGAGAGGGCAAAGAAGTTATTATATTTTTTCGTTAATCCCTGACATTCCAGAATCGGTTTCATTTATACTGTCCCCCTTTAATACTTCACGGATTAATTCTAAAGTCTCTTCCTCCTGAAAACCTAGCTGCTTCATCTTTTCAAAAAACTGCTGTATATGCTGGGAGGCTAGTTCCAGCCTCATCTTTTGCAGCATGGTTTTATCCTCAGTTATGAAACGGCCGCTGGTTCTTTGTGAGTAGACAAGGCCGCTGCGTTCCAGCTCAGACAGGGCCTTTTGCATTGTGTTTGGATTTACGGAAGCATGCAGCGCCAGATCACGGACCGAGGGCAGCTTGTCTCCAGGTTTATAAATCCCGGCGATGATATCATGCTGGATGCGTTCCATCAGCTGAAGGTAAATCGGACGGTCATTTTCTAAATCCCATGGCATCTCAGTCACCTCTTTTTCTATGTTATATTCCTGACTGTATTATCTATATAGTACAATAATACAATGGACATAGAGAGATGTCAAGACTTAGAGTACGTTCTTTTCATTGTCCCTGATAATTCTGTCGGGCATCCCGGGGTCAAAGCATCCGTTTCTCAGCATTTCAATTTCATATTTATAGGGAGCATAGGATTTCTTTTCCTTTGTGGGGGATGGTATATAGGGCGTCTCAAGGATTTTGGGTATATCTGCAAAATCTTTGTGGTGCACGATATTATGGAGAGCGTCAAAGCCAATATGGCCAAAGCCGATATTGGCATGCCTGTCTTTGGCCGCACCAGGCACATTCTTACTGTCATTGATATGGAAAAGGGCAATCTGTTCCTTGCCCAACAGCCGGTCAAACTTGGCTATGACATCATCAAAATGATGAATGATATCATAACCGCTGTCACTTGTATGGCAGGTATCGAAGCAGACCCGGAGCTTATCATTGTGAGTCACCCCGTCATAAATACAGGCAAGCTCCTCGAAGGAGCGTCCGATTTCAGAGCCTTTTCCGGCCATGGTTTCCAGTACGACCAGACAGTCAGTGCCGCTTTGCAGAACTTCATTTAAACCCTGGATAATCTGCTGGGTGCCCCTCTTAGTGCCTTCTCCCACATGGGCGCCGGGGTGGAGCACGAGGATGTGGCTTTTGCAGGCTATGGTCCTTTGTATCTCCTTATCTAGGAACTCTACAGCCAGTTCAAAAGTTTCAGGCTTCACGGCATTTCCAAGATTAATAATATATGGGGCATGGACAATGATTTCATCAATGCCGTGCTCTTTCATGTATTCCCATGCAGGGCCGATATTTAGTTCGCTGATCTCTTTGCGCCGTGTGTTCTGAGGCGCGCCAGTGTAAAACATAAAAGTATTGGCTCCATAGGAGGCCGCTTCTTTTGCGGAACCCAACAGCATGTCCTTACCGCTCATTCCGACGTGTGATCCAATCTTCATACATAGTACCTGCCCTGAAATGTAAAAACTTACATCAGGGTATTTCCTTTCATTTATAGGTAAATAAGATAACAAAGTTCCCACCTGCCAGTAAGGGCAAATATTATGGGGAATGTTCAGCCTTTGTTCCCTTAATATCACTTGCTCTTACTGATTATACATGATAAAATAGCCAAATGAAAGAAAAAAAGAACGGAGAGTGGAATTAAAGTGAAGACATTGCTGGAACTGATTACAATAGAGGTAGAAAAAGCATTTAAGAATGCCGGATACGAGGAGGCGTTTGGAAAGGTGACATTGTCTAACCGCCCGGATTTATGTGAGTATCAGTGCAATGGTGCCATGGCGGCTGCCAAGACATATAAAAAAGCTCCCGCTGTGATTGCAGGGGAGGTGGCAGAGCAGCTGAAGGGATGTAACTGCTTTTCTATGGCAGAGGCGGTAAACCCGGGGTTTATCAACCTGAAGGCTAGAGAAAGCTTTTTGGCGCAGTATCTTTGTGATATGGCCTTAGATAGCATGATGGGGGTGGAACGGGAAGAAAACCCCAGGACAGTCATAGTGGATTACGGAGGCCCGAATGTAGCAAAACCTCTTCATGTGGGGCATCTCCGCTCCGCTATTATTGGGGAAAGCGTGAAACGTATTGCACGGTTCAAAGGCAATCATGTGATTGGGGATATCCACCTGGGAGACTGGGGATACCAGATGGGGCTTATCATTACTGAACTTAAAAGCCGTCAGCCGGGACTCCCATATTTTGATGCGTCTTTTGAAGGGGAGTATCCGAAAGAAGCGCCGTTTACTATCGGAGAACTGGAGGAAATCTATCCTGCCGCCAGTGCCAGGGCGAAGGAGGATGAAAAATACCGTGAGGAAGCACTTAAGGCGACTTTTGAGCTGCAGAATGGCCGGCCTGGCTATCGTGCGGTCTGGAAACATATTATGGGCATCTCTGTGGAGGATTTAAAAAAGAATTACCAGAAACTTAAGGTGGAATTCGATCTCTGGAAAGGTGAGGCAGATGTACAGGAGTATATTCCCGGCATGGTGGATATGCTTAAGAAGGAGGGGTATGCTTACTACGATGATGGCGCACTTGTGGTGGATGTGCGCCAGGAAGGGGACAAGAAGGAAGTGCCTCCGTGCATGATACTGAAATCAGACGGGGCAGCCCTCTATGACACGACAGACCTGGCAACACTCGTAGAGCGTGAAAAGCTGTATTCACCGGATGAGATCATCTATCTGGCAGATAAGCGCCAGGAGCTGCACTTCGTACAAGTGTTCCGCTGTGCAAGGAAGACAGGGATTGTGCGCCCGGAAGTGGAATTGAAATTCTTAGGTTTTGGGACAATGAACGGGAAGGACGGCAAACCTTTTAAAACCCGGGATGGCGGTGTGATGCGGCTGGAGAAGCTGATCAGTGAGATTAACGGGGAGATGTATAAGAAGATTACAGAGAACCGTACTGTTTCCCAGGAAGAGGCTGAGGATACGTCTCAAATAGTAGGCTTGGCCGCAATTAAGTATGGGGATTTATCGAATCAGGCATCTAAAGATTATATATTTGATGTGGACAGATTTACTTCATTTGAAGGGAACACCGGCCCCTATATTTTATATACAATGGTGCGTATTAAATCAATCCTGAATAAATATCAGGAAAACGGCGGAGAGTTTGAGGGAGTGGCCGTTCAGCCGCCTTGCAGTGAATATGAAAAGACAGTAATGCTGGAGACGGCCAAATTTAATGATGTAATCAATACCGCATATATGGAGACGGCCCCCCACAAAATTTGTGCTTATTTATTTGACCTTTCCAATGCTTTTAATAGATTCTACCATGAGACAAAAATTCTGGCTGAGGAGGATAAAACGCGCCGAGAGGGATATATTGCGCTGCTTAAGATGATTTTGAGGATTCTGGAGATTTGTATCGGCCTGCTTGGGTTCGATGCACCGGAAAGGATGTAGGCAGAATATGACGGAGAAATTGTTCTATGTGGATAGCCATTTAAAAGAATTTACGGCAGTAGTTGAATTATGCCGTCCAAGAGATGACAGGTATGAGGTGGTTCTTGACAGAACCGCCTTTTTTCCCGAGGGCGGGGGACAGTATGCAGATACAGGGAGGCTCGGGGATGTACTGGTGTCAGATGCAAGGGAAAGGGATGGCCTTATTTATCATCTGACAGATGGGCCCCTTCCTGTGGGGGCGGAGGTAGAAGGGCGTATTGACTGGGGAACACGTTTTATGAAAATGCAGCAGCATACAGGGGAGCATATTGTCTCGGGTCTGGTCCATGCACGGCTGGGATATAATAATGTAGGCTTCCATCTGGGCAGCGGGGACTGTACCATGGATTTTGACGGGGAGATTACACGGGAGGTACTTATGGAGATTGAGCAGGCTGCGAATGAAGCGGCAGTCAGCAATCTCGAGGTTCTGGTAAGTTATCCTGCAGAAAGTGAGCTGGCTGGCTTGGAATACAGAAGTAAAATCGAGATAGAGGGCCAGGTGAGGATCGTCACCATACCGGGGTATGATGTGTGCGCCTGCTGTGCGCCCCATGTAAAGAGAACCGGTGAGATAGGGATGATTAAGCTTACTAACGTCCAGCGGTATAAGGGAGGAGCCAGGGTAACGATGCTTTGCGGATACCGGGCCCTGGCAGATTATAGGACCAAGGAAGAACAGACAAGGCAGATATCCTCTTTATTGTGTGCCAGGGAGAACCGGGTTGCTGATGCAGTGGTGCATTTGAAAGAAGAACATACACAGCAGAAGGCCAGGCTTGCACAGATGCAGAAAATATTGCTTAAGTACAAAGCACAAGAGATCCCAAAGACAGAGCAGTTTGTATGCCTTTTTGAAGAAGAAATGGAGGGAGATGGGCCAAGGATCCTGATGAACCTGATTTTAGAAAATGGAAGGGCAGCCTGTGTTGTGTTCCAGAAAACAGGGGTTGAAAGTTTCCGTTACGTAATGGGGAGCAGGACCGTGGATATGCGCCCTCTTGCCCGAGAGTTTCATGGGCAGTTTGGCGGACGTGGGGGCGGAAAGCCAGAGATGGTACAGGGATCTGCACAAGGCAGTAAGGATGAAATGAGGGCGTGGATGCAAAAGAAAGGAAAGGAGATACTAAATGTATAAAAATCCGAATTCGAAGCAGTTCTGGCGCCTTTGCGGGCCTCTTCTTCTATACTGGGGCATAGAGTTTGTCATAAGGTTCTTTGCTGAGATTATTGTAATTATCCCCCATATAGGGGAGATCGTGGCAGAAAACAAGATTACGGGCACTTTAACTCAGGATGAAATCATGGAATTAGCCATGCAGAATGCCGAAAAGGTGTATACAATACTTCAGCAGTACCAGGTAGAGATCCTGACAGCAGCGGCAATATGTACCATCCCGCTGACACTCACCTTGTTTCTCATGGACAGAAAAAGAGAGAAATCATTTCAGATCCCACAGAATAAAAAGGCTGATACATGGAGGTATGTTCAGATTGTGGTTCTGGGGGCGGCATTATGTACGGGGATGAACTGTCTATCTATTATGACTAACCTGGCTTTTGCCAGCAGTGCCTATCAGGAAGTATCTGAGATTTTTTATTCAGCATCCCTGCCCGTACAGTATATCTGCCTGGGGGTGATTATCCCGGTGACGGAGGAGCTTATGTTCAGAGGGATACTGTTCAGGCGGTTCAGAGAGCAGAATAGTCCCATGAAGGCAGCCTTGCTTGCGGCGCTGTTGTTTAGTATTTCTCATGGGAATATGGTACAATTTATCTATACATTTGTTTTAGGTGTGTTTTTAGGGTATACGTATGAGAAATTTGGTTCATTTAAAGCGCCGGTTGTGCTGCACATTGTGGTAAATATGATCTCTTTGATACTGACAGACACCGGGGCGCTTACATGGTTGTCTGATGAACCCCTGAGGATGGGCATCGTGACAGTTATATGTGCATTTGCAGGTTCGGCTATGTTTGTGCTGATCCAAAAAATTAATGAAAAGCCAGACGGAGGGGGCCCCTCTGAGGAGAGCAATATATCACCGGACATGTTCCGGTAGTCCATGAGTTATACAGACGGCAGCCGGCAGAAGGGGGATTTTCTGCTGGCTGCTATTAAATATAAGGAGCCTATGCATACGAAAGATTCAATCCATGAGGAGATAGCGCTTCATCAGCAAATTCCTATAAGGATATTCAGGGCCCAGCATCAGACGGTAGTGCACAGCCATGATTGCCTGGAATTAAATTATGTGGAATCTGGGAGCGGCCTGTTTCTGATAGAAGAACAGGAATATGAAGTGGAACAGGGTGATTTTGTGGTTATCAATAACCTGGAGCGGCATATCATTATACCTGATAAAGGCTATGTGAGCCTTGTCACAGTATTTGATGCCAGGCTTTTACTGGGGCATGCCAATGAGCAGGAATTTCTGGCCCCATTTTTTAAAAGAAGCTCTGCTTTTTCTCATGTGGTCAGGCTGAGGGAGGAGGAGAGGCAGGGCCTGCTGTTATGCTATTACGGTATGCTCAGGGAGTACCAGAACCAGGATAAAGGCTGGGAGACCATGATTAAGGCCCAGATAACACAGTTTCTGGTGGGAGTATGCAGATATTATGAGCAGGAAGAAGGGTTAGAGGCAGGAAGGATAACTTTCAGGAAGGATTATGAAAAAATCCGGCCTGCTGTAGAGTATATCCATAACAATTTTAAAGAAAATATTACATTGGATGTCCTGGCAGCCAGGACCATGCTCAGTATTCCGCATTTCGAGGCCGTGTTTCGGGAAGTAATGAAAATGCGGCCTTTTAATTATATCCAGCAGATACGTATTGATAACTGCACGCTGCTTCTTACATCTTCTGACCTATCTGTGTCGGAGATTGCTTTTGCTTCTGGGTTTAATAATCTATCTTATTTTAACCGGCAGTTTTTAAAAGAGACTGGCATGACTCCCAGGGAATACCGGAAAAAGAAGTTGTTTTCATAGAAAGCATCCGTACCAATGAAATAACAAGTCACCTCTAGTGCAGTATATATGAATTTTTCGGTGATTTCTGCAGTAAAAATACTAAAATGTACAAAAATCATAAAATAGTATCAGTTTTAAAAATGATTATGGCAGTTATGGCGGCAGTGCTGTGTTAGTATTTTCGTATAGCACATGGGCGGTGAGGCCGGCGGGGCGCCCAGGATGCAGGTAGAAAATACGGGATGATACAGGAGGTCATTGGTAATGGATAATCATATTTTTACACTGGGAGTACTTGGTCTTGGAGAGGGAAGGAGCATTATGTCTGCAGCGCTTACAAGTGATATGTGGAGGCTGGGGAACATATGTGATTTAAATGGAGAATTATGTAAACAAAGATGTGAAGAATTTCATTTTGATAAATATACATTAGATTATGAAGAGATGCTGAAAGATCCGGAGATTGATGTGATTGGGATCTATACCCCGGATCAGCTTCATGCAAAGCACATTATTATGGCCCTTGAGGCGGGAAAGCATGTTATCTGTACAAAACCACTTCTGGACAGCCTGGATCCGGCAATTGATTTGCTGGAGGCCCAGAAAAAAAGTGGGAAAAAAGTGTTTGTAGGGCAGAGCTCCCGCTATTTTGAGCCAATGCTCCACCAAAGAGCTGATTATGAGGCAGGGAAACATGGTGAGATTGCTATGATCGAGACTCATTATATAGGCGACCACAGATGGATGTTTGCAAGGGATTGGTGCAGGAATCCTGATTTTACATGGCTGTATCAGTGCATGGTGCATTCTATTGACCTGGCCATTTGGTATCTGGGGGATGTAACTGAGGTATACGGGGTAGGCAGGACAACAGAGAATACAAAAGAGTACGGAGTCAATGTGCCAGATATGCTGGCATTTATCCTTAAGAACGGCCAGGGACTTTCGGCTGTGGTGGAAGGCGGTTATACAACCCCGGCTTTGGATACAGATGTCCAGCAGACAATTTCCTGTACAATCAGAGGGACAAAGGGAATATCCCAGGCGGGTTATCCCAGGCTGAAATATGATACCAACTTCAATGCAGAATCTGCCGGACCTGACCACTCTTCACATGAGGGGATGGAACATAAAACCTTCCAGGATAAGCATGGCTATTACTTCCGGTTTGAGGGAGAGACACACCATGCAGGAGAGTATCAGAATTATCTGGAATATTTTGCACGCTGCCTGAACCAAGGGGAGACTCCGACTCCGGATATCCGCGAAGGTGTACATACAATGGCTGTGGTAGAAGCAATGGCAGAGTCCCTGAGGACGAACCAGGTCGTAAAAGTCCAGGATATTCTGAGTAAAAGAAATATCCAGCTTTCTTAAATCTGTAAAAGGAGGAGAAGGCAAGATATGGTAAAAAGTAGTGTAAAAGTACAACGTAACTGGAAACTTATGATTTCCCTTGCGCTGAATCTCTCAGTCTTATTTGCCCTATATAACGCGGTAATCTCAGTTTTTATACCAAATCAGGTGGCTAACATTGATGCCCAGAGGGCTGCCTCTAATCTGGCGGTGGTCATGACAGTGGAAATGTTGTTCGCCATGTTTATACAGCCTATTGTAGGTGCATTGTCTGACCGTACAAGATGCAGGTTTGGAAGGAGGACCCCATGGATCGTGGGGGGAGCCGTGCTGGGTGCGGCAGGACTGTATCTAATGTCTTTTCAGACTACGATTGCAGGACTGACGGTTTTCTGGATCCTGGCGGCTGTCTCCCTCAATGCCATGAATGGGCCTTTGGTCACTACCATTGCGGACCGGTTTGCGGAGGAAGAAAGAGGGGTAGTATCTGGAGTTACAGGTGCTGCACAGACGGCGGCCGGTTCCCTTGGGATAGTCATCGCAGGGTATCTGGCAGGACGGCTTGGCATGGGATATCTGGCCTTTGCAGCCGCCATTGCCATAGCCTGCATCCTATTTTGCCTTACAAACCCAGAACCATCGTCTAAGGATATGGAGATGGAACCCTTCAATCTGAAGGAATTTATAAAAGGTTTTTGGGTGAATCCAAAAGAATACCCTGATTTTGGCTGGGCATTTTTTGCAAGGTTTTTAATGAATATCGGGTATCAGGGTGCAGTTGCGTACCAGCTTTATATTTTGAGGAATTATATAGGACTGAGCAATGCAGAATCCAACCATGTTATCGGGAGGGTGTCGGCAGTGATGATGGTGGGCCTGCTGATTTCCAGTCTTTGTTCCGGCTGGCTGTCCGATTATTTTAAGAAAAGGAAACGGTTTGTGATATTTGCAGCGGCTATTATGGCCTGCGCCCTTGTTATGCCCCTGTTAATCCCAAGCGTAACGGGTATGCTGCTTTATGCCGGGTTTATGGGATTAGGGTACGGAACCTATATTGCCGTAGATTATGCGCTTCTTATAGAAGTGCTCCCAAACAGCGGGGAAAATGCAGGGAAAGATTTGGGGGTGCTGACTATCGCGCAGAATACACCTCAGGCGCTCTGTCCTCTTATCGCAGTTGCATTGCTGAACCTGACAGGGCAGAATTATGCTTCCATCTTTGTATTTGGGGTAATTGTGGTAGCGGCGTCAGCGCTGTGCATCGTCCCTATAAAATCTGTAAAATAGATAACATGACTCATATCAGGGCGTGTTTGAAAATGTGATTTTCAAGCATGCCCTGATAAATTTCTGTTAAAATTGCATAAAATTTTTATAATAAAAAAATGCAGATTGCATAAAGAAGTTTCCAAAATGCGAAATTTTATACGTGTAATAATGAATCTGTTTATAATAGGAGACGAGATATGATATATGATGATTTTTCAGGAAGGGAGACATGGCAGATGGACATGAACTACGAATGGCCGGAAGGCTACGGCAGTCCCGAATGGTTCATTCAGGATAGATATGGGTTGTTTATACATTTCGGGCTGTTTTCGGCAGCGGCCAGACATGAGTGGGTAATGACACTGGAACAAATAGGCAGGGAAGGGTATAAGAAATATTTTGACCATTTTAACCCGGATCTGTTTGACGCGAAAGCCTGGGCCAGAAAGGCAAAGGAGGCAGGGTTTAAATATGCCGTACTTACAGCAAAGCATCATGAGGGGTTTGCTTTGTGGGATACACAGCTCAGCGATTATAAGATTACAAATACAGCATTTAAAAGGGACCTGATAGCTGAGTATGCGGAGGCTTTCAGGGCAGAAGGGCTGAAAGTCGGACTTTATTTTTCGCTGATCGACTGGTATCACCCGGATTTTCTGGTAGATGGATACCATCCTGAGAGAAATAATAAAGAATATATTGAGAACCATCCGGGCAATATGGCGGAGTACAGGAAGTTTATGCATGGACAGGTGAGAGAGCTCCTGACTGGTTATGGCAAAATAGACTATCTGTGGTTTGATTTTTCCTATGCGAACAGAGACTGGGGAGATTCCGTAGGAAAAGGCAGACAAGACTGGGGATCTGAAGAGCTTGAAAAGATGATTCTTTCCCTGCAGCCAGATATTATCCTGAACGACCGCCTTGACCTTGGCAGAGGGGTCGGGACCCCGGAACAGTACCAAAGAAATGCGAGGATGGAAAGCGGCAAGAAGCAGCTTGTCTGGGAGGCATGCCAGACTCTCAATGGAAGCTGGGGGTATGACCGTGATAACCTGGACTGGAAATCACCAGAGATGGTGACAAAACTATTGATAGATACGGTGTCCAAAGGAGGCAACCTGCTTTTGAATATCGGGCCCAATGCCCGGGGAGAGTGGGATGAAAGGACAGAAGATGTACTGGGGCAGGTCAGCAGATGGATGAGGCTGCATTCAAAGGCAATCTATAACTGTGGCCCGAGTGAATATGAGGCGCCTGCTGACGCAAGATTTACACAGAATGGGAACCGCCTTTATCTCCACCTCTTTTCCTGGCCATACCGCACGCTCTTGATTGAAAAGCTGGGAGGAAAGGTAGAGTATGCACGACTGCTGAATGACAGTTCTGAAATTAAATATATTCAGGATGAGGGACTCTCAGGCAAGAGAAAATCCCATAAAGACCTGAATGCAGAGGTGACGGAGATTCATATCAAGGATAAGTTCGATGACAATGCCCTGCTTGTCACATTGCCTGTCCAAAGGCCGAATGTACTTGTCCCCGTGATTGAATTTATTTTAAAGGACTAGAGGAGGTAGAAGTATGTATTATATCCTTGCTTCACATGGAGAATATGCAAAGGCTTGTAAAAAGAGCTGTGAAATGATTACAGGAGATGCGCCGCAGTTTTATGTTGTCACCTTTACAGAGGACATGACAAAGGAATCTGTAGAGCAGGCTTACAAAAAAATCCTGGAGGAACATGGCGCCGGTGAATGCCAGGCAATCATCACAGACGTACCAGGAGGGACTCCTTACAACGCCGCTGTACCAGTGATTCATGAAAATAAAAATATTGCCCTTGTATCGGGCCTTTGCTTAGGTATGCTGATTGCGCTGAATACGGGAGATACTCTGGCCAGCGCCATGGAACAGGCAAAGGAAACAATTATTGGAGAGGGCATAAAGACAGATACAGCAAAAGCAAAGGAAGAAAAAAAGGCTGTATCCTCAGAACCAGTAGAAAACAACGGAATCGTGAACTTTAGGCTGGATGAACGTCTGATCCATGGGCAGGTGGCCACCTACTGGACACGTACTCTTGGGGCAACCAGAATTATGGTGGTTGGAGATGAGATTGTCAAGGACGAAATCGCAAAAGATGCTTTGAAGGCTGCGGTGCCGGCAGGACTCAAACTAAGCGTCCTGACAGTGGAAAATGCTGCAAAAAGACTGAATGAAGGCATTTATGCGGGACAGAGAGTCTTTTTGATTGTAAACAGCCCCGATTCGATCGTAAGGCTTTTAGATTACGGCGTGAAGGTAAAAGAAGTAAATATAGGCAACATGGGACTGAAAGACGGCAGAAAGCAAGTGAAAAAGTCGGTGTACTGCACAGATGAGGAAATACAGACACTCCTGTCTGCTGAGAAAAAGGGAGTCACCGTTTTCGCACAGATGGTGCCTAATGATGAAAAGAAAAGATTTGCATCTTATATAAATGCATAAAGGAGGAACAAGGGAATGGAAATTCAAATGTGGCAAATTATTGCATTGACAGCATTGGCATTCTTTGCAATTTGTGAAAACTTATCTACATCAGTACTGGTAAACCATCCTGTATTTATTGGGACGATTGCCGGGATTATCATGGGAGACATGAAAATGGGCCTGGCTGTTGGAGCAACATTGCAGCTTATGATCCTGGGGGTCGGCACATACGGCGGATCTTCTATGCCAGATTATATGACAGGGTCTATCATTGGTACAGCATTTGCAGTGGCTTCTGGAAAAGGAATGGATTTTGGTATCGGCTTGGCTGTCCCGGTAGGACTTTTGATGGTCCAGCTGGATGTCCTGGCAAGATTCTGTAATGTATTCTTTGCGAAAAGAGTGGAAGCTGCAGTAGAGAGAATGGATTTTAAAGGGATTGCCAGAAATACATGGCTGGGTTCTCTTTCCTGGGGACTTTCCAGGGCGCTTCCGGTATTCCTGATGCTGATTTTCGGACAAAATCTTGTCAATATTATTGTGGAATATATGCCGGACTGGCTGATGGGCGGCCTGACAGTGGCAGGCGGACTTCTCCCGGCAGTGGGTATTGCTATCCTGCTTAGATATCTTCCGGTCAAAAGTTATATATCTTATCTGTTAATCGGATTCTTTGCAGCCGCATACTTGAGCGTCCCTATGGTAGGCGTGGCAATTTTAGGCGCGGCAATGGCAGTTTTAGCATTTAAGCAATATCTGGAGAAAAATCAGAAAGTAGCTGTGGTAAATACAGAAGCAGTTCAGGAGGGATTGTTAGATGGAGAATTTGAAGACTAATCAGGAAAAGATTACACAACAGGACATTAAGAGAGTCAGCAAGAGATGGATCATGGCATCTCAGATTACCTGGAATTATGAGAAAATGATGGGCATTGGCTACCTGTATGCCATGCTCCCAATCTTGAGGAAATTATATAAGAAGTCAGACGATTTAAAAGAAATGATGAAAAACCATATGCAGTTCTTTAACACTACACCTCATATGGGCGGATTGATTCTTGGAATCGATATTGCGACGGAAGAATCTGGCGGTAAGGATGTAAAGGAAGCTGTCAATGGTATCAAGACAGGTTTGATGGGCCCCTTTGCTGGTGTGGGCGACACAATTTTTGGTGTACTGCTTCCTACAATTTTTGGATCTATTGCTGCTTATATGGGGCAGAATGGAAATGTAACTGGAGTGATTATCTGGCTGATAGTAAACCTTGCAGTTTTGCTGCTCCGTTATCTTTCAACTGGAATCGGCTATAAAGAAGGTACGAAGCTGGTCACATCCGCTAAGGATAAACTGGAAGCGCTGACCCATGCAGCAACACTGCTTGGTATTACAGTTGTGGGCGCCTTGATCCCTACAGTTGTTAAGGCGAATATAGCTGCTAATTTCAAATCCGGTGACGTAACTTTGAAAGGTCAGGAAATTTTGGATCAGATTATGCCAAGCCTGGTGCCTGTCCTTGTAGTTGTTGGAATCTACCTGTTGTTAGGTAAGAAGAAAATGACATCCACAAAAGCAGTTTTGATTATTATGGCAGCATCCATTATTTTCTACGCAATAGGATTTTTAGGATAATATTCAGGATAAAAATGTGATACTGATAAAGGAGGGCATATGGGACTAGAATTTTTTGATAAGGCAAAAGAGATAATGGAGAAACTGGAGGAGACCCAGGGAGAGCATATCCATGAAGCGGCAGGTTTAATCTCTGAGTCCATTAGGAACGGCGGTATTTTGCAGGCATTTGGCAGCGGCCATTCCTATGCAGGGGCCATCGAGGTGTGCGGAAGGGCCGGAGGGCTGATTCCAAGCAAGGTGATTAAGGACAAGGCAGAAGGAATGTATGAGAGTGTGGAAGGCAACGCCCCCATTCTTATGCGTACAGTAGATATTCAGCCTAATGACATTATTATATTGATCTCAAATTCAGGAAGAAACCCTATGTCCATAGAAATGGCTGATTACATTAAGAAAAAGGGAAACAAGCTGATTGTTGTGACGGCCCTGGAAGTATCCAAAAATTCTACGTCCAGGCATTCCTCAGGAAAATTGCTCTATGAGTTTGCAGATGTTGTCCTGGATAACCAGTCAATGTTTGGGGACGCTGCCCTTGAGATAGAGGGGTTGGATACACGTGTATGCGGGACTTCTTCTTTCAGCACCTGCCTGCTTTTACAGCAGACAATTTATGAGGCTGTGAAGGATATGGTGGAAAAAGGGTACGAACCGCCGGTATATAAAAGTGCAAATATTGACGGTGGAAGAGAGTTCAATAATATCCTGGAGCAAAAATATGGGGATAGGATTTGGCATATCTAAATGAAGAGGGAAGGGTGTTGTGAAATACTTATTTCTTCAAAGCAGGATACTGGATTTGGGAGCTGCAGGCTTTTAAACTCCCAAATCTGGCATACGCCTGCCAGGAGGAAATGATTTTGCAGCACCCTCTTTTTCCTCATTTTTAGGGTTGCCCCAGTTGAGGAGGCCTTGTATGATAAGGGTAACTCTGTATCATGCTGCAAAAGGATGTATCGCCAGGGGTTAGTAAGGGCAGGCTATAGAGAATAAGGCAGAAGGAGGTTTTACTATGAAACTGTTGAAAAATAAGAGGATTTATACAGGGGAACGTGTCATCTCTGACGGCTATATCCGTTTTGGCAGGGAGATAGCGGAAGTAGGAGAGATGAGGGAATTTACGGCAAGGGAAGAGGACCAGGAGATTGTGTCTGACGGGACAATTTTGATTCCAGGATTTATTGATGTGCACAGCCATGGCGGATATGGAATGGACAGCATGGATGCCAGTCCAGAAGAAATCAGCGGCATGGTGAATAAAATGGCCAGGAATGAAGGGATTACTACGTACTTCTGTACAACAATGACACAGACTTATGCTAATATCGAGAGGGCCATGGAGAATATTGGCGCCGCCGCAAGGATGAATCCTATTATACAGGGAATCCATGTCGAAGGGCCTTTTATTTCTGAGGTCTTTAAGGGGGCACAGGATTCTTCTTACATCAAAAAGCCGGATGAGAAGGCTTTAGAGAAATGGAATAAGCTCAGCGGAGGCCTGATACGGCTCGTCACCTACGCCCCGGAGGAGGCAGACGCTGCGTTCGAACAGTGGTGCAGGGAACATGCAGTTGTACTGAGCGCCGGGCATTCAAATGCAGTCTATAAGGAGCTGGAACACAGCCAGGCCAGCCATGTCACACATTTATATAATGCGCAGAGAGGATTGAAGCACAGAGAGCCAGGTGTGACAGGGTTTGGGATGCTGATGCCTCAGGTTAAAGCAGAAATAATTTGTGATGGCATCCATATAGTTCCTGAGATGGTGAAGCTGGCGTACCGGGTACGGGGAAGTGAAGGGATTGAGCTAATTACAGATTCCATGCGTGCCAAAGGGATGCCGGAGGGTTTAAGTGAGCTCGGAGGGCAGAAAGTATATGTGAAAGATGGGACGGCCCGGCTTGAGGATGGCACCATTGCGGGCAGCGTGCTGACCTTTGATAAGGCTTTTAGAAATATGATGGAATTTACTGGCGCAGCGCCGGAGGAGGCAGTCAGGATGAGTTCCGTTAATCAGGCCCGGGAATTTGGGTTGAAGAAAAAAGGCGGATTGGAAGAAGGTATGGATGCGGATATTTTAGTGATGGATGCAGAATTTGGCCTTATGCAGACAATCAGTCTGGGGAGCCTGGCATAATCATTTAGCGGTAACTGCCCTGCAGTTTGTATCACTGGGAGGGAGACACAAAAATCCTAGGAGGATTATATACTGAGGCGGCAGGAACAGAAAGAAAAAATGGAAGAGTACTGGCCCTTTCATATAGGGCAGAGGAGAGAAAGTATGGATAAATATGTATTAGAAGCGTGTACAGACTGTGTAGAATCTGCCATTGCGGCACAGGAGGGAGGGGCAGACAGAATAGAACTGTGCAGTAATTTGGTAATTGGCGGGGTGACGCCGGGAAGCGCATTGTTTAAGCTGGTAAAAAAATATACAGATATAGATATACGTGTGCTGCTCAGGCCCCGGTATGGAGATTATTGTTATAACTCATACGAGTTTGAACAGTTAAAAGAGGAAGTGCAGATGTACCGGGAGTATGGGGCAAAAGGTGTGGTAATCGGGATGCTGAATCCAGACGGAACTCTTGATACAGGCAGAATGGCAGAGCTTATAAAGGCTGCAGATGGGATTGATGTGGCCCTCCACCGTGCATTTGATGTGTGTGTAGATCCAATGGAGGCCATGGAACAGGCAACCAGCCTGGGAATGAAAACGATACTCACAGGCGGCCAGTGCGGCACGGCTTGGGAGGGAAGGGATTTGCTTGCCAGCCTGGAGAAAAAAAGCAGGGGAAGGATAGAAATACTGGCAGCAGGAGGGATAGGGGCAGGGCCCATAGAAAAATTAGTTCCGTTCACAGGGATTACCTCCTACCATATGTCTGGGAAAATAGAAGTAGACAGTGCCCTTAAATATAGAAAAGAGGGTGCAAGCATGGGACTTCCAGAGAGGGATGAGTATATTTTATGGAAAACATCCCGGGAAAAGATCAGGGAGGCCAGGGAGATACTGGAAAAGCAGGCGGCAGCTTTATAAGATGTAAAATGAAAGATATGTGCTATGAATTAGATAATCAATATATTTTAGGAAGAGAAAAGTGCATATTGAAGAGAGAATATCTGAAGAAAAAAGCTGAAGAAAAAATCATAAAAAAGTATTGACATTCTTAGACACATATAGTATAGTATTTATTGTTCCGGTCAGGAAATAAATACTATATGCGATAGTGGCTCAGTTGGTAGAGTACGACCTTGCCAAGGTCGGGGTCGCGGGTTCGAATCCCGTCTATCGCTCTTTTGGAGGAAACCGCAAACTTTTATTTTAAAAGTTTGTGGTTTTTTTATCTGCTAAAAATACATTCCAGATGCCAGCTCAATAGGGGCTGCATGACAGTATAGCAGGAGGCTGCTCACAGAAAGGATATATTTATAATGGATGACAGAGTAAAAAAGAAAACAGTTGAAGGCTTAAACCGGCATATCTCCCATTCCGGGATATATATAAATTTTGAGTTTAGGAATATCCGTCCAGATGAGGCAGGGCAGGCTGCTGAGATAGAGAGGATCTGCTTTCCTCCCAGCCAGGCATGTTCAAAGAAAATGATGTTGGAGAGGGCAAAAAAGGCGCCGGAATTATTTTTGTGTGCAATTCACAGAGGCACGGGGCAAATGGCTGGGTTTCTCAATGGACTCTCTACAGATGAACATGCTTTCCGTGATGAGTTTTTTATAGATGCAGGCCTTCACAACCCAAATGGAAAAAATATTATGCTGCTTGGCCTGGATGTGCTTCCAGAGTACCGTATGCAGGGACTGGCCAGGGAACTGGTATGCCAGTACATCTGCAGAGAGAGGGAAAAAGGCAGGCATATGCTGCTGCTTACATGCCTTCCATCTAAGATACAGATGTATGAGAAAATGGGGTTTTATGACAGAGGCGTTGCTGACTCTGACTGGGGAGGCAGCCAGTGGCATGAAATGAGCTGTATATTGAATATGTAGAGGCTGGATTTATTGCCCGCTGTCCTTTTGTGGATTACAAGAAAAGGACAACGTAATTTTTAGGCGCCCGCTGTCCAGGCTTGCAGAGACGCCCCCTCCCATTTTTTCCATGAGCTGTTTTACGATGGATAATCCCAGGCCGGAACCATTTCCATGGCGGGATGTATCTGCTTTATAAAAACGATCAAAAAGCCGGAGCGTATCTATGTTAGAGCGGTCAGGAACTGGATTGGCAAAGGTCAGGCTGTATCCTTGCTGTGTAATGGATATCGTGTCTTTTCCATAGTGAAGTGCGTTTTTAAGAAGATTGGAGAAGATTCTCCTGAGCGCTTCGTCATTTCCGGTTATCGTAAGTCCTTCCTGGGGGAATTCTAATTCCAGGGCGAATCCCGCAGACTCAATGCGGTCATAGTAAGCGGCAAGCTGGCCGCACAATGCCTGATATGGCTGTGCGGGTTTTAAATCCAGCGTGTATTCCGCCTGGGTCAGTTTTGTGTATAAGAAAAGTTCTTCTAAAAGGGATTCCAGGTCTTTCAGCCTTTTCTGGATGATTTCCATATAATGGTCAGCCTGTTTTTTGTCACTGGTGCTTAAGGCTAGTTCAAGATAACCAGAAGCACCAGTGAGCGGAGTGCGGATATCATGTGATATACAGGAGATTGTATATTTTAGGTTTTTCCCTTCCATTTGTTGGCGGATACATGTTTTTTGCTCTCTGGAAAGTCTTGCATTAAAGGCGCGGCATAAGCTCTGCATACATGGCGTGCGAACGCTGGAGGTCAGCCGCAGGTTACTTCCCCCTTCTGTCTGTTCCAGGTCTTTTGCCCACCTGTTTATCTGTAGATGTATCCTCACAAGATAAATTGAGCATATCAGAAAAAGCAATATCACAGCCAGAAATGGAATTGTCATAAGAACCTCCTATATATCTTTTTTATGAATAATGAATATGGATAAAAACAACCAGAATATAAGCCAGATTATCCCTATTACTATGCATAGGGTGAATTTCTCCTGGGTGACAGGAAAGATGATATCCTGCACACAGCCATACAGAGTATAATCAAAAGAGTTATATACATGTATGCGCAGAGCTGTCAGGATAGCATCCACAGCAGTCAGGACTGTACCGCTTCCGAGCAGCAGGGCTGATGCGATGCAGGCGGCCTTATTTCTCAGCAGTACAGACAGGACTGTGAGCATAGCCGCGTAGGCGCCCCCGAGTATCCAATAGATTAAAATAAATTTTACATAATCCTCGGCAGGTGCCTCCTTAAATGTCAGGCCCATGGCTTGGCATGCCAGGAGAAAAATACCCGTAAGCGCTGTGATATAGAGCAGGGATACAGTCTGTATTGCAACCCATTTGCTGAGGATATAACTCCACCTTGAGGCTCTGATGGCAAAAATATTTTTGGCAAAACCACTGTCAAAGTCCGTGCAGATCCATAGTGATAAGAGGGATGATATAACAACAAAGAATATACCCCCGCGGAATATGGTGGAAGAGAATGCATCCGTGTAAGTAATATTAAAGAGGCTTTCTACAGCCGCATCCTCATTGACATTGATAGCCACGCCCTGGCCCTGGGCGGCTGTACGGAGCTGAGGATCTGCAACAACCTTTAAAAGCAGCACACATATTATGATAGTGGCAAGCAGGGCGAGAAAGCATATATAGGTGGATTTGCTTTTGATGATTCTCCTGAAATCCATGCGGAGTAAATCAGTCATTGTCATCACCTCCCATCAGCTTTAGGAAATAGGACTCCAGATCCTGGTGGCGATAGTACACTTCTCCTACGGCCACCTGATTTTCAGCAAATACGCTGTTTAAGAACTGAGGCTCACAGGGGGCATAGATGCGGATTTCCCCATCAGGCCGAACTTCGTAATCTGTGAGGTTCATTTTTTCTTCCAGCAGGACGGAAGCGGCCTTAGCGTCTTCGACCTTTGCAACCAGGCAGCTCTGGCATTTTTGTTCTAATTCTTCGGAACGGATCTGCTGGATCATCTGCCCGTCTTTTATGATACCGTAGCGTGTGGCGATCTTGCTTAATTCTCCCAGGATATGGGAGCTTATAATGATAGTGATATCCTGCTCCTCATTCAGATGCAAGAGCATCCGGCGGATTTCCTGTATTCCCTCGGGATCCAGGCCGTTGATAGGTTCATCCAGTATAAGAAGGTCAGGGGTTCCAAGCAGCGCCATGGCAATCCCAAGCCTCTGCTTCATGCCCATGGAAAATTGCTTTGTCTTTTTACTCCCTGCATCTTCTAACCCGGTAAAGGACAACAACTCTTTTACTCTTTGTTCAGCATCCACGATCCCTAAGCACCGGGCCTTTAGCATTAAATTCTCTTTTGCGCAGAAACCAGGGTAGATCCCGGCATTTTCGATGAGCATGCCGGTTCTGCGGCGGGCGGTATCATTTGTTACTGGTTTTCCAAAGAGGCGGATTTCCCCTTCAGAGGGAGCCGCAAGGCCGCATATCATTTTTAGAGTAGTGGATTTCCCGGCTCCGTTTCTTCCAATAAATCCGAAAATATCTCCTTTTTCTACTGTCATATTTAAATGGCTTACAGCTCTTTTCTTTTTGTAAACCTTGGAGACATTAGACAGCTCTGCTATGTTCATAATCAGTATATCCTCCTTCTGGCCCCAAAGGAAATTTTTTTTGTATTCCTTTGTCTAGGCTGTATTTATTATCCCGCACAAGGTTCCAGAAATCGCAAAGAAAAGTTTAAGAAACTGTAAAGATTTCAATGGCCTATTTTGAAACCAATTCCCCAGATGGTGCGGATATATTCAGAAGTGCCGCTGTCTTTTAGTTTTGTACGGATATTGCTGATATGGACATTGATTGTTTTATCTTCAATGGCGTATTCCTGTTCCCAGATAGATTCATAAATTTCCTGTTTTGTAAACACCTTTTCAGGCCGTCTGAGAAGAAGCTCGATGATGGCAAATTCATGGGCCGTAAGTTCTACCGGGATATCATCTACAAAAAGGCGGCGGGAATCTGTATCTATTTTCCAACGTTTGTATATGAGGGGGCGGCTGGAAGGGACTGCAGACTGATGGCGCAGCTGGACATGGATCCTGGCAAGAAGCTCTTCCAGCTCAAAAGGCTTAGTTAAATAGTCGTCCGCCCCTCCAGCCAGAAGCTCCACTTTATCGGTCAGCGCATTTTTGGCGGACAAGATAATGACAGGTATCTGGCTTGTGCGGCGGAGTTCTGAAAGCAATGCCTCGCCGGAAATTCCGGGAAGCATCAGATCCATAATTATCAAACTGTAATCCCCATCCATATGCAGGCGGAGCCGGCCTTCTGTGCCAGAAAAAGCCTGGATGGCCTGAAAACCATTTTTATGCAGAAATTCATATATCATATTATTAATATCTGTATCATCCTCAATAATAAGAATTTTAACCATATTTGACTCTCCTTTGTGTTTCTTTTCAGAAACAATTCCCTTTCCAGTGGACATAGAGTTCTGCTTAGTACCTGCCCACTTAGGGTACTGTAGCACAATATTAGGAGAAATGGAAGATGTGGGAGGCCTGTAAATATCAATAATATAGTAAATTCTGTATTCTAAAGGGCACCCCGTAATGGAGGCCCTAAAGGGGCGGGTGGACTTCGTCCAATAAGGTATGCTATAATATGACCCAACGGAGAGAACAAGGCTATTTTAATTATGAGGTGATACAATGGAGAAAAGGAATATCAAAGTGGCCCTTCTTGGACTTGGTACAGTGGGAATGGGCGTTTATAAGCTGATGGATATGAGAAAAGACGTGATGGAAAAAACCATAGGTGCCAATATGGAGATTTCCCGGATTTTGGTCAGCAATGTCAGCAAGAAGAGAGAAGGCGTGGATACCTCTCTTTTGACGGACAACTGGAAAGAAATCTTGGAGGATGATGATATACAAATAGTAGTGGAGGTAATAGGGGGGATCGAACCTGCCCGTACAATGATCCTGGAAGCGCTTAAGTCAGGAAGGCATGTTGTCACGGCCAATAAGGATTTGGTGGCTGAATATGGCAGGGAGCTTTTAGACGCAGCGGAGAAAGGGGGATGTGATTTGCTTTTTGAGGCGGCTGTAGCGGGAGGGATCCCTATCATACGCCCAATTAAACAATGTCTGGCAGGGAATGAGATTTCAGAGGTGATGGGAATTGTAAATGGTACAACTAACTATATACTGACGAAAATGTTTGAGGAAAATATGGGGTTTGAGGATGCTCTGGCGAAGGCCACAGAGCTGGGGTATGCGGAGGCAGATCCTACGGCTGATGTGGAGGGTCTTGACGCAGGCAGAAAAGTGGCAATCATGGCATCCATAGCTTTTCATTCCAGAGTGGTTTTTGGAGATGTCTATACAGAAGGAATTACAAAAATTACATCTGAGGATATTGCTTACGCAAAGGAATTTGACAGTGTGATAAAACTTCTGGGAATTGCCCGTAATACAGACAGCGGGATTGAGGTGGGGGTGTACCCTATGCTGCTGAACCGGGAGCATCCTCTGGCTTCTGTGAGGGACTCCTTTAATGCTGTGTTCGTACATGGGGATGCGGTGGATGATGCTATGTTTTACGGCAGGGGAGCAGGGGAATTTCCTACAGCCAGTGCAGTGATGGGGGATATGATTGATGTTGCGAGAGACTTGCAGTACCAGTGTACAGGCCGTATCAGCTGTACCTGCTACAGGGAAATTCCAGTGAAGGCGTTTGGGGAAGTAAAGAATAAATTCTTCTTGAGGATGCAGGTGGAAAACCAACCCGGCGTGCTGGCACGTATTGCCCAGGTGTTTGGCGACCATAAAGTAAGTATTGCAAGAGTGGTTCAGAAACATGCAAGGGATAATCAGGCGGAGCTGGTCATTGTGACAGAAAGCGTAAAAGAGTATCATCTGAAGGATGCTGTCAGAGAACTTGAAGACATGGATCATATCATTGAGATCAGCAGTATCATACGGGAGTATGCACAGCAGAATTAAGAGATGCCTTTCAGGATATAATAAATAGGCATAAAGTATATAGCAAGCTATGTATATGCAGGGGGACTGAAGAGAGGAGGCCATTATATGGAGAACCGGGTTCAGCCAATTGGATTTATAGTGAAGCAGATTAATAATGTATTTGAAAAGGACTTAAATGAGAAGCTTAAGACCATTGGAATCACATCATCACAGTGCGCTGTGCTGGACTATTTATTTCATACAAATAAAGAAGAAGTAAGCCAGCGGGATGTGGAGCGGCACCTGAGCCTTAAAAATCCCACTGTGACAGGATTGTTAAAACGGCTAGATGAGAAAGGCTTCGTCCTGTGTGTCCCAAACGCCACAGACAAACGCAAGAAAAAAATATATTTGACTGAAAAGGCATATGACATACAACGCCGGATGGAAGCTGACCGGAAAAAGATGGACAGGCAGATGACACGCGGCATGACAAAAAAAGAAGTGGCGGCACTGACGAGAGGATTAGAAAAGATGCTGTATAATATCGCAGACCCATAAAATTAACAGAATAGTCTGAAAATGGAGGGCAAAGGGGACAGTCCCTTTTGCAAAAGGGACAGACCCCCTTGCATTATAGAAAGGAGTTTTCATGAGTTACGCAGACAAAGTTTTTATTAATATGTGCCGGGATATTATAGACAATGGCACGAGTACAGCGGGGGAGAAGGTTCGGCCTGTATGGGAGGACGGGACGCCGGCCTATACGGTTAAGAAGTTTGGAATTGTAAATAGATATAATCTGGCGGAGGAATTTCCGGCGCTGACGCTGCGCCGCACAGGAATTAAGAGCTGTGTGGATGAAATGTTGTGGATATGGCAGAAGAAGTCCAATAATATCCATGATTTGAACAGCCATATATGGGACAGCTGGGCAGATGAAAGTGGGTCTATCGGTAAGGCGTATGGTTACCAGATGCAGGTGAAGCATCAATATAAGGAAGGTATGATGGACCAGGTGGACAGAGTGCTGTATGATTTGAAGCATAATCCCTATAGCAGGCGGATTATGACCAATATTTATGTGCATCAGGATCTCCATGAGATGAACCTTTATCCTTGTGCATATAGCATGACTTTTAATGTGACAAAAGAGAATGGCAGCGACAGGCTGACGCTGAACGGGATTTTAAACCAGCGTTCCCAGGATGTGCTTGCAGCAAATAACTGGAATGTCTGCCAGTATGCGGTTTTACTCCATATGTTTGCCCAGGTATGTGGGATGCGGGTTGGAGAGCTTGTACATGTGATAGCTGATGCCCATATTTACGACAGGCATATTCCGTTGGTTGAGGAGCTGATATCCAGAGAACCACTTTTGGGGCCGCAGTTCTGGCTGAATCCTGAAATTAAGGATTTTTATGAATTTACGACAGATGATGTAAGGCTGGATAATTATGAGACCCATCCGCAGATAAAAAATATACCCATCGCGGTGTGACAGGAGGAAAAGCAATGAACATGATAGCAGCGGCAGACAGGAATTGGGCCATTGGATTTCAAAATAAATTACTGGTGAGTATTCCGTCAGACATGAAATTTTTCAGGGAGACCACATCAGGGAAGGTGGTCGTCATGGGGAGAAAGACTCTGGAAAGCTTTCCCAATGGCCTGCCCTTGAAAAACCGCACAAATATTGTGCTGACCACAAATATAGAATACCAAGTGAAAGATGCGGTGTTTGTCCATTCTGAGGAAGAGCTTTTAGAAGAACTGAAAAAATATGATTCTGATGAGATTTTTGTTATCGGAGGGGAGAGCATATATAAGCAGCTTCTTCCCCATTGTGATACCGCATATATTACTAGAATAGACCATATTTTCCAGGCGGATACGTATTTTCCTGATCTGGATGCAGATGGAGACTGGGAACTGACAGAGGAAAGCGAGGAACAGACCTGCTTTGATTTAGAGTACAGGTTCACTAAATACAGGCGGAAGGAGAGATAGGTACTCTCCCAGGCCGGATATTGGGAGGGGCATATGCTGGCTGGCGCTGCATTGTTGACAGCAGTTTTTGGAACGGTTTATTTTCAGGGAAAAGAAAGGGGCGGAAGAAAGTTTCTGGCTTTTAAGGCATTGGCTACGTTGATGCCCGCTATCCTTGCAGGTTTTTATGGGGCGGAATATGGCGGTGCCAGTGTATGGCTGACTCTGGCGGGAATTCTTTGTTATATGGCTGCTGATGTGCTGTTGGAAATCTGGCTTCTCACGGGTGTAGCAGTTTTTGGGGCGGGCCATATCTGTATTCTTGCCAGCTTATTATATGAAAACATTTCCTGGAAGGTTATGGCTGTATGCTTTAGCATATTCTATAGCGGGATGTTTCTGGCCCTAAAGAAATATCTCAGAAAGTTAAAAGGACTGCTGTTCCCAGGAATGCTATATGCCGTGCTGCTCTGCGCGGTAGCGGCAGGCGCAGTGGCCGGGGGCATATGCTGCAGGGGTATTTCTGGAATCCTTTTAGGCTTAGGGGGTGTTTGCTTCCTGGCATCAGATACCATCCTTGGCTGGAATTATCTGAGTGGTCAGCAAAAAAGGGGACTAGGTGCGGTTCTGCTTATTCTGTACTATATGGCAGTGTATTTTTTTGCTGCCAGGCTGTACTTTTGAAAGGCCTAGCTTTTCATAGTGAATGCTAAATCATTTTCCGTTAGTAAGGCGAAGTTTTTCATTCGATAATCTGTCGTTCCTTGTTTTGGCCCAGGCTTGAAACTCTGACATATCCATAAATCTGTCCCATTTTTATTAAACCTCCGTTTCGTATATGGCTGTGGCAAATCTTAGCAATAAAAAAACACCGTACTTTATTATTAAAGCGCCATTTGATGTTAAAATTGTATTGCTGATGATTTTTTCTGCCATATGTAAGGGGCGTATTATCCCATGTCTTGTAAAGAGTGCTGACGCATTGCCTTGCAGCAAACGATTGATCAACTATAAGCTAATTCATTTTAAATGAACGAACAGAAGTGAAAGGGGAGTGCTTAATACGTGCGCTGGTTCCATGGATAGGACAGGGTAAGGCAGACTTTGTCTAATAAGACATGCCAACTCAATGCACGTCCCATGGGGGCGGGCGAACTTTATCCAATAAGCATATTCAAGGGCAAAAGAAGCGTATATATTTTAGCGTAGTGCAGATATGGTTTCTTAAATTAAAAATATACTTAAAAAACATCAAGGAACCGTCATTGACAAAGTTAAAAACACACACTATAATAAATATAAATTTATCGAAATTGTAAGATAAATGCAGTGATAAGGAGGAGTACATAATTACCCGATGCCAAGAGAGGGGACGGATGGTGTAAGTCCTTGTGAAGGGATTATGGAAGTAGCCTTTGAGCAGCGGACCGAACAGGGGATTGCCTAAGTAGGCTCTGACGTGGCTCCTACGTTACAGGGAGGCAGTATCGGAGTGTATCCCGTACTGGCAGAGTGCAGAGATCGTTCTCTGAAATTAGGTGGTAACACGGATGAAGATTCGCCCTAAGCTGATCGCAGCTTAGGGTTTCTTTTGTTTTCAGGGGAAGTTTCCAGTATGAAGGAGGTATATGTATGAGACAGATTTCAGGAAACAAATTATTGGTAAAGGCCTTGAAAGAGGAAGGCGTTGATATTATGTTCGGCTATCCAGGGGCCTGTACGATTGACATCAGTGATGAGCTATATAAGCAGAATGATATTCAGGTCATCCTGCCGCGCCATGAGCAGGCATTGGTACACGCGGCTGATGCCTATGCCAGGACAACAGGTAAGGTGGGCGTTTGCCTGGTGACAAGCGGACCGGGGGCCACGAATCTGGTGACAGGGCTTGCAACAGCCAACTATGACAGTGTGCCCCTTGTCTGCTTTACAGGGCAGGTGGCGAGGCATCTGATAGGTAACGATGCTTTCCAGGAGGTTGATATTGTCGGGATAACAAGGAGTATCACCAAGTATGGAGTGACTGTGCGCAACCGGGAGGATTTGGGACGTATTATTAAAGAAGCCTTTTATATAGCAAGAACAGGTAAACCGGGGCCGGTGCTCATCGACCTGCCAAAAGATGTTATGGGGGAACTGGGAAGTCCGGAGTATCCTTCTGAAGTAAATATACGGGGATATAAGCCTAATACGAGCGTCCATATTGGACAGCTCAAACGAGCTATCAAAATGCTGCACAAGGCGCGCCGTCCCCTGTTTTTGGCAGGAGGCGGAGTCAACATTGCCAGGGCAAATGACCTATTTACTGAGGTGGCTGAGAAAACAAACATCCCTGTCATCACAACTGTGATGGGAAGAGGGGCCATCCCTACCAACCACCCGCTATTTATTGGAAATTTGGGGATGCATGGCGCGTATGCCGCAAATATGGCGGTAAGTGAGTGTGATCTTTTGTATTCTATTGGAACCAGGTTTAATGACCGGATTACAGGCAAGCTGCATGAATTTGCCCCAAAGGCACAGATTGTGCATATTGATATTGACACTGCTTCTATCTCCCGGAATATCCATGTAGATATCCCCATTGTGGCAGACGCCAAGGAGGCGCTGCAGAAGATGGCAGAGTATGTGGAGCCGTGCAGCACTGACAAGTGGCTGGAGCAGATACAGGCATGGAAAGAAGAGCACCCGCTTCAGATGAAGAAGCATGCCCAGATGGGGCCAAAAGATATAATTGATGAAATCAACCAGCAGTTCGAGGAGGCCATTGTGGTGACAGACGTTGGGCAGCATCAGATGTTTGCATCCCAGTATACGGAGATTACAAATAAAAAGCGGATTATCATGTCCGGGGGACTGGGAACGATGGGATATGGGTTCCCGGGAGCCATAGGGGCGAAGTTGGGGAATCCGGACACACCTGTTATTGCTATTTCTGGTGACGGAGGCATGCAGATGAATATCCAGGAGCTTGCCACAGCAGTTTTGGAGGAGCTCCCTTTAATACTCTGTGTATTTAATAACACCTATCTTGGCATGGTGCGTCAGTGGCAGAAATTATTTTATGGCAAAAGATATGGTATGACGAACCTCAGGTCAGGAGCCTTAACCCGCCGTACAGAAGGAAAAGAAATGCCTCCTTATACGCCTGATTTTGTAAAGCTTTCTGAGAGCTATGGCGCCAAAGGGATCAGGGTTACACGCAGAGAGGAGATAGGGGCGGCTTTTGAAGAGGCAAAGAGGAATACAAAGACTCCAACATTGATAGAATTTATCATTGACCCGGAAGAGATGGTATATCCAATGATCCAGCCGGGGGGGACTTTAGAAGAGATGATTATGGATTGCTAGGAGGATGGGTATGGAGAATAATACAAAAAAAAGATGGATTTCATTATATGTAGAGAACCAGGTGGGGGTCCTGTCCAAGATATCCGGCCTTTTTTCTGGAAAGTCATACAACCTGGACAGCCTTACTGTGGGAACCACGGAGGATCCCACAGTTTCCAGGATGACAATCGCGACAGTCAGTGATGATGAAACCTTTGAGCAGATTAAGAAGCAGCTGAACCGTCTTGTGGAAGTTATTAAGGTTATTGACTTTACGGATATTTTTGTACGTATGAAGGAGATCTTATATGTAAAAGTAAAGAAGTGCACAAAGGAAGATAAAGTAGAACTGTTCCAGATTGCAGATACTTTTAAAGCCAGGGTCATTGACTATGGAAAGGACAGCCTGCTGCTGGAGTTCGTGCAGACCGCCACAAAAAATGATGCAGTTATCAAACTTATGAAGGAAGAGTTCAAAAACATCGAAGTTGTCCGTGGGGGAAGTGTAGGGATCGAATCTATCAGCATGATGGAGCGGTAATTTTGGTTGTACTTATATGGGGGCAGACACAGTCCGGCCTAGTTTGCAAAGCCAGGGGACTGGCTTATATGCAGGGTAAAAAGGTTTTTCGTTAATTTAGATTCGAAAACAGAGTGCGCTCTTGTGTTTTGGGAATTTAGGTATTATAATGGCCTCAGGATAGTAAACATGCTGCCATAAGGCAGGGGATTGGAGGAGATACAGATGGACAAGAAAAATATTGACTGGGAAAATCTGGGTTTTAGTTATATTGCGACAGAACAGAGATATGTGTCCAACTATAAGGATGGAAAGTGGGACGCAGGTACCCTCACCGGGGATGCGAATATTGTCATGAATGAGTGTGCAGGAGTTTTACAGTATGCGCAGACAATATTTGAAGGACTGAAGGCATATACCACGGAGGACGGCCATATTGTGGCATTTAGGCCAGACTTGAATGCGCAAAGGATGGCAGACTCTGCAAAAAGGCTGGAAATGCCGCCGTTTCCTGAAGAAAGGTTTGTGGAGGCTGTGGAGCAGGTCGTACAGGCGAATGCAGACTATGTCCCCCCTTATGGATCTGGCGCCACATTGTATATCCGGCCATATATGTTTGGGATTAACCCAGTTATTGGCGTAAAACCGGCGGATGAATATCAGTTCAGGGTATTCACTACACCTGTGGGGCCATATTTTAAGGGGGGAGCAAAACCTCTTACACTGTGCGTATCTGATTTTGACAGGGCAGCACCCCACGGGACAGGGCATATTAAAGCGGGACTCAATTATGCTATGAGCCTTCATGCTATTGTAACAGCACATGCAAATGGTTTTGATGAGAATATGTACCTGGATTCAGCCACCAGGACCAAAGTGGAGGAGACAGGGGGGGCAAACTTTATTTTTATCACAAAGGATAATAAAGTAGTAACGCCGCATTCGAATACAATCCTGCCTTCTATTACAAGGCGTTCACTTCTTTATGTGGCAGAGCACTATCTCGGCATGGAAGTAGAGCAGAGGGATGTGTATTTTGAAGAGGTAAAAGATTTTGCTGAATGTGGCCTCTGCGGTACGGCGGCTGTAATTTCTCCTGTAGGGAAAATCGTGGATCATGGAAAAGAGATCTGTTTTCCAAGCGGAATGGAGAAAATGGGCGCTACAATACAGAAATTGTATGATACACTGACAGGAATCCAGATGGGCCATATTGAAGCTCCAAAGGGTTGGATTAAGGTAATCAGGTAACAAAATGCAGCCAGAAAAAGGAAAGTGCAAAGTATTTTCCTTTTTCTGGCTTGAATTTATTTTCACAGGGTAAATATCCGGGTAGCTATGTTAAAATATACCAGGATGGAGCATGTATCCACCAGTGTGGTGATCAGCGGCGAGGCCATAATTGCAGGGTCCAGGTGTAACTTCTTTGCGGCCAGCGGCAGTATACAGCCGATAAGCTTAGATAAAATGACTGTAACGGCCAGTGACAGTCCGATAACTAGGGCAAGGCTGGCATTTTTGTACATAATCAGAATTCGTATGCCATTTGCTGCTGCCAGGACTACGCCTACGATAAGAGAAACCCTGAACTCCTTGAACATGACCTTAAACATGTCCCCAAAATGTATTTCATCCAGGGCAATCCCACGGATAATTAAAGTTGAACTCTGGGACCCGCAGTTTCCCCCTGTATCCATAAGCATGGGAATGAAGGAGACAAGGAGAGGGACAGCAGAAAAGGCATCCTCGTAGCGGGTAATAATCGTGCCTGTAATAGTGGCGGAAAACATCAGGATCAACAGCCAGGTTATACGGTGCCGGGCATGGGCAAATACAGATGTCTCAAAATACGGGCGCTCACTGGGACTCATAGCAGCCATCTTTGTGATGTCCTCGGTTGCCTCCTCCACCATGACATCCATGGCATCATCAAAAGTGACAATGCCAACCATGAGGTTATCTGCATCAAGCACGGGGATGGCCAGCAGGTCATATTTGGTAAAAAGCTGTGCAACTTCCTCCTTGTCTGTGTGGGTATTGACAGATATAATTTCGGTTTCCATTATGTCTTTAATAAGTATATCATCTTCTGCTGTCATCAGGTCTTTGGCGGTCACGATGCCGGCCAGGTTCCTTCTGTCTGTGACATAGCAGGTGTAAATAGTTTCCTTATGTATCCCTGTCCTTTTAATATGGGCCATGGATTCAGCCACAGTCATGGTTTTCCTAAGTCCCACATATTCAGTTGTCATGATACTGCCTGCACTGTCATCTGGATAGTTTAAGAGCAGGTTGATCAGGTTCCTTTCAGGCTGGCTGACTGTATCCAGAATCCGGGTTACAAGGTTAGCGGGCAGTTCTTCAAGCAGATCTACAGTATCGTCCATATATAGATCATCCAGCAGATCCTTTAATTCTTTTTCTGTGAAGACTTCCACTAGGTAAGTCTGCATGGAATTATTCATGTTGGCAAACACTTCCGCTGCCTTATTTTTAGAAATCAGGCGGAAGGCAATTGCCAGCTCCCTGTCATTTAATTCGGAAAGAAGGGAGGCTATGTCCACTTCGTTCATAACTTCCAGAATACTTCTCGCAGCGACATACTGATGCTGCAGGAGAAGATCTGTAAATATAATTTTGTCCATCATAATTACATCTCCAATCTGTATTGATTATCTGGTTACACCACGAATGATAACTGGCGCCTGCGTCCATAACCTCACCACCTTTCTTTTCGATATACCTGACTGGACATTTGCCGTTCAATCAGATCTGCTTTTTAGGATATAAAAAACTCCGTCACTGCCTGAACAATGACGGAGTATAATAATCCTCTGAATGCGTGCATCGTTCAAGCTTTAGCATCACAGGGCATATCAATTGCATTAGGTTATGCCTTCACGACATAGCCTGCTAACCAGCTCATTGTGTCTCCACAATTCTGCGGCAGCAATCTCAGGAAAAACCAAATCCCTGTGGTAGCCTCACCTACCGAAATAATTATTTATTTCTCAACTTATTGTAGTGCAAAGGGAAATTGATGTCAAGAAAAATATTTTTCAGGCATACCTGCCAATACTTTTGTAGTTATGAATCTCTGCGCTGCCTGAAGAGCCGGAAATATTTAAGAATATGGAGAAAGTAATGCCATCTGCGGAGAATAGCAATTAAATAAAGAAGCCGCCGCGCATATCAGATGGTCCTTTGGTCCATACTTAACTAATAGTTTAATTAAAAAGCTCATGTAAAAAATCATGGCCTAAAAGGAGGATATGGTATGCAGGATAAAAGCTTTGAAGAATTGTATAAGGATATACTTAACAGAAAGGTCTGTTTAGATGAACCGCTCCCTCCAGGATACGATCCCCGCCATTTGGACTGCCTGCTCCATCCAGAGAAATATGCCCCAGTCATCTATACAGAGAGCTGCAGTGAGTGTTCAGACAGTTTTGAAAGAGCCTGCAGCAATAGCTGTGTCTTTGACGCCATTGAGGAATCGGAAGATGGAAAGCTGCATATCAATCCTGATAAATGTACCGGCTGTGCTGTGTGTGTGGAGGCATGTGAGAATAGAAAACTGACAGCCGGCAGGGATATATTGGCCGCTATGAAGAGGGTACGTGAAGGGAAGGGCCCAGCTTATGCCCTTGTAGCCCCCGCTTTTCTAGGGCAGTTTGGGGAACAGGCAACGGCAGGAAAATTAAGGGCTGCATTTCAGGCCCTGGGATTTGAGGGGATGGTGGAAGTGGCTTTGTTTGCAGACGTCCTGACAATGAAAGAAGCCCTGGAATTTAACAGACATATACACCAGAAGGGAGATTTCCAGTTGACCAGCTGCTGTTGCCCTGTATGGATCGCTATGATCAGAAAGGTATACAATGAACTGCTCCCCCATGTGCCGGGGGCAGTGTCCCCAATGGTTGCCTGTGGGCGGGTGGTTAAGCGCCTGCATCCAGATGCAGTCACCGTGTTTGTAGGGCCCTGCATGGCAAAAAAGAGTGAGGCCAGGGAACCTGACATTGCAGATGCAGTAGATTATGTCCTGACCTTCCAGGAGGTAAAGGATATTTTTGAGGCTGCCCATATCCACCTCGAAACATTGCCGGAAAGCGAGAAAGACCATTCCTCCGGGGCGGGACGCATGTATGCATATACTGGCGGGGTAAGTGAGGCTGTCAAAATAACTGCCGGGCAGCTCAAGGAGGATGGGACGTTCCATGTAGAAGCAGAACAGGCCGACGGCATCCAGGGGTGCCGCCAACTGCTGGCAAGGCTTATGAAAGGTGAGGTGACAGCCAACTTTTTTGAAGGGATGGGATGCGCGGGGGGCTGTGTGGGAGGCCCCAGGGCCATATTAGACAGAGAACAGGGAAGAAAAAATGTAGAAGGTTATGTGCAGGAGGCAGCCTTTAAAACACCTCTGGAAAACCCATATGTCATGAAGCTGATGGAGAAATTGGGATTCGGGACAGTAGAAGAATTGCTGGAGGATGAAAGCTTGTTTGTACGCCGGTTTTAGAAAGTATTCTGTCAGGTATGCCCTTTGCAGCCGGGTGGACTTCTTATAATAAAATGTGGTATACTGTATGGGCCGTGAAGGGAGAGGATAGGATGAAGGACACCACATGCGGGCCTGCAGCTTATAATAGCTTTGCAAAAGTGTACGATACATTTATGGACAATGTCCCTTATGAAGAATGGTGCCTGTATCTGCGGGGACTTCTGGAGGAATATCATATAAAGGAAGGCCTTGTGCTGGATTTGGGATGTGGAACAGGCACTATGGCTGAGCTGATGGCAGAGGCCGGGTATGATATGATTGGGGTGGACAGTTCAGCGGACATGCTGGAGATTGCCCTAGACAAGCGGATCCGCTCTGGCCATGATATTCTTTATCTGCAGCAGGATATGAGAGAATTTGAATTATATGGAACAGTGAGGGCGATTTATAGTATTTGTGATTCTTTGAATTATATTACAGAACCAGAAGAGATACTGCAGGTCTTTAAATGGGCAGACAATTATCTGGATCCAGACGGAATTTTTATTTTTGATTTCAATACGGAATATAAATACCGTGAGGTTTTAGGACAGCGCACAATTGCAGAAAACCGTGAGGAATGCAGCTTTATTTGGGATAATTATTATTATGAGGAAGAGAAGATTAACGAATATGAGCTGAGCCTGTTCATTAAAGAGCAGGATATAGCAGAAGAGCCTCTGTACAGAAAATATGAGGAGACACATTATCAGAGGGCCTATACTTTTGTGGAGATGAAAAGGCTGGTGAAACAATCAGGACTACGTTTTCTGGCAGCCTTTGATGCATTCACCCAAAATGCCCCGTCAGAGAAGAGCGAAAGAATTTATATGATAGCAGGAAAAGGAGAGTGACAGAAATGTCAGATTATATAGTAAGAGCTACAGCGGCGAATGCGCAAATCCGCGCCTTTGCAGTGGATTCCACAGAGTTGGTGGAGGAGGCGAGAAGGCACCACAACACAAGTCCAGTTGGGACGGCTGCCCTGGGACGGCTTCTGACAGGGGCAGTGATGATGGGGAGTATGATGAAAAATCCCAGTGACATGCTGACTTTGCAGGTAAAATGTGCAGGTCCTATAGGGGGCATGACAGTGACAGCCGACAGCAAAGGAAATGTGAAGGGATATGTCAACAATCCAGATGTGATGCTCCCCCCAAAGAATGGAAAGCTAGATGTAGGCGGAGCGCTTGGAGCGGGATTTTTAAATGTAATTAAAGATATGGGACTTAAAGAACCATATTGCGGCCAGACAGTTCTTAAGACAGGTGAGATTGCAGAAGATCTTACATACTATTTTGCCGCCTCTGAGCAGGTCCCCTCTTCTGTGGGACTGGGTGTGCTGATGGAGAAGGATAATACTGTCAGGTGTGCAGGCGGGTTTATCGTACAGGTCATGCCTTTTATTGAAGAGGAGGCTCTTGGCAGGCTGGAAGAAAATATACAGGAAATCCCCCCGGTTACCACTATGCTGGATGGCGGGCATACGCCTCAGGAAATGCTGGGCCAGGTACTTAAAGGATTTGATATGGAGGTCACGGATACTCTTGCAGCACAGTTTAACTGCAGCTGTTCAAAGGAACGGATTGAAAAAGCGATAATCAGTATAGGAAAAAAAGATATACAGTCTATGATCAATGACGGTGAGGACATTGAGGTGAAATGTCATTTCTGCAATACAGCATATCAATATTCTGTAGATGAACTCAAGGTATTGCTGGAGAAGAGCCATTAGCCTATAGATACAGGGGACAGCAAAGTCAAAGACCCTGATGCAAGCATCTGGGTATTAGACCCTCGCGGCAGCCGCCGAATGGACATGTAAATATGTCCGCCTGGCTCGTTGCTCGCGGGAATAAAAAAAGGAGGTCAGATATGAGACAGGGATTCGTAAAGGTAGCTGCGGCCACGCCAGATATCCGGGTGGCGGATGTGGCATATAATACGGAAAAAATATGTGGGGCGATGGGGGAGGCAGCAAGTGAAGGAGCCAAGATTGTAGTATTTCCAGAGTTATGTATCACAGGGTATACATGCGGGGACTTGTTTTCACAGGAGGTACTGCTTCGGGAGGCGCGCAATGCATTGCTGAAAATTGCCTCTTTTACATCAGATAAGGATATGATTGTGTTTGTGGGAACTCCCCTCAGTGTGGATGGGAAGCTGTACAATGTGGCGGCGGCATTGAACAGAGGGGAAGTGCTTGGGTTTACCACTAAAACATTTCTTCCAAACTATGGAGAGTTTTATGAGATGCGCCATTTTACGCCGGGGCCCAAAAACGCCCAGGAGATTCTTTTCGAGGGGAACAGGGTTCCATTTGGCCCCCAGATTCTTTTTCAGGCAGCTTCTATGGAAGAACTGGTCGTATCCGCTGAGGTGTGCGAGGATGTATGGTCCCCTATACCGCCCAGCATATATGCTGCCATGGAAGGGGCGTCTGTGATCGTGAACTGTTCTGCCAGTGACGAGACAATCGGCAAGGATGGATATCGCAGGAATCTGATACGGGGCCAGTCTGCACGGCTGATTGCAGGGTATGTATATGCCAATGCAGGAGAGGGAGAGTCTACAACAGATTTGGTGTTCGGGGGCCACAACCTGATAACAGAGAATGGAGTTGTCCTCAAGGAATCAGAGCGTTTTAGGAACAATATTATTTATTCGGAAATTGATATATATCGTTTGGTAGGAGAGAGAAGAAAAAATACTACCTTTAAAGCCCCAGAGGAGAGAAAACTTCCCAGAATACCGTTTCATATTGAGTTGGAGGAAACAGAGCTTACGAGGCGCTTTTCCCAAATGCCTTTTGTCCCGGACAATGAACAAGAGAGAGAGGAAAGGTGTGAGGAAATTCTTACCATTCAAGCCATGGGCCTGAAAAAACGTCTTGCCCATACCCGGGCTAAGACTGCAGTGGTAGGGATCTCTGGAGGCTTGGATTCTACCCTGGCCCTGCTGGTGGCTGCAAAGGCATTTGATATGCTTGGATGGGAGAAGAAGAGGATCATTGCAGTGACAATGCCCTGCTTTGGGACAACAGACAGGACATACCAGAATGCCTGTAAAATGGCCGTTCAGGTGGGGGCAGAGTTAAAAGAAGTAAGAATAGCAGACGCCGTAAATGTGCATTTTAGGGATATAGGGCATGACCCTGAGGATCACAATGTGACCTATGAAAATGCCCAGGCAAGGGAGCGTACGCAGGTGTTGATGGACATTGCCAACGAGAAAAACGGTATGGTCATTGGCACCGGGGATATGTCTGAGCTGGCTCTGGGATGGGCAACCTACAATGGAGACCATATGTCCATGTATGGTGTCAATGCTTCTGTGCCTAAGACCTTGGTTCGTCATCTGGTGAAGTATGCTGCAGATACGGCGAAGGACAGGGAGCTTCAGGAAGTGCTGTATGATGTGCTGGATACACCTGTCAGTCCAGAACTGCTTCCTCCGAAAGAGGGCAGCATTGCCCAGATAACGGAAGATTTAGTAGGCCCTTATGAGCTGCACGATTTCTTTTTATATTATATGCTCCGGTTTGGCTATGAGCCAAGTAAGATTTACAGGATCGCCGCAGAAACATTTGAGGACAGATATGGTACAGCCGCCATACTAAAGTGGCTTGAAATCTTCTGCCGCAGATTCTTCTCACAGCAGTTTAAACGTTCCTGCCTGCCTGACGGCCCGAAAGTGGGGACGGTGGCGCTTTCCCCAAGAGGGGATTGGAGGATGCCCAGCGATGCTTGTGTGGCCCTGTGGATGAAAGATCTGGAGGCGATATCACAGGCGGACTGACGGAAAGGAGGCCAAGGCACTTATGAAACTGATAAAAACAGAGGAGGCGGAAGGATGCGTGCTCTGCCATGATATCACCCAAATTATACCCGGTGTTACAAAAGATGCGGTTTTTAGAAAAGGCCATGTGGTAAAAGCAGAGGATATCCCAACCCTGCTCTCTGTGGGAAAAGAAAATCTATATATATGGGAGAACCAGGAAGGGATGCTCCATGAAAATGAGGCGGCGGAGATCCTGCGCCAAGTATGCCAGGGCAGTTTCATGGAAGCGTCAGAGCCGAAAGAAGGGAAAATAGAGCTGACGGCCCAGATAAACGGACTTTTAAAGGTTAGCCGGGACAAGCTGGAGTCCCTAAATGCCATGGGACAGATTGTAATTGCTTCGAGGCATGGGGACTTTCCTGTAAAAAAAGGGGATAAGATTGCCGGAATGCGGGTGGTCCCTCTGGTGATAGAAGAGGAAAAAATGGGACGGGCCCAGGCGGCATGTGGAGGGGAAACTATTTTTGATATTCTGCCATTTATCTGCAGGCGGGCAGGGATTGTGACTACTGGAAATGAAGTATATTATGGGCGTATAGAGGATAAGTTTACACCAGTTGTGGAGGAAAAGTTGGGGGAATTTGGTATCGAGGCAATTGGGCATACAGTATGCAGCGACGATCCTGAAATGGTGGAAAAAGCGATACAGGAGTGGCTCGCCAAAGATGTGGATATGGTGGTATGCACTGGAGGGATGAGTGTTGATCCGGATGACAGGACTCCCCTGGCTATCCGCAATGTGTCGGATCAGGTAATTACCTATGGCGCTCCAGTCCTGCCAGGGGCCATGTTTATGCTGGCCTATGCAAATGGCATTCCTGTTGTGGGACTGCCAGGCTGTGTAATGTATGCAAAAAGGACGGTGTTTGACCTCGTATTGCCCAGGCTTGCTGCGGGTGAACGGCTTGCCTGTGAAGATTTTACTAGCCTTGGGGAAGGTGGGTTATGCCTCTCCTGCCCTGTCTGTACATACCCTAACTGTGGGTTTGGGAAGTGAAATTATATCCAAAGGCATTCTTTATAAGGCGTAGCCTGCCTGCCCCTCAAGGGGCATGAATTATGGGATGTCCTTTGGTATAACCGGCTGGAATCTATATTGACAGATAATAGCAGGAATGGTAGTATAATAAAAAGAAAATAATTGAATAGCAATGATACTTATATAGGTTCATAATCGGATGGACGTTTCTACCAACTACCGGAATAGTTGACTATAAGTTTCTGCAGGGTGAAGGCCCTGCAGTTACTTGTATTGCTGGAAGGTAAAGAAGGAGGCGCAGGAAGATGAATGAATCTATTTTTATTTTAAAAGGAAATATTGTCTATAGTAAAAGTGCAGAGGAGCTGGAAATCATTGAACACGGGTATATTGTCTGTGAAAATGGACTTGTACAAGGGGTGTACCAGACTCTGCCTTTTGCATTTGGCGGGTATCCTGTCATTGATTATGAAAACAGGCTGGTCATTCCTGGCCTGACAGATCTCCATGTGCATGCCCCTCAGTATTCTTACCGGGGACTGGGGATGGATATGGAACTTTTGGAGTGGCTTGAGACAAATACATTCCCTGAGGAGGCCAGGTTTTCAGATTTGGAATATGCCCGGGAGGCCTATAAGATTTTTGTGGAAAATTTAAAGGGGAGCGCAACAACGAGAGCCTGTATTTTTGCCACAGTGCACAGAGAGGCGACGCTGCTTCTGATGGATATGCTGGAGGAGTCGGGACTTGCCACCATGGTGGGGAAAGTGAATATGGACCGGAACTGCCCGGATTATATCAGGGAGGGTTCTGCAAAAGAGTCGGCCCTTGAGACGGTGGAATGGATTAAGGATGTGCGGCATAAGAAATATAAACATACAGAACCCATTCTGACGCCCCGCTTTACGCCAAGCTGCACAGATGCCCTGATGGAAAAGCTAAAAATGATACAGATGCGCTATCAGGTGCCTTTGCAGTCACATTTATCTGAGAATCCCGGGGAGATTGCATGGGTGGAGCAATTGTGCCCGTGGTCTGAATTTTATGGGGATGCTTATGACAAATTTGGGTTATTCGGGGCAGACTGCCATACAGTGATGGCCCATTGTGTATATTCGGATGACAGAGAAATTCAGAGAATGAAGGAAAATGGCGTTTTTGTGGCTCATTGCCCGGAGTCAAATATGAATATTGCCTCCGGTGTGGCTCCGGTAAGGAAGTTCTTGGATGCAGGACTGCATATCGGCCTGGGAAGTGACGTGGCGGGGGGATCTACAGAGAGCATTTTTGCCGCCATGGCACATGCCATCCAGGCCTCTAAGCTGAGGTGGAGGCTTCAGGATGCTTCGCTGAAGCCTCTGGGCGTGGAGGAAGTATTTTATATGTCCACCAAGGGAGGAGGAGAATTTTTTGGAAAGGTGGGAAGTTTTGAGCCTGGATATGAGATGGATGCGGTTGTGCTGGATGATTCCAGACTAAAGACACCTATGGAAATGGATGTAAAGAAGCGTTTGGAGCGTATGGTTTATTTTTCAGATGACCGGGAAATTTATGCAAAGTATGTAAAGGGCGCCAGACTTTTTTGAAAAGGGGAAGGCATGGGTGCCAAAGCCTCCATGGCAGTAAGCTGGCGTATGTTTGAAAGGCGGGGTGCAGAATATGACAGAGAGGGATCGGATTATAGGGAAGAGTGTAAAGCGTGTTGATGCCTTTGAGAAAGTGACGGGGCGGGCCAAATATACGGATGATATCTGTGATCAGAGTGCATACATTGCCAAAATACTGCATTCGACGGTGGCCCATGGAATCGTCAAATCAATTGTTACCGCACAGGCAGAAAAAATACCGGGTGTGGTCAAGATTGTGACTTGCTTTGACGTACCTGCAAATTATTTTCCGACTGCAGGGCACCCCTGGTCCACGGATCCTGAGCATCAGGATGTGGCTGACCGCTTGCTTTTGACAAAGCATGTCCGTTTCTACGGGGATGATGTGGCCGCTGTGGTGGCAGAGGACGAAGTTGCCGCCTCCCGGGCCTTGCAGGCCATAAGGGTAGAGTATGAAGAGCTGCCCCTGGTGCTGGATGTACAAAAAGCTATGGAAGATGGCGCGCCCCAGATACACGATACATTTCCGGGGAATGTTTTAAAGCATACATCCATAAGAAATGGGGATTATGAAAAAGCCAGGCAGGAACCTGGATTGATTAAAGTAGAGGGATGGTATGACACGCCTACAGTCCAGCACTGCCACATCGAAAACTTTATTTGTTATGCCTATATGGAGCAAGGCCGGTATGTGATTGTCTCATCCACCCAGATCCCTCATATCTGCCGCAGGGTGACAGGCCAGGCCTTGGGCGTGCCCTGGGGGCAGGTACGGGTCATTAAGCCTTATATAGGGGGCGGATTTGGGAATAAGCAGGATATACTGTATGAGCCGTTGTGCGCATATTTAAGTAAAGCAGTGGGAGGGAGACTGGTGAAGCTGGATGTGCCGCGGGAAGAAACTTTTGTTTCAAACCGTGTCCGCCATGCAGTGCGCACCCATATTATTTCCTATGTCAGGCCAGATGGAAGTTTTGCAGCCCGTAAAATGGAATGTTTTTCTGACCAGGGGGCCTATGCATCACATGGGCATAGCATTGCGGCGAAAGGTATGGGCGCATTTCCCCAGCTATATCCCTGTCCCAATGTGGAAGCTGATGCCTATACAGTATTTACAAATAAGCCGGTGTCAGGGGCCATGAGAGGATATGGCATTCCCCAGGCTATGTTCGCGGTGGAGAGCCATACAGATGATGTGGCATCGGCGCTGGGGATGTCCCCCTATGAATTTCGCTGGAAATATTTGATGCCCAAGGGATATAAAGATGACTTTTCTAAAAATGTAAATTATTATGACACCTTCCACCAGTGTATGGAGAAAGGAAAGGATTACATAGACTATGACCGGAAATTGCAGGATTATGCGGGGCAAAGCGGAGAAATAAAAAAGGGCGTTGGTATGGCGGTTTTTTGGTATAATACAGGGGTTTGGCCTATTTCTCTGGAGACATCTTCCTGCCGGATGGTGCTGAACCAGGATGGATCTGTCCAGGTGCAGGTGGGGGAGACAGAAATCGGGCAGGGGGCGGATACAGCCTTTGCCCAGATGGCGGCAGAGACGCTGGGCATCCCATTTGGGCAGATTCATGTGATAAGTGTGCAGGACACGGACGTCACTCCTTTTGGGACAGGGGCCTATGCATCCAGACAGACATATATGGCAGGATTTTCTATCCAGCAGACGGCAGAACTTTTAAAAACCCGTATTCTGGAAGCGGCACAGGAATTGACAGGACAGGCGAAGGGCAGCATGGATATTGTCAATGGCATGATTGTCCGTATGGAGGGCCAGGAGGCCGTGATGGGCCTGGAGGAGCTGGCGTCCAGAAAGCTGTATAGCCTGGCGCATAACGGGCATTTGACGGCGGAGAGTACATACCAGGCCAAGTCTAATGCATATTCTTTCGGCTGTACATTTGCAGAGGTAGAGGTGGATATACCAGCGTGCAGGGTGACTTTGGCTCAGATTATCAATGTCCATGACTGCGGCAGGCTCATTAACCCGTCTCTGGCTCTTGCACAGGTACACGGGGGCATGAGCATGGGAATCGGCTATGGACTTTCCGAGCGTCTGTTGTTTGATGAGAAGAGCGGCAGGCCTTTGAACAATAATCTGCTGGACTACAAGCTTTCTACATTTATGGACCATCCCCATCTGGAAGGGCAGTTTATAGAGAATTATGAGCCAACCAGTGCATATGGGACCAAGGCTCTCGGAGAGCCGCCGGTCTGTTCTGTGGCTCCTGCTGTCAGGAATGCACTTATGCAGGCAGTGGGAATAGGGATAAATGAGATTCCCCTGACTCCTCATATACTATTTGAGCGTTTCAGGGAGGAGGGCCTGATATAGGGGAGGAGGAGAAAAGTATGTATGATATAAAAGCACTATACGAGGCCAAGAGTGTATCCCATGGGATACAGCTGCTGGAGGAACACCCACAGGCCCAGATTATTGCCGGGGGCAGCGATGTCCTGGTCCAGATACGGGAGGGCAGAAGGGCGGGCGTGGAGCTTGTAAGTATTTTCGGCCTGGAGGAGCTGAGGGGAATTACGCTTTTAGAGAATGGGACGCTTAAGATAGGGTCATTGACTAGCTTTTCCCATATTACCCGGGATCCTCTGATCCAAAAATATATTCCTGTATTGGGAGAGGCCGTGGATAAGGTAGGCGGGCCCCAGATCAGGAACATAGGCACAATAGGCGGCAATACCTGCAACGGTGTTACATCTGCAGATTCTGCGTCCACACTTCTGGCCTGGGACGCTGTGGTGGAGCTGACTGGCCCCGGAGGAATACGCCGCCTGCCTATTGAGAAGTTCTATGTAGGGGCCGGACAGGTAGACCTAAGGCCCGGGGAAATACAGACTGCAATTTTAATTTCTAGGGAGTCGTATGACGGATACCATGGGCATTATATTAAGTATGCAATGCGAAATGCAATGGATATTGCCACTCTTGGGTGTTCAGTTAATGTAAAGCTGTCGGAAGATAAGAAGTATATGGAGGATGTTAGGATTGCCTATGGTGTGGCAGGCCCGGTTCCCCTGCGCGCTGTATGTGCAGAGTCAGAGGCCAGGGGGCAGGCAGTGTCCATGGAGGCCATTGAGAGGGCAGGAAAGGCTGTTCTCAAAGATATCACTCCCAGAGACAGTTGGAGGGCCAGCAAGGCTTTCAGGGAGCATATTGCAGGTGTGCTCTTAAACAGGGCGCTGAAGGAATCTGTCCTGCTGGCAGGAGGTGTGGTTTATGAGTGAAAGGCAGTATAAGCTGGTACGGTGTACAATCAATGGCAAGAAGCGGGAGACGATGGTGGATGTACGGGCATCCCTCACAGATATGCTCAGGAATGATTACCGGCTGACCAGCGTAAAAAAGGGGTGTGAGGTAGGCGAATGTGGTGCCTGCAATGTAATCATAGACGGGGAGTGTTATAATTCCTGTATTTATCTGGCCATTTGGGCAGATGGCAGAGAAATACGGACACTGGAGGGCCTGATGGACCCTGCCGGGGAATTGTCAGACATTCAGCAGGCATTTATGGATGAAGCGGCGGTTCAGTGTGGTTTCTGTACTCCCGGCATCATCATGAGTGCGGTAGAAATTCTGGAATCGGGCAAGCACTATACCAGGGATGAACTGAGAAAACTTTTGTCCGGACATCTGTGCCGCTGTACAGGGTATGAAAATATATTGAATGCTGTGGAGAAAACTATGCATCAGAGACTTGGAAATAAGAGTCTTTAAATATGCTTGTTATTGATTTGCCGTAAAAGTGCCCTGTAGTTTACCTGGAATGGCTGGGTAAACTAAGGCAATATGTGTGGAAACTGATAGTGTATAAGAGACTGTTTGAAGCATTGGATTATATACGGCGGCAGTGAAGTGTAGGAAAAAGCGCAACAAATCATCAGACATGGCCTAAGCTGATGCATGTGCCTGTAGTTCCCTGTATGCCTTCCTTTGCCTTTTGGAGTAAGGTGATTAGCGCCTTGCGCCCTGGCTTGGATTCCGCAAACTCTATGGCGGCCTGTACCTTGGGCAGCATAGAGCCAGGGGCGAAATGGCCTTCTTCTATATAACGCCTGGCCTGGCTGACAGAGATGTTATCCAGCCATCTTACAGCGGGTGTCCCAAAATTCACAGCGGCTTTCTCAACAGCAGTCAGAATAATCAGAAAGTCAGCGTCCAGCTCCCTGGCAAGAAGGCAGCTTGCAAAATCCTTGTCTATGACGGCGCTGGCGCCTTGTAAATGGTTGCCCTGGCGGACGACCGGGATACCGCCTCCTCCGCAGGCAATGACAAGATGTCCAGAGTCCACCATTGTGCGGATGGTGCCGATCTCGATGATTTCCTGGGGTTTGGGGGAGGCCACAACACGGCGGTAGCCGCGGCCCGCATCTTCTTTCATAATATAGTCATACCGGGCGGCCATCTCCTTTGCCTGCTCTTGATCCATGAAACGCCCAATAGGCTTTGAGGGGTTTTTAAATGCAGGATCATCAGGATCCACGCGGACTTGTGTAATCATGGTGGCTACAGGTATATCTTTGATTTTGCGGTTTAAAAGCTCCTCCCTGAGAGCATTTTGTAAATCATACCCTATGTATGCCTGGCTCATTGCCACACAGACGGACAAAGGGGTGTTGGGCTGTTTAAGATCCTCATGGGCAAGGGCAAGCATTGCGTTATTTACCATTCCGACCTGAGGGCCGTTGCCGTGGGCAACCACGACCTCACAGCCCTCCTCAATCAAGTCAACAATGGCACATGCAGTAATCTTTACGGCCACCATCTGCTCCGGCAGGGTATTGCCCAGTGCATTCCCTCCCAGTGCGATGACAATCCGCTGCTTTTTGGCCATATTATTTTCCTCCCACATATGCGATGGTCTCTACTTCACACAAAACTCCTTTCGGCAGTTCTTTTACAGCCACACAGGAACGTGCTGGCTTTCCCACGAAGTATTTTGCATATATTTCATTGAAAGCAGCAAAATCCCCCATATCTGCCAAAAAACAGGTAGCTTTAACTACATCTTTAAAATCTGCATTCTGGCTTTCCAGAAGTCCGGCAATATTTTTCATAACCTGTTCAGTCTGCTCCTGGATTGTGGTTCCTACCACTTCCCCGGTCTCTGGCGAGAGGGGGATCTGGCCGGAAAAGAAAGCAATGCCGTTTACTACAATTCCCTGTGAATATGGTCCGATTGCTGCTGGTGCGTTTTTTGTCTCAACATAATTTAACATGTCAAATACCTCCTAAAATTTATTCTAGTTTATCATACCAGTTTTTTCTAAAAGAAACTATACCCTAAAGGATAACTTCTGGCTTGTATTTTGCAGGGGGCAGGCTATAAGATCCAGGAAAGTCCTGTATCCCATCGGCTAAAAAGAGGAGTGAATCTGTAAAACTGCCGGCACAAAACAGGGGCGTTATGGTGCTATTTGAAAATTCTGGGAGTTCCCTTTTTCTGCAGTTTTTCTAAAATATCTGCCGGGTCGGCAAATTTTGCCAGGAAGATCATGGCGGCTATGATGTATGGCTTATAACTTGCCTCTTTGTAAAGAGAATCCCTGTATCGGTCGAATACGCTTGCAGCTACCTCTCCCTCCTTACAGCTCACTCCAGAAATATCGGCGGGCAGGCAGTGCATATAGAGCGCCTTCCCAGCTTTGGTAGAGGCCATCAGATCTTCAGTGCAGGCCCAGTCTTTGTGCTGTGCATTTTGGGCGAGAAGTTCCTTTTCCAGCTTGTTAATGCCGTCAAAATCCCCCGCTCGATAGAGCTCTGTACGTTTTTCCATGGTCGCAAAGGGCGCCCAGCTTTTGGGATAGACAATATCCGCATCCTTAAAGGCCTCTGCCATATTATTTGTTTTCCTAAAAGTACCGCCGGATTTCTCTGCATTTTTGGCGGCAATGTTTTCTACCTCTGGGAATACTTCATAACCTTCGGGATGGGCAAGTACCACATCCATGCCAAAGCGTGTCATCAGCCCGATAACCCCCTGGGGTACAGACAGGGGTTTGCCGTAGGAAGGAGAGTAGGCCCATGTCATAGCTAGTTTTTTGCCCTTCAGATTTTCGGCGCCTCCGAATTCATGCATCATGTGGAGCATGTCTGCCATGGCCTGGGTTGGATGGTCAATGTCACACTGCAAATTTACGAGGGTTGGCTTTTGCTCTAGGATCCCATCTTTATTTCCCTGGGTTACAGCGTCCGCGACCTCGTGCATGTAGGCATTTCCTTTGCCAATATACATATCGTCACGGATGCCGATAACATCGGCCATAAAGGATATCATATTTGCGGTTTCCCTTACAGTCTCGCCGTGGGCCACCTGGGACTTCCCTTCATCCAGATCCTGTACCTCCAGGCCCAGCAGATTACAGGCTGAAGCAAAAGAGAAACGCGTACGTGTGGAATTGTCACGAAATAGCGAGATACCAAGGCCGCTCTCGAAAACTTTCGTAGAAATATTGTTTTCCCTCATAAGCCGGAGCGCATCAGCGAGGGTAAATACTGCCTCCAGTTCCTCATCAGTTTTTTCCCAAGTCAGAAAAAAATCCCCATTGTACATGCCTTTAAAATTCAGAGATTTCAGCTTATCAATATAATCCTGCAATGTTTTCATATGAATAAAGTCCTCCTAAATTATGCGAATATTCTGAAAATGGAAGGCAAAGGGGTCAGTCCCTTTTGCAAAAGGGACTGACCCCTTTGCGCTTATTTACAATAAAGTGTAGGCAGGACAGCGTATACAGACGCACATACTACCAGATCTGCTTTCCATGTTTTTTCATTTGGGGCATGTGCCTGCGCCTCCGCCCCAGGGCCAAATCCGATACAGGGGATTCCATTGCGTCCCATGATGGACACGCCATTTGTGGAAAATGTCCATTTATCTGTAAGGGGACGGGTTTTCCTCATGGCTTTGGTTTCACTGGTTCCTATCCGGGTATCCCCGTAAAGACCCTTATATGCTTCTTCAAGCGCCCTTGTCACAGGATGGTCCTCAGGGATTACCCATGTGGGGAAATAGCATTCGATTGGATAGGTCAGTCCTGTATAGGAAGGGCGGCCGTAATTGTACATGGATACTTTTACATCACTGCCATATTTTTTTACACTGGGCAGCGCTCGTATTTCATCCAGGCAGCTCTCCCAGGTCTCGCCGGCTGTCATGCGACGGTCCAGTGAAACAGAGCAGGAGTCTGCAACCGCGCAGCGGCTTGGGGATGTAAAAAAGATCTCCGATGCCGTGATAGTCCCTCTTCCGAGAAAACGGGCCTCCTTCCACTGGGGATTGTATTCTTCATCCAACATTTTTACGAGGCCTTTAACTGCCTTTTCTTTTCCCCCATCATTTTCATTAAGCGAACGCACATCCTGGAGAATATCAGCCATCTTGTAAATCGCATTATCGCCCCGTTCCGGGGCAGAACCATGGCAGGAAACTCCTTTGACTTCTACCTTGATTTCCATACGTCCTCTCTGGCCGCGGTATATGCCTCCATCAGTAGGCTCCGTGGAGACAACAAATTCAGGGCGGATGTGGTCTTCGTTAATAATGTATTGCCAGCATAGGCCGTCGCAGTCCTCCTCCTGTACTGTGCCAGTTACTAGGACAGTGTACTTATCACTGAGAAGGCCTAAATCCTTCATAATTTTGGCGCCATACACTGCAGAAACCAGACCGCCGCATTGGTCAGATACACCCCGGCCTCCGATTTCTATATCGTTTTCATAGCCTTCATATGGGTCAAAATCCCAGTTGTCAATATTGCCAATTCCCACGGTGTCTATATGTGCATCAAAGCCGATGATTTTTTCCCCTGTCCCCATAAAACCCAGAACATTTCCCTGTGGATCAATTTCTATCTTGTCAAAGTCCAGCTTTCTCATTTCCTCTGCAATCCGGTCAATATGCGCTTTTTCATCGCAGCTTTCACCGGGATATCTTACAATTTCACGGAGAAATTTTGTCATATCCGCCTCGTAATTTTGGGCCGTTTCTTTGATTTTACTAAAATCCATTTTATATCTCCTTTAATTATGTATTATTTATAGGTATCCAGGCTGTGTCAAATCATTTATGTCCCTGGTTGATGATGATTCCCAGATAAGAGCTGTGAATGGTCAGATATTTATTAGTAGGTATTTCCATCCCACACAATTGACTCATATCTTTCTGGGTCGGTATTGCCCTCTGTGGAGAAGAGAAGTACTTTCGACTGTTCATCTAACCCCAGGAGTTTTTTTAGTTCCTGGTATTCATCCATACACATGATACAGGCCAATGCCCCAAAAGGAGCTGCCCCTGATTCGCCGGAGGTTATGGGCGCATCCCCTTTTATTGGTGCCGCCAGCATACGCATGCCCTTAGCTGCCGCCCAGTCAGGAATTGAAATAAATGTGTCTGCATGGTTCTTCAGGATATCCCAGGAGATGGTGTTGGGTTCGCCACAGGCCAGTCCGGCCATGATTGTGGCCATATCCCCGCCGACCATCTGGATACTGCCGTCTCCGTGGATGGCCCCTTTGTACAGACAAGCAGCGGCGCTGGCCTCTACTACAATGACCTTGGGCGGATTTTCAGGATAGCGGTTGGCAAAATACCCTTGAACTGCGCCTGCAAGAGAGCCGACGCCGGCCTGTATGAATACATGGGTGGGGCGTTGGCAGTCCATGCCATGGAGCTGGTCATCTGCCTCGGCAGCCATGGTGCCATATCCCTGCATGATCCAGGCCGGGATTTCCTCGTAGCCATCCCAGGCCGTATCCTGTACCATGATCCCATTCTCTGTCCTGGAGGCCATATCTGCAGCCATACGTACGCACTGGTCATAATTATATTCTTCAATGGAAGCTTTTGCCCCCTCGGCTAAAATGTGATTTAACCGGGCAGGGGTAGTCCCCTTTGGCATAAGCACCACAGACTTTTGGCCCAATTTATTTGCGGCCCAGGCAACACCCCGTCCATGGTTTCCGTCAGTAGCTGTAAAAAAGGTGGCCTGGCCAAATTCTTCTTTTAACTTTGGGGAAGTGAGGATATTGTATGGAAGCTCTGAAACATCCTTTCCTGTTTTTTGCGCTATATAGCGGGCCACTGCAAAGGAGCCGCCTAGGACTTTAAATGCATTTAACCCAAAGCGGTAAGATTCATCCTTGACATAGATATCCTTTAACCCAAGCCGTGAGGCCATGTTCCCAAGGCGGACAAGAGGTGTCACGCTGTATTGGGGAAAACTCTCATGAAAGGCCCGGGCTTTTTTGACTTCTGAAAGAGCCATGACTTTTAACTGCGCATCCTCCGTTTTAGGCATATGGTTTATGGCCCATTTAATTGTCTCCATGGTGTAAAAACCTCCTTTTATGTTCATGATTCTTTGCCGGCGTCCATATAGCTGTAGAGAGTAAACTTCGAAATCCCCAGAAGGGAGGCAACTTTGTCACCGGATTTGGTAATCAGAAAAGCACCTGCATTGTTCAGATACTGGACAACAGTAACTTTGTCATCTTTATTCATCAGGGCCACTGGCTTGCCCACAAGAGATAGGGCCTGCTCTATCAAGGTGTCAAGCAGTTCATTTACATTATGTGTAATAGTCTGTGGCTGTGTATTTTGGCCCTCTTCCTTTTTGGGTTCTGTACGGATCAGAGATGAAATAGCTGACTCTACAGTGAGCAGCGCGGTAATATCATAATTCAGAGAGAAAATATAAGAAATATGATTATCCTCTTCCCTGATGAACATGGTGCTGGACTTTAAGATGCGTCCATCTTCAGTCTTGGTAAGGTAGGAGAGCCGGTCTTGTACCTTTGAGGCATCACTGTTTAAGGTTTCAAATACTACACTGGATGGCCCGTCTCCCAGTTTTCTATTGGATACATGCCCGTTTTCAATGTAGACAATGGAGCTTTCCAGCTCTAGCTTCTTTAAATCATGAATAACGATCTCACACGAGCTGCCAAATTGTACGGCCAGGCCGTGGGCGATCTGTTTGAGGAGTTCCAGTCTTTGGCTCAAAGTCATCAATCCTTTCGCGTTATGAGTTTGGGAAATTACCCCAAAACTTTTGCCTGTAAGCTCATCATAGCATAAAAATATTTAAAAGCAATACTTTTCCTTAAAAAAAATTAGGTAGCCTTAAAAACTTTTAGGGTTTGTATTGCAATTATCAAATATTAATGATATTCTATAGACAACATAGGGTGTTAAAAATATGTGTGAGAAAAAATATGGGTTATTTTGTAAAAGAATATACAAAATTAATATCGAAAAAAGGAGAGGTGTGGTATGCTGATTTTGGGGAATGGGAGGGTAATCACAAGGGATAAGGCAAATCCATATATAGAAAAGGGTGCAGTTGCTATTGAAGGGAATATCATAAAGATGGTGGGCGGACTGGATGCGGTGAAGGATGCATATCCAGGGGCAGAGTACATAGATACAGGCGGAAAGGTTATTATACCAGCCTTTATCAATGCACATGAGCATATTTACAGTGCATTTGCAAGGGGACTTTCAGTCAAAGGATATAATCCGAAGGGGTTTTTGGATATATTGGATGGAATGTGGTGGGCAATTGACAGAAAACTGACACTTCAAGATACATATCTGAGTGCAATGGCAACTTACATTGACTGTATCAAAAATGGTGTAACTACTATTTTTGACCATCATGCCAGCTTTGGGGCAGTAGAGGGTTCCCTGTTTGAGATCGAAAAAGCTGCCAGAGAGACGGGGGTACGTTCCTGCCTCTGTTATGAGGTCTCAGACCGGGATGGAAAAGAGAAAGCCAGGGCATCTGTCATGGAAAATGCAGAGTTTATCAGACATGCCCAGGCAGATGGCGGCGGTATGATTGCCGGTATGATGGGGATGCACGCACAGTTTACTGTTTCAGATGAAACAATGGAGCTGGCGGCATCTAATAAACCGGAAGGTGTGGGTTACCATATTCATGTTGCCGAAGGGATAGAGGATTTGCATCACTGCCTGGCGCATTACGGAAAAAGAATATTAGACCGCCTTATGGATTGCGGGATATTGGGGGAAAAAACAGTATTGGGGCACTGTATTTATATCAATAGCCATGAGATGGATTTAATTAAGGATACGAATACAATGGTTGTGCATAATCCAGAATCCAATATGGGCAATGCCTGTGGGTGCCCGCCGGCCATGGAAATGGCGCACAGGGGGATACTCATAGGACTGGGCACAGATGGGTATACACATGATATGACGGAATCCTATAAGGCGGCCAATATGCTCCATAAACATCATCTCTGCGACCCCACGGCGGCATGGTCAGAAGTTCCCCAGATGCTCTTTGAAGGGAATGCGCAGATTGCCGCCCGCTGCTTTAACTGTGAGCTGGGAGTATTGAAGGAAGGGGCGACCGGGGATGTGATTGTTGTAGATTACGATCCCCTTACACCGATGGGGGCTGACAACAGCAATGGGCACATACTATTTGGAATGAATGGCCGGGATGTAGTTACAACAGTGGCAAATGGTAAAGTGCTTATGAGAGACAGAGAACTTTTACATATTGATGTGGCCAAAGTGATGGCTGACTGCAGACAGGCGGCTGCTGGCCTGTGGGGAAGGATTAATGGGTGAGATAAAGTAAAAAGGGGACAGTCCCTTTTGCAAAAGGGACTGTCCCTATTGATCACCATTTTCAGAATATTCAGATAAATCAGGAGGGTTACACACATGAGTGATGTTATGTCCCCAATATCTTTTGGACAGTTATTAAATTGGATTATGGTGGAATATAAAAAGTATGGCACAGTGTTTGGAGAGCGGCACCCTTACAAGGGGGATCCCAAGTTTGCCCGGACTATTTTTGGCCGTATGCTGGAAACTCCGGTGGGGGCGGCGGCAGGTCCCCACACCCAGCTGGCGCAGAATATTGTGGCGGCTTATTATACTGGTAGCCGTTTTTTTGAACTAAAGACGGTACAGGTTATGGATGGCGCCCAGCTGGCGGCCTGTGTAAATAAACCCTGTATTAAGGCTGAGGATGAGTGTTATAATTGTGAGTGGTCCACAGAGCTCTATGTTTCCCAGGCTATGGAGGAGTATATTAAGGCCTGGTTCCTGCTCAAGGTGCTTGCAAAAGAATTTGGATTGGGCAGTATGGATGGCTTTCAGTTTAATATAAGTGTGGGGTATGACTTGGAGGGGATAAAGTCTCCAAAGATCGACCATTTTCTAAACACTATGAAAAATGCTGGAAATTCAGAAATATTCCAATACTGCAGGCAGCATCTTCTGGGGCATCTGTCCATGTTTGAAAAAATCACAAAGGAGGATATTGAGGGGATACAGGGGGAGATATGCAATTCTGTCACAATTTCGACCCTCCATGGCTGCCCTCCCCAGGAAATTGAAAAGATAGCCATGTATCTCATTGTGGAAAAGGGGTTCCATACTTTTATAAAATGTAATCCTACCTTGCTGGGCTATGAATTTGCCAGAAAGACTATGGATGATATGGGGTATGATTATGTTGCCTTTGGAGACTACCATTTTAAGGATGACCTTCAGTACGAGGATGCTGTACCGATGCTCACCCGCCTGATGGATGTATGCAGGGAGAAAAATCTGGAATTTGGCGTCAAAATCACAAATACGTTTCCAGTGGACGTAAAGAACCATGAACTGCCCAGTGATGAGATGTATATGTCAGGAAGGCCTTTGTACCCGCTGTCAATTTCCCTGGCCGCTAAATTGGCTGAGGAATTTAGTGGGAGGCTTAGGATTTCCTACTCAGGAGGGGCGGATTTTTATAACATAAAAGGGATTGTAGATGCAGGGATTTGGCCTGTTACTGTTGCCACCACATTGCTGAAGCCAGGGGGATATGAGAGGATGGCCCAGATAGCAGGAGAAGTAGAGGAAGAGGGGGTTGTCTTTAAGAGGGTAAACGAAACAGCTGCCAAGGCTTTGGCGGAGGCTGCCCAAACGAGTCCCCGCCATATAAAGGGTGGGAGGCCTGATATATCCCGTAAGATCAGGCAGACGGTCCCGCTGCTCGACTGTTTTATGGCCCCATGTGAAGAGGGATGCCCCATTCATCAGGATATTACGGCATATTTACAGTTGGCGGGGGAGGGCAGATATGTAGAGGCAATGCAGGTGATTGCGGAAAAAAATCCTTTGCCATTTATTACAGGTACAATATGTGCCCATAATTGTATGGGTAAATGTACCCGGAATTTTTATGAGGAACCAGTACATATCCGTGCAGTGAAGCTAAAAATAGCCAAAGAGGGGTATAGCGCATGGCTGCAAAAAGTGACGCCGGCCCCAATCACAGAAAAAGGCCGGGCCGCAGTTATAGGGGGTGGGCCGGCTGGTATGTCCGCAGCTTATTTCCTGAGAAAGGCCGGCATGGAGGTGACTTTGTTTGAAAAGTCTGACTCTCTTGGTGGTGTGGTCAGACATAGTATCCCAGAATTCAGGATTCCAGGTAATGCAATCGATAAAGATGTGGCCATCCTGCAGGCAGTGGGAGTGGATATACGGTATGGAACCAAAATTGAAAATGCAGAAAAGTTAAAGGAAGAAGGCTATACAGCAGTCATATTTGCAGTAGGGGCATATAAACCAGGAGTATTAGAACTTAAAGAAGGCGAGGCAATGAATGCCCTCTGCTTCCTCAGGAAATACAAGAAATCAGGTGGAAAGCTGGACATTGGGAGGCAGGTGGCGGTAATTGGAGGGGGCAATACTGCCATGGACACTGCCAGGGCAGCAAAAAGGATATCTGGTGTGGAGAAAGTTTTTCTTGTGTACAGAAGGACAAAGCCTTATATGCCTGCAGATTATGAAGAACTGCTTCTGGCGGAGAAAGACGGAGTGGAAATTCTGGAACTGCTGGCTCCTGTAAAGTTCTCAGGCAAACTGCTGGACTGCAGGGTGATGAGGCTTAGGGAGTATGATGAATCGGGCAGGAGAGGTGTCGTAGGAACAGAAGAGATACGCCGGATACCTGCAGATACTGTAATTGCCGCAGTAGGTGAGAAAGTTCCGGAGGATTTATATAAAACAAATAAAATCCATGTCAATGAATGGGGCAGGGCAGTGGTGAACCAGGAAACCTGTGAGACAAACCAGCCTGGAATCTATGTAGTAGGCGATGGCCTGGGCGGCCCGGCAACTGTGGCAGAGGGGATACGTGATGGGAGGAAAGCTGCGGAGGCCATTGTAGGCAGAGACTTGGCTGATGATTATAGCTGCGATAATAACGAAGAACGAATTTATGGGAGAAAGGGAACCTTAAAAGGGGCACAGGAGGGGGCGGCAGAGACAGGGCGCTGCTTGAGCTGCTCTGCAATATGCGAGAACTGTACGGAAGTCTGTCCAAACCGAGCAAATATTTCAGTCCGTGTCCCGGGGATGGAAAAACATCAGATTATCCATATAGACTCTATGTGCAATGAGTGTGGCAACTGCAGGAGCTTCTGTCCTTATGACAGTGCACCCTATTTGGATAAATTCACAGTATTTGCATCAGAGCGGGATATGGAGGAAAGCAAAAATCAAGGGTTTGCTGTACTTGACAAAGATAATGTGACCTGTGCCGTACGATATCTGGGGGAACGTTTTAGTTATACCAAAGGAGAAGAAACACGACTCCCAGAAGGCCTGAAATGCCTGATAGAAGCTGTGGTAAAGGAATATCCATATATTTTGCCATAGTCCATAGAGAATAGAAAGAGGGAACTAAATATGAAACGTTTATTTAAAGGCGGCAGGATTGTAAGCAGCAGCGGGATAAGACAGCTGGATATTCTGGTAAAAGGGGGAAAGATACTGGCTGTTGGGGAAGAACTGGCATTTAGAGACGCGGTCATTGAGGACGTGCGTGGGAAACTGCTCTTCCCGGGGTTTATTGACGCCCACACCCATATGGCGCTGGAAGTATGCAATACAATAACCGCAGACAAATTCGATACAGGCACAAAAGCTGAGGCTGCAGGAGGCACCACTTGTATTATTGACTTTGCTACACAGTATAAAGGAGAATCTCTGTCCCAGGCCCTGGCCAACTGGCACAGAAAGGCAGACGGGCAGTGCTCCTGTGATTATGCATTCCATCTGGCACTTACAGACTGGAATGAGGATGTGGGCAGGGAATTGGAGGAGATAGTTAAAAATGAGATTTCATCCTTTAAGCTCTATATGACATATGATACTATGGTAGATGACAAAACCATGTATGAAGTGCTGTCATGTTTGAAAGAGCTGGGAGGGATTGCCGGCGTCCATTGTGAGAATAAAGGGATTTTGGATGCCCGCCTGGAGGAAGTAGCGAGACAGAAAGGCAACAGGAAAAATGTGGAGGACTATCCATGGACACGGCCCCCGGAAGCAGAGGCGGAAGCAATAAGCAGGCTGCTGAAGATTGCAAAATGTGTAGATACCCCTGTCATAGTGGTACATTTAAGTACGGCTCAGGGATATGAGGAAATCTTAAGGGCAAGAGAGGGCGGACAGACGGTTTATGTAGAGACCTGCCCCCAGTATCTAGTCATGGATGAAAGTTTGTATGCCCTCCCAGAGGGGGAGGGAAGGAAATATATGATTGCACCGCCCCTGCGGACAAAAAGTGACCAGGAAGTACTGTGGATGGCTTTGGATGAGGGGCAGATACAGACTGTTTCCACAGACCACTGCAGTTTCAGCCTGGCCCAGAAAAGCGCTGGAAAGGAGGACTTTTCCTGTACGCCTTGTGGTATGCCAGGAGGGGAGGAGCGCCCTGCACTGTTATACCAGTTTGGCGTCAATGAGGGCAGGATTACATTGGAACAAATGTGCCAGTATTTGTCAGAAAACCCGGCAAAGCTGTATCACCTGTATCCCCAGAAAGGGACGCTCTCCCCTGGGAGTGATGCGGACATCGTTGTATGGAATCCAGAGACAGAATGGATTATGACCAGGGAAGCACAGCAGGCAAATATTGATTACTGCCCTATGGAGGGGACCCGGATAAAGGGAAGGGCTGAAAAAGTATTTTTACGGGGACGGCTTGTGGCAGAAAATGGACAGATCATAGAAGAAAACACAGGATGCTATGTTAGGCATGGCATACATCCGGAGGAGAGGTAAGTAAAAAGAATTGTCAGTTCTATATACAGTCAAAAAATTTGAATCCTGCGGCCTGGCCATCCAGGATTCTCTTATGAAATCGTTTCAGATAGAAAATATAAAAACCCCTGTGGTTAGTGTAATAGGGGCAGGAGGAAAAACCACACTTATAAGGGCGTTGGCAGAGGAATATCAAAGTAAGGGGATACCTGTAATTGTAACTACAACAACCCATATGCTGGTAGAAAACCTGCCCTGGTTCCTCCTCACACCATCCCCCGAGGGGGTAAAGAAGCTTCTTGGGCAGTATGGCATGGCTTGGATTGGCATACCCCAGATTGGCATGTCCCAGGAAGGGAGGGATAAAGGAGGGGGTTCTTGCAGCCATATAAACAGGAGAGTCCGTAAAATGGGTATTCTGCCTCGGGAATTTTTAGAATGGGTGCTGGGATATGGAGTCCCGGTGCTGATCGAAGCGGATGGCGCCCGGGGCCTTCCGATAAAGGCCCCGGCGGGCCATGAACCAGTACTCTTGCCCCAGACAACCCATGTACTCAATGTGTATGGACTGGATGCTATTGGAAAAAGAATTTCTGAAGTATGTTTCCGCGGGGACAGAGCGGCAGAGCTGCTTGGGAAAAAAACAGAGGATATTCTGCAGGAGGGAGATATTGCTGCCCTGGCACTTAGCAGACAGTCCGGGAGGAAGGGGGCGGCTGCAGTCCTTCCATATAAAATTGTATTAAATAAGGCGGATAATGCTGCCCGGGAAAAAAGTGCCCTGCGTATAGGTATGATGGCCTGGGAGAAGGGATTTGGCGACCTAACTGTGACAGCGGCAGAAAGGCAGAGAGAGCAATGAGAATTTTGATCAGAGGGGCCGGAGACTTGGCAACAGGGATTGCCTCACGGCTATATCACAGCGGGCATCAGCTTTTAATGACAGAAAAAGAGACGCCGCTTACAGTGCGGCGGATGGCGGCTTTTTCCAGGGCTGTGTATGAAAAGACGGCTCCGGTGGAGGATATGGCAGGCGTGTTGGCGCATACAATAGAAGAGGCAGAGATTGTACAGAAGCAAGGAGATATTCCTATTCTAGTGGACGAAAGGGCGGAGGCTTCCATAAACTACAAGCCAGATGTCCTGGTGGACGCGATCCTGGCCAAGAGAAATTTAGGTACTAGAATTACAGATGCCCCTTTGGTAATCGGTGTGGGTCCGGGATTTACGGCGGGGGAGGACTGCCACTGTGTGGTTGAGACAAAACGGGGGCATACGCTGGGAAGTGTGCTGTATAAAGGCAGTGCCATTCCCAACACCGGGGTGCCTGGAAATGTGGGAGGCTATACAACAGAGAGACTGATAAGGGCAGCAGAAGATGGCAAGATGGAACCTTTGGTAGCCATTGGGGACAGGGTGGAAATAGGACAGGCAGTGGCCCGCACAGGAGGGGCGGAGGTGTATGCACAAATGAGCGGTGTTGTAAGGGGGATGCTGCAGCAGGGAGCCAGAGTCAATAAGAACCTGAAAATAGGTGATATTGATGTGAGAAGTGAAAGATCCCACTGTTTTACTATTTCTGATAAAGCTCGTGCAGTGGGGGGCGGTGTTTTAGAAGCAGTGTCCCAATTTGGATACATGAGGGGGAAATATGCAATCCTTGTCCTGGCGGCAGGAGGCAGTGTACGTTTCGGTGAAAATAAGCTGTGTGCCGTAGTTTCCGGGAAAAAGCTATATGAACATACATTGGATAGAATGTGTGCATTTCAGGCATATCCCGTATTCTTTGTGACAGGCTATGATGAAATTATACAGGCGGCCCAGGAGAGAGGATTTTATACTGTAGTGAACAGGGAGCCTTGGAAGGGGATTTCATATTCCATCCGAAAAGGGATAGAGGCCTGTCTTAAATGCTATCCTCAAATAGGAGGGATTCTTTTTTCGGTCTGTGACCAACCGAATGTGCATATTTCCACGATCCAGCAAATATTAAATGAGGCGGCCCTGCACAGAGGGCATATTATTTGTGCGGCCCACGAGGGGGAGATGGGGAACCCGGTTTTGTGGGATAAAGAGTTTTTCCCGGATCTTATGGGGTTGACAGGGGACAAAGGTGGGAAGGAAATTATAGCCAGGTTTAGGGATAGGTGCAGATTGGTGGAAACCCAGCCTGAAGAATTGAAAGATATTGATTTAAGGACAGATATTATAGAATAAGATTTCAGGGCAGCAGGATGTCCTGTGGAAAGGATGGCGGCCTATGTTCACAGTGCATGTAAATGGGAGAGACTATCAAACCAGGCGGGATGATAAACTGATGCGTTTTCTGCGGGATGTACTGCATCTGACCTCTGTAAAGGACGGATGCAGCCAGGGGGCCTGCGGTACTTGTACTGTACTGGTGGATGGGAGACCTACAAGAGCCTGTATACCCATGGTCTCAAAGATGGAGGGGAAATCTATCGTGACAGTAGAGGGACTGAGCAGCCGTGAAAAGGAGGTATATGCTTATGCCTTCGGGACAGCGGGGGCCGTACAGTGTGGTTTTTGCATTCCAGGGATGGTTATGTGTGCGAAGGGACTGATTGACAGGAACCCAGATCCTGCTCCTGTGGAGGTTGTGGGGGCCATACGTAATAATATATGCCGCTGTACGGGATATAAGAAAATTATAGAGGCTGTCCTTCTGGCGGCCAGGGTATTTCGGGAAAATCTGGATGTAGGGGGACATACAGGGATTGCCCCTGTGGGAATGAAACTGCAGCGGATTGACGCAAAGGAGAAGGTGCTGGGGACAGGGGAATACCCGGATGATATTTATCTGGAGGGGATGATATACGCAAGTGCGGTGCGCGCAGAATATCCAAGGGCCAGGGTGCTTGCCATACATACAGAGGAAGCAAAAGCGTTGGATCAGGTTGTGGGCATATTCACGGCAGAAGATATACCGGGAAATATCAAGGTCGGACACCTGAAGCGGGATTGGGATACTATGATACCTGTGGGGGAAGTGACCCATTATCTGGGAGATGCCATCTGTATTGTTGCAGCAGAGACAGCAGAGGTTTTAGAACAGGTAAAGCGCCTTGTGAGAGTGGAATATGAGGTGCTTGAGCCAGTGCTCAGTCCTTTTGATGCCATGGAGGAGGGGGCGCCGAAAATCCATGCTTCAGGCAATATTCTGGCCCATGAGCATCTTGTAAGAGGGGATGCGGATGCAGTGATTGCACAGTCCAAATATACAGTTACGCGGCATTATGAGACACCCTGGACAGAACATGCGTTCCTGGAGCCGGAGTGTGCGGTGGCCATGCCTTTTAATGATGGCGTATTTATTTATTCTACTGACCAGGGGACTTACGATACCCAGCATGAGTGCAGCATTATGCTGGGCCTGCCCCGGGAAAAGGTGATTGTAGAAAACAAACTGGTGGGAGGCGGATTCGGGGGGAAAGAAGATGTCAGTGTCCAGCACCATGCCGCCCTGGTGGCATATCTGACGAAGCGGATTGTAAAAGTCAAACTGTCCCGCCAGGAGAGTATTGTGGTGCACCCTAAACGGCATCCTATGTGGATGGATATTACTACAGCCTGTGACGAACGTGGGTACCTGACAGCCATGAAGGCAGTTGTGGTTTCAGATACAGGGGCGTATGCTTCCTTGGGAGGGCCTGTACTGCAAAGAGCCTGTACCCATGCGGCAGGGCCCTATAATTTCCAGGTTATTGACATAGACGGGAAGGCAGTATATACAAATAACCCGCCTGCAGGGGCCTTTCGTGGGTTTGGGGTAACTCAGACCTGCTTTGGTTCGGAGAGGAATCTGGATTTGCTGGCTGAGATGGCTGGCATTTCTCCCTGGGAAATCCGCTATAGAAACGCCATACGCCCGGGCCAGGTGCTTCCAAACGGCCAAGTGGCGGATGCATCCACAGGAGTGGCAGAGACACTGGAGGCTGTCAGGGAACTTTATGAGAGAGAACCCTATGCAGGAATCGCCTGCGCAATGAAAAACGCGGGGGTGGGCGTCGGCCTGCCGGATTGGGGCAGGTGCCGCCTGCTGGTAAAAGATGGGAAGGTGGAGATACATGCAGGTGCATCTTGTATTGGGCAGGGATTGGGGACAGTGCTCACGCAGGTTGTCTCAGAGACACTAAAGCTGCCGGCAGAGCAGATTATGTACTGCCGTCCGAGTACTGCAGATTCGCCTGATTCCGGCACCACATCAGGATCCCGCCAGACACTGATTACTGGTGAAGCCGCCAGGAGGGCGGCGCAGAAACTGAAAAAAGAACTACAGGAGACTGGTATTTCAGATTTAGAGGGCAGGGAGTATCTGGGAGAATATCTTGCCAAGACGGACAAGATGGGAAGTGATGTACCCAACCCAATATCCCATGTGGCGTATGGATTTGCAACACAGGTATGTGTTCTGAATGAGGACGGAACTGTGAAGCTCATAGCCGCAGCCCACGATGTGGGAAAGGCTGTCAATCCAATCAGTGTAGAAGGGCAGATCGAGGGCGGGGTAGTGATGGGGATGGGGTATGCCCTGACAGAGCAGTATGAGATCAAAGAAGGATATCCCGTATCAAGGTTTGGGACCCTGGGATTATTGAAAGCCGACAAGGTGCCCCCTCTGGAATCTATCATTATAGAAAAGCCTGGGGTAGATGTGGGATATGGTGCAATTGGAATTGGGGAGATTACATCCATACCAACAGCCCCTGCCATAGCAGGCGCCTACTATAAATGGAGCGGAGAGTTCCAGACAAAGCTGCCTCTGACAGGAACTCCATATGAAAAAAAGACAGTAAAGAGGTAACGGGACAAGAACAGCCGGTTAAATATAAAGTTAATTTTAGCTTAAGAAATACGAAAGAAGGTAGTATTTAAAGCGCGTCGGGAGTATAATAAACAAATACTTAATGAATAGTTTATATATACTGGGAGGTTGACGCTATGTGGACAAGAGCAGATTTAAAGATGAGGGGAAAGGTGGCATTTCAGAGAAATTACTGGAGCGCTGTCATTGTTGGACTGGTTATGTCTGTTGTATCAACAATTGTCAGTGTCTCTAACTCCAGGAATTTAAGAGGATATAATTCCCGGCATGGATATTATATTTCGGAGTATTCTCTGCTGTGGGCCATACTCGGTGCATTTTCTGCTGTGCTGGGATTGGGGATTATACTGCTGAATATTTTTGTGGGCAATGTCCTCATGGTAGGGGGGAGCCGGTTTTTCATCCTGAACCAGACAGAGACGGCTAATCCTGCGGTTCTTGGCTGCGGATTCAGAAGCGGCCATTATGGAAATATTGTGCTGGTGATGTTCCTTAGGGATTTGTTTACATTTCTGTGGACTCTGCTTTTGGTGGTGCCTGGCATTATTAAATATTATGAGTACCTTATGGTACCATATATTATAGCAGAGAATCCGGCTATGAGCAGGGAGGAAGCATTTTTAATCAGTAAGAAGATGATGATGGGCCAGAAATGGGAAGCTTTTGTGCTTGACCTGTCTTTTCTCGGGTGGAGGATTTTGGAGATAGCCACATTTGGTATCCTGGGGATTTTCTATGTGGAACCTTATATAGAAGCCACATTCTCAGAATTATATACCTTTAACCGGGCAATGGCTTACCAGAATGGATATATCAGGTAGGGTTGAGGATGATATTATATTTCCGCGGGCAACGGGCCAAGGGGACATGTTTACATGTCCCCTTGGCGGCTGCCGGGAGAGTCTAATACCCTGATGCTTGCGTCGCTGCTAGTTTGATGCACCGTATGCTTGTATCTGGACTTTAACTGGGGCAGAATACAATTTCAGTATTCTGCCTGTTTCTATGAAAAAATATCCAGTGAAATATCTATTGCTAAAAGGGGCCGTTGAGTGAATGCAGAATGGCCAGGTTTGCTTTATATAGATAAAAGGAAGGAGCTGCTCCATATATATGCAGCAGCTCTGAGAAAAGGGAAAAATCTATCTATAAATTTGAAATTGTCTGTTTTAGGCGAAGTCCAGCGGCCACATATACCTGCTGTAAGTGCAGCCGCCGTCTTCTGTTTTTCATATTCTAAGAATAGCAGATAATTGTGAATGTATTGTGACAAGAATTGGAAGAAATTATAAAAATTCTTAAGGTAAAATGAAGAGCAGGGGTTACTGGCTGTGATAGACTGTATGCATGCTATTTTTTGCAGAGTCCTGCCACTTTTCTAAATTATTCTCATACATATCCAGAAGCCATTCCATGGCAGAATCCATGCCAGCATCTGTCATGGGGAAGGAGGCATGGTTCTTTATTTCGTCAGGCGTTTTCTCGAAGGACCAGGGTTCAGGATAAACACTTACTGTAAAAGTCTCCTTACTTTCATCCATTTTAAAATAATAACGCATTCCGTTGTGGCTGCCAGAAAAGGGTTCACGCTTCAACCCGCCTACGGGGATTAGGTTTTTATCGATCATTTCTTTATGCTCCTTATATATTACTTCTTAAGCCTGTATGCAGGCCTATACATAGTATAACACAATAAAGAAAAGTTTGCAGGAAGCAGTACCTAGAGGACACTGTGCCAATGTACATTTTGAGGGGGTAAATGCCTGATACTATTGGGAACCGGTAAAAGACGCGAAAATGGGCAAAAGGAAAGAGCCACAATATATGTGACTCAAAGGGGGAAAAAGTTTATGAAAAAGTGTTCATATCATTTGAACAATTATAGTATAAGATTTATATGTGTAAAAAATGTGATACATTTTTGAATGAATTGTTAACATATAAAAAATAATTTATGAAGACCCCCAACTAGTGCCAGTGGCTTTATGAGGACGGTTTACGTATGGTGGTGTCCCCGCCGCCCTGGTAAAACATATATTTCCCTTTCCCGTTTCGTTTGACATCATATAAGGCGATATCTGCGTGATATAGCAGCAGGTCGAAACTGTCCCCATCCTGGTCATAGACAGCGATTCCGATGCTCGCGGAGAAGGTATAGCCTTCGAAAGTACTGTTTAAGGCGCTGCAGAGCTGAGCCGCCTTTTTCTCTATGTCTGCACGGCTGTGAATTCTGCCTAAAAATACCATAAATTCATCTCCGCCCAGCCTGGCGGCAATATCATCCTGCCGGATATTTGTATGGAGTATTTCGGCTACATGCTTAAGCAGGCTGTCTCCAAAGGCATGACCACGGGTATCATTTGCCTGTTTAAAATTATCCAAATCAAAAAACAAGAGTGCCGCAGACTGCTGCAGGGAAAGTCCTGACAGTAAAGAGGTTACAAGACGCCTGGCCGTTGCTTTGTTATATAAACCTGTCATAGAATCCTTTTCCGCCAGATTTCGCAGACGGTCTGCTTCCAGCTTCTGATGGTGGATATTGTTCATCTTTCCGATAAAACCAATGCACAGAGGTTCCAGATCGTTTGTCCAGAGAGAACGGATGATAAATTTATACCAGAGCTGCTCTCCTGAAGGTGTATTGACCAGATATTCCAACTTTAAAAGAGGGTTGTCTACAGTAGTGCTGAATATTTTCTCCCATATATCTTTCGCATCTTTTTCACTGAGTATATGTATCTGTCCCCTCCGCTGCCTGACATTACTAATAAATATCTCTAATCCAAGTTCAATGTGGCCCTGCTCAGAAAAGGTGAGGGCATCTGACTTGGTATCGTATTCAAAAAGAATTTCATTAGAGAGAGAGGCTAAAAACTGGTATTTTACCCGTTCTCTCTCAAGCAGGAGCATAGTCCTGTCAGAGGGACTTTCGGGAGCTTTCTGCCCGATAAGTTCTTTTGATATCTCTTCCACATCAAAGGACGCCTGGTAGGAATCTGTATCCTCCATGAATCCTTCACTTAATATTTTGTTTTTGCTTATAAGGCATTTCAAGAGTTCAGGATTAAACTGCCCGCACTCACCATCCATAATCATTTGCATAGCTTTTTTATGGCTATACGCTGGTTTGTAGACCCGTTTATTTACAAGTACGTCGTATACATCGGCAAGAGAAACTACCTGCGCACAGAGCGGAATCTCATTTCCGGAAAGTCCGTCCGGGTAGCCTTTGCCGTCCCATTTTTCGTGGTGCCACCGGCATATGTCGTGTGCATACCGAATCAACAGTTTATGATTCTTTAGATGCATCTGTGTGATTATATCGGCTCCAATGGCAGAATGCCGCTTCATGGTTTCAAATTCTTCAGGGTCCAGCCTTCCGGGTTTATTGAGGATTTCTTCAGGGATGGCTATTTTCCCAATATCATGCAGGGCGGCAGCATTAGAAATTGCGGTGATATCTGAACTGGTCAGAGGATATTCAGGATGTTTTTCTATGAATGCCTTTAAAAGGATCTCTGTAATGGTACGTACTCTTCTGATATGGGAAATAGATTCTCCATTCCTGAATTCTGCAATGGAGCAGAGTACATCAATCATCAATGAATTATACTTTTCTTTCTCGTGTACCTGCTGCTGGACCAATTTCTGCAGCGCATGCTGCTTTGAATAAAACATAATAGTATTTTTAATCCGGTGCCGTATAATACATGAATCAAAGGGGCGGCTAATATAGTCTACCACGCCGAGAGCAAAGCTTCGGTCCGTATAATTGGAGGAGGTGGCAGCAGAAATCATAATAACGGGGATATTTTCTATCCAGTGCTTCTGATTCATGATTTCCAATACCTCAAATCCATCCATTACCGGCATAACCAGATCTAATAGAACTACATCAATTTGCTGCCTGCATTGTTCCAAAAGATTGACGGCCTGCAGCCCGTCTGTTGCTTCTATAATATGATATTCATCTTTAAGCATATCATTTAAAAATGCCCTGTTTAATTCAACATCGTCTACTACAAGAACTGTAGGTTTCGAATTCATGGCGGAGTACCTCCATATTTAATAATGGCGAAACTATCTCTAATCTCGGGCAAGCTATTTGGGTATTATGGATAATCATGTACAGCGACTATTCTATAATACAAGGGAGGGGGCGGCATATGTGCGGCCAGCCATCTCCTGATCCAGCAGATATAAGCTCTTTGGGTCGCTTCCGAACAGTTCCATCTTCTTAACCTGGTCTTTGGCCCTTGTCTCTTCCTCCCCCTGTTCTTTGACAAACCAGTCCAAAAACTGCATAGTACGGAAATCCTTTACAGAATAAGCGGCATCATAAATATTGTGGATCAAACCAGTCACATATTTTTCATGCTTTAATCCTTCTTCGAGAGGGGCCATGTTATTGCTGAGCAATACATCTGGTTTGTCAATTTGTTCAAATGTTACAGGTGTATCGTTGTTCTGCATATATTGCAGGAAAAGCATTGCATGGTCGCGTTCCTCCTGGGCCTGGATGTGATACCAGTTGGAAAAACCATTCAATCCCTGCTCCACATAGAAATTAGCGAAATGCAGGTATAGATATGCAGAGTAAAACTCTTTATTAACCTGTGTGTTTAGTAACATAGAAACTTTTTCATTTAACATAGTAAAAACTCCTTTCTAAATTCCCCCGGCAACGGGCCCAGGGGATATGTTTACATGTTCATTTGGCGGCTGCCGGGAGGGTCTAATCCCCGATGCTGCACCGCTGCTAGTTTGAAGTCCCGTATGCCTCCGCCGGGGTCTTTGGCTAAGGCATCTGTCACACAGTATGCCTAAGGGAATCAAGCGCCTAATACATACCCTGGAAATGGGATGGCATCTTAAGCTGTGAATATAGGCTTGTGATTATGAGCTTTGTCTTGTGCTATTTAATGTGTTCTTTTATGGCCTGAAAACTTTCTTTGCTGATGACATGTTCGATTTTGCAGGCATCCTGGGCGGCAGTCTCTCTATCTACTCCAAGCCGTACCAACCATTCTGTCAACAGCTGGTGGCGCTCATAAATCATTTCGGCTATTTCGCGCCCTGTGTCTGTCAATAATATATGCCCCTCTCCTGATACTGTGATGTGTTCTTTTTCCCGGAGATTCTTCATGGCTACACTGACACTGGACTTTTTGAAGCCAAGTTCTTCGGCAATATCCACAGAACGTACGGAAGGCTGGCTATTGCTGAGGATTAGTATAGTCTCCAGATAATTTTCTGCAGATTCGTTTGTTTTCAATGGGTATTCACCTCGATTTTTGAATTAAAATATAGTATAAAAGTACTGCATACTTTTTAAGCAGTACTTTTAAATTACGTAAATAGTATAGCATAATTTATACAGCAGGGCAAACGTGGGGAGATAAATTATAAATATTTTATAGAAAATCCAATTTTCCAAAACTCCTGGATTTTCACGGTTTTCACCGTATGGCGCTTTTAAGTATAACACATTAAAACTTATTGTAGATGTACTCTTTATATGAATGTCCTTGTGACTGGCATCCGTGCCAGGCGTACACCGAATGATGGATCAAGTATTATGACATTTAATGTGTTGTCAAATCATCTCTAATACCATTGGATTCATCATTTGGTCCATTTAGGGAGAGCCTAAGGTTCTCCAGCCGCATCTTGATATTCTTTTGAACCGGTATCCTGCCAGTGCTTTTTCCCACTGCTGACGACGGAACCGTCCTTGTGTACATAGGCATACTTATTGAACTACTAATGTTCAATTAGGTATTTTTTTGTATGATTGGCGTTGTGATGGAGGTAAGCGGCATACAGAGAGAATAGCAGATGACGATATAAAAGTAACTAATTAATTTTCAAATTTCCTGTAAAAAAGGCGGCTTTTATCTGCTGAATGATAATATGGTTTTATTGAGAAAAAATATCAATAATTTAAGAGAGAAATATTGGGAATCTGCTTGACAATCAAAAAGAGTTAGAATATACTAACGATGTAATTGAAAAGAATTATCATTATACAAAGAAAGAAGATGAACTATGATGCCATTATCAATGGTAAGAGAAGGTGAACCAAACATAATCCGTAAAATCGGAGGGAAAGAAGAAACTAAAAGATTTCTGGAAAACCTGGGGTTTGTTACAGGCGGAACTGTCACAGTTGTCTCTGTAACGGGGGGCAATATGATTGTGAATGTGAAAGACTCCCGGGTTGCCATTGGGAAAGACATGGCAAATAAAATTATGGTTGGCTAATAGGAAAGGAGACAGGATGAAAACTTTAAGGGAAGTGCCGTGTGGGGAGACGGTAAAAGTAACTAAGTTAACTGGCGAGGGGCCTGTAAGAAGACGCATTATGGATATGGGAATCACGAAAGGGGTAGATGTCTTTGTGAGAAAGGTGGCGCCCCTTGGAGATCCAGTAGAAGTGACTGTGAGAGGATATGAGTTATCTGTCCGGAAAGCAGATGCAGAAATGATTTGTGTGGAGTAGATATTTTATATTTTTGGATGGTGGTTAGATTTAACTAACCCCATGGGCATGAATAATTATTCATGCTGATGCGCTGAGTATTCAATCAAGTTGTGAAGTTATTTAATTATACCTTATTGAACATTAGTAGTTAAATAAGTATAGAAAAGCAGAATGAAGTTTTGTCAGGAGGAGAAAAAATGGCTATCAAAATTGCATTGGCAGGTAATCCAAACTGCGGAAAAACAACATTGTTCAATGCACTGACCGGATCTAATCAGTTTGTGGGAAACTGGCCGGGCGTTACAGTGGAGAAAAAGGAAGGGAAGCTGAAAGGGAATAAAGATGTTATTATCATGGACCTTCCGGGTATATATTCGCTTTCTCCCTACACCCTGGAGGAAGTTGTTGCCAGAAATTATTTGATTAATGAAAAACCAGATGCAATATTAAATATTGTGGATGGTACAAATATAGAAAGAAATTTATATTTGTCCACGCAGCTTATGGAGTTGGGCATACCTGTTGTGATGGCGGTAAATATGATGGACATCGTGGAGAAAAATGGCGATAAAATCCATATTGATAAGCTCAGCAAAAAGCTTGGGTGCCAGGTTGTTGAGATTTCGGCCCTTAAAGGAACGGGTGTTATGCAGGCTGCTGATAAGGCGGTGAAGGCTGCAGACAAGAAGAATGCAGCTCTGCCAGTACATAAATTTGGGCAGGAGGTCGAGGATACCCTGGATCTCATTGAGAATAAGCTTGGCAGTGACATTCCTGAGAACCAGAAAAGATTTTTTGCTATTAAGCTTCTGGAGAAAGATGACAAGATTGAATCCCAGATGACACAGGTTCCTGATGTGACAGAAGAAATAAAAACAATAGAAAAAGCAATGGATGATGATACAGAAAGTATTATTACGAATGAAAGATATGTTTATATTTCTTCTATCATAAATGATTGTTATACAAAGAGCAGCAGAAAGAAACTCTCAACTTCTGATAAGATTGACCAGATTGTGACAAACAGATTTCTTGCACTCCCCATTTTTGCGATTGTGATGGTGATTGTATATTATATTTCCGTCACAACAGTCGGAACTTGGGCCACAGACTGGGCAAATGACGGCGTATTTGGAGACGGGTGGAGCCTCTTTGGCCTACAGATCCCGGGGGTTCCGGTGCTTGTAGAATCTGCCCTGAATGCTGTGGGGTGTGCAGATTGGCTTCAGGGACTTATATTAGATGGTATTGTGGCCGGAGTAGGCGCGGTGCTTGGGTTTGTCCCTCAGATGCTGGTACTGTTTATTTTCCTTGCATTTCTTGAGTCATGCGGATATATGGCCAGAGTTGCATTTATAATGGACAGAATTTTCCGCAAATTTGGCCTTTCTGGAAAATCATTTATTCCTATGCTGATAGGAAGCGGGTGTGGCGTACCGGGGATTATGGCATCACGTACGATTGAGAATGACCGTGACCGTAAAATGACAATTATGACCACCACTTTTATCCCCTGTGGAGCAAAATTACCGATTATTGCCCTGATTGCAGGCGCTTTATTCCAGGGAGCCTGGTGGGTTGCTCCGAGTGCATACTTTGTAGGTATAGCGGCAATTATATGTTCTGGTATTATTTTGAAAAAGACGAAAATGTTTGCGGGAGATCCGGCACCTTTTGTTATGGAGCTTCCTGCATACCATCTTCCCACTGTGGGCAATGTACTGCGCAGTATGTGGGAGCGCGGATGGTCCTTTATTAAAAAAGCGGGCACTATTATTCTTCTTTCCACCATACTTGTTTGGTTCACATCTTACTTTGGATGGATAGACGGACAATTCAGAATGTTGGATGACATGGAATTAGACCATAGTATTCTGGCGGCAATAGGCAATGCAATTAGCTGGATATTTATCCCACTTGGCTGGGGTGACTGGAGGTCAGCAGTGGCAGCAATCACAGGATTAGTGGCTAAGGAGAATGTGGTAGGTACATTTGGAATCCTCTATGGATTTGCTGAGGTAGCCGAAGAAGGGGAAGAGATTTGGGGAACCCTGGCAGGCAGCATGACAGCCGTTGCAGCATATTCATTCCTTGTATTTAATCTTCTCTGTGCACCATGCTTTGCTGCTATGGGCGCGATTAACAGAGAGATGAACAATGCGAAATGGTTCTGGTTCGCTATTGGATATCAGACATTATTGGCATATGTAGTATCACTTTGTGTGTATCAGATAGGTACATTTATTACAACAGGCGCTTTTGGAATCGGAGTTGTTGTAGCAATTATTCTGATAATTGGATTTATTTATCTGCTGGTAAGGCCTTATAGGGAAAGCGGGACCTTGAAAATAAACGTTAAAGGCATGGCAGGGGCTCCAAGCAGACATTAGCATTTATATAATTGTAAGAAATAAAAAGCAGGTCTGGAACAAAATCAGTAAGGCCGGAGCAGGCCTGCCTTTTTGGCAGGCAGCAATTTGAAAGGAGGCAGCTTTATGGGAACATTCCTGGTAGGAGTTATTGTGTTATGTGTTGTTGTACTTGTAGTAAGAAGTATGATACGTGATAAAAAGAATGGTAAGTCTATCCAATGCGGCGGAGATTGTAAGCATTGTGGAGGCCATTGTGGACACTAAAGATACGATAGTCGTGAGATTACGGGAAAATGGCTGCAGAATTACAAAGCAGCGGCTTAAATTAATTGATATTATACTGGAAAATGAATGCTCCAGTTGTAAAGAGATATATTACAAGGCCGCAGAGGCAGACGAAAAGATTGGCATCGCCACTGTCTACAGAATGGTTAGTGCCCTGGAGGAGATCGGGGCTATTAACCGCAGAAATATGTATAAAGTAAATTGTTCCAGAGACTGCCGTTGCGCCGAGGACTGCTCTGAGAAAGAGGCATGTACCATTGTATTGGATGATGATACGACTTACCGTCTTACAGAAGGAAAGTGGAATAAGGTTGTGTCAGAAGGATTAAAAAGATGCGGGTATCTGAAAGACCAGAAGGTAGCATCTATAAAAATTGAAGAATAAGACTAAGCGCTTAATGAGAGCAAATCCCACTAAGCGCTTTTTTAACTGAATATTCTGAAAATGGATGACAAAGGGGACAGACCCTTTTGCAAAAGGGTCTGTCCCCTTTGAATATTTTCAAACAAGGAGGTAGTCATGAGAAGAATTGTAAATAGTATTTTTATAGTATTGGGGTTTTTGTTTATTGGCCTTGGCATCCTGGGGATAGCTCTTCCGCTGCTTCCTGCAACGCCATTTTTAGTACTGGCGGCGGTGTGTCTTGCGAAGGGATCTGACAGGTTTCACAGGTGGTATACGGCCACTGCTTTACATAAGAAGTATGTAGAGCCTGCGGTGAATAAGAAGGAGATGGAGAGGGGGGCAAAAAAGAAAACACTGCTTACCCTTTGCCTGATTTTTTCAATCAGTTTTCTTCTGGTTCCTGTATGGCAGGCTAAAGTGGTAATTCTGCTTGTTGCGCTGTTCCACGTTTATTATTTTACATTTAAAATAAAGACTGCGCCAGTCCGGGGTGAGGAGATTATGATAGATGAGTAAAAATGTAGATATAGAGAAAAAAAGACAGCAGGAAAAGGACATGCTGGATAAGATGATCTCACTGTACTGCAGAGGCAACCATCAGGCTGAAAAGGGCAGGCTGTGCGATATGTGTGAAACGCTAAGGGAGTATGCTCTTATGAGGACTGAGAAATGCCCCTTTATGGAGACAAAGACATTTTGCAGCGCCTGCAGTGTACATTGTTATTCCAGGGAAATGCAGGAGCAGATACGCCAGGTAATGCGCTATGCGGGGCCAAGGATGCTGTTCCACCATCCGGTACCGGCCATAAGGCATATGAAAGTGACTCTGGCCTCAAAATTAAAAAGGAGCAAGAATACAAAGTATGAAGAAGTATAAAGATATAGCATTTTACATTGTAACAGCCATAATGATCCTATCAGGTTTTCTTATTCATCCCATGGGAAATATGATACCGGCAGCCATGATTCACAAGGTGTCTGCCCTTTTATTTTGTATAGGGTTGGCCAGGCATGTACTAAAGTACCTAAAGAGAATCAGAAAGGGGAAAAGGGTACATGTTTCATAAACGCTTATTGAAGGAATTTCCGGATAACAGGAAATATGTAATAGGAATGACACTTTCCCAGTGGGCCATGCTCATGGCAAATGTAGTGTTGATGCTGTCAGCAGCAGCCTATATTGGAAAAATGAAAAACCTACAGCTTACACCGCAGGACACATGGAGAATGCTCCTGATATTGGCGGGCGCCCTTTTAGCCAGGGGGATTATGACTGCAGCCAACAGCCGGCTTTCATATCTCGCATCTACAAGAGTAAAACGCCGCCTTAGGGGGCGCATTTACAAGAAGCTGATGGAATTAGGCAGTATGTATAAGGAGACAGCTGCCACGTCCGAGGCAGTACAGATTAGTACTGAGGGTGTAGATCAGCTGGAGATATATTTTGGGAAATATATCCCTCAATTTTTCTATAGCCTTCTGGCTCCGGCCACGCTTTTTGTAATTGTAGGAAGCATGGATATGAAAGTGGCCGGCGTTCTGCTGTTGTGCGTGCCGCTGATTCCGTTATCTATTGTAGCGGTACAGAAATTTGCCAAAAAGCTGTTGAATAAGTATTGGGGAACGTATACTGAGCTGGGGGATTCTTTTCTGGAGAACTTACAGGGTTTGACCACACTGAAAATTTTCCGGGCAGATGAGAGATATGCCCGGAAAATGGATGAAGAGGCAGAAAAGTTTAGAAAAATCACGATGCGGGTTTTAATTATGCAGCTGAATTCCATTAGTATTATGGACCTGGTGGCCTATGGGGGTGCGGCGGCAGGGATCATTCTGGGAGTCCTGGAATATGGTAAGGGGAGGATAAGCCTGGAGGAATGTTTCTTTATTATTATGATTTCAGCAGAATTCTTCTTGCCGCTGCGTCTTCTGGGTTCTTTTTTTCACATTGCTATGAACGGAAATGCGGCTGCAGATAAAATTTTCCGCCTGTTGGATGCACCGGCCAGGGAAAAAGGGACTTTGAAGGAAGTGAAAGGCAGCCGTATACAGTTCCAAAATGTGACTTTTGGATATGAAGAGGAAAAGCCTGTGCTAAAACATATTAATTTTGATGCTCCGGCTGGAAGCTTTACGGCTATAGTGGGGACATCTGGATGTGGAAAAAGTACGATGACCTCCCTTTTAATGGGGGATTATATTCACTATGAGGGAGACGTTAAAATAGATGGCCTCAGTGTACGCCAGATTGGGGAGGAGGCTCTGCTCTGTAAGGTGACGAGGATTCGGCACGACAGCCACCTGTTCCAGGGCACTGTCATGGAGAACCTGAGGATGGGAAAGAGTGACGCCACTGAGGAAGAGATGAATGCTGTACTGGAAAAGGTAAACCTGTATGAGGCTATTCTGGAAAAGGGAGGACTTTCTATGGAACTAACGGAGAAGGCAGCCAACCTTTCCGGAGGGCAGAAACAAAGGCTGGCATTGGCACGGGCGATTCTGCATGACAGTGACATTTATGTTTTCGATGAGGCCACTTCTAATATTGATGCAGAGAGTGAGAACCAGATTATGAAAGTAATTCATGAGCTGGCCCAGACGAAAACTGTCCTTTTGATTTCTCACAGGCTGGCTAATGTAGAAAAGGCATCATGCATTCTCATGCTGGAGGATGGGTATATCCGGGAGTCAGGAACCCATGAGGAGCTTATGGAGAACAGAGGCGCCTATGCAAGGCTTTACAGCAGCCAGATGGAGCTGGAGAAGTATGCTGGAAGGGAGGCGGGGTAAATGCAGCCGAAGGAAAAAACAAGAAGTCCCTTACAGGTAATGGCCGGCCTTATTGGGTTGGTGAAACCTCTTTTGGGTTTCATGCTGATTGCTATAGTGATGGGATGTGCAGGAAATCTGGCGGCCACCTTTATTACTGTATTCGGGGGATATTCTATGCCGGCCCTTTTGGGGGAACCCAGTGGCGTTACATTTGGCAGTGGAGCGCTGATATTGGTTATTTTTGCAGTTTCCAGGGGGATACTCAGATATGCCGAACAGTCTTTAAACCACTATATTGCATTTAAGCTGCTGGCAAGGATCCGCCATCAGGTATTTGCTGCCCTGAGGGCCCTGGCGCCGGCTAAACTTGATGGCAGTGAAAAAGGAAATCTGATCTCTATTATTACAAGTGATATAGAACTTTTGGAAGTATTTTATGCGCATACTATCTCGCCTATTGCTATTGCGGCCATTACTTCTGTTTTTATGGTTATTTTTATTGGAGGGCAGCACCCAGCGGCTGGGATACTGGCAGCGTTCTTTTATCTCCTGGTAGGGATCGTGATACCTGTCATAAACGGCAGGAGAGGGCAGGCAAGTGGGCGAAAGTACAGGGACTCTTTTGGCAGATTGAACACGGCTGTTCTGGACAATCTGTATGGACTTGCTGAATTACTTCAGTACCAGCAAGGAGAAAACAGGATGAAGGATATGGAGAAAAAGACAGAAGATCTGGAAGCCACAAGCCTGAATCTGAAAAGGGCCGAAAATATTCAGAGAATTTCAACAGACTGTGCAATACTGGCGGCGGGCATATTTATGCTTATTTTATGTGGAACCTTTGTGCAAAGCGGGCAAATGGAATTTTACCAGGCAGTCACTGCCGTGATTGCTATGATGAGTTCTTTTGGGCCAACGGCGGCTTTGTCGGCTCTTTCCAATAATTTAAACCACACACTGGCAAGCGGAAACCGGGTGCTGAATCTTCTGGAGGAGAAGCCTGTAGTCGTGGATATTGAGAGAGGGGCAGTGCTGGGGGAAGGTAAGGTATATTGCGAAGAGGTATGCTTTAGGTATGATAACAGGCAGGATGCAGCCCTGAAGGGTTTTCATGCCTGCTTTGAGCCGGGAAAAATCCACGGCATTCTGGGAAAAAGCGGGTGTGGCAAATCGACACTCTTAAAATTAATGATGAGGTTTTACGAAACAGACAGCGGCTGTATTATTTATGGGAAAGATAATGTGAACCATATTTTGACGGATTCTCTCAGGCAGGGAATTTCGTATATTACACAGGAAACCTTCCTTTTCCATGATACTATCGAGAATAATATAAAATTAGCTGATGAACACGCCTCCCATGAGGCTGTGGTGGAGGCGGCAAAAAAGGCGTCTGTACATGAGTTTATTTTGTCTCTGCCAAAGGGATATGATACAGAACTTTCAGAACTTGGGGATAACATTTCAGGAGGGGAAAGACAGAGAATTGGAATTGCCAGGGCATTTCTGCATAACAGCAAGATTATTCTGCTGGATGAACCTACAAGCAACATAGACAGCCTGAACGAGGGCATGATCTTAAGAAGCCTGGGACTGGAGAAGGCTAGGAAAACAATTGTGCTTGTGTCCCATAGGAAATCTACAATGGGAGTAGCGGATAAAGTAATAAATATGTAAAATGATAAAATTTATCAGCAATGCAGGTTAGGTTTGACTATCATAAAAGTGCATTGCTATTATGGGTACGTAAGACAGAAAACGACAATTTACAGACAGGAGTGGTGAAAGATGAAACAGCATAGGTTCTGGGCCTGGGCAGCAGTTTTTTGTTTTGTAATGGTATTTTATACAGGGTATAAACATAAGTAAAACATTTTTCTTATTGTGACCTACGGTAAGACAGGATATTAAAGGAGGAATCGACATGATGGATATTTTTAAATTAAAGAGAATCGGACTTTTTGCTGGAGGTGTTGTGTTTGGGACGGCAGGAGTTAAACTGCTTTCTAGTAAAGACGCAAAGAAAGTGTATACAAACTGTACGGCAGCAGTTTTGCGTGCAAAGGAGTGTGTAATGAAAACTGCGACTACAGTCCAGGAGAATGCAGAAGATATACTGGCAGAAGCAAAGCAAATGAATGAAGAGAGGGCAAGGGCAGAAGAGGCTCAGATAAACCCAGAGGCAGAAGAGATAAGCCAGGCAGAACCAGTGGCCGCTGAGGCAGAGTAGATATCTGGTACAGTAATATTTTCTATCACTAAGAAGGGAGACGGGGGCGGAGAACAGCCGCCCTCTTTTTCTATGTAGCTGTATGCCATAAAGTTTTATGTAACGGCGGACGAAGCCGGGTTATTACTAAAAGCTGATTTGTCAGCCAGAAATAAAGTAAGGGAGAGATTATATTGGATTTTATAATTAAGCATGAGATAACAGGAAGAATGCGGGTTCATTTTAAAAAGGACAAAATGACCTTTAAAGAGGCCGATATACTTCTTTATTATCTGCAGGGACTGCCTTCCGTGAAAGATGCCAGAGTCTATGAACGTACGGCTGATGCAGTTGTCTTATATGAAGGGGAAAGAGGCGGCCTGCTTTCTGATTTAAAAGGGTTTAATCCCCAGCATATAGAAATGCCGGAAGGGATGGCTGAGAATTCCGGCAGAGAGCTCAATGCAGTGTACCAGGAAAAACTACTGCAGAAAATTATACTCAGGTACGGGGCGAAACTGTTTATACCCTATCCTGTACGGATGGCTTATATAGCCCTGAAATCCTTAAAATATATTTGGAAAGGTGTGCGCAGCCTGGCCCAGGGGAAACTGGAAGTAACTGTGCTAGATGCAGCTGCAATTGGCGTGTCAGTTCTGAGAAGAGACATGGATACGGCGGGGTCTGTCATGTTCCTTTTGGGAATTGGAGAAATATTGGAAGAATGGACCCACAAAAAGTCCGTGGGAGACTTGGCACGGAGCATGTCACTGAATGTGAAGAAAGTATGGCAGAAAGTGGAGGGACAGGAAGTCCTATCAGATGCCTCTGGGATAAGGCCGGGGGATAAGATTGTCGTACATATGGGAAATGTGATCCCATTCGATGGAATTGTGGAGGAAGGCGAGGCTCTGGTAAATCAGGCATCCTTAACTGGCGAAGCGCTGGCAGTCAGAAAGAATCCTGGGGGATACGTCTACGCGGGCACTGTGCTGGAAGAGGGCGAAATAGTTATACAAGTAGAGAAGACAAAAGGGACTACCCGTTTTGAAAAAATAGTCACTATGATTGAAGAGTCTGAAAAACTAAAGTCATCTGTGGAGGGAAGGGCAGAAAATCTGGCAGATAAACTGGTGCCCTATACACTGGCCGGGACGGCTCTTGTCTGGCTGCTTACCAGAAATGTGACCAAGGCCCTGGCAGTGCTGATGGTAGATTTTTCCTGTGCATTAAAACTGTCTATGCCTATTACAGTACTTTCCGCCATGAGAGAAGCGGGGCAGTATCAGATTACGGTGAAAGGTGGGAAATTCCTTGAGGCTGTTGCCGATGCGCAGACGATTGTGTTTGACAAGACGGGGACACTTACGAAAGCCAGGCCTACTGTAAAGGAAGTCATTTCCTTCGGGGAAGGGGATGAAAGAGAGATGCTGCGGATTGCCGCGTGCATGGAAGAGCACTTTCCTCATTCTATGGCAAAGGCTGTAGTAAAGGCAGCAAAAAAGGAGAACCTGGTACATGATGAAATGCATGCAAGGGTGGATTATATTGTGGCCCACGGTATTTCTTCTTCAATAGACGGAAGAAAGGTAGTGATTGGGAGTTACCATTTTGTGTTTGAGGATGAGAAGTGTACTGTGCGGGAGGAATATAAGGAGCAGTTCCATCAGTTGCCGGAGGAGTATTCTCATCTATATTTGGCTATCGACCATCAGCTTGCGGCTGTCATCTGTATTGAGGATCCCCTCAGGGAAGAGGCGCCCTCTGTCATAGAGGCCCTCAGGGAAACCGGCCTCAGCAGAATTGTGATGATGACAGGGGACAGTGAACGAACGGCAGCGGCTATTGCCAAAAAGGTAGGGGTAGATGAGTATTATTCTGAAGTACTTCCAGAAGATAAGGCAAGTTTTATTGAAGCAGAAAAAGCAGCTGGCCGCAAAGTGATTATGGTAGGTGACGGAATGAATGATTCTCCGGCTCTTTCTGCGTCTGATGTTGGGATTGCCATCAGCGACGGAGCCGAGATAGCCAGGGAAATAGCAGATATTACCATAGCGGCAGATGATTTGCGGGAGATAGTAGTGCTTAAGCATCTGAGCGGGCGGTTAATGAAAAGGATACATGCAAATTATAGATTTATTGTAGGGTTTAATACAGGACTTATTATACTTGGGATAGCAGGTATCCTTATGCCGGCGACTTCCGCCTTGCTGCATAACATCTCAACAGTAGGGATCAGCTTAAAAAGTATGCAGGATTTACTGCCGGGGACATCGGTTCAGACGGATGTAATGAATCGTAAAATTGAGTTTTAAGATTATATAATGAAAAGTGGGCGTGTTGTGTAGAACGATACGCCCATTTACTTTAATTTTAAAAGGAAAGTTAATGAAAAAATAAAATGATTCTATAAGTGAGAAAGTGGTACAATGTGACTAGAAAACTAATTATGGGAAAGGTGAGGGGGGAAAAGAAAGTTGAAAAAAAGTTGGAAACTTAAACTGGGTATTGTTATATTTCTTATGGTTATTTGTGGATGTACAATTGTTTATTTTTTGTATTATAGGCAGCAGAATATGACTCTAAATGGAATGCTTCAGAGTTATATTGAAGATTACAATGTTGAAGAACAATTAAATGATGGAAGTGCAATTATTACCGTTCAAGCACCTGATTTTTCGCAGCTTATCTTAAAGGTATCTGGTGAGGTTGACTATCAAGATGTTTCTGATATTGATTTGGCAAATGCGGTTAAAGAGAATCCAGAATTGGTTAAACAGTATACTATGTCCGTAGAAAAGCTAGACAAAGAAAATATTGAAAAAGCCTTTTCATCTCAAATAGCATATGAACTGTTGATTCAAGCTATAGAGCAATCAGGGGAAAACGTAGAGGAGGAAGGGCAATGAGAAAAATTGTGATTTTAATACTCTGTTTAGTCTTAATATGCAGTACTGTCTCTCCGCTGAATGTGCATGCAAATAATGATTTTTACACTGAACAGGCAGAAAATCTAATTGCTTATTTGCAAACAGATTATCCAGCCTTGTTACAGCAAAATACTAATTATGAGTATGTACAATTTATCAATAATTTTAATAGTAGTGAAATAAGTTTGTATTTTTTGCATATGGCGGACTTTTTTGCTCAAACAGGTGTCGCGCCTGATGAGGAAAAGTATAAAGAAGTATTGCTTAATATTATTGGTACACATGATTTAACTAAATCTGGAGATATTGCAAGCCAGAAAAAACTGGATAATTTAAAAACATTTGAAGATTATGGAAAGGATACTGTAAAGATAGGGGCACAAGCGGTGTCTGTCATAAGTGGAATAAGTCCCTCGACTAGTAAACTTGAAGAGAATATCGCTATGGCAGTAGATGGGTTATCTGTATTAATAGATACTACAGAAAATTGGATTGATGCATTAAGTGATCTGGAAACAGTTGTGCAAAATTATAGCTATTATATAGATTTCTTGAATATAGTAGAAAATAATGCTAACGGAACATTGAAAAATGCAGCTTCATCATTAAAAGAAACTATAGATGTGAGTATGGAGATAAAACTAGAAACATACATAGACGTTACTAACGATAATTTTGACAGATGGGGCCAGGAATTTTTTTCAGATGATTTTTTTGAAGCATGTAAATCAACAGAAGAATACGAAGCAGATGACACTCTAAGATGGTTTGTAAATACTGGACAAAACGTAGTAGAAAAGTTGGATGGTTTAAAGGGTTCCTGGGAACTGGGAAAAATGATTGGTATATTAGTAGGAAATCTTACTGTGGGAGGAGAGAATTTAGCAGATAGATTACTAGAAACTATGGCAGTTACAGAGATTGGTGAAATTCTTTCTTTATATCTTCAGGATATGTTAGCGGAGGAATTTCAAGGCGTAATCGGGACAGAGAAAGAGACTAGCTTTGTCCAAAAGTATATAGCAATCTCTCAATTTCTTGTGGATTGCAGGGTTCGTGGGGAGTATTGCTGGTATAGTATTATATCGAATGATGCAGGTCTTTTATCATGGTTTAATAAAAAAACAGGGAAGAATGCAGAAGAGATATACAACAGCGTAGTAGGAATGATGGAAGAGGTACAAAACGAGTTGATTAAAGTTACCATAGTTTCTGAAAGCAATACAATAGAGACTAATGTTGGTTATGAAAATGCAGATGAAAACAATTTAGAACTTACAGTTTCAGAAATTTGCCAGAAAGTCGCTGAACACTATAATGAGGTGAATAATACGGAGGAATATGTTGTCTTTGAGAATGAGTGTACTGAGACGGAAGATGGATATACGCTTGTTCTTCGAAGCCAGGGCGGAAATGTCGCAAATAGATTAGTAGCTGTAGTTGATGTTAATCTTAAAACTAGGGAAGTTAAGGATGAATGGGGAAATGTGTGGACTTTGTAGTATTTTTTAATTTTAGAATGCCATTTCTATAAATTCTAAGGGGGCCCTTGCTTTGCATATATGCATTGCAAGGTGCCCTTTTTATATTTTGGGGAATATTTATGGAAGCATAGGCGGTAAAAAATTTGTAAAACCGTAGTCCTTTCTTGCCCGCAATTTATAATTGATAAATAATATCAAAAAAATATATTGAATTTTATAGTGAGAATGGTTATCATATACCTATTAGTTAGTTTAAACTAACTTTTGGGAAATAAAACAATAAAAGTATATAAGGGAGATCATAATATGAGTGTAGTGATTATAGGAGGGCATGACCGTATGGTATGCCAGTATAAAAAAGTATGTAAGCAGTTTCGCTGTAAAGCAAAGGTTTTTACTCAGATGTCCGCCGGATTAAGTAAACAGATCGGGAGTCCTGATTTGATCGTCTTGTTTACAAATACTGTGTCACATAAGATGGTAAAGTGTGCGGTAGAGGAAGCAGGGCGCTGTAAGGCAGATATTATCCGCTGCCATACGAGCAGTAAAAATGCTTTGGAAGAAATTCTGTGCAGTGTCTGTGGATAACTTTAATCACACTGAATAGGCGTATAGAATGCCCTTTAGTATGTGCTTGAAAAAATTTTTCTCTCTGTTTATAATATAAATGTTGCTATGAGAAGGTTCGTCTGCCTTTTGCGGGGACATGTAAGCAGGAATTACAGAGAGTAAGGATTCTATGGAAAATCTAATATTTAGTTTAAACGCGGCAATGCCAGTCTTTTTGTTGATGCTGTTGGGAATGGTTTTTAAGAAGGCAGGATGGATTGACGGACATTTCGCTGCTGAAATGAATAGGTTGGTATTTCTCGTGCCCCTGCCGGTACTGGTATTCAGAGATTTGGCGACTGTGGACTTCAGTGAGGTCTGGGATGGGCGGTTTGTTATATTCTGTTTTACTGCAACCATCCTAAGTATTTTGATTTCGGCTTTTATATCCCGGTTTCTGGGGGACAGGTCGTTACGGGGAGAATTTATACAGGCGTCGTACAGAAGCAGTGCAGCCTTACTTGGCATCGCTTTTATTCAGAATATATATGGCTCTTCAGGATTGGCGCCTCTGATGATTATAGGGAGTGTCCCTCTGTATAATATCATGGCAGTTATCATCTTGTCACTGTCAGGCCCAGAAGAAGGCGGGATTGACAGGAAAATATTGAAGCAGACAGTAAAAGGTATCTTAAGAAATCCTATCATTTTAGGGATAATAGCGGGAATAGTATGGTCTGTATTTCAAATCCCCATGCCCCAGATTTTGGGGAAGACATTGGAAAATGTAGCGGCAATGGCAACTCCCATGGGATTAATTGCCATGGGAGCTGCTTTTGATATAAGGGCGGCATCCGAAAAAGTTGGGCCTGCCGCGTTGGCTGGGATCATTAAACTTATTGGCTTCTGTGCACTTTTTCTTCCTGCAGCCATTTATTTGGGATTTCGCAGAGAAGAGCTGGTAGCAATTCTTGTGATGCTTGGATCGGCTACTACAGTAAGCTGCTATGTTATGGCAAAGAATATGGGGCATGAAGGGGTGCTTACTTCCAGTATTGTAATGCTGACTACACTGTGCAGCTCATTTACTCTTACATTTTGGCTGTTTATACTGAAAAGTTTGGGAATGCTTTAAAGTGTGGGGCCGATATATGCATACAGACATATCTGCATATGCACTTTCTGCATTAGTTGGCAGCTTTGTCTGCAAAGTCTGTGTTTACAAGGTCTGTATAGGGCGCCCGTTCATCTAGTTCGCCTGCACTTTCTAAGATATTCTGCAGCAGGTCAAAGCTGGCTTCCTCGAAGATTAGATTGTCTTTCCATGTATCCTGGTCATAATATCTTTTCACGATTGTGGTAATAGTACCCAGGTCTGTTTCAGGAAACTGGGGTTCAATTACCTCAGCAATCTCTTCGGGGGTGTGTGACAATACAAAATCCATTCCCTTTTGAAGGGCATTTACAAAGCTCTGGATAGTCTCAGGATTCTCTTCAATATAACTCTGCTTTGCACTAAATGCGGTGTAAGGCATATAGCCACTGTCCTCGCCCAGGGAAGCTACTACATATCCTTTGGACTCTGATTCAAGGGTAGTTGCACCTGGCTCAAATTCAACAGTGAAATCGGCATTTCCCTCAGCAAATGCAGCGGCAGTAGAGCCGAAATCAATATTCTGGTTTATCTCCAGGTCTTTCTCGGGATCTATTCCGTTTTCTTTCAGGATATATTCAAATACCATTTCAGGCATTCCGCCCTTTCTTCCTCCCAATACAGTGCTGCCTTTAATATCTTCCCATTTAAAGTCAGCTATTTCATCCCGGGCAACAAGAAAATTACCGGCCCGCTGTGTAAGCTGGGCGAAATTGACTACATAGTCATTGGCCCCTTCATTATAGGTGTAGATAGACGCTTCGGACCCCATAAATCCGATATCGGCTTCTCCTGAGAGGACAGCAGTCATAGTTTTGTCTGCACCAAAGCCAGTTACAAGTTCTACGTTCAGGCCTTCATCTGTAAAATACCCTTCCTCAAAGGCCACATACATAGGTGCATAGAAAATGGAATGTGCCACCTCATTTAATATAACATCAGTTGTCTGCTTGGAAGGTTCGTCTTTTCCGCTTTTAGCGGAAGCACTGCCAGATACAGTGCTGCCCGTTTCTTTCGATGTGCAGCCGGGCAGAAGGGCCACAACTAAAACGGCCGCGAGCAGCGCAGAGAGTATTCGCTTTTTCATAAAGTTCCTCCTGTAATGTGATCCAATCTTTATATTATATGGGAAAAATGATGGGGAGGTTCCAACAGGAGGATAGGAAATAGGATAGGAATAAGGAGTGGCGCAGGAGTTCGGATATGAAAGTAATATAGAAAAATATGGCAGGATAATCTTTCTTATCAGCTATAACGGCATCAAACAGACCTGCCGCCTGACTTGCTGAAAGTTATAATTATTCTGCCATATCAGATTCAATATATTTATGTAGAATGGAGCACTTCACTATATATGCCTATGGGTGTGGTCAGTCGGCATAGTCATCTTCAAAAGCATCGTCATAGTCGTCATCTTCTGCATTACTGCCTCTTGATGCAATGGTGAGAACAAGGAAAACAACTGCCATAATACCACCTGCTATTGCCCCATACAGCAACAGGTTGTCATCGGAACGTTTTAAGAATGCAAAAACACCGCTTCCAAGATAAAAGACCATTGGCAGTATAAAAGCAAAAATAGTATGCTTTTTCTGCATGATCAGGAGCAAAAGTCCAGATACAAGCATACAGAGGGCAAGAACAATATAGGTAGTGCCAGTAGTGGCGTCACTTCCAGAAGAAATATTGTTTAATCCTGCAAGAAAACCTTTATAGGAAAAAAAGGCAAAGGCTATAATGGATAAGATTCCCAATAGAATCCGGGCAATCCGGAATTTAGGTGCTGGTTCATCCATATCTATTTCTTCTGGCTCTCTTTGTACAGGCTGCGGCCTCTTGCGCGGGGGCGCTGTGCCTGCAGGCTGCCGTCTCCTGGGTTCGTCACCTTTTGCGGGAGCCGCGGTTTTCTTTTTTACAGGCTTTCTATTAGGATCTGTAGATAACATATCTTCGTAATTCTGCCTGACGGCTCTTTCCTTTTTGGCTCTGACGTTCTCAGGAGGAATATTGCCATACTGCTGGCCTTCATCCTGCTTTACAGGCCTGGGGGCCGGGGAAGAACCAGAAGTCTTTCTTGGTGTCTGATTTTTCCCAGGGGCAGATGGTTTCTTAGCTGGGGAAGAGGGTTTGCTTCCCGGCGCTGCCGCAATCTTTATGTCTTCATCCGGCTCTCTTGACTGCACAGATGCTTTGGCAGGCCTCTTTTTAGGCATTGCAGTGCTGGGCTGGGGGGGAACTTTATCAGGCCTCTTTGCTGGGGCAGCCTGTGCCGGATCCTTCTTAACGGCAGGCTTCCTGACAGGAGCTTTCTCGGTTCTGGCAGGAGCGGCTTTTGAGGAACTGCTTCCGGCAGTGGCGTGTGAAGACTTTGGGGCTGAACTTTCTCTTGGCTGTGTATGGTTAGGAGCACTGGACTGGGCAGCCTTTTTTGCCCTCTGCTTATCCAGGTTCCACTGTTTTTTACAATCCTTGCAAACTGCGTATTCGTTAAAGATCGGTTCACCATTCTTGTCAACGCCTACTTGTTTATTCTGTAATTCTACATCCTTACCACATTTAGGACATTTCATTTATGTACTCCTCTCTTTCGTTGTTTAATTTACAATAGTTTTATTATAACATCTTGTGAGTGGCAGGACAATGGAAAAATGCAACATGTGGTCGTCTTATGTCGAAAACACCGCCATATAGTGAGTATGGCGGTGTTTCATGGGGGTAATACTATTGGAAGATGCTGTTCTGAGGTGGATTATTTCTCAGAATTGGCATGTCCGCTGTTTTTCGCCCTGATTACAGGAGGCTGATACTGATACAGGTCATTATAGGATTCCAGTTCCGCCTCAGAAACCGGGAGAGAGGGTATGAGTCCTGTACAGTCCATGGATGATGCCGCGTTTGACAAATAATCATAATCGTCAATAATTTCTTCATTTTCTTTATTATTTAACATAAATTTCACCTCACAATCAGTATTTGCTAAAGTGAAAATTGTATTCCTGACAAAATGTGGTATACTTAAAACCGAGTGGAAAAGAAAAGAGGGATGAAGATGAAATTTGTAGCGGATACTCACGCACATACACTTGTAAGTGGCCATGCATACAATACAATCAGGGAAATGGCGGCGGCAGCGGCGGAAAAGGGCCTGGAGGTCCTTGCGCTCACGGAACACGCACCTAAAATGCCAGGAACCTGCGGGCTTTTTTATTTTCAGAATCTGGATGTAGTACCCAGGGAAATGAACGGAATCCAGATGCTGTTTGGGGCAGAGTTAAATATTATGAATCCTGACGGGGATGTGGATCTCCCGGAAAAAATAATTAAGGGCCTTGATATTGCCATAGCCAGTATCCATCCGCCCTGTTATGGCATGGAGCATACAGAAAAAGAGAATACAAGGGCATATGTTGAGACCATGAAGAAACCTTATATCAACATAATCGGACATCCAGATGACGGCCGTTTTCGTTGTGATTATGAAACCCTTGTTAAGGCGGCCGGGGAGACGCATACTTTGCTTGAGCTTAATAATACTTCCCTGCGCCCTGAGAGTTCCAGGCAGGGAGCGGATAAAAATATGGCCGAACTGCTGATGCTCTGTAAGCAGTATGAAGTCCCTGTAACTACTGGGAGTGATGCACATGTGGATGTGGATGTAGGTAATTTTTCTAATGTGGAGGAAATCATAAGAAAATGTAATTTCCCAAGAGAATTGGTTGTCACCACAGATTTCAACTTGCTCAGGCCATTTTTGAACAGCTACAACGTGCAGTAGTACAGTAAAGCTGTGGGGTTAGGGAGGCTTCCAAGTAGAATACATAAAACTACTAATAGTATGAGGACAGCCGGAATTCTGTCTTACCGCCTTAAAAAGGCCCCTGAAATATGACGGGGTCTTTTTATAGCAGCGGTTATCTTGCATACGGTTTTTCACAATCTCAAATACTTTTTCTGACTCAAAAACGGTTTTCTCGGAATTTTGTATATGAGGAAAGTAACTAATGTCCAGGCTTTCAGGTGCCCTATTATAAATTCGGTACCCTTTGTCAGTATAAAACGGAAGTTTTTGGGGCGCTGCCATATGATATAAGAATGGATTTTAATCATTTGAGCAGTACTTTACTAGAAGATAATCTTCATTCATATAGGATTCAAAAGCTTGTGCAGTAATGCACTCATCACGCATTACCCGTAGTTGCAATTGTGTAACCGGCTTTTTCGTTTTCTTCCTACCTTTTATTTTACGATCCTTTTTAATATATTCGTATGACATGTGCCGCCTCCCTTTCCTATCTTTTAATTTAACTGTACGGTATTATGAATAGCTATACTCAAAGGATATCCTCAGGAAACAAAAAGGTAGACTTTAAAAGTTTAGTGTGCTAAAATGTAACAGTAGTCATTAGACTGATAAAGGAGAGCGGGATATGAGTAAAAAGATAAGAACAGAAGCAGTAGATTATCTGTTTAGTGCCATATTAAGTCTGAAGGACAAGGAAGAGTGCTACACTTTTTTTGAGGATATCTGTACAATCAATGAATTACTGTCACTCTCACAGCGTTTTGAAGTCGCCAAGATGCTGAGGGAACAGAAAACTTATCTGGAGATTGCAGAAAAAACAGGTGCTTCCACAGCTACTATCAGCAGGGTTAATCGATCATTGAATTATGGGAATGACGGGTATGATATGGTATTTGAGAGGCTTGAAGGTTAGGGAAACAGAATGTTGAAGAGATATCAATGCCAGCAGAGAGACAAGCCTTACTGTAATATGGGGATTGCTGATTGATGAAGATACCTAATATACTTAAATAAAGATAGAAGCCATGTACGGCAGCAGGCAACATTTACTATGTGATTGAGATTGCAAAGTAAATGTTGTTTTAGATTTTAATGGATTATAGTATAAATCCATATTTGGTCTGGGATAGTAATTGTTCTGTTGTATAGAAAAATATAAGGAAAATATATAGCACGCTATATATTGGGGGGGGGCGCCTTTGGACAGTAGACAGATTCTGTGAAGGATGTATTTATATGTGCTGCAGTCTCTGTGTAATAATATAATTAGTAGAATATTCCCTTTGGGATATGGGCAACGTTTGGATAAAAAATATGCCCCCTATGCTATTGCTAAATTTAGGAGGCATGTTTCTTATTTCTTATTTGTCCTTTCCCCAGGGGTGGGCAAGTCATCAATAATTTTTTCTATCATCAGTTTCTTAATGTATACGTCGAAGCTTAAGCTACAGATAAATGAAAATAGTTGTAAATACTCACGATCCCCTTCCGGGGCATCTGCAAAAGAGGTTTCTGCTTTTGCATAAGTCTCTTTTATCTCTGTCTTAAGAGGGTCAATCTGGGCCTTTTCCATGGTACAGATTTCTTTGTAGAGCTTTGTCATATCTATATCTTTGCCGCTGGAAAAATATTTGTCAGTTATTGGACAAAGCAGGGTCTCGATGTCTTTAATGGAAAGGATGTTTTTAAAGTAATAAATAAAAATCAGGACAAGAACATGCTCTTTTGTGTATTTCTTCTTTGAAGGAGGGGGAAGGAGATTGTTCTTAGTATAATTATTAATCATGGTTTTTGTAAGAACTTTATCCTCTTCGTACCTCTTGGTGGAAGAGAGCTGGCTGTCCATAAAAGTAGTGACCTGATCCATGTATAGGTCTATATTGGGGATCTCCTCGGGATGAATATAATCTACACGGGAGAGGCTTTCTAAAATACTGTTCAGCATGTCGTTTGTATCAATTGTCATAATATCACCTCGATGTGTTTATTATATAGTATTGAAAACCAGATGGCAAGGGTTTTGTACAGTATTATTTCCCGTACTGGAGTAATTTGGATAGAAAATGCCCATAGACGGGTATGGCAGGTTTTGCGTGACAGAGGAATGATTTTATATTATAATCACATAGCGGGGGCATTGCTAAAGGGCGGCAGATGCATACAAAATAAGCCTTATGTAAAGCAGACAGGAGATACATATGAGTATATACGATACATTGAACGATAAACAGAGGGAAGCAGTGTACCATACAGAGGGGCCGCTGCTGATACTGGCGGGGGCAGGGTCAGGAAAAACAAGGGTACTGACCCATAGAATTGCTTATCTGATAGGAGAAAAAGGGGTAAATCCCTGGAATATACTGGCCATAACTTTTACAAATAAGGCGGCGGGGGAAATGCGGGAGCGCGTAGATTCTCTTGTCGGATTTGGAGCAGAAAGTATTTGGGTGAGCACTTTCCATTCTGCCTGTGTAAGAATATTGAGAAGGTACATTGACAGGCTGAGGTATGATAATAATTTTACTATTTATGATACAGATGACCAGAAAACGGTGATGAAGGATGTGTGCCGTCTGGCTGGTATCGACACGAAGGTGTATAAGGAGCGAAGTTTATTAGGGGCTATTTCCTCTGCCAAGAATGAGCTGGTAACGCCTCAAGAGTATGAACTGAATGCCACAGGTGATTTTGGGAAGCAGAAAATTGCCACGGCATACAAGGAGTACGAGAAACAGCTCAGGGCAAATAATGCGCTGGATTTTGATGACCTGCTTTTAAAAACGGTACAGCTTTTCCAGACACAGCCTGACGTGCTGGAACATTATCAGGAACGTTTTCGCTATATTATGGTGGATGAATATCAAGACACGAATACTGTACAGTTTAAATTTGTCAGCCTTTTAGCAGGAAAATATAAAAACCTTTGTGTGGTAGGCGATGATGACCAGTCTATTTATAAGTTCCGTGGGGCAAATATTAAGAATATCCTAAACTTTGAACAAGAGTTCAGCGAAGCACAGGTCATAAAGCTGGAGCAGAATTACCGTTCTACATCCAATATTTTAAATGCGGCGAATGCCGTGATACGAAATAATACTGGACGTAAGGATAAAACATTATGGACAGAAAATGGGGAAGGAGAGAAGGTCCAGCTTTGCCAGTTTGATACAGGCTATGATGAGGCTGGCTTTGTAGCTTCTAATATTCAGAAGAATGTCAGGGATGGGGCAGCTTATAATGAGCATGCAGTGCTGTACCGCACAAATGCCCAGTCCCGGCTATTTGAGGAGCGTTTCGTGGCATCCAATATTCCCTACAAAATTGTGGGAGGCGTTAATTTTTATGCCCGGAGGGAAATCAAGGATCTGCTGGCCTATTTAAAGACAATTGATAATGGAAGGGATGACCTGGCGGTGAGGCGGATCATTAATGTGCCCAAAAGAGGGATTGGCCTGACTACCATTAATCGGGTGCAAGAGTCTGCCCTGGAGCGGGGGTTAGGATTTTATGAGGCGCTGCAGGGGTTAGATTTGATTCCGAATATCGGAAGAAGCGCTGCAAAGCTGGACTCCTTTGTGGCATTGATAGAATATTTTAAGGGTGTGGCTAAGGATGCGGCCATTTCAGATCTGCTGGAAGAGATTCTTGAGAAAACTGGCTACATAGAGAACCTGGAGGCTGAGGATAAGCAGGATGCCCAATCTAGGATTGAGAATATTGATGAGCTTTTAAGTAAGATTGCGGCCTATGAGGATGCCTGTGCAGACAGGGACGAGAAGCCTGCGCTGAGTGGGTTTCTGGAAGAAGTCGCACTGGTAGCCGACATTGACAGCCTGGATGAGGATCAGGACTATGTAATTCTTATGACTCTCCACAGCGCTAAAGGGTTAGAGTTTCCACATGTTTACCTGGCAGGCATGGAGGAAGGATTATTTCCCAGTTACATGACAATTACCTCTGATGATCCTGAAGAGCTGGAAGAAGAGCGGCGTCTCTGTTATGTGGGGATTACACGGGCCGAGAGAGAATTGACTCTCAGCTGTGCCCGTCAGAGAATGCTGCGGGGTGAGACAAGGTATAATAGAATGTCACGCTTTTTGATGGAGATACCAGCTGAGCTGACAGAAACTGGAAATTCTTTTGCCCAGGAAATGGAAATGCCTGTACAAAATACATATTCCCAGGCAAAACAGGCTTTTAAATCCAAGGCATTCTCGGCAGGAAATCCTGCAAAACAATTTTCAGTGGTGAAGGGGAAAGGATTAGACTATGTGACAGGGGACAGAGTCCGGCATATGAAATTTGGTGATGGAGTAGTCACAGGCATAACGGAAGGCGGTCGTGATTATGAGGTGACTGTAGATTTTGATACAGCAGGGACCAAGAAAATGTTTGCCTCTTTTGCCCGGCTTAAGAAAATATAACCAGAGGGCAACCCATCATGCATGTCCCAGAGGGGCGGGGGGACTTAACCCAATAGGAGACAAAAACAAGTATATGCTGCTGGCTGGCCGCTAGTAGGAAGGCAATCTTATAGAAATTAAATAAAAATGGCATAAATCAGTAGTAATCTGAAAATGATAGTGATATAATAACTAAAAATGAACCTGTATCGACAGAATGGGGAAAGGACGTGGATAATATGAGCAAAGTAGAGGAATTAATCGCTGAGACAAAATTAAATGACTTATTACGCAAGAAAGAGGATGATAAGCAGAAGAATACAGTACTTTGGGTTCTGGCAATCGTAGGCGCAGTGGCAGCAGTAGCAGCGATTGCATATGGTGTGTACCGCTTCTTCACACCAGATTATCTGGAAGATTTTGAGGAAGATTTCGATGATGATTTTGACGATTATTTCAGCGAGGAAGACCAGGTATAATCACTGTATCTAAAAGGCATCCTGTGAAGGATGTCCAGGAGATGGGTCCACAGCAGATACTGTATAAACTGCATGATTCTGCATGATATAGAAATGAATAATGAGACAGGATGTGGGAACACTGCACCCTGTCCATTTTTGCGTATATAGATTAAAGTGTCAAAAGCACCTTTGGGCCACTCACGCCATATATTGTATTGCGTGTGAGATTGAATGTCAATATAGGGAATAGGATGGGTGTGGCGTATCCTATTGACACCCCAATCGTATATAGTAAAAAATAAGATACTATATGTTCCTGAGTGTGTGGAGGATATAATTATCTTGCTGTTTGCTTAAAGTAAAGGTATGTTTCATCCTGATAGATGAATGGAAGCAGCGGCATACGGGTGAAAACTGTATGAAATACACTATTTAGCTGGCCTTATGGATAGATGCAGTGTGTGGATAAGGGGAGCCTGTCTGACAGGTGAGTGTCCGCCCGTCCTTAAGGGTATGAATTATGGGGCGCCTTATAGGCATGAGGAGTTACTTAAGGTATGAAATAATATTAGGAGAGTAAAATGAAAAAGGGACAAGTGTTTGAAGGGATTATAGAAAAAGTAGAGTTTCCCAATAAGGGACTGGTATGGGTGCATGAGGAGGAACAGTATGTTACAGTGAAGAATGGGGTTCCCGGGCAGAAAGTGCGGTTTGTGGTTAATAAATTTAAAAAAGGCTGCGGGGAAGGCAGGCTTTTGGAGGTGCTGGATAAATCACCTTTGGAAGTCAGAGATCCGGCCTGTAGTATTTTTCCTTCCTGCGGAGGCTGTATGTACCAGACTATGGCTTATGGGGAGCAACTGAAAATGAAAGCCTGCCAGGTCAAAGAGTTGATGGATGGGGTTGTAGACGCAGAATATCTGTTTGAGGGACTAAAAGAGAGTCCACAGGAGTTTGGGTACCGCAATAAGATGGAGTTTTCCTTTGGGGATGAATATAAAGATGGCCCTCTGACCCTTGGACTTCACAAGAAAGGAAGTACATATGATGTGCTGACTGCGGGGGACTGCAAGCTGGTGCACAGTGACATGAACCGTATATTGCTGTGTACCCTAAAGTTTTTTGGGGAAAGAGGAGTCACCTATTATAAAAAAATGCAGCATACAGGATACCTTAGGCATCTGCTTTTGAGGAGAGGGGACGCAACAGGAGAAATTCTTATTTGTCTTGTGACCACATCTCAGGAGGAGTATGATCTGGAGCCATTAAAAAAGGAATTATTGAACCAGGAACTGGAGGGGAATGTTGTCGGTATACTCCATATTATCAATGATTCTCTTTCTGATGTTGTAAAAAATGATGAGACAAGAATTTTATTTGGCCGGGATTATTTTTATGAAAGAATATTGGGAATGGAATTTAAAATAACCCCTTTTTCTTTTTTCCAGCCAAATTCACGGGGAGCCGAAGTGCTATATAGAACAGTCAGGGAGTATATTGGAGATATTAAGAACATGACAGTCTTTGATTTGTTCAGTGGAACTGGAACGATTGCGCAGGTTCTGGCACCTGGGGCGAAGCAAGTGATAGGCGTAGAGATTATTGAGGAGGCTGTGGAAGCGGCCAGGGAGAATGCAGCCAGAAATGGGTTGGATAATTGTAAGTTTATAGCTGGCGATGTGTTCAAAGTGTTGGATGAGATAGATGAAAAGCCGGATGTGATCGTTCTGGATCCCCCCAGAGATGGGATCCACCCTAAAGCATTGCCAAAAATATTAGATTATGGGGTAAAAAATATAGTGTATATATCTTGTAAAGTGACAAGCCTTGTGCGGGATCTGGAAATGATTCAGGGGAGAGGGTATGAGGTGGTAAAATGCGCGGGGGTAGATCAGTTTCCGATGACGGTGCATGTGGAGACGGTAGTATTATTGTCCAAACTCAAAGTCGACCATCATATCGAAATAGAACTTAAGATGGATGAGTTGGATTTAACGGCGGCGGAAAGTAAAGCAACCTACGATGAAATCAAAGCTTATGTTTTGAACAAGTACGGACTAAAAGTAAGCCAGCTTTATATCGCTCAGATAAAAAGAAAGTGTGGAATCATCGAAAGAAAAAATTATAACGTATCCAAAAAGGAAGATGCGAAAGTACCGCAGTGCCCGCCAGAGAAAGAGGCAGCGATTATGGACGCATTAAAGCATTTTCAAATGATTTGAAAAATTTTATAAATACGCCGTTTTCGGACGGCGCTCACTTCAAAAGGTGTTGCTTTCGGGCAGCGCCTTTTGTTTTGCCGGTCTGAGAGAAAAGGGGGTGAAAACATGGCCGAGCCGGGTGCATTGGATTACTTTTACGGAACGGAGGCAGAACAATATACCTTTTACCGGATTCCGAAGGTGTTGTTTACCGACCCCGGCTTCCGGCGTATAACAGCAGACGCGAAAATCCTGTACGGCCTGATGTTAGACCGCATGGGGCTGTCCATACGCAACGGCTGGCTGGACGAACAGGAGCGCGTGTTCATCTACTTCACGTTGGAAGAAACGATGGACGCGATGTGCTGTGGCCATAATAAGGCGGTGTCCCTGTTCACCGAGTTAGACAAGGTGGGCCTGATCGAGCGCAAGAAGCAGGGCCAGGGCCGCCCCACAAAAATCTATGTCAAGAACTTTATCCGGAAAGAGGAAGTCAAGACTTCCGAAAACCGGAAGTCTGCACTTCCCGAAACCGGAACTCTTGACTTCCGAAAATCGGACACAATCAATACTGATAAGAATAAGACTGATAGGAACGATACTGATCCCTGTCTCTTATACACATCTCCGAGCCCACGAGACTAGCGCTCATCTCGT
>ERZ652168.5-NODE-5-length-158459-cov-19.907_pt1 | contig 158459 bp, 126 predicted proteins | sample MGYA00514763_ERZ652168 | MGnify/ENA metagenome assembly ERZ652168
CTCGTGGGCTCGGAGATGTGTATAAGAGACAGATGCATAATATGAAGCTGCTGTTCAAGATAAGCTTCGGTAACAATTATTTATACTCATTGAATATTAACAGTTCAATAAGGTATGTACAGGAGGAGAGATAAGTGAAGAAAAAAATCTTAAGTGTTGTACTGGTGGTTGTAGTAGTATTTTCTGCGTTCGGCTGTTTGGCACCAAATGATAAAGAGACGAAGCAGGGGGATTCTGCAAATACGGAAGAGACGGCGAAGACTGAGGAGGAAGATGCCGATGAGAAAGAAGGTCCGGGAGAATCTCAGGAATTAAACGAGTACGGGATTACAGACCAGCAGTTGGAAGCGCTTGTGGATCTGATGAAAGAACGGGTGCAGAAAGAATATCTGGATGTACATGGAATTGATCCGGCAGGGTTTACATTGCAGGGAAAAGATGAATGGCTGCCTCCCCAAATGGGAGCGACAATTGGTGCTCACTATCGTGCAGGCGTGGATATGTTAGAACTATGGGAGTCAACAAAAGAGAGTCTCGAAGTGATGAGTTTTGAGGAAGATGAAAATCCTGTGGAGCTAAAAGATGAACTGAGTGTCTTAATAGCTGATATTTTTATAAGTTGGCTAGAGGATGAAGAGATGGATGAAACAGATTATGAGACATTTGAGACGACTACAGCAACACTGTATAATACTACACCTTCATCTAATATGTGGTTACAGTTTATTGTAGATAATGTAACCTTCCATTGATATAAAGTGATTTTTTTACAAACCAATTGCAAGGTTAAATTATGAGGATGTAGAACTTACTTACTGATGTCAGGAGAAATAAAGTATATTTTACAATGGAGTTGAAATCGTGATACGTTTTGTGTTTTATAGGTTCGGCGGGAAAAGCAACTCAAAATTAAAGGTTTTGGACATAAGTAAGGTTGTAGGCTCCCAAAAGGAAAGCATGGGGGAGGGAACAAAAGTAGGAACAGGGGATAATCCTTCCAGTTAGACATAGAATTTGAAGATAAAATTATTGTTATTGAAACTGGGAAGTTAGCAGAAGATAAAATCATGTTTAGTGAAGCCAAGAATTAAGGCGGAGCCGAAACGCCCCTAGGGCAGTCCTTGACAGAATGGACACAGCCAAGAACACTATGACACAGAAGAGGACTTGAAAGGCCAGCAACCTTCCAAGTCCTCTTATTATTGTGGGCATCGAATTTAAGTAATGTCCCCAGCCTAAAGAAGTAAGTATACTCTATACTAAAAGTTAAGGCGTCTTTAAATTAAATTCAGAAACCAGATTATTGAGAGTGTTGGCCATGCTGGACATTTCCTCGCTGGATGCAGCACTTTCCTGGATAGACGCGGAATTGGACTGAATTACAGATGCAATCTGGGAAATGCCTTCTGTGACCATCTCGATTGCTGTGGCTTCCTGGCTGGTAATCTCAGAAATACTTTCTATTGTGACTGTGACATCCTTAGAATCCTCCACAGTCTTAGTCAAAATCTCTGCTGTTTCATTAGCGATGCTGACACCTTGCTCGATAGCAGAGATAGAATTGGTTATCAGCGCCGCTGTATCATTGGATGCCTGGGCGCTGCGGGAGGCAAGGCTTCTCACTTCATCAGCAACAACTGCAAACCCTTTGCCTGCCTCGCCGGCACGTGCAGCTTCCACAGCCGCATTCAATGCCAGTATGTTTGTCTGGAACGCAATATCTTCTATTGTATGGATGATTTTTTCGATTTCTTTGGAGCGCTGGCTCATTTGGTTCATGGCAGCGACTAACTCTTTCATTTTTTCATTGCTTTTCAGCATTTCGCTGCCCACAAATTCAGCTTTATTTTTGGCATCCTCAGCCTGAAGGGCGCTTGATTTTACCTGTTCTGAGATCTCAGCCACTGTAGCTGCCAATTCTTCAGATGTGCTTGCCTGCTCTGTGGAACCCTGGGCAAACTGCTGTGTACTGGTGGAGAGCTGCTCTGTAGAGCTTTTTACAGATTCGGCGGCCTCCTGGATACGGGAGAAGGCCCTGTTTAAAGAATCTGAAAAAGATAAAACGGACTCTTGAATTAAGACAAACTCTCCTTTAAAATCAATGGTTTTGGTGATAGTGAGGTCTTTAGAAGCCAGCCTTTTCATAGCGCGCTGTATCGCATTCACATAGGAGGACAATTCGGATACAGAAGTATTTAAGGCACTGGCCAGCACGCCTACCTCGTTATCACTGTGAATATCAATCTGGAAGTTCAGTTCTCCTTCAGCCAGTTTCTTGCTGTTTTCAGTGATAATGACCAGTGGGTTAATGACGCTCTTCGTAATATATAAAATTAAGATAATACAGACAACTACAATTAGTACAATAGCGATGCCAGATGCAATAGAAGTACTTACAATCGCAGCTGATAGCTCCGCCTCGCTGTTATCCACCATCTCCTGGCTGAGGCTGATAACCTGGTCCAGAATAGAAACCAGTTCAGATATATTTGGTTTAATTGTATTAAGATAGTAATCAATGGCCTGCTGTTTGTCAGTCTGCTTCATGGATAAGGCTTCCTCGGCAGATTGATGGATTTCTTTATGAAGTGGCAGGATTTGCTCTTTCAGCTGGTTGATTTCTTCATTGTCAATGGTATCTCCTCCGTAAAGCCATTCGCCCAGTACGCAGGAAGTGTCTTCTTTACTTCCAGTAAATTCCTGGTCAAAAGCAATTGCGGATCCAAGATTTTCCACCCAGGAGTAATGTCCTTTTTCGCTTTGCAGCGATGTAGTGTGAAGTATAAGAGCAGAAGAGATATTCTTATTACTCTTATTGATTTTATACATGCCGTTAATAATGAATAATGCTAAAAGCGCAATGGCAACGAAAACACAGACAATTAATATTCCTACTCTTATTTTAATGCTGTCTCTCTTTTTCATATTTCCTCCTAAGTAATTAATAGTATAATAGTAGGATTATAGCACGCTTTTTAGGATTTGTCATAAAAATTGTGAAAAATTTGTGTAATTTCTATACCTAAGTTTCTATATCAATTTTCTATTTTATCTGGACTGGACTGCTTTGATGGGCAAAGGAGTGGAAAAACCCTAAAATCGTAAAACCCTGGAGGGATAACTGAGCGAATCTCTCAACTTATCTCAAGTATCCGGGATCTACAGAGTATGAGATTGTATCTGATTTTGCTCAGTATGATGGTAAATTTGCCCGCGTTCTGGACGAGGGGAGAACGAAAGTCGGGTTAATCAACAAAGAGGGAGAAGAAGTAGTCCCTGCCATATGTGTTTATATTAATGACGGTATAGAAAATGGATTAATCCTAGTTCAATATGAGAATCATCAAGTAAGTTTCCTTGATACGGAGGGCCGGGAAGTACTGTCTCTGTCTAAGTATTCGGAAGTACATAATTTCGCGGATAATGGCCTGGCTCGAGTGGGTGTCCGTGATGAGGGGACTTATACGGTAAAATATGGTTTTATTAACGAAAAGGGCGAGGAAGTGATTCCGGTACAATATGATATAGTTTCTGATTTTTACAAAGATGGGCTGGCAGCAGTGAGTACTGATGGCAAAAAGGGATTTATCAATGAAAAAGGTGAAGAAGTGATAAAACCTCAATATGAAGATATAGCGTCATTTAAGGACGGGAAAGCAATCGTTTGCCGTATGCAGGAAGAGACGGGCGAGAAAAAATATGGCTGTATTAATGAAATTGGAGAGGAAATTATTCCATTCCAGTATGATGAGATTGAATCCTTTTCCAATGGATGGGCCGCTGCCAAAACAGAAAAAGGTATTATTAACAATGGTGAGCCAGGTTATGCCTGCGTATTCTATGATGAAGATGGAAATACTGTATTGGAATTAGATGAAAAGTATTATGATGTGAAAAGCTTTAATTCGGGTAATTAAAAGTTGAAGCACAAAGTACAGAACAAACATTCGAATCTGTTCTGCGCTTTATTTTTATCTAATGTTCAAATCAGTATTTTTTTAGTTTGTTTTGAAAAACTCCGTAAGGAAGAGTTTTATTATATTGATAAAACGAGGATGATAAAAGAACTGTTAAGTAGCCGGAGTGAAGTCAATTTATTTACCAGACCAAGAAGATTTGGGAAATCGCTGAACATGAGTATGCTGAAAAACTTTTTTGAATCTGGAAGCGATAAAAGAATTTTTGAAGGTTTGGAAATCAGCAGAGAGAAAGAATTGTGCGAGAAATATATGGGCAAGTTTCCGGTGATTTCACTGTCATTAAAAAGCGTTAATGCGTGTTGTTATGAAAATGCATGGAAAATGGCAGTTCAAATTATAAACGGAGAAGCTAGAAGGTTTCAGTATCTTTTGGAAAGTGAACGTCTGACACAGCATGATAAAGACATGTTTCTTACATTGTTAAAAGATGATATGGCGGAGTCCTTATTGGAAAATTCTTTGAAGATGCTTTCAAAACTCTTGAAAAAACATCATGATCATAAAGTGATTATTCTGATTGATGAATATGATGTGCCGCTTGCGAAAGCCTTTGAGCATGGATACTATGATAAAATGGTAGAGCTGCTCCGAAATTTCTTTGGACAGGCATTAAAGAAAAATAACAGCTTGTACTTAACAGTCTTGACTGGTTGTATACAAATTTCAAAGGAGAGTGTTTTTACCGGATTTAATAATCTGAAGACCTATTCTAAAATAGACGAGGAGTTTGATGAATGTTTCGGGTTCACAAAATTATATAATATTTCGTGGACAAACTTGGACTAGATGGTGAGAGTGCAAAATAGTTGTGGATATCAATGTGGCGTTGTGGAAAAGGTACGGTTGATTGTGAGAAGTGTCTGGTTTTAACTTTTTGAATTGACAAGAAACTTAATTAAGGTTAAAATGAAATGAAAAAAGTTAAAAGGGTGGGTCGAATGTGGACATTTTAATAGATGTTTTAGGAATGAATGTAATATATACACAATGGAATAAAAAGAAAAAACTGCCATTTTATTTAGCTGCCGGATATGATTTTCAAAAGGCGGAAATAGATGGCTGTTTTTGTCTGCTAATCTATCCAAAAGAAGACTTGCCAACATTACCGGCTCTGAAAAAGCAGATACAGAGAATACAACAGGTTGAAAATATCCCGGTAGTTATTCAGGTGAAAAGTATGAGTACTTTTAGACGGAAGAGCATGATTGAAAATAAAATTCCATTTATCATAGAGGAGAAACAGGTTTATTTGCCATTTATAGCAGCTTATTTACAAGAAAAGGCGGATACGGAGATAAATACAAAAGAAAAATTTATGATTTCTGCACAGGTGCTATTCCTGATGTATATATATCAGAAAAGTGAAAAATTTTATTTAGCTGATGCGACGAGACAACTGCCCTATTCGGCAATGACGATAACAAGAGCAGCTAAGCAGTTAGAAGAAAGTAGTTTATTTTATGTCAGAAAAGAAGGGGTAAATAAAATCTTATCTAGCAAGTTTTCAAAAAAGGAGTTATATGAACAGGCGAAGCCTTCTTTGAGTTCTCCGATTGTGAAGAGAGGATTTCTGAATAAGGGAAATCTGACCAGGGAAATGTTGCTTGCAGGAACCTCTGCACTTGCAGAGAAAACAATGTTGAACAACGAAGTGCCAATCGATTATGCAGTTGATAAAAAAGCATGTGATTCTAAAGAATTGCAAAATGAATTGATAGATCCTTATAAACAGATAAGTATTGAAATCTGGAAATACCCCCCTCAATTGTTTGCGAAGGAGAACATGGTAGATACAATTTCTCTGGCATTATCTTTGGAGGATGAAAGAGATGAAAGAATAGAAGAGGCGGTTGATGAAATGTTGGACGAACTATGGAGGAATGTAGATGGTAACAGGACTTGAAAGCTTTAAAAAGCATTTTCAGGGCTACGAAGATGAATATGTGATTATAGGTGGAACGACATGCGGCCTGATTATGTCGGAAGAAGACAGGTCTTTTCGTGCAACAAAGGATATTGATATGGTTCTTATTGTGGAAGCATTGACTCCAGAGTTTGTAAAAAGATTGTGGGAGTATATAAAAGAAGCTGGATATGAATATCAAAATAAAAGTACTGGTGAGCCACAATTTTATCGATTCAGTCATCCTAAAAGTAAAGAATATCCGGCTATGATAGAATTATTTTTAAGGAAAATAGATACATTGGTACTTGATTCAGAAGCACAGCTTACACCACTTCCTATGGAGGATGATATATCCAGTCTGTCGGCAATACTTTTGAACGATGAATATTATGAGTTTTTAAAACAAGGACAAATGATAATAGATGGAATTCCGGTACTTAAAACAGAATACATTATTCCATTCAAACAAAAGCCTGGCTGGATCTTACGGCGAGAAAAGAAAATGGTGAGCATGTGGACAGCAAAAATATTCGGAAGCACAAAAATGATGTGCTTCGGATGGCGGTGCTGATTTCGGAAGATGGCAGAGTAAATATAAATGGTGAAATTAAGAAGGATATGAAACGTTTTCTAGAGCGTATGAAACAAGAGAAGGTAGATGTGATAAGTTTGGGGATGACAGAGCGGAAACAGGAGTTGATTGAATTGTTGGAAAGGTGTTATATATAGATAGAAGTCACAATATTTTGAAACTGGATGAAATGTGGAAGAAGGGGGCATTATGCCGTATTTTGAAGTTGTAAATGATAAATTTTTTAATCCGTTTTCCTGCCGGAACAGGGAACTTTATTTTTCTTGTATTACGGAGCTGATTGAACGCTCAAAAGAAATACCAGTACTTTATGAAGCAGATGCAAAAAATTGTCTGATTCTCTATCTTCAGAACTGTCAGTATGCAATTGAGACGGAACAGATTGGAGAGGAGGGCGACACGATTGCGAATGGCCGGACGCCGCAGGAAAACGCAGGGGTGATTCTGCGGTATTTTCGTAATTGCGGGTGGATTACACCGAAAGAAGTCGGAAGAAGCGGCGATAATATTGCATCTGTGTCAGCTTATTGCAGAAAACTGGCGGATGCGCTCCATAAGATTTTTGATGCGGATACGAACAGCGCAATCACAAACCATATTTTTTCCATGTATGAGATTTTGAAATCTTCATTTGAAAAGGATAGCGGTAGGGCAATTAGACCATATTCCAATATTCTTGTTCCGCTGGTGGAACATGAGTGTGATTTAAAGAATGAGCTTTTGATTCTGAAAGACAGTATCCGGGAGATTATGAGAATGGTAATCAGAATGGGGGATGTGAACAGTTTCGGACATTTTCTGATGAAAGATGAGATGCTGAACCGTTTTTTCCAGGATTACTTTTTTCTTAAGAGAAGCGGCCTTATTCCATCCTATATTGCAAAGATTGACTGCCTTCTGCAGAAATTGCGTAAGTCGGAAACTTATGAGCGGATGCTCAGGGAGTATGCGGATCTGAAGTGCGTGGAGGAAGCGAAGGCGAAGGATACCGTAGACCGGCAGTTCGGAGAACTGGACAGTTTCATTAATCTGGAGTATGACCGTGATATCGGTTATATTGATAAGAAAATCAATACCTATTATAATCTGTATTCCATGCGTATGGCTATGGTACTGGGGAACGGGACGAATCTGGAAGAATTACTCAATCAGCTGCTTCTGATATTAAAAGATGCGGACAGTGAAGAGCGTGAGCAGGTGCTTTGCCGCATTGCTGAGACGCAGAGATTACTGGAATTTGGTTATATTGGGCGTAAATCCATTGAGCGCCGGCAGCGTCGTAAATCTGCCGCGACAGCGGGGTTCATAGAAGCAGAGCTTTCGGCGGAAGAACGGGAGCGCTTGACCAAGGAGTTGTTAAGTGAACAGCCGGACCGTTACAGTATGGAACGGGCAAATGAGTATTTCAGGAAATTACCGGTTACGGACGAGGGGATACCGATTGAAGCGTGCGGCTTGCATACACGGGAGGATGCGATGATGGCCGCAGCGGCAATTATTTATTCGGGGACTGCCGGATTTGATTATGAAGTGGAATTTGAATTCGGGATGGCTGAGACAGAAGCGGCGCTTGTCAGTCGTTTCCGTATCAGGAAAAGCAGTAGAACTTTAAGATAGTCGAGTATTTGAAACATGGAAGGAGCGCACTATGAGTGATATTAATCTGCAGCTTACGATCAAAGAAGAAAATGGAAATCTGTTCAAGCGGTGTGTTCGTAAACTACTGTCATCAACGTTTATTTTGCGGGATAGAGATGAAAAATTATATGCATTTGCTTCGAGGGAATCCAATCGTCAGGATATTTCGGAATATTTGCGCATGATGGGATTCGAGATTCTTGTAGAGGAGAAGAGCGGGGTCTGTATGCTGACCGTAAGCGAAGAAGATGAGGAGGCAGTCGGACTAAAGCGTGCAAATGTAGTTTCCTTTACGACAGTGCAGTATCATCTTTTGCTGGTTCTTTGGAAAACATATTTGGAGAATCTTGGGTATAATGAAGGGAATTTCATTACGAAAGGGGATTTGATTGACAAGATTTTATCTTATGGTGACATTGCAGGGAAACAAGAACTGGCGGCAGCATTCCGGCTATTTAAGAAGTACAGTCTGATTCATTATAATGAGAATGAAGAAGGAGAGGATATGTTGATCCAGTTATATCCGTCTCTTCAGTTTGGATGGGATATCCCACAGTTTGAAGCGGTAGTTCGGGATTACATGAAAAAGGATGAAGAGAAGGAGGAAGCAGAGTTATGATCACACTTACAAAAATACGTCTGATTAACTGGTATGCATTTTCCAATGAAACGGCTCCCGTAGGACAGTTTACGCTGATTGCCGGGAAAAACGGAAATGGAAAATCGGTGCTCTTAGATGCGGTGAAGTATGCAGCCTACGGGGATACAGTGTTTAATAAATCTTCGGAAAGTAAAGGAAGCCGTACTTTGTCCTCCTACACAAGAGGTCTCCTCGATGCGACGGCAGGTACTTATATGCGGTCGGCGGACAAGGTTCTGAATGTATACAGTCACATTGTTCTGGAATATTTTGATAGTATTGCAGATAAATTTTTCGTTTTGGGTGCAGTGATTGAAACGAGTGCGGCTAATAATTGTCAGACTTTGCGTTATGTAATGGATGGAAAGAAGCTGGAAGAAATTTCACATACTTATGAAGAAAATGGTCATCTCTGTCCTTATTCAGCTTCCCAGCTACAGAAGAGATATGCGCTGACACTGTTGAATCGAGAACAGGGGCTTCCGAAGTTTTTGCAGATGACGGGAATGAAAATGAGCTTAAGTCAGTTACCGGCATATCTGAGAAGGCTTCGAGGCATCATGTCCTACGACCCGGATGCACGGGTGGATCGCTTTATCAGGGAAAGTGTTCTCGAAGAGAAGAATGTGGATTTTACAAAGCTGATTGAGGCAAAGGCAAATATAGAACGGCTGAATCATACCTTTCAGATGATTGAGGGAGAGATTAGCGAGCTTGAGAAGATACTCGCTGAATACGATACATGGGATACGGAGAAAAACCGCCTTCTGGCAGATGATATTAAGCTGGTTTATAAGAGAAAGACAGGACTTGCCCGCGATATTGAAAGTCTGAAGCAGAGGCAGGAGCTTGCCGGGCGGCAAAAGGAAGAGGCGGCCAGCATACTGCAGACAATCGAGCGGCGCAGTGAGGAGGTGGACCGGAGGCTGATTCAGGCGCAGGTGAACCTTAATTCCATGGATTGTGCGAAAATGATTGGAGAAGAGGAGCGACATTTAGAGGAACTAGGAAAGGAAAAGAAGCAGTTTTTAGAAGCGATGCAGGACCTGGAATATTTCCAGACTAAAGTAAGCGAAATGATGTTCCTGATAGGAGAAGAGGGGGAACGTATAGCGAACCGGCAGATTCTGTCCGGTCTGTGTGAGCGCACACGTTTTTCTGTCGTTGAGAAAGAGGAGGCAGTAGAGCAGCTTAAGTATGCGTTAGAGGAAAAGTATGACCAGACGGTGCGGAGAATGGGCGGTGTGGAGCAGGAACTGACAGCGCTCAGCAGCCGTCTTGAGGAGCAGCTTAGAAATGCGGAAGAGTACCGGAAACACCGGACGGTGTATGAGCAGATTCCCCATTATGTCGGTCTCAGGGAGGAGATTAACGAGGAGTTTCGGATGCGTAAATTGCCAGCGGAAGCGAAATTTGCGTGTGAATATGTCATTGGTCTTACCGATGAGTCCTGGAGGGATTCGCTGGAGGCTTTTCTCGGACCGCGGCGTTATACGATTCTCGTAGATCCGGAGTATTATGATATTGCAGATGATGTTCTGAACCGTTCACAGTACCGGTATGCACATTTGTTTAATACAAAACTTCTGATGAAGAAAAAGACAGGGGTAAAAGAAGATTCCCCGGTACGTTTTCTGGAAATCCGTAATAAGACGGCGCAGAAATATTTTGAATACCAGTTGGGACGCATCCATGCAGTGGAGCAGAACGAAGTGCGGAATTATGAGAATGCGATATCCAGAGAAGGAAGAGTGTCGGTTGCAATGGATAGTTATTTCCTGCGTTTTGACCGGATTCAGGCATACTATCTTGGTCAGGAAACATTCGAGCTGAACTACAAAAAGGCTCGCTATGAGGCAGAGAAACTGCGTGATAAGAAGCTAGAAATGCTGCAGGAGAAGGAGCAGCTTTTAGAACGCAAAAATATGCTTGCAAATGATAAAAGGTTTTTCAGAGCATATTGTTATGACGCGCATGAATCTTACCAAAGAACGGCAGTACAGTATAAGAATTCGGAAGAGCAGCTTGCCCGGCTCAGAAAAGCGCAAGAGGATAATGAGGAGTACATGGAACTTTACCATCTTGTGGAAAATCTGAATCTAGAGAAAGAAAGTGTAAAGAAGGAGCAGCAGGAGAAACATCGCCAATTGAGTGAACTTGAGACAACGATTCAGAATTGTAAAGAACGTCTGGAACAGAAGAACCAGGAATTGGAAGAATCTGAGAAGGGGTACCGCAATTATGAGATGATTGCATATCCGGTTGTGCAGAAGGCGGTAGAAGCCTATGAGAAATTTGTGCAGAACGGGAATACGGGTGCAGGAGGGCTGATGCAGCCGCAGTCGAGAAAGCGTACAGAACAAAAGATTGAGAAAGCAGAGAAAGATCTGCTTGCTCTTCAGGCGGGATATCAGGTCAGATATCCGGACGGTGGGCTGTGTGTTGGCGTAGAGCAACGAGAAACATATGCGGCAAGAAAAGAGAAAATCTGGATGGATCATCTGCAGGAGATACGGCAGAAACTGGAGGAGCAGACCCGGCGCTATGAAGATATATTTAAGAATGAATTTGTTTTGATGATTTTGAAATCCTGCGAAAGAGCAAAAGAAGAACTGCGGGATATCAACATCGAACTTGCGAAGCTCCAGTTTGCTTCCAAATACCAGTTTGCGGTGGATTATGTGCGGGATGGTTCTGATTATATGCAGATTCTCCGCTATGCCAGATATCTGGATGAGCGGGAGCAGCTTGGAAGTACAGAGGGGCAGGGTGTTCTGAATTTTCTGGGAACATTTTCCGAGGAGGAGGCAGAACAACTGGAGCAGAGTCTGCAGCAGATTATTAACAGAGTCATTGAAAAGAACAGTGAAGAGACGATTGCGCGTTTTGCGGATTACAGAAACTATATGACGTATGAAATTCTGATTACTAACGATGTTCTGGATCGTGCGAAGCTGTCAAAGCAGACGGGTTTTAATTCCGGGGCCGAGGTACAGATTCCTTATCTTCTGATTCTGACATCTGCGCTGCTGATGATTTACAATCAGAAGATGAACTCTACAAGAATGGTATTTATAGACGAGCCTTTTGCAAAGATGGATCCAGGAAATGTAAAGCTGATGCTTGATTTTATGAAGAAACAGGGACTACAGGTGATGTTCTGTTCCCCGGATAAGACAGAAACGATTGGAAATGAGTGCGAGGTCATTCTCCCGGTGCTGCGTATCCGCCCGGATAGTATGCGTCTGGGAGTCGTGCAGTTTCATGATTCGGTGGAAAATGAAGTGCAGGCTTAGTGTGTGGAGTCAGGAGATGGTGTGATTGATGTCGGAAGAACAGAACGAGCGGATGGAATATTACAGAGAAAAGATTTTAACATGGCTTGCAGAAGCATATCGCAAGAGTAAGAAGGATCGTGGAGACAATGTGATTCGCAGGCGTACAGCGTTAAACCCAGAAAAGATTTGTCCGCAATATCGTCAGAATGATGGTGAGATTGAGGAAATCACGGCCTTGAATGAGGCGGCTGAATCTTGTGCGCAAATGGGATTTCTGAATTTCAAAACGAAGAAATTCAGTCATGAGATTGAGACAATCTATCTGGAAGATCTGCAGATTGAGGAGGTAGAAGCCTATTTAAAGGCGGAGTATGGGTATGAATCAAAACAGGATAAGCGGGAAATAGTCAGGAAAATGATACGGCAGTATGAAGGGAAATCTCCGGCTGCTTCCCAAATATGCCGGGAATTAGAAGAGGAGCTGGAGCAGAACCGGATTCCAAAGCAGTACGAACAGACCGAAGAAATCCTGAAGGCGCTTGTATTCATAGAGAATAACCAGACACCGCTATTTTTGCGGGAAGTATCGATGATGATTTATGGGACATCGAAATATTTTGAAGAGAAGATGTTTGATACCGTATGCAGGAAGCTGAGGAAGTATTTAGAACGCCCCTGCCCGGCAGACGAGATGCCAGGTGAAATCCTGGAAGATTATTTCATATATCCGGAGCAGCAGCGACTTTGTATGAAAGGGAATGTTGCGCTGAAAAAGTGTGGAGAGTTGATAGAGCTTGGCGCATTCCCGGGCGGGGTGGAGTTTGCAGCAGAGGAACTCGCTGATATCGAAGGGATTTTCGTCAGGGGAACCTTATTTATAACGGTCGAAAATAAGACGGCATATTACAGATGTAAAAAGAAGGATGCTGTATTTTTCTACCTCGGTGGTTATGTCAGCCGTATGCAGAGAGAGTTTCTGAAAAAGGTAATAGAGGAGAACCCGCAGCTTGCGTTTCTTCATTTTGGTGATATTGATTCTGGAGGATTTTATATTCATGAGCACTTGTGCCGGATGACAGGAAAAGCATTTGGATTGTGGCATATGTCGGTAGAGGAACTTCGGAATCCTAAATACGAGAAATGTCTGCAGAAACTGACGATTCAGGATAAGAGACGTTTGCGAAAGATTGCCGGGAAGGAGCCATATAAAGAAAGTGCGGAGTATATGCTTGAGAAGGATGTGAAGCTGGAGCAGGAAATTGTGAGTTATTATCTGGCGGAGGAGTATAGGGATTTTACAATTTCTGCGAAAGAAGTCAATGAATGATATAAAGACCAATGCGAGTAAACATAAATTAGCAGTTTTTGTGGGCGAAGTGACGAAAACCGCCACTTCGCATCTGTGCTTTAGCGAACAAAAATATTCGATTTATTGTGGAAGAAGGTAATGGGTGTTTTTTCCCTTGCCTTCTTGTACAATCTGACCATTTTCTGTCATTTTCTTTAAAAGTCGTCCGGATGAAGACTGACCTATACCAAGCAGTATTTCAACCTCTTTTCTTGTAACAAAACTTCGTTCTTTTGTCAGAGCAATTATTTTTTCTTCAGGTGTATCTTTTTGGGGAGCGATTTGGTTTGGCTTTTCTGGTTCGGTATTTGCGTTTAGGTTAGGGAGAATGATTTTAAAGGCATTGTCGGATGTTTCAATTTGAGGAGTCATTTCGGTTCCCTCATATGCATCTATAATTTTTATAATTCCCGTTCCGTAGGCTTCTATCAGCTCCAGGCGGTAGAATACATTTGCCAGTTTAGTATTCCGGCAGACGGAAATCCCCATTTTTACATCTTTTAAGGTTACACCGCTTACTAGACCACCGATAGAGGTGAATTCAAGCCTGTCGGCATAAAGACTGATGAACGTGCTGGCACAGAAGGAATATTCGCGATGAACCAAAAGGTTTAAAAGCGCTTCCCTGACCGCTGTTTCTGGATAATCGGGTCTGTCAATGCGGTATAACCGATCAAAGATTGAATGTGTCTGATTGCGGAAATCAATAAAATATTCAGGAGCATGATTTGCCGTATATGAATTGGAAAATTTTAAGATACACGTATGCTACAACAATTTTAAAAGCAGGATATTCATTAAAATCGGTCTTAAAAACACTTGGGCATACTAAAAAAGGATTTACTACAGATTATTATGTCGATATGAAAGAATTAATCAGGGACTGCCAGCCTGACATTATGGTTAAGGAACCTGATAAAGAAATGTTAATATGGGATTGGAATTTGACAGAAAAGATGGAGATGCTGTTGTAAAAAGCAGGCGGTATTTTAAAGGATGATTAATATGGAGCGTAATATGAGATAGAATGGTAAAAGAACTCAAAATATCCTTGAAATGGGGCAATTGATTATCTGTTTTCGTACAAGAAAAACACGGACAGGATAACATGACAAAATCCTAAAAAGAAGAGTTGACACTAAACAATATATAGGATAAAATGAAGTAAGAACATTTGTTCTAAAAACAAGTGATAATAAAAAACAAAATGTGTGTTTTTGGATTTTGACAATAGAAGAAACACGGCAATTACACGAAAAATTCGTGTAATTGCCGTGTGAGTATTCATAGAAATGCAGGGAGAAATGTGAATGAGTGAAGAAAAAATCTTTAAATTAGAATCCCCATATCAGCCGACAGGAGATCAGCCACAGGCCATTGAACAGCTTGTAAAAGGATTTAAGGAAGGCAACCAATGCCAGACTTTACTAGGTGTCACCGGTTCGGGTAAAACATTTACGATGGCGAATGTCATCCAAGAATTGAATAAACCAACACTGATCATAGCACACAATAAAACACTCGCTGCACAGCTTTACGGTGAATTCAAAGAATTTTTCCCTGACAACGCAGTGGAGTATTTTGTCTCTTATTACGACTACTACCAACCCGAGGCCTACGTCCCTTCATCAGACACTTACATTGCCAAGGACTCCTCTATCAACGATGAGATTGATAAGCTCCGTCTCTCCGCCACCATGGCATTGGCGGAACGCCGCGATGTGATCATTGTTGCCAGTGTTTCCTGTATCTACGGCCTGGGAAGTCCTGTAGATTATCAGAATATGGTAATTTCTCTGCGTCCTGGAATGACAAAGGACAGGGATGAGGTGATGGCCAAGCTCATCGAGATTCAATATGACAGAAATGAGATGGACTTCCACCGGGGAACATTCCGTGTGCGGGGGGATGTCATGGAAGTAATACCGGCAAATTCAGCAGACACAGCTGTGAGGATTGAGTGGTTTGGGGATGAAGTGGACCGTATTACAGAGATTGACATCCTGACAGGGGAGATTAAGGATGAGCTGAAGCATGTGGCCATTTTCCCGGCTTCCCATTATGTGGTGGACAAAGAGAATATCAGCCGTGCGGTAAAGGCCATTGAAGAAGAATTGGAGGAGCGGGTCAGGGAGTTCAAGGGCAGGGACAAGCTCCTGGAAGCACAGAGAATTGCAGAAAGGACTAATTTTGACATAGAGATGCTCAAGGAGACTGGGTTTTGTTCAGGGATAGAGAATTATTCCCGGCATCTGGCCGGGTTGTCCCCAGGGCAGGCTCCCTATACGCTGATAGATTATTTTCCCGATGATTTTATTATGATGATAGATGAATCGCATAAGACGATCCCACAGATTGGCGGGATGTATGCAGGCGACCAGTCCCGGAAGTCCACACTGGTAGATTATGGTTTCCGCCTTCCTTCTGCAAAGGATAACCGACCTTTGAATTTTAGTGAGTTCGAAGGAAAGATAAACCAGATTATGTTTGTTTCAGCTACGCCAGGGCCTTATGAGCAGGAACATGAATTGCTGCGGGCAGAACAGGTGATACGGCCCACAGGCCTGTTGGACCCTCAGGTGGAAGTGCGCCCGGTAGAAGGGCAGATTGATGACTTGGTGGGTGAGATTAACAAAGAAGTTTCCAGGAAAAACAAAGTTCTTGTGACGACCTTGACTAAAAGGATGGCTGAGGATCTGACAGACTATATGCGGGAAGTGGGGATCAGGGTAAAATATCTCCATTCGGATGTAGATACCCTTGAGCGTTCTGAGATTATACGTGATATGCGCCTTGATGTATTTGATGTGCTGGTAGGGATCAATCTTTTAAGGGAGGGCCTTGATATTCCAGAGATTACATTGGTAGCGATTCTGGATGCTGACAAGGAGGGATTTCTGCGTTCAGAGACTTCCCTGATCCAGACGATAGGGCGGGCGGCCCGAAATGCGCAGGGCCATGTAATTATGTATGCAGATACCGTGACAGAATCTATGCGAAATGCCATGGATGAGACGCTGCGGAGACGGGAAATCCAGATGAAATATAATGAAGAGCATGGGATAACACCCCAGACAATCCAGAAGTCTGTCAGGGAGCTAATCAGCATTTCAAAGAAAGCTGCAGCAGAAGAGATGCGGATAGAAAAAGATCCAGAGTCAATGAGCAGAAAGGAGTTGGAGAAACTCATCGCAGATATGTCAAAGCAGATGAAGAAAGCAGCGGCGGAGTTAGATTTTGAGACTGCGGCAGAGCTGCGTGACAGGCTTATAGAACTGAAAAGGACACTCAATGAGATGGATGATTAATCAGGATGGCAATATACTACTAATTGGGGCAGCCAGGCATATTATTCCCGGGCATATTTTACCGGGGGTATTGCCGCCAGTCCGCAGTGTTACGGCCAGGTGCTTTCGCCAGATAGAGGAGAGAATATTACAGATACTAGGTAGGGTATAGGAAGGAAAACAGCATGGGAAAGAAAATGGATGCCAGGAAGTATATTAAAATACGGGGCGCAAATGAAAATAATTTAAAAAATATTGATTTGGACATTCCAAGGAATGAACTGGTTGTGCTGACCGGACTGAGTGGATCTGGCAAGTCGTCACTGGCCTTTGATACGATTTACGCAGAAGGACAGCGCAGATATATGGAGTCATTGTCCTCCTATGCGCGGCAGTTCCTGGGGCAGATGGAGAAACCCAATGTGGAGAGCATTGAAGGGTTGTCTCCGGCTATCTCTATAGACCAGAAGTCCACCAACCATAACCCCCGTTCAACCGTAGGGACAGTTACGGAAATTTATGATTATTTCCGCCTGCTGTATGCCAGAGTGGGCATACCCCACTGTCCAAAGTGTGGCAGGGAGATTATGAAACAGACGGTAGACCAGATGGTGGATCAGGTGATGGGACAGCCCGAGGGGACAAAGATTCAGCTTCTTGCCCCAGTGGTGAGAGGCCGCAAGGGCACACATGCAAAGCTGCTGGAGCGGGCAAAGAGAAGCGGATATGTAAGAGTGCGGATAGATGGCAATCTGTATGAATTGTCGGAAGAGATCTCCCTGGATAAAAATATCAAGCATAATATAGAGATTATCGTAGACCGCCTTGTCGTAAAACCAGGAATCGAAAAAAGACTGACAGATTCTGTTGAAAATGTGCTGAATCTTGCGGAAGGACTGTTGATCGTAGACGTTATTGGCGGGGAGGCTATGAACTTCAGCCAGAGTTTTGCCTGCCCGGACTGCGGCATCAGCATTGAAGAGATAGAGCCTCGGAGCTTTTCATTTAATAATCCATTTGGCGCCTGCCCGGTTTGTTTTGGACTGGGATATAAAATGGAATTTTCTGAGGATTTAATGATACCAGATCCGGCTTTGAGCATTAACCAGGGAGCCATCACGGTGATAGGATGGCAGTCATGTACTGAGAAATCCAGTTTTACCAGGGCGATTTTGGATGCTCTCTGTAAAGAATATAAATTTGACCTGGATACCCCCTTTGAAAAATATCCTAAGAAAATCCATGATATTCTCATTTATGGAACAAATGGTAAGTCTATTAAGGTCTACTATAAAGGACAGAGGGGAGAGGGAGTCTATGATGTAGAATTTGAGGGTTTGCTCAAAAATGTAGAGAGGCGTTATAGAGAGACCGGCTCTGAGACCATGAAGGCAGAATATGAGAGTTTTATGAATATCACCCCTTGTTCAGAATGCGGTGGCCAGCGCCTGAAAAAAGGCGCCCTGGCGGTTACAGTGGGTGGGAAAAACATTGCAGATGTAACAGCACTTTCCATAGAAAAGCTGCAGGATTTCTTGGGCCGGCTTGAGCTGACCCACACCCAGCAGCTTATAGGAGGCCAGATTTTGAAGGAGATTAGGGCCAGGATTCAGTTCCTTATGGATGTGGGGTTAGACTACCTGACGTTGGCTAGGGCAACCGGTTCTCTTTCCGGCGGGGAGGCCCAGAGGATCCGGCTGGCTACACAGATTGGATCCGGTTTGGTAGGGGTTGCTTATATACTGGACGAGCCAAGTATAGGCCTCCATCAGCGGGATAACGATAAACTTCTGGCAACGCTGAAGCATCTGCGTGACCTGGGCAATAGCCTGATTGTGGTGGAGCATGACGAGGATACAATGCTGGCGGCAGATTGTGTAGTGGACATCGGGCCGGGAGCGGGGGAGCATGGCGGAGAGGTGGTAGCTGTGGGCACGGCCAAAGAGATCATGAAAGATCCCCATTCTATAACAGGAAAATATTTAAGTGGGAAAATACAGATCCCTGTTCCAGAAGAGAGGAAAGAACCCACAGGAATCCTGAAGATAGTAGGTGCAGAAGAAAATAATCTGAAGAATATTGATGTAGATATCCCCCTTGGCATTATGACTTGTGTGACCGGGGTATCTGGTTCTGGGAAAAGTTCTCTGGTTAATGAAATATTATATAAAAAGCTTGCCAGAGAACTGAACCGGGCCAGGACAATTCCAGGAAAGCATAAAAGGATCGAGGGACTTAATCAGGTGGATAAGGTGATTGACATTGATCAGTCCCCCATCGGAAGGACTCCCAGATCCAACCCTGCCACCTATACTGGGGTCTTTGACTTAATCAGGGACTTATTTGCGGCCACGCCGGACGCAAAGTCCAGAGGATATAAAAAGGGCAGGTTCAGTTTTAACGTCAAGGGAGGGCGATGTGAGGCCTGCAGCGGTGACGGCATTTTGAAAATTGAGATGCATTTTCTTCCCGATGTGTATGTTCCCTGTGAGGTATGTGGCGGCAAGCGTTATAACAGAGAGACACTGGAGGTTAAGTATAAGGGCAAGACCATTTATGATGTCCTGAATATGACAGTAGAAGAAGCGCTGGGATTTTTTGAACATGTGCCTAGTATACGCAGAAAAATGGAGACTTTGTATGATGTGGGACTTTCTTATATCCGCCTGGGGCAGCCGTCTACGGAACTGTCAGGGGGAGAGGCACAGAGAATTAAGCTGGCATCAGAATTGAGCAGGAGAAGCACAGGCAAGACAGTTTACATTTTAGATGAACCGACCACAGGGCTGCATTTTGCCGATGTCCATAAACTGACTGAGATTTTGAGGCGGCTTTCTGGCGACGGGAATACGGTTGTGGTAATTGAGCATAACCTGGATGTCATAAAAACTGCTGATTATATTATAGACATTGGCCCAGAGGGGGGGGACAGAGGGGGGACAGTGGTTGCCAAAGGGACGCCTGAGGAGATTGCTGAAAATCCCCGCTCTTATACTGGCAAATATATCAAGGCCATGCTCAACAAAAGCAGAGGATAGATATAGGGAGATCAAGTTGAAGGGGGAATCCTGTGGTATAAGGTTTGGAAGCTGGATGCTCTTAAGCTTCCAAACCTCCTGCCCTATATTGGGAAAGTAGGAGTGTGGAGATATTTTTTGAGTTTTATACGGCAAGGCTGATACCCTGGGGAGCAGAAATTGGGGGTGGATTCCGGGAATATTCTGTCTATAAATACTTTTTAATAAATTGTCAATTTTTATTCATAAGAATCGTTTTTTTCCTCATACTAATAGCATATCTGCATAAAAAGTCGAATTATCCAGAGCGTATTTTCCAAATCATTAAGAAATACTAAAAATACAAAAAAAGGGTTTCCATTTCTGGAAAAGTTTATTATACTAATTGTGCAATCAAAGACATATCAGCAAATGATTTCTGCCTTGGGCAGTGAAATACAAAGGATTAGATATAAGATGAGTAATAAGGGTTTTGGAAGGGAGAGTCAGTATGTCTGTAGATATTGGGATAGATTTAGGCACAGCCAGCGTGCTTGTGTATGTAAAGGGGAAGGGGGTCGTACTCAAAGAGCCATCTGTGGTGGCTTTTGACAGGGATACCAACGTGATTAAGGCTATCGGGGAGGAAGCACGTCTGATGCTGGGGAGAACACCAGGCAATATTATCGCTGTCCGCCCCCTCCGCCAGGGTGTGATTTCCGACTATACGGTGACAGAGAAGATGATTAAGTACTTTGTACAGAAGTCCCTGGGAAAAAGAACTTTTAAGAAACCACGGATCAGCATATGTGTCCCCAGCGGCGTTACAGAAGTTGAGAAAAAGGCCGTGGAAGAAGCGACCTTTGCTGCCGGGGCCAGGGAAGTACATTTGATTGAAGAGCCGGTAGCCGCTGCAATCGGCGCGGGAATCGACATCTCCAAGCCCTGCGGCAATATGATTGTGGACATAGGCGGCGGGACGGCGGATATCGCTGTGATCTCACTGGGAGGCACTGTAGTCAATACCTCAATCAAGATTGCGGGGGATGATTTTGATGAGGCGATTGTCAGATATATGCGTAAAAAACATAATCTCCTGATAGGGGAGCGTACAGCAGAGGATATTAAGATTAAAATAGGGACAACATATCCTCTTGTAGAAGAGGAGACGATGGAAGTCAGGGGGCGCAATTTGGTCACAGGACTCCCAAAGACAGTGACAGTGACCTCCTCCGAGACAGAGGAAGCGCTGAGGGAAGCCACAGGGCAGATTGTGGAGGCGGTCATTGCAGTTTTGGAAAAGACGCCGCCGGAACTGTCAGCAGATATTTTGGACAGAGGGATTGTGCTGACTGGCGGAGGGGCGATGCTTAGGGGCCTGGAAGAGCTGATAGAAGAAAAGACAGGCATTCATACAATGACTGCGGAGGATCCGATGAAAGTAGTAGCTATCGGAACCGGGCAGTTTGTAGAGTTTATGAGCGGCAGAAAAGATTTCTAAGTAAAAGGGCCGGGATGGGGCAGACTACTTTGGATGGTATTGGGTTGGACAGGTACCAGGGGGAGTCTGTCCCCCTTGCGTTGGAGGCAAATCCTGGTTTCAGGAATAGATACAGACTTCAGGCTGAAAGTGCATTTGGCATCGGTTTTCATCAAATTTGCAAGGCCCGGTGGGGATTTGCTTATGTCTGTCTGAGGCACAGCTTTGGCGGCGCGCCGGGAGAGGCAAACGCCTGGCAGAGACAAGAAAGCCTGAAAGAGGAGGAGATTGTGGAATCGGTTACTGGATATGTGGAACATATTGTGTTCAGAAATGAAGATAATGGTTATACAGTTTTTAATCTGCAGAACGAGGAAGGAGAGCTGACTTGTGTCGGTAGTTTTAATATATTAAGTGAGGGAGATCTGGTTGAAGTTGGGGGAGAATATGTGAATCACAGTGTTTACGGAACCCAGCTCAAAGTAAGCTCTTATAAGCTGAAGGAGCCGGAAGACCTTGTCTCAATCGAAAAGTATCTTGGCTCTGGCGCTGTAAAGGGAGTCGGGCCGGCCCTCGCAGGCCGGATAGTGGGCATGTTTAAAGAAGATACTTTTCGGATCATGGAGGAAGAGCCGGAACGCCTTGCAGAGATTAAAGGAATCAGCGAGCGCAAGGCCCGGGAGATTGCAGAGCAGGTAGAGGATAAAAAGGATATGCGCAGGGCTATGATTTATTTACAAAATTATGGCATATCCACCACCCTGGCCGTGAAAATCTATAAATATTATGGGACAAGGCTTTATGAGGTTCTGGAAGAGAATCCCTATCAGCTGGCGGACAATATTGACGGCGTTGGGTTTAAGACCGCCGATGAGATTGCCTCCAGGATTGGAATACACACAGACTCGGACTTCAGAATACGGAGCGGTATATTTTATACACTGCAGCAGTCAGCAGCCGAGGGGCACGTCTATCTTCCCCGGGAGACGCTTCTTCTGCGCTCATGCCGCCTTCTCGGCGTAGAGATACGGGATATAGAAAAATATATTATGGACCTGTGCATCGAGAAGAAAACTGTATGTAAGGATACGGGAAATGAAATACGTATTTATGCTGCCCGCTACTACTATATGGAGTTGAATATAGCCCGCATGCTGCATGATCTGAATATAGAGTGCAATATGCCTGAGGACATGATGGAGAGCCGGCTGCGCAAAGTGGAGCAGAAGGGGCAGATTTCTCTTGATCCTATGCAGCACAGGGCGGTCATAGAATCTATCAGGCACGGGCTGCTGATTTTGACAGGAGGCCCGGGAACAGGAAAGACCACCACAATCAATACAATGATCCAGTTTTTTGAAAGTGAAGGCATGAGTATTCTCCTTGCTGCACCTACAGGGAGAGCTGCAAAGCGGATGACAGAGGCAACGGGGTATGAAGCACAGACGATACACCGTTTGCTGGAAGTCAGCGGGAATCCTGAGGAGGAAGGAAATATAAACGGTTTCATGCGCAACCAGCAGAATCCACTGGAGACAGATGTACTTATTATAGATGAAATGTCCATGGTAGACCTGCCTCTTATGCAGGCCCTTCTCTCTGCGGTTGTGGAAGGGACCCGCCTAATCTTAGTGGGAGATGTCAATCAGCTGCCTTCAGTAGGGCCGGGCAGTGTGCTGAAAGATATCATTGTCTCCGGTAAGTTTTCTGTGGTGACGCTGACTAAAATATTCCGGCAGGCAGGAGAGAGCGATATAGTAGTGAATGCCCATAAGATTCATGCGGGGGAGCCTGTTATATTGGACAACAAAAGCAAGGATTTTTTCTTTTTAAAAAGGCAGGAGGCAGATGTAATCATCAGTGTAGTCATTACATTGATACAGAAGAAGCTTCCCCAGTACGTAGAGGCGGCCCCCAATGAGATTCAGGTAATGACCCCTACCAGAAAAGGCCTTTTAGGGGTGGAGCGCCTCAATACTATATTACAGAAATATTTGAATCCCCCTTCACCTGAGAAGGCAGAAAAGGAAGTCGGGCAGAGGCTCTTCAGAGTGGGGGACAAGGTAATGCAGATTAAGAACAACTATCAGCTGGAGTGGGAGATCAGCACGAAGTTTGGACTGACTGTTGATAAGGGAGCCGGAATATTTAATGGAGATATGGGGGTCGTCAAAGAAATAAATTTTTATGACGAGACACTGCAGGTAGAATATGACGAAAAGCGCAAAGTTGAATATCCTTTTGAGGCGTTGGATGAGCTGGAGCTGGCCTATGCCATCACCGTGCACAAGTCACAGGGCAGTGAGTATCCCGCAGTGATCATTCCGCTTCTGCCCGGGCCTAAAATGCTGTATAACAGGAACCTTCTCTATACAGCAGTAACAAGAGCAAAAAAATGCCTGACAATTGTGGGGAGTGATGTGACATTTCAGGAGATGATACAAAACAAAAACGAACAGAACCGTTATACAAGCCTGGCAGAGCGCATACAGGAATTTTAAATTTCCTTTATCCTCCCGTCTGCCCTTTCTGCCGTGAGATTACATATGATGGAATCTGCCCGGTGTGCAGGAAGCATATCCATTACATAGAAGAACCCCGCTGTATGCGCTGCGGCAAAAGCCTGGATCAGGAGGAGGAAGAATATTGCCGGGACTGTGGGAGGGAACCTGGGTATTATGAACAGGGATACAGCCTGTGGGCGCATAGGGGAGCTGTCTCAAAGGCAGTGTATGATTTTAAGTATAAGAATAAGAGGCGGTACGGGGAGGTTTTCGCCGCTGAAATGGCGGCACATTTTGCAGAAAGCCTGTCTGGGTGGGGGATCCAGGAGATAATCCCCATCCCTTTACACAGATCCAGAAGGCGGGCCAGAGGATATAACCAGGCTGAACTTCTGGCTGAAGGGTTGGGGCGTATTTTAGATATACCAGTCCAGAAACAGGCGCTTTTCAGGGTGAAAAAGACGGTTCCCCAGAAAAGCCTTGACAATAAGGGCAGGACTGCAAATATGAGAGGGGCGTTTGCCCTGTCAGGCCAGTACCAGCCAAAGGCCTCAGTGCTGCTGGTTGATGATATTTATACAACAGGGAGTACGATCAATGGAGCTGCAAAAATGCTGAGAAAAGCGGGAGCGGAAAAAGTGTATTTTTTGACTATAAGCATTGGACAAGGACTCTAGCTGTATGCTATACTAAAAATGATGTTTAAAAGTAAGAAAACACAGAGGTGGTTAAATGTTGGACAAAAACCGTGTCAGGTTGATGACTAAAATGGCTGCATATGAGAAAAGCCTGGCCGTGGAAGATTTTAAAATCAGCAGTTATTATAAAAAGGATTATGCAAGCATGAATACCCTGATTACAGCTATCTGGGTTACTATCGGATATGCTCTCATAGTGGGGCTGGTAGGGGTATGCAACCTGGATGCCCTGCTGAAAGATTTGACAGTGACGAAGCTGTTTATTATGGGAGGGGCAGTGGTCGGCGCATATCTTGTCATACTGATTATTTACTGTGTCTGTGCGGGCAGCTTTTATAAAACCCGCCATAATAAGGCAAAACAGCGCATGAAAAAGTACTATAGAGATTTATCCCGCCTGGGAAAGTTATATATGAAGGAGAAAAATTAATTATTATGAGTACATTACTGGTCTGGAAAGAGCAACTGCAGAAAGTATATGCTAAGTATTCCACATACATTATAAAGGTTTTACAGTTTATTCTGGGGTTATGTGTTTTTGGCCTTATCAACTCGAATATCGGGTTTATGAAGGCTGCTTCTTCTATATTGTGTACAGTTGGGCTTTCCGTGGTATGTGCATTCCTTCCCCTTGTTATCATGGTGATTGCGGCTACGGCGCTGATACTTTTACATTTTTATGCGCTGTCTCTGCCCATAGCAATTGTAGCACTGGTTATTTTTCTGATTATGTATATTTTTTATTTTCGGTTTACTCCTTCAAAATCCTGGCTGGTTCTGCTGACCCCGATTGCTTTTGCATTTAAAATACCTTTTGTGATACCAGTGGCATTCGGCCTTCTTGCAGCCCCTGTCTGTGTACTTCCGGCTGCATTTGGGACAATCGTTTATTATATGATACATTTTGTAAAAGGTTCGTCATCCGCCTTTAAAGGCGGGGATGCAGCAGGCCTTATAGAAGGGTTAGTGGCATTTACAAAACAGTCGCTGACAAATAAAGAAATGTGGGTAATGGTGCTTGCTATTTCTATCAGTCTCTTAATCGTATATGCAGTGCGGACGCGTTCTGTTGACCATGCCTGGAAGATTGGGGCTGCGGCAGGGGCCCTGACAGCCATTATTATTGGGGCGGCAGGTAATTTTGCCTTAAATGTACATTTATCATACAGCCTGTTGGTAATAAGCGGCGCTGTAGCTATAGCCGCGGGATTCGTATTGGAGTTTTTGTTCTTCTCGGTTGATTATGCAAGGACAGAACGTATGCAATTTGAGGATGATGAATATTATTACTATGTAAAAGCGGTTCCCAAAATCGGAGTTTCCGCACCAGAGGTCAATGTTAAGCATATTAACGAACGTCAGGGAGATGTCAGGGAGACAATGGTGATTGATGCTTCCGATGTGAAAAAGGCTGCAGATGCGCAGAAACACCAGCAGAATAGAAATATTCCCAGAGGACGCAGCCAGGCGGGTAAAATAGACCACGCAAAATCTGCAGATGAGATTCTGCTGACAAGGAGCCTGACTAGGGAACTGGGCTTGGATAAACTGGAGGATAAATAAGAAGAATATAATTTAAAGCAGCCTTGCATAATTGTCCGGGTGCTTGGAATAGGAGGTGGCATATATGGAACAATGGATTAGGAATTTCTTTGAGAATTATGTGAGCGACATGTATTTTCCAAATGTACACCTTACTGATATTATAGAAATTATTATTGTAGCGGTTATTGTGTACGAAATCATGCGTTGGATTAAGAATACAAAAGCATGGATGCTGCTGCGGGGCATGCTTGTGCTGGCGCTGTTTATCCTAGTTGCCGCTATACTTAAGATGCATACCATACTTTTCCTGGCAAAGGAATCGATTAATGTACTGGCCATTGCGGCTGTGGTGGTTTTCCAGCCAGAACTGCGCAGGGCCCTGGAAAAGCTGGGTGAGAAAAACCTGCTGAATAATATTAACCTATTTGACAGAAGCAGGGAGAATCAAAGATTTACGGATGAGACAGTACAGAGTTTGGTAAAGGCTTGTTTTGATATGGGGAGCGTCTGTACAGGGGCCCTGATAGTTATTGAGCAGGCGATCCGCCTGACGGAGTATGAGATGACAGGCATTGAGCTGGACTGTAAAGTTTCATCTCAGGTATTGCTGAATATATTTGAGCATAATACACCGCTCCATGACGGGGCCATCATAGTGAGGGGGAATAGAATTGCATCTGCGACCTGCTACCTTCCGCTTTCCGATAATATGCAGATTAGTAAGGAGTTGGGAACCCGGCACAGGGCGGCTTTGGGCATGAGCGAGGTAAGTGACGCCCTGGTCATTGTCGTTTCCGAAGAAACCGGGCAGGTTTCTGTAGCTATGGGAGGACAGCTTGCCAGAGGAGTTACGCAGGAATACCTTACTGCCAGGCTGAGCCAGATCCAGTATAGGATGTCAGAAGGGAAGCGGTTTACTATACGGAAAGGACGGCAGAGGAATGATGAAATATAAATTTACGAATAATCTTGGACTTAAGATTATGGCTCTGGTATTTGCCGCATTCCTCTGGCTGATCGTTGTGAATATAGACGATCCGGTGGAGTCCGCTACTTTCCGCAATATACCTGTGACAGTACAGAACACAGAGATTGTAACGAATGAGGGAAAGGTATACAGAATCCTGGATGACACACAGTCAGTCAGCGTAATTGTAAGGGCAAAGCGTTCCGTCTTATCTAAACTGTCGAGCAGCAGCATTGTGGCAACAGCAGACATGAGCCAGATGCAGATTGAATCACTGGTGCCAATTACTGCTACATTGCCAGGCTACGATGGACGATATACAGCGGAAGCCACTCCCAACAATCTAAAAGTTAAAATTGAAGACCAGACAAAGAATGCCATTCCTCTTACCGTCAGTGTCTCGGGTACGCCCAGGGACGGATATGTTGTAGGAGAGATGACAACAAATCCAGAAAAGATCACGGTACGCGGCTCTGAGTCCCTTGTATCAAGTATCGATAAAGCTGTGGCCAAGGTAGATGTCTCGGGACTGTCTAAGACTAGTGTCCTGCAGGCCGAATTGGTTTATTATGACGGGAATGGAAATGTAGTTGATAAGACTCAGCTGTCTGATAATCTTGGAGATGAAGGCGTTACTGTGAATGTCCAGATATTAAATACAAAGGATGTAGGCCTGGAGTTTGGAGTTTCTGGTGAACCAAAGGAAGGATATATATTCAGCTCCATTACAAGTGAGCCTGAGAAAGTCCAGGTCTGCGGGACAGCGGAAGCTCTGGCAGAAGTTGATATACTGGAGATTCCTGCATCAGAAGTCGATATAAGCGGTGTGTCAGAAAAACAGGAAATAACAGTAGATATACTTCCGTATCTTCCAGACGGCATTCAGCTTGTGGATGAGACAGCCAATAATGTTGTGGTGACAGTTACTATTGAGCCGGAAGGGGCCAGGACCATAGAGCTTCCTGTAGAGGCTGTGCGGGTGAATAACCTTCAGGACAATTTAAAAGTATCCTTTGATTCACAGACAGATATTGAGCTGCAGTTTAAAGGCCCCCAGGAGGCCTTGAGCACTCTGGATGTCAGAAATGCGGCTTCTATAGATTTAAAAGCATATACGAAACCTGGGGAATATGAGGTTCCTGTCAATGTGGAAGTGCCATCGGGTATTACCTTGACCAAGAAGCTGACAGTCAAAGTCACACTGACAGAAAAAACAGATTCAACAGAAGCAGAGGATGAATAAGAGGAGGGACGATTCGAAGATGGTCAGCCAAAAAGTTACAATTAAAAATCCGACTGGCCTGCATCTAAGGCCGGCAGGTTTGTTTTGCAAGACCGCTATGCAGTATGGCAGTAAGATTAGTGTGGAAAAGAAACGGAAACACGAAGAAGTGACTGCAAATGCAAAAAGTGTGCTGAGTGTTTTGGGAGCGTGTATTAAAAGCGGCGATGAGATTAACATTATCTGCGAGGGGGACGATGAGGAGGAGGCCCTCAGGGAGATGGTGCGTATTGTGGAGGATGGCCTGGGCGAGTAGGCATTGCTGGCCTGTACAATTTAGATAAGAGGAGAGAGGAAGATGAGCAAAGCTACATTAGTGATTATGGCTGCAGGGATTGGCAGCAGATTCGGCGGGGGGATCAAGCAGCTTGAGCCTGTAGGCCCCAACGGCGAGATTATAATGGATTATTCTATTTTTGACGCTATGGAGGCTGGCTTTGACAAAGTAGTGTTTGTTATCCGCAAGGATTTGGAGAAGGATTTTAAAGAAGTTATCGGAAGCCGTATCGAGAAGATAATAGATGTGGATTATGCCTATCAGGAAGTGGACGATATACCAGAATCCCATAGGGAGAGGTTCAAAGAGAGAACCAAACCATGGGGGACAGGGCAGGCTATTTTATGCTGCAAGGATGTGGTAGACGCTCCTTTTCTCGTGATCAATGCGGACGATTATTACGGAAAGCAGGCGTTCATTGAAGGATTTGCTTATCTGACAGGGGAGCAGCGCCAGGATAAGCGCGAAATCTGTATGATTAGTTTTGTGCTGAAAAATACTCTCAGTGATAATGGTGCAGTAACCCGGGGGGTATGCAGGGTAGATAGAAATGGCATGCTGGCGGATATTGTGGAGACCCATAATATTGAAAAGGCAGAAGGCGGCGCAGTCGTAGATAATGGTATAGACAAGGTGATGATTGACGTGGATTCTCCGGTTTCTATGAATATGTGGGGACTGAGGCCTGATTTCTTCCAGATATTGGAGGAAGGCTTTGGAAAGTTTTTAGACCATGTTGATACAGATAATCTGAAAGCAGAGTACCTTCTTCCGACTATTATAGGGGACCTGCTTGGCAGGGGGATTTTGGATGTGAAGGTATTAAAGTCAGAGGATAAATGGTTCGGTGTTACCTATAGGGAAGATAAAGATGCTGTGATGGCAGCAGTGAGGGGACTTGTGGATGCTGGGGTATATCCAGAAAAGTTATTTGAAGCATAAAAGGGCAGAAGGCATGTGTATTCATTATGGATACATATGCCTTTGTGTATGTATACCGAAGTGGAAATGAAAGGAAATACGAGTAGTATAGATTGGCAGAGGTGAAGAACATGAAGAAAAAAATATTGGCATTGGGACTGAGTTTATGCCTGGGAATCAGTATGCTATCAGTCCGGGGCATAGATGCACATGCCGAAGAGGCGGCAGGAGGGCCCACCGTACAGGAAAATAATGCAGATAATATCCAGGACGGCGGCACAGGATACCAGGAAGAGGGCGGGAGTGCGACAGATGATAGCAGCCTCGCTGAAGGGCAGGGCAATACAAAGGATGCCGCCGGCAATCCCGGCGGGGCCACAGAGGATGGCATCCAGGATTCAGGCACAGAGGCAGAATCGGCAGTTTTAGGCAGTGGTGAGGCCCTGGATGAAAATGAGGCTGTACAGCAGCCTGATGCTGGCGGGAATGAGGCGGACCAGCAGCCGGAGCAGGCTGCTGAGGTTACTCCGGTTGAAATACAATGTATGGACGAGGAGGGGAACATTTACTATATCACAGACGATGTCTCCCCATCTGTTGATTCTGATGGGATTATGGCACGGGCAGGGGGAGATCAGGTAGTAAACCTGCGCGTTAAGCAAAATGGTACAGTTGTAAATGACATTACTGTTTTTCAGGAATATGGAACAGGGACAGAGGGATATCTGTACGGCCAGATGGGGGCAGATGCTGCTTATCTTGGCACTGAAGGCGGAAAGGTTAAATTTATGGTCAGCGGGGTTATCGGCCTGGTCAATGCGTCTGAAGTACAGGTTGTGAACAAAGACAGTGTGGGAAGTGTAAGCAGCTATTATGCAGACGGCGCCAATATTATCCACAGGATTAGTTCGAATCTGAACAGCCAGACAACCAGCGCTTTGAAAGTAGGGCCTCAGCAGTCTTACATGAGCACCGGGGCCACTTATTACAGCTATGATGGGAATTATTTTTACACAAACTATTCCACCATGCTTTCTGATTACAGAAATGGTACAAGGGCAAATTCCATCAATCCTACAACCCCATACTATAATTATTTCCAATACCTTCCGCTGAGAAGCCGGACAAATTATACGGCGGCCCAGCTAAACAGCAAAATCAGCGCCAAGGCTGGGGCGGGAAGTGGCTCTAAGATGTTAAATACAGGGAGCAGCCTGATCGGGAATCAGGATACATACGGCGTAAATGCCCTGATTATGACAGGGATTGCCGCAAATGAAAGCGGATGGGGAAAGAGCGGCCTGGCCATGGGGAAAAATAATCTGTTTGGCCTTAATGCCGTGGATTCCTCACCCACAGAAAGCGCGGATACATTTTCCAGCCCAGAAGTTTGCATTAAAAATTTTGCAGAGGGATGGATGTCCAAAAAATATTTAAATCCCAATGCCTGGAATTATTATGGGGGGTTTTTAGGGAATAAGGCCAGTGGGATTAATGTAAAGTATGCCTCTGACCCCTATTGGGGGGAAAAAGCTGCCAACATTGCTTGGAACCTTGACTCAGAGTCATTGGACAGACACCAATATACAATCGGAATCAAGGATACAATGAATACTAAACACACGGACGTGGCTGTCAGAAAGGAGAGCAGCGCCTCTTCGGCCAATATTTACACGACTGGGAACCAGTCAAACCATGCTTTTATTGTACTGGAAGAAGAAAATGGTTTTTACCGCGTACAGAGTGACGGAGTCCTCAACAGTTCCAGGACGGGCATTGATAATTCTTCTGGAAAATATAATGCTTCGTCTATGTACGGGTATGTACAGGGCCAGTCTGTGAGTATTGTTTCTGGGGAAGTAGAGAACAGCACAATGTTCGCTGTTGCCTACAGCACACATGTACAGACTTATGGCTGGCTGGGAACAGCCAAAAATGGGGAGTCCTCGGGGACAGAGGGACAGGCTAAGCGGATGGAGGCCGTTAAAATACAGCTTAAGAATGCACCCTATACAGGCTCCGTAGAATACCGCGCCTATGCCCAGACTTATGGCTGGCTGGACTGGGTCAGGGACAATGCCGAAGCAGGGACAGTCGGAAAAGGGAAGAGGCTGGAAGCATTACAGATCAAGCTTACAGGAGAGATGGCAAAGCATTATGATATTTACTACCGTGTCCACGCCCAGACGTTCGGCTGGATGGGATGGGCGAAGAACGGAGAAAATGCCGGATCAGCAGATTATGCGAAACGGGTTGAGTCACTGCAGATTGTACTGGTGGAAAAAGGCGGGAAAGCTCCGGGCAGTACTGCAGATGCATTTAAGCAGAGGCAAATACAATACCGGACCCACGTACAGACCTATGGATGGCAGGGATATGCCTATGACGGAGGGGTAAGCGGTACCACGGGGTTGGCCAAACGTCTGGAAGGGATTGAAATTTCCCTTAAGGCAAAGCCAGTCAGCGGATCTGTCAGGTATAAGACCCATGTACAGACTTATGGGTGGCAGGACTGGGCCAGTGAAGGTACTGTCAGCGGCACCACAGGGCAGGCCAAACGCCTGGAGGCTATACAGATAGAGCTTACAGGAGAGATGGCTAAAAAGTACGATATATACTACCGGGTGCACTCCCAGACCTATGGATGGCTGGGATGGGCCCAAAATGGCGGGAAAGCCGGTACGGCAGGTTATGCCAAGCGTCTGGAATCTATCCAGATTGTACTTGTAGATAAGGGAGGGGCAGCTCCGGGCAGCACAGAAAAGTGTTACCTGGAAAAATAGGATTATGAAGAATAGGAACAGTTTAGGCAGAAAGAGCATTTTATATAAATTACACATTCTTGCAGCTGCATTTATTTTCAGCTTTCTTGTGTTCGGCCTTCATGTGCAGGCAGAAGAAAGGGCGGCTGGCGTGCCGGCCAACCTGAAAATAAATCTGATGGATGAGCCGTTCGGCGTGCCGGCAGATGATATCCGTTTTTCCTGGAGTATGGATTCGGGGACAAAGCAGGCGGCCTACCGCATCGTGATCGGCAAAACAGCCCAGGATATGCAGAGCCGCCAATATGTCTATGACAGCAGCTGGGTATCTTCCGATAAAAGTGCAGGCGTGAAGTTGGGAAAGAGCCTGGAACATAACCGGTTATATTACTGGCAGGTACAGGTCAGGGATGTAAACGGCACTGCCAGCGGCTTGTCTGAGGCCAGGCCATTTTCTACGGAAGTGGGAAGCCAGTGGAAGAGCACGGCAGGCATCTGGGCGGGGACAGATGATTTTGCATTTTTCAGATATAGGTTCAGCAAGAACACAGGAAATATAGACAGGGCGGTGGTGAATGTGACGGCCTCCTCCCCCGAGCCGTCCAAACAATATGTCTACCATTTTTTTGTCAACGAGAATATTGCAGGCATTGGCCCCAGCCGTGTAAACCATGGGGAGCTGTATTATAATTCCTATGATGTGACAAATCTGCTTAAAAACGGGGAAAATGTTCTGGGCGCTGTGTGTTATGCAAGGTCACAGAGGGCCTTTCTCTGCCAGATGACTATATTTTACAAGGATGGGAGCTCAGAGATTGTCACAAACTCTGGCCGGGATTCCTCCAGCTGGCGGGCCCTTAGGGGAAACAATATTTATGGAAATAACGGAACCAGCATTGGCACGGGGTACTATTTTGCAAGCGCAGAAAACATGAACAGTCCAGCCTATCCCCACGGGTGGCTGAGCTCATCTTATACGATGCAGAACTGGACCAGCGTTACCTCAGCATTTAATGTGGGGAGCACTTTCAGCCTGAAACCATATCCTTCTGACAATGTCTCCAGATATACGGTGGAGCCGGCTTCAGTAACTAAAAAAGGAGATGGTTCCTATGTTATTGATATGGGCCGGGAGATTGCGGGGAGCATAGCGCTGAAAATATATTCCAGTTCCCAGAAAGGGATTACTGTCCGTTACGGGGAGCAATTAGACGGCAGCGGAAATGTGATTTATAAACTGAATACAGGGAATGTTTACGAGGAAAAGTGGACTTTAAGGACGGGGGATCAGGAGATACCGGGAACGGGGATGAAAACCTTCCGCTATGTCCAGATTTATTCCAGTCCTGTTCCACTGGGAAAGGCCAATGTTACAGGCCTGGAAATCCGCAAGAAGTTCGAAGATGCTGAGTCGGCATTTACAAGCAGCAGCCAGACACTGAATGATTTGAATGCATTATGTAAAAATACTATTAAAGCAGGCAGCCAGCAGTTATATGTGGACACCCAGAGCAGGGAGCGTATGCCCTATGAGGGGGACGCCTTTATCCAGATGATGTCCAATCACTCTTACAGTGATGATTACGCGCTGGCCAGGCATTCTGTTGACTATCTTCTGTACAATCCTACCTGGCCTGCAGAGTATGGGTATTACGCTGTGATGGCAGCGTGGCAGGATTACCTGTATACAGGGGATACTTCTCTGCTGGAGAAGGACTACCAGGTTCTGAAAAACCAGATGGGAAGTACGGCCATAAGCGGAAGCACTGGCCTGGTGCAGCCTCCTGCCAAGTCCATTCTGGTAGATTGGCCGGCCGGAGAAAGAGACGGCTATGATACCGATGAGGTATACTATAATACTGTCCTCAACGCAGTGTGCGCCGGCGCATATGACAGTATGGCATCCATAGCCTCGGTACTGGGAAACGGCCAGGATGCCTCCTACTACCAGTCACAGGCAGATACGATACGAAATAATATGATCCAGAAGCTGTATCATGCAGAGACAGGGACTTTTTATGACGGCCTGACATCTTCCGGCCAGATTGTAGAACATTCTTCCCAACATGCCACAGCATTTGCCCTTGCATTTGGCGTGTATTCAGACCTCCAGATGGCTGGCAGGATGTCAGAGTCGATCCAAAGAGACGGCATTGTGCAGATGAGTGTATATGGATCTTACTTTCTTCTTCAGGGACTGTATAACAGCAATGCAGGAGACCTGGCCAGGCAAGTCATGACAAATCCGAGCCAATATACAGGCAGCCACAGTTGGTCTAACATGCTCTACAGGACAGGGAATACCACTGCTGCTGAGGCGTGGGACAGTACAGTGAAGGGAAATTTAAGTAATTTACATCCGTGGGGTTCTGCACCGGGAAGCTGGATGGTAAGAGGACTTTTTGGGATCCAGCCTACATCCGGGGGATTCCAGACATTTCAGGTAAAACTGCAGCCAGGGGGGTTAGGGCAGGCCTCAGTGGAAGTGCCCACTGTAAAGGGGCGGATAGAAGCGGCCTATACTATTGGCGGGGATGGGAGTATGCAAGTAAACTTAAAAGTGCCGTCCAACACAACGGCTGATATAAAGCTCCCTTCTGCCACCCAGGGGAGCCAGGTGTCTGTCAACGGGGGAGCGGCCAATGCTTCTTATCAGGATGGATTTCTGCAAATACAGCTTGGCGCCGGAAGTTATCAGATAAGCTATCATGCCGGGATTTATGCAGATGGCACGGAGCTGGCTGAGAATGACAGTGTGGTATACAGCACCTATGGGAAAAGCTGGTCAGCGCTGGAGACCAATGGAAATATGAGCGGCAGTACGGGTAAGGCTATTGGACTTGAAGGGATTAAAATGATCCTCAATTCTGGGACCTCCGGCGGAGTGCGCTACAGCGCCCATATAAGTTCCGAAGGATGGCTTGACTGGGCCGAGAATGGGACAGTCGGCGGCAGGCCCAAAAGCGGCCGGACAATACAGGCTGTGAAGATAGAGCTGACAGGTGATGCGGCTTCACGCTGGGATATTTATTACAGATCCTACTGCCAGAGCTATGGGTGGCTCGACTGGGCGAAGAATGGCCAAGTTGCAGGGACTGTGGGAATGGCCAAACGGATGGAGGCCGTGGAGATTAAACTGGTTGACAAAGGAGGGGAAGCGCCCGGCGCCACGTCCAGGGCGGCAATCCAGAAAGATGACCTTACCTATTCCACCCATGTCCAGACCTATGGCTGGCAGTCCCCGGTTTATGAGGGGATGACAAGCGGCACAGAAGGAAAGGCAAAACGGCTGGAGGGTATTAAAATATCCATTAAGAATCTGCCTTATTCCGGACAGGTTCAGTATAAAACCCATGTCCAGACCTATGGCTGGCAGGATTGGGTGTCAGATGGGGTTATGAGCGGTACAGAAGGACAGAAGAAACGTCTGGAGGCAATCCAGATCCAGCTGACAGAAGAGTTAAATGAGAAGTTTGATATTTATTATAGAGTCCACGCCCAGACCTACGGCTGGATGGGGTGGGCAAAAAATGGAGAACCTGCGGGCACAGCAGGATATGCGAAGCGCCTGGAGGCAATCCAGATCAGGCTGGTGACAAAAGGCGGTGAGGCTCCAGGCAGTACGGACAGGGCATATGTGGATAAGGATGGCCCTGGAATCCGTTATTCCACCCATGTCCAGACCTATGGCTGGCAGAGCCAGGTACAGAATGGAGAAATGAGCGGCACAGAAGGGCAGGCAAAGCGTCTGGAAGGCATCAAAATATCTGTAAATATGCCTGGAGTGGCAGGAAGCGTCCGCTATAAAACCCATGTGCAGACCTATGGCTGGCAGGATTGGGCCTGGGACGGCGGCATGAGCGGTACGGAAGGGCAGAAGAAGCGCCTGGAGGCAATTCAGATAGAGCTGACTGACCAGCTGGCCGAGAAGTATGATGTATATTATCAAGTCCACGCCCAGACCTATGGCTGGCTTGGCTGGGCAAAAAATGGAGAGCCTGCCGGTACAGCCGGGTATGCGAAGCGCTTGGAAGGGATACGCATACAGCTGGTAGAAAAAGGCCAGGCATTTGATACAGGAGGGACGGCTTACCACGATAAAAATGCAGTCTCTGTCCAGTCTGACGGGCAGGAGAATCTGGATAAGCCAGAAGAAGACGGGCACATAGAAAGCAGTGGAAAGATGGAAGGGATCCAGGAAAATCAGGGTCAGTCCGATGTTATTCCAAATCCAGATGCAGCAGAACCTGGCCAGGATCAGGAAGTCCAGTCCCCGGCCGGCGGAGAGGGAGATATGAGTGACAGCACCCAGGATGGTACGGGAAATTCTTCAGATCTGGAAAACATAGAGGCGCCGGAATCGGATTCTCTGGAAAGTGACGGATAGAAAGGCTTTCTTCTGATCAAGACTACATTAAAAAAGGATTCTAAAGAGCTGTGGCAATGGTAGCATGATATGCTCCCTTCTAGGCAGACAAGTGAAATGTGAAATCATTTAAACTTGTGGCTTAGGAGGGAGCATATCAACTTTATTGCCGCAGCTCTTTTGCAGAGCTCTTTTTTATAGAAAGCCTGGCAATGACAAAGATATAGATAAGGAAAATTATGGCCAGTGCGATCATTGAGATGGTGTAAAAGGCTGAGATCCCCATGATACCCCCTGCCATAGCCGTTCTCCGGCCTCCAAGAAGAAAGCAGAGGCTGATCAGCAGATACCCCCAGATAAGATGGCGCTGATATCTGGTAATAGTAATGACCATTGTAAAGAAATTGACAAGGGCCAGGAGGCCCCCTCCCAAAAGTAAAATCACCAGCTCAGTCCGGTAAGCCGCCAGATCTACCCCATATAATAATGAAAGAACAGGTATTCCCAGCAGATAGCCGCCGCCCATTGCCAGGATGGTCAAAACCCCAATAAGAACTGTCTGGCGGAGGATCAGGAACCAGAACTGCCGCAGCTTTCTTTCGCCCCAGATGATGGCCAGCCGGTTAATCATAGGCTGGTAAATAAATGTACTGAGCAGGCTGATAACAAAGACTGGCATGAAAATATAATTAAACTGCGCCTGTTCCTGGCTGGTCAATACGATATCTATTGCATATTTAGGGGCATTTGCCACATAAGCCATGAGAAATGTGGAAATAAATATTGGAAAACAGTCTATGAGAAGCTCCTTTATGTGGCTTCTGCGGGAACCTTCCTTTTTATAAGTAAAGATCCCAATTACAGAGCCATTCATACATACAGACAACAGTATGGTTGTGATAAGGCAGACTGTAGTTGTGAATATTAAGTTATGAGTCAGGAAATAGACGGCCATGTATTCAGCAATATATATGCCCAGCCGTATAGTCAGAATCTTTCCGGCAATGTCAAGCCTTCCCTGCTGCTGGAAAAGGCCGTGGTATACATCCTCAAAGGCATCCACTGCTTTGATGCCGCAGATGAGTATAACGGCAATTGATTTTTCTAAGTCATAGGAACCGCCCATATAGAGAAAGGCTGTATAAAAGACCGCTGCAAGCATCATAAGTACCGTAGAAAGAATCCGCAGGCGGAAATACTCACTGAAACAGAACTGTTCATTTATATCAGATACCTGGTACTGCCTGACCCCATAGCGCCCCACCATGATGAGAAGATTGGCAATCGCGTAAGCGATGACAAAAGTACCGGCATCTGTGACATTATCGATACGGGAAATTACCATCAGGATAACAACCGCCTGGAAGGAATTAAGCATAGCTGAGAGAGAATTCCATATATAGGCAGACTGCTCCCTGTTTTTTGATGTGGTTAGAAAATTATTTATGATAAACACTCCTTTACTGAATCAGAACATACAATTACTGATGTGTATGTTACATATGTTTGCAGGAAAAGTCAAGAGAGGCAGGCCAGGATAACAAATATTTGATGTACTGGCTATTGACATATAAAAGAAAAATAGAATATACTTATTAAGTATGAGATATTTTGTATCATTTTACAGAAGGGAGTAGTAAATGAAGAGACACATTAGAAAAATGCTGGCAGCATTGCTGGGAGTCTGCATAATTGCAGGAAATACTAGCACTTATGGAAGCATCAGCCACGCAGCTCCTGAAAGTGAGGCGGCTGTGCAGGAAGATGGGACAGCAGAGGCCGGGGAGCAGGGCCAGACAGAAGGGGTTGGCAGTACTGCCGGTGAAGCAGAAGGAACAGGAGAAGCAGGCGCGGGCGCTGAGGCAGCATCCTCCGAGGAAAGCCAGGCTGGACAGACAGGGGATGATACAACAGCTCCAGAGCAGGCGGAGGAACAGGAAAATACTTCAGAAGAGGCGGGGATTGCGGCCCAAAGCGATGACAGTACAGAGACAGCATCCCAGGAGAGCCAGGAGTTAAAGGAAAACAGCTGGAGATACCAGGATGGAAATCTGATAGAGAATTATGAAATATCCTCCAGGGCAGGTTATGCCAATGCGTGGAAAAAGGTAAACGGGGTATACATGAATGATAATGGGCAGGCCATTATCGGAGCCAAGAAAAAGGGAATCGATGTCAGTGAACACCAGGGGAATATTGACTGGGCCCAGGTGAAGGCGGACGGAATTGATTTTGCCATTATCCGATGTGGTTATGGGAATGATTCTACATCCCAGGATGATAAGAAGTGGCTCTATAATGTATCGGAGTGTGAGCGGCTGGGCATTCCCTACGGCGTGTACATTTATTCCTATGCCACAGATACATCTATGGCTAAAAGTGAGGCACAGCATGTACTCAGGCTGATTAGCGGCAAAAGTCTTTCATATCCAGTCTATTTTGACATGGAGGATAATTCCACAAAGGGACTCAGCAATGATATGAAAGGGCAGATTGCTAAGACATTTTGTGACACCATAACTGCGGCAGGGTACCAGGTAGGGGTTTACGCAAACCTGGATTGGTGGACAAACCACCTGACCAGTTCTGTATTTAATAACAGTGCATGGTCAAAATGGGTTGCCCAGTATAATTCTACCTGTGATTATGCAGGGACATATGAGATATGGCAGTGTACTTCCAAGGGAAGTGTTGCCGGAATAAGCGGCAATGTAGACCTGAATTTCCTCATGGATGAAAGTGTAGAGGATAATGGGACAGTAAGCGGGACGGATGCAAATCTTCTATCATTCTCTGCTTATATGCAGTCCTTTGAATGGCTGGATGCAGTTCAAAACGGCGGCGATGCAGGGATGGCCGGATATTCTAAAAGGCTGGAAGCATTTAAGATTAGTGTAGGCAGCGGTTATGGAGATTTGGGAGTCAAATACAGCGCCCTTGTACAGGATGACGGCTGGCAGGATTATGTCAGTGACGGCGCAGTGGCAGGGACAACAGGGCAGAGTAAAGCTGTCCAGGCTGTGAAGATTGAGCTGACTGGAAGTAATGCAGCAAATTATGATATTTATTACCGTGTCCATGCCCAGACTTATGGATGGATGGGATGGGCCAAGAATGGAGAGGCAGCTGGTTCAGAAGGATACGGAAAGCGGCTGGAGGCCCTGCAGATTGCAGTGGTGCCAAAGGGACAGGCTGCGCCGGGAAGCACAGACAACGCATTCAAGAAGAAAGAAGCTGGGGTGTCCTACCAGTCCTATGTGAATGGACAGGGATGGCAGGCAGAACAAGCCAATGGCGCCATGAGTGGAACTTCAGAGCAGGCAAGGAGCATCGAGGCGCTGAAAGTACAGCTTAATCTTCAGCAGTACAGCGGTGATGTTGTCTATAATACGTACATGCAGTCCTACGGCTGGCAGACAGAGCAGTCTAACAATGCGGTCAGTGGGCTGCCGGGCCAAAACAAGAGAATGGAAGCTGTCACCATTAAGCTGACAGGCGAGATGGAACAGCATTTTGATATTTACTACCGCACCTATGTACAGACCTATGGCTGGCTGGGATGGGCCAAGAACGGGGAGAAGGCAGGTACCTCAGACTTTTCCAAGCGCCTTGAGGGGATTGAGATCCGCCTTGTTGAAAAGGGCGGCGCGGCGCCTGGCGATACCAGCAATGCATTTAAGCACCGTGACGTACTCTACCAGACTCATATGCAGACCTATGGCTGGACCGGGAAAGCTGCAGATGGAAAAACCGGCGGCGTAACTGGGCAGGCGAAACGTATGGAAGCTGTGAATATATATCTGTCCGAGCAGAAGTATGCAGGGGATATTCAGTACAAGACCCATGTACAGACATACGGCTGGCAGGATTGGGTGGAAAACGGGGCCGATGCCGGGACAGTGGGCCTCAAAAAGCGTCTGGAGGCAATACAGATTAAGCTGACAGGTGAGATGGAAGAGAACTATGACATATACTACCGTGTCCATGTACAGACATACGGCTGGCTGGATTGGGCGAAAAATGGTGACAGTGCAGGGACAGAGGGTCTTGCAAAGCGCCTGGAAGCCATTCAGATAAAGCTTGTGCCTAAGGGGGAAGCAGCGCCGGGCAGTACAGACCGGGCATTTATTAAATAGCACTATGGATCTGCCGGCCTATACTCGTGAGGGAAAACGGAAGTATGGGCCGGCAAATTTTTAGTATTCAAGTTGGGAACAGGAAGGATAGGATGGATGAAACTTATTATACAGATTCCGTGTTATAATGAAGCGGAAACCCTGGAGATTGCCTTAAATGACCTGCCAAAACAGATAGACGGCATCGATCAGATAGAATATCTGATTATCAATGACGGCAGCAAGGACAGCACTGTCGATGTGGCAAAAAAATGGGGCGTTCATTATATCGTGAATTTTAAGAGAAATAAAGGATTGGCTAAAGGGTTTATGGCAGGGTTGGATGCATGTCTCAGAAATGGCGCTGACATTATTGTGAATACAGATGCAGACAACCAATATTGTGCCGATGATATAGAGAAATTGGTGCGCCCAATCATTGAAGGCAGGACAGATATTGTAATCGGCGAGAGGCCCATTGACCAGACAGAGCATTTCTCACCTTTAAAAAAGAAACTTCAGCATTTCGGGAGCTGGGTGGTGCGTGTTGCTTCCAAGTCAGATATACCTGATGCCCCCAGCGGTTTCCGGGCTTACAGCAGGGAAGCGGCAATGCAGATGAATGTCAGCAATGAGTATACGTATACCCTGGAGACTATCGTACAGGCAGGCAGAAATAAAATAGCTATGACATCAGTTCCTATTAGGACCAATGCCGAGCTGAGGCCCTCAAGGCTGTTCAGCAGTATGTTCGGCTATGTAAAGAAGTCCATGCTGACCATTTTAAGAGCTTTTATGATGTATAAGCCTATGCGGTTCTTTACGATTTTTGCAGCCATTCCTTTTCTGATAGGCCTGGGTTTGGGAATCAGGTTTATGGTATACTTTTTCCTGGGCACAGGCGGAGGCCATGTACAGTCGCTGATACTGGCCAGTACGCTCATGATGCTTGGGTTTATGACATTCGTGATCGGGCTGCAGGCAGATATTATATCTGCCAACCGGAAGCTTTTGGAAGATATACGTTATAAAGTAAGCAAAATGTATTATGAGGATGCAAAGGATAGCCATAAAGAGCAGGACTAAGTAAAAAAGGACTTGCCCATAGATCATTCTAATTCTATGGGGCAAGTCCTTTTTTATTACATAGGAAAATCCATTGGATTTCCTATGCAACAAAAATCACTCCGTTGTCACAGGAAACAACTGTCAATGCCATAAAATATTATGAACGTACTGTATCTCTCCAATAGTCCAGGGTATCTGACAAAGTCTGCGGCAGGCCATAGCGGGGAGTCCAGCCGGTAGCAGATTGAAGCTTGGATATATCTGCTGCAATCTCGGGGACATCCACAGGCCTCATTTTAACCGGATCACTGGCCACTTCTATCTGAACTTTTGAGAGATCCAGCAGGCTGTCCAATATATGCTGTATGGGATAGGCTGTGCCAGTGCCTACATTGTAAGTTTCCCCGGAAACCCCCTTCTGGGCCAGAAGCACATATGCCCGGACAACATCTCTTACATCTGTAAAATCCCGGCGCGCACTTAAGTTGCCTACCTTCATAAGGGGGTCTTTCAGGCCACATTCAATCTCCGCGATCTGCTTGCAGAAATCACTGACTACAAAAGTAGGGAGCTGTCTGGGGCCTATGTGGTTGAAAGCCCTTACACTGATAATATCCAGGTTATAGGCCTCCTGGTAGATTCTGCCCGCCATGTTCTGAAAAGCCTTTGTGGCGGCATATAAATTGCCTGGGCGTACATGGTTAGATTCCCTGAGGGGGAGTTCCCCGGGCAGAATATGCCCGTATTCTTCCCCTGAACCAATCAGTATAAGCCGGGAATGTATTTTCGAGTCTTTCAGGGCGTCCAGGACATTTAAGGTTCCCTTTATATTAATATCTACTGTCAGGCCTGGGTTTTTCCAGGACAGGGATACGGAACTCATGGCAGCCAGATGAAAAATATAGTCAGCCTGTACTTTTGCCAAAAGTGAGGAAACTGCCTCCTTGTCGGTGATATCTAAATCATAAACCTCTACAGTCTTTAGCGGGCAGGATTCAGAAGGGAGCTTGGTGATTTCCACCTGCCATCCCCAGGCCTCCTGCAATTCCTGTATCAAATAGCTGCCTACGAAACCAGAGCCTCCTATAATTAAAGCTTTCATAAAGTGTGTTCTCCGTAAATTTATTTGTTGGATTCAGCCTCAACAAGAGCCATGTCATTTTTAACCATTCTCTCCACCAATTCTGCAAAAGAGATCTCCCTCACCCATCCAAGTTTCTCCTCGGCTTTGGCCGGGTTGCCAAGCAGGATATCTACCTCCGCCGGGCGGAAAAAGGCTTCATTTACTTTTACAAGAGTCTTTTTGGTTGCTTTGTCCCTTCCGATTTCATTTATGCCTTCTCCTGACCATTCTACTTCGATACCAGCGCATTTAAAAGCAATATCTACAAATTCACGGACTGTCCTGGTCTCATTTGTCGCAATAACATAATCGTCAGGCTCTTCCTGCTGTAGCATCAGCCACATTGCTTTTACATAATCTTTAGAGTGGCCCCAGTCACGTTTGGAGTCCATATTGCCTAATTCCAGATGATCCTGCAGTCCGGCCTTGATTCTTGCAACAGCATTTGTGATTTTTCTTGTGACAAATTCTTTTCCGCGGCGCTCGCTCTCATGGTTAAATAAGATTCCGCTGCAGGCATAAAGACCGTAGCTTTCTCTGTAATTTTTTGTGATCCAGTGGCCGTAAAGCTTTGCCACCCCATAAGGGCTGCGGGGATAGAAAGGAGTAGTCTCACACTGTGGGATTGCCTGTACAAGTCCGAACATCTCGGAAGTAGATGCCTGATAAAAACGCGCAGAGGGTTTTACTGTACGGATTGCCTCCAGCATATTGGTGACTCCCAGGGCATCAATGTCAGCGGTGGCCAAAGGCTGCTCCCAGCTTGTAGCTACAAAGGACTGTGCAGCCAGATTATAAACTTCGTCTGCCTGGGAGATTTTCATTGCGTTGATTAAGGAGACAATATCTGTCATGTCTGCATAGATAAAATGAATTTTATCCTTCAGATGCTCCACATTTCCGTAGTCAACAACGCTTTTCCTTCTCATAATCCCGTAGACATTATAGCCTTTCTCTAAAAGAAGCTCTGCCAGATAAGAGCCGTCCTGTCCAGTTACACCAGTGATTAATGCATTTTTCATTTTTTTACCATCCTATTCTTTAATTTATAAATATTGATTTTTGTCAGAAGTTCTTAATTGTTCCAAGATTTTTTTGATATCGCCGGCAGAAGATTTATTACATATTAAGGTGGCATCCTCCGTATCCACGATAATCAGATCTTTTAAGCCTACAGCGGCTATGAGCTTGTCTGTCCCTTCGATTATACAATTTTCAGAGTCATAGACAACGGTATTCCCACTGCACATATTGCGGTGGGAGTCTACTCCCCGGATACGCTCAACAGCCAGCCAGGAGCCTACATCGTCCCAGCCGAAATCTCCAGGCAGGATATAAATATCAGAAGCTTTCTCCATAATGCCATAGTCGATAGAATCAGACTGGAATTTCTCGAATTCCTGCTTAAGCACTGTATCCTGTGCGTCGCCGCCCACTGCCTCTTTGATTCTGAGGAGGCCCTGGTAAGTGGCGGGGAGAAATTCTTCCATGTTATGCAGGATAGAAGATACCTTCCAGATAAACATTCCGCTGTTCCAAAGATACCGCCGGGTTTCCAGATACTGGCGGGCCGTATCTAAATCTGGCTTTTCAACAAATTGTTCCACCTCATACGCATCCTGGCAGCGGGATTCTGGATTGTATTTGATATATCCGTACCCGGTCTCCGGATAATTGGGGGTGATGCCAAGAGTCACCAGGTTATTGCCTGTTTCTGCCACATTACATGCAGATTGAAGAACAGACAGAAAAATTTCATTATTATGAATTAAATGGTCAGAAGGGAGTACAATCATTAATGCATCATCATATTTTCTGCTGATGTGCATGGCTCCCAGTCCGATACAGGGGGCAGTGTTCCTCCCCACAGGCTCGCAGATAATATTTTCTGGCGGCAGATCCGGGAGCTGTTCTTGTACCAGCTTCTTGTAGTTTTTATTTGTTGCAATATATATGTCCTCCAGGGCCACTAATGGCAGAATCCTTTCGGCTGTCAGCTGGATCATGGTTTTGCCGTCGCCGGTCAGGGAAAGGAATTGTTTTGGGAGAGCCTGGCGGCTCCTGGGCCAAAAGCGCTCACCCTTGCCTCCTGCCATAATAAGTGCAGTAGTTTTCATAATAACCTCCTTTGTTTCATTTTGCCTGTATAACGCTAATATCATACAATATTTTATACGCAAAAACAATAGCGCCAGCCTTTTTTAGTGAAATGACTTTACTTATACAAGCGGGTTTGTTATTATGTAGGATAGCTTTTATTGTAATTTAACGAGAGGGTTATTATAAATAAAGATGAGTAAAATATCTGTTTTCCAAGTAGCAAAAAGATTGAAGCCTGTACTCAAGGCGTTTATACCTGACAGTAAACTAAGGGCTGCAAAAGAGCGTATGATTGACAAAAAATTATGTTCCATGGCGCAGCAGAGGAAGAAAACCTCCCATGCAGGGGATTTTTTAAAAGGTGTGAACCTGATAGGGGATGTGAAGGCGGAGATCGGCTTAGGACAGAGCTGCCGTCTTTTGGCGGACATGCTGAAGGCCAGCGGGATTGACTTTAAGATTTACGATTACAGGCTGCCAAAGGTGCCCAGATCTTCCGATCCTGCATGGGATGCTTACATTGGCAAAGAGCTGCCATATTCAGTGAATCTGATCCACATTAATCCTTTTGAGCTTAAAAGCTTTTTTATGGAGACAGAGTTGGAGATGTGGCAGGGCAGGTATAATATAGGCTTCTGGCTGTGGGAGCTGGAGGAATTCCCGGATGAATGGCTGATGTGCACAAAGATGTTGGATGAAATATGGACGCCGTCTGAATTTGCAGGCAGCAGTATCAGAAGAAAGGCTGACCTGCCAGTAAAGACGATTCCATATTGGGTGACGGCGCCATGCGGGGAGAACTGCGGCAGGGCATATTTCGGCCTTCCCCAGGAGAAATTTTTGTTTTTGGCCATGTATGACTGTAATAGTACGATTGAGCGGAAAAATCCGATTGGGACAATTGAGGCTTATAAGAAGGCGTTCCCTGAGGAGGATCCAAAGGTGGGCCTGGTCCTGAAAATGAATAATGCCCGGGAAGCTGAGATTGCCCTAATCAAAGAGAGGCTTAAAGGATATAATAATGTATATTTTATTACAGATATTTTGGAAAAAACCGAGGTAAACAGCCTGATAAAATGTGTAGATGTGTTTTCCTCGCTTCACCGTGCAGAGGGGTTTGGACTGGTTCTGGCTGAGGCTATGATTGGGGGGACGCCTGTCATTGCAACAAACTGGTCATCTAACACGGAGTTTATGGACGGCACCTGTGCATGTATGGTAGATTACGGGTTTGTGCAGTTGGAAAAGGATAGTAACCTTTATAAAAAAGGGAGCCGTTGGGCAGACCCTGACATATCGGAAGCTGCAGAATATATGAAAAGATTATATTCAGACCGGGTTTTCTATGAAGGCATCCAGCGTAATGCAAAAGAGCATGTGGAACAAGTCCTGGGCAAAACTCCCGCCATTGGGAGGATGGAGAGGCGCCTGCATGAAATAATAGAAGAAAGGCAGTACTAAGTATGAGATTAGTCAAAGAATTATATGCGTACAGGCAGATGGTAGTCAGCCTTGTGAGAAAAGAATTAAGAGGGCGTTACAAAGGCTCTGTGCTCGGTTTTATGTGGACTTTTATCAACCCGCTGCTCCAGCTGATGGTCTACACCCTTGTATTTTCGGTTCTGCTGCGTTCTCCTATAGAAAAATACTATCTGTTTCTGTTTGTCGCCCTTGTGCCCTGGATTTTCTTCAGCTCTTCTTTGACGGGCGGGGCAAGCAGCATACTGGCCCAGAAGGATATGGTGAAAAAGATATATTTCCCAAGGGAGGTTCTGCCGATTTCTTTTGTAACCACAGCGTTTGTCAATATGCTTTTATGTTTTATCGTGATTTTCGGGGTAGTGTTCGTATCAGGGACAGGCGTCAACCCGGTTGCACTTTTATACCTTCCGGCCATTATGGTTATAGAGTATCTGATGGCCCTGGGCATAGCCATGGTATCATCGGCCATTACAGTCTATTTCCGTGACATGGAACATATTCTCGGGATTGTAAGCATGGTGTGGATGTACATGACGCCTATCATGTATGATGTATCCATTGTGCCGTCCAAACTGCAGCAGTTTTTTTATTTAAACCCTATGACTTCTGTCATTATTGCCTACAGGGATATTCTGTATTACAAACAGATTCCCCATATCAGCACTCTGGTGAATGCTTTGGTTTTCGGGATTATCGTAATGCTGCTGGGTTTTGTTGTCTTTGGCAGGCTGCAGAAGAATTTTGCGGAGGAATTATAATATATGGAACCATGCAATGTGATAGAAGTAAAAGATGTAGAAAAAAAATTTAAAGTCTATTTTGACAAGGGAAGCCAGCTCAAAGAAAAGATGCTTTTCTGGCAGAGGAACCGGTATGAGGACAGATGGGTGCTCAGGGGCATCAGCTTCCAGGTAAAAAGAGGGGAGGCCATCGGACTGATCGGGCACAATGGGTGTGGGAAGAGCACCACTTTGAAACTCTTGACGCGCATCATGTATCCGGACAGGGGGACGATTGAGATGAAAGGAAGAGTTTCAAGCCTCCTTGAGCTGGGGGCAGGCTTCCACCCGGATATGAGCGGCAGGGAGAATATATATACCAATGCCTCTATCTTCGGCCTCACTAAAAAAGAGATAGACGAGAGAATGGATGATATCATAGAATTTTCCGAGCTGGAGGAATTTCTGGATAATCCAGTCAGGACATATTCATCGGGAATGTATATGCGTCTGGCTTTTTCAGTGGCTATAAATGTAAATGCAGACATTCTTCTGATCGATGAGATATTGGCCGTTGGGGATGTGAACTTTCAGACAAAGTGCTTCAGAAAGCTGCGGGAAATCAAGGACCAGGGCACTACGATTGTAATTGTGTCCCACTCCCTGGGGCAGATCGAACAGATTTGCGACCGCACGATCTGGATACATGAAGGCCTGATTAAGGCAGACGGAAGCCCAAGGGCCGTACATCCTGAATATTTAGATTATATGGGCCTTCAGCGCCAGATGATACTGGACAAGGAAGAAGGAGAATCAGAGCACGCCGAAAAACCAGACGAGTACAACGGCATGCGGTGGGGGAACAAGAACATAGAAATAACGGATGTAAGTACATGGGGTGATGCGGGGGAGAAGAAAGAAGTATTCGCCACCCATGAGACCATACATCTGCGTGTAGACTATAAAGTCAATAAACCTGTGGAGCGCGCAGTATTCGGGTTTGGCCTCTCCAGGGTTGACGGCATTGCATGTTATGGTACGAATACGGCAATTGATGAGCAGCAGGAGTTCTGTGTGGCAGAGGACGGCAGATTTGAGGTAATCCTGAAAAAGGTGCCCCTGCTGCCCTGTATTTTTTATTTTGATGTTTCTATCCAGAATATTAAAGGCGATGACATGGATTTTTGGAGGCAGGCCCATAAAATAGAAATCTATTCATCAAAGCCGGATACAGGGACCACACGTCTTGAGCATGAATGGAAAATCCAAGGTGTTTTGGCAGAAGGAGAATAAAATGACTGATATTAATGTAGAAGAGATTATGAAGGAGATCCGCCGTGAGATCCAGAGCAAGGGGTACAAGGATAATGAACTAAGTTTTGGCGAGGTGGAGGAGCTGCGCCGTCTATATAACGGGGATTTTGATGAGCGGGAGCTGGATGACTGGATGCAGAAGGTACGCCAGATCTATTATATAGAGGAGCACCCTGTTCTGTGGGCCAACACATTCAGTGCAAAGGTAAAATATAAAATAAAAAGTGCTGCCAGAAAGGCAGTGAGCTTTTATATTATCCCTATTGTGCAGAAGCAGAACCAGTACAATAAGGCAGTGGCTAAATGTTTGAACCAGATCGATGCCTATATAGACAGTAACCGGAAAATAGAAGCCTTGGAGAAACGGATAGAGGCGCTGGAAAAAAGGGTGCAGGAACTGGAAAATAAGTAAAGTAAGGAGTAAAGCCTATGCGTATCATTCAAATTTTACCTGTACTTGCCTATGGGGACGCCATTGGGAATGACACAGTTGCCCTCAGGGACGCCCTTTTGGAGGCCGGTTACAAGACGGAGATTTATGCGGAAGTGATTGACGGCAGGCTGCCCCAGGGAACGGCGCGCCAGGTGGAAGAATTAACAGTAGATAAAGACGATGTGCTGCTTTACCATCTCTCTACCTGTTCGGATTTAAATTATAAGCTGGAGCAGTATGACTGCAAAAGAATGATCCTATATCATAACATTACACCGCCTGCATTTTTTAAGGGGATTAACCGTGAGGTGGAGAAGAACTGTGAGGACGGCCTCGCAGGTGCGCGTCACCTGGCCCGAAAGGTAGAATATGCACTTGCGGATTCTGAGTATAATAAAAAAGACTTGATAAATATGGGATATTCCTGCAAGATTGACGTACTGCCTATTTTGATAGCATTTGACGACTATGGGGGCAAGCCAGACAAAAAAGTACTTAATAAATATAATGACGGTTACACAAATGTTATTTTTACAGGACGGGTCGCACCGAATAAAAAGCAGGAGGACGTGATTCGTGCTTTTCATTTTTACCATAAATATCTGAATCCTGAGTCCAGACTGTTTATTGTGGGGAGCTATACGGGGATGGAGCAGTATTACGGGATGCTCAAGGACTATGTAAAAAGGCTGGATATAGAGGACTCCGTGTATTTTACAGGACATATCAAGTTCAAAGAGATCCTTGCCTATTACCATTTGGCAGATTTATTCCTCTGCATGAGTGAGCATGAGGGATTCTGTGTGCCCCTGGTGGAGGCAATGTACTTTAAGGTGCCGGTGATAGCGTACCATTCCTCAGCAGTGGGGGAGACCTTGGGGGGCAGTGGATTCCTCCTTGAGAAAAAGGATCCTGTGGAAACAGCTATGGCGATGAAACGTATTATGGAGGACGAGGGGCTGAGAAATACAATAATTGCAAATGAGCAGGCCCGCCTGCAGGATTTTAGCCATGTAAAAATAAAAGAGAAATTTTATAAATTGATAGAAGAAAATATAAATGAGGTTCAGTCATAATGAAAAAAATTGGATTTGTAACACCCTGGTATGGCGAAAATATTCCTGGAGGGGCTGAGATGGCCCTCCGTGGTGTGACGAGACATCTGATGGAGGCAGGGGTTGAAATAGAAATACTGACCACATGTGTCAAGGAGTTTGGCAGCAGCTGGACAGAGAATTACCATGATCCAGGTGAAAGCTGGGAGAATGACATCCATGTTCGCAGGTTCCCTGTAAAAGATAGGGATAAGAAGAAGTTTGATGCAGTGAATATTAAGCTGATCTGCGGGGAGAGGATTTCTGCGGATGAGGAACAAATTTTTATTGAGGAAATGATTAACAGTCCTAAGCTGTACCGTTATATAGAGGAACAGAACCAGGATTACGATTTATTTGTCTATATTCCGTATATGTTCGGCCCGGTCTATTATGGGATCAAGTCATGTATCGAAAAAGCGGTGATGATCCCCTGCTTCCACGATGAGGCCTATGTATATATGGGGATTTTCAGGGATCTGTACTCCAAGGTGAAAGGAATGATTTTTAACAGCAAGAGTGAACAGAGGCTGACCAACAAGATCTACAATCTGGACAATGTAAAACAATGCGTGCCAGGCCTGGGGCTGGAGACAGATCTGAAATTTGATGCAGAGGCTTTCAGGGAAAAGTTTGGCATACAGGATCCCTTTGTCTTATATGCTGGACGGAAGGACGACGGGAAAAATGTGGGAACCCTCATCAGATATTTTAAAGAGTACAAGGCCAGAAATCAGGGCAGCCTGAAACTGGTACTCATTGGCGGCGGTTCGGTTACTATTCCCGGGGAGATTAAGCAGGATGTGTATGACCTGGGATTTGTGGACATACAGGATAAGTACAATGCTTACGGTGCTGCGGCTGTACTGTGCCAGCCGTCCAAAAATGAGAGCTTTTCCTTTGTCATCATGGAAAGCTGGCTCTGTGAAAGGCCTGTCCTTGTACACGACTGCTGTGCAGTGACCAGGGACTTTGTCATAGAAGCAGCCGGAGGCCTGTATTTTGGGAGTTACTATGAGTTTGAGGAATGCCTGAGGCGCCTGCTTAAAGACGAGGAATTAGCAAAGCAGATGGGAAGGAACGGAAAGCAGTTTGTTCTGAATAATTTTAAGTGGGAGATTGTCACTGACAAGTACATTAAGTTTTTTGAAGAAATCATAGCAGACAGAGGTTGATTGGATGGTTATAGCAATAAGTACTGCGGCTGCAATGCTCCTTATGGCAGCTGTAATACTTCTCTGTTTTTCAAGAGAAGATATCGTTAAAATAATAATATTAGCTTTTGTTTTTTTCTGGGGTGCGTTTGTTATTATCAGCGGCGTATTTTTTGGACTGGATATTTTTTCATTTCAAAGAGTGCTTTTTACGGAGATATGCATTGAGATACTCTGTATCATATATCTGTTTATGAAGGGAAAACGCCCTGTTGTATCGGCTGACTATAAGTCATGGATCATACCTTTAAGCATTACCCTGGTTATGCTTCCTTTTACAGCAGGTAAATTTGAATTTTTTGGCCTGGGGCAGGATCAGGGCGCCTACCAGACAAAGGCTATTTTCCTTATGTCAGGGATCACAGAAAATCAAATTGATTTTGAGGAATACGAAGTCCTTCCGGAAGAAAAAGAGAATTTTGAGGCTTCCTTATTTTCTCTGGGCGGCCTGGACGACTATAACCCAGAATATTTCTGGAATACAGAGGAAAAGGAAATCAGTGAGGTTTCCTCTACTTTTCATGGGATTCCTACCTTTGCAGCTATGCTGGGACTGTGGGGCAGCATTTTTGGGATAGCGAATATGGCCCACGTCCAGACTCTGTTTTATATTTGCTATATTTTCATGGTTTCTTTTGCAGCAGACAGATTCCGCCTCAAGTGGGGGGCAAAGCTGTTGGCAGTTTTTGCATGTGCGTGGTGCCCGGCAGTAATCTGGGTGTCCAAGTCTGCGCTGACAGAGATGTTTTTAGCTGTGCTGCTGGTGGCTTATCTTTATTTTATGGCGGGCAGGGAGGAAAAGTCTCCGGTGTTTGCCACGTTTTTCCTGGCAGTCTTTGCATTCTACCATGTGTCAATTTACACCCTGCTGCCAGTCTTTATTCTTCTGGCGTATCTTCTCTATATAAAGACGAAAAACAAAATATATTTAAAATCGGCTGCAGCTACTGTCCTGGCCTATTATGTAAGTTTGTGGTTTATGCTGAATATTTCAGCAGGATATACGCTAAACCAATATAAGTCCATCTGTGTGGGTGTTTTGGACTGGCGGGACAGCAGCCTGATGATTTGTATAACTGCTGTATGTGCGGCGGTCTTTTTCATTACACTCTTTTTTATTATATGGAGGGGGACAGAAGGGGCGGCAAAGAAAGCGGAGCACCTGGCCCATGCCATACGGCTTCCCTGGATTGCGGCGGCAGGTACAGCCGGAGGAGTCCTTCTCTACTTCCTGACGAGCAAAACGGAGTTTCCGTTCAAGGCAATGGCTGGATATGTCTATCTCACAGGGTTTGTCCTGGGCCCTGTGGCGCTTGGGGCTGCCGTTTACTATCTGGCCAGATGGAAAAAAGAAGCAGACGTAAAGATGACAGTACTTATATCGCTTTTCTTGTACTGTATTCTTTTCCATACTGTCTTTTTGAGGAGGCAGGTAGAGTACTACTACTATTATTCCAGATATTTGGTGCCCTTTGTGGCAATCGTGATTTTGCTGGCCGCCTGTATCTTAAACAGGATAAAATGGTATTACAGCCTGGCGGGGGCAGTGGTGATTGGCGCAGTGCTGGCTCCTTTTAACAAGGTATTCATAAAAAATGTAGATGACACACGGATGGAATGGGATGTGCTGGAGGGAATAGCAGACAGTATTGATGGGGGGAATTCGGCTGTGATTGTGGCGCCGGAAATGGCCAGGACAGCTTTCCTGCCTGTGCGGGCCATTACTGGCGCGGATACTTTCTTCCAGGGCACAAGCCTGGAGGAAGAGATTCAGACATTAAAGCAGGATTATGATAAAGTGTATTATATAACCGGGCAGAATACACTTTTGGAAGGCTCTGAAATTGTATACAGAGATACAACCCATATGCAGGAAGATAAGGGCGCTTTCCTGGGGAAAATGGTGCCTTTGCCCCGTTATTTTGACAAAGATGAGGCAGACGTATATGTATATGAAATAGCCGCAGATATAAAGTACGAGTACAATATGAACGACTCCAGCGGGTTTGCCCGCTCAGGGTTTGGTACCCTGGAGGGGGACAGCAGGTGGATTAACAGTCAGATGGCGTATGTGGAGTGTACACTTCCAAAGGATAGGTATAAGCTGAGTATATACCAGGGGCCGGGAATTCCCTTTTCTGCACTGAAAAAAGAAGAACTGTCACTGGAAATCTATTTAAACGGAGTGCTGGTGGGCAGTACTACGTTAAGTGACAGTACAAACGGCCAGGTGCTTACTTATGACATCAGCCGGGAGCTGGTGTCAGAGGGGGAAAATGTACTGAGTATCAAGAGTGAACTGTGGAATGCTTCTGGTTTTTCTGAGTCGGACAACAGGAAGTTGGGGATTTCTGTCACTAGGATTGTTTTTGAAAAATAGGAGGGAAATATGGATTACAGGGATATTTATAATGATTGGTGTAAAAATGAGTATTTTGATGAAGAAACCCGCAGGGAGCTGATTGGAATTCAGGATAATGACAAAGAAATTTATGACAGGTTTTATAAGGAATTGGAGTTTGGCACGGGAGGACTGCGGGGTGTAATCGGGAATGGAACCAACAGGATGAACGTATATACTGTGAGAAAGGCGACACAAGGACTGGCCAATTATATTATTAGGCAGAATGGAATGGAGAAGGGGGTGGCCATCGCCTATGATTCCAGGAGGATGTCCCCTGAGTTCGCCAGCGAGGCTGCTCTATGCCTGAATGCAAATCAGATTAAGACGTATATTTTCCCTTCCCTGCGGCCCACGCCCCAATTGTCCTTTGCAGTAAGAGAACTGGGATGTATTGCGGGGATCGTGATTACTGCAAGCCACAATCCGCCAGAATACAATGGCTATAAAGTATACTGGGAGGACGGGGCACAGATCACTGCGCCGAAGGACCAGGAAATTATTTCAGAGGTCAGAAAAGTAGCGGATTACAGCCAGGTCAGGACGATGGCAAAAGAGGAGGCTGAGAAGTGCGGCCTCTATAGGGTCATTGGCAGTGAGATTGACGACAGATATATTGAGGAAGTCAAGAAACAGAGTGTATTGCCTGATATTACGGCACAGGCAGGAGAGGACTTCAAGATTGTGTACACACCCCTTCACGGCACCGGAAACCTGCCTGTTAGAAGAGTGCTCAAGGAATTAGGATTTTCCCAGGTGTACGTTGTTCCGGAGCAAGAAATGCCGGACCCAGACTTTCGCACGTTGAGTTACCCAAATCCCGAGGATCCTTCCGCCTTTAAGCTGGCGCTTGAGCTGGCCAGAGAAAAGGGAGCCGATGTGGTGCTGGCCACAGATCCGGACGCGGACCGTCTAGGCATATATGCCAGAGATAAGGAAACCGGGGAATATATTTCTTTTACAGGAAATATGTCAGGGATGCTGATTGCAGAGTATATTTTATCCGTCAGGCAGGAGCAGGGAACGCTTCCTGAAAACGGCGCCCTGGTAGAGACCATCGTGACAACAAATATGGGAAAAGCTATGGCAGGGCATTATGGAATTGCGCTGATTGAGGTTCTCACAGGTTTTAAATATATTGGGGAACAGATTAAATTATTTGAAGAAAATCATACCTACCAATATATATTTGGACTGGAGGAAAGTTATGGCTGCCTGGCCGGGACATATGCCAGGGATAAAGACGCCATTGTTGCCGTCATGCTTTTGTGCGAGGCTGCAGCTTATTATAAGACAAAGGGCCTTACGCTTGTTGAACAGATGGACAATCTATATAAAAAATATGGATATTATAAAGAAGGCCTAAGCTCTGTGACTTTAAAGGGCGCTGAGGGCGCAGGGAAGATACAGGAGATTATAGACGGACTGCGCCAAAATCCCCCGCATAGGATCGGAGATTTCCAGGTGGTGGCATCCAGGGATTATAAGAGCGGCGTCAGGACAGTCTTTAGGGAGAAGGAGACAGAACCAGTGGGACTGCCAAAATCTAATGTATTATATTATGAACTTGCAGAAGATGCATGGTGCTGTGTGAGGCCGTCGGGCACAGAGCCTAAAATAAAGTTTTATTATGGGGTAAAGGGAAAGGATTCCAAAGACGCCGATGCAAAGCTGCAGGGATTGGCTGACAGCCTGCAGGGCCTGGCTGCCCTGTAATGGCCATGGAGGATGGTTGAGATGGCTGCGGTATGTATGTTGATAACCCTGGCTGCCATGATTACGGCAACAGGGATGATATGGAAGAAAGCAGATTTAGTAAAGATTGTTTTGTTTGGCTTGTTTGGCTTTTTTGGACTGTATATATGTGTCAGTGAATTTTTGTTTTTATTAGACATATTTACAATCCAAAAGGCAATCCTGGCAGAATGTATACTTGCAGTCCTCTTCCTGGTGGTCTTGCTGATTAAAAAGAGACGTTTCCAGTTTGTATATCCCAGAAAGGAACTGATAGTCTTTCTGCTGATCTGTATGGCAGGGGTATTTCTGAGCTGGCATAAATATGAGTACTACGGGATGGGCCAGGATCAGGGGGATTATCAGACCAGGGCCATTTTCCTGATGGGAGGGGTCACTGAAAATGAAATAGAGTTTGAGGGATATACGTACCAGGTTGCTGAGAATAACGAGGGGGCAACGGCCAGAACCTTTCATGGTATGCCGTCCTTTCCCGCAGTCCTGGCCCTGTGGGGCAGTGTTTTTGGCCTTGGCAATATGGTTTCTGTGCAGACTGTATTCCTGGTGTTGTTTCTTTTGATTCTCTACTATATTGGCGGTATACTCAAGTTTAAGCTGGATACGAAAATATTGGTCCTATTGCTGGCAGCAGTTTCCCCCGTCATACTGTGGGTGTCAAAATCCAGCCTGACAGAAATGTATTTAGCGGTGATTATGGCGGCGTTTATATACTATATTCTGGATGATTCCGAAAAAGTCAATGTATGGCTGTCAGCGTTTCCGGTATTGGTTTTTTTCCTGTTACCATATTTCACTTTATACATTGATGCCAATGTTTGTTGTGTTATATTTTATGATGTATATGTATACAGGCGACAGGCGGTTCCTCATTGTACAGTGCTTTAATACAGGTTCTTTTTTAGCCGGCGTGGCAGTTATCTACCATATAAACAAGCTATACTGTATTTCTAATTTTGTCCCTGCATTTTTAGGGCCCATTGACCAGGATAATTTTTTGTTTGTCTGTGTGGGGGCAGTGGCCGGCGTGGCGGCTATGAGCGCAGCACTTTATTTTGTGCCCCTTACTACTGTGAGGATAGCAATAAGAAGGATACGCCTGAAGTCCTGGCTGGGAAAAGGGACTGCCGTGGCAATATTGGTTCTGCTGTGTATGAATCTGTATATGGGGAGAGGGAAACTGGGGGACTTAACTCTGGCCGGATATCTGTTTGCCACTGGGTTTATCGTCCTGCCTTTTGCCATAGCCTTGCTTCTTTTCAATCTGGCAAAGAGGCAGGGGTGGATATGGGATATAAAAAACATGGTGATAACATGGTTGTTTTTTTACTGTATCCTTGTGCATACAACCTTTTTCAGAAATGAAATCTTTGATTACTATTACTACAGCAGATATATTGTGCCCTTCATTAGTATCTTGCTGCTTGCGTTTGGACTCCTTTTCAACCAGGTGTGCAGCGGGGCGAAAATGGCGGCCGGCGTGGCAGCCGCGGCGGCACTTTTCCCATCAGACGCTTTGCTGTTTACCAAGCTGGATGACACCAGGATCGAGTGGGACTGCCTGGAAGAAACAGCAGAATGTGTAGACCAGGAGGATGCTGCAGTGATTGTGGAGAAGGATTTGGAGTATGCTTTTCTTTTCCCCCTGAATGCCATGTCCAAAGCAGATGTTTATGAGCAGAGCGGGAACCTGGAGGAGCAGATGGAAGCGTTGGCTAAAGAGTATGGCCAAGTATATGCAGTGACCAATGATATCTATCTGGAGACACAAAGGGACCATACGGATGTAAGGCTGGTGTACAAGAATATAAACCACATAAGCGAGGATTCAAATGAAAAGGAAGGAAAGTGGATCCCCTATCCTGTTGATTTCCAGGAGTACGAAGAGGCGGTAAATGTATACAGCCTGGCCATGCCACAGTATACATACGAGATGAAAGACGAGGAGCTGACCATACGGTCCGGTTTTGAACCCTTGGAAGGCGATTTATGCTGGATGGGGCGGGAAAACGCAAGTATATCTGTATATCTTGACAAGGCTCTGTATAAAGTTTATATCCATCAGAAGAACCGGGTGCCCGTTGAAAAGCTGGGGACAGATTTTAAGGTCAGAGTCCTGATGAATGGAAACCCTGTAGGAGAAGTACAGATTAAAGAGGGAACAGACATGACATTAGAATTTGAGGTGCCTGCTGAATATGTTGAAGAGGGTTGGAACAGTCTGGAATTTCAGAGCAGCCTCTGGAGTCCTTCCAAGACAGGGACTCCCCAGGATGAGAGGGAGCTGGGAATATCAGTCCAAAGCGTGGAGTTTAAAAAGAGTATTGTTGGAAATTAAGAAAAGGCGGGTGAAAGACCAATGAAAATAGCAGTAGCGGGAACCGGGTATGTAGGATTGTCTAATGCAGTCCTGCTGGCACAGAAAAATGAAGTATATGCTGTGGATATTGTCCCTGAAAAGGTAGAGATGATCAATCAAAAAAAGTCTCCCATTGTGGACAAGGAAATCCAGGAATATCTGGAAAAGGGGCAGTTAAACCTACAGGCCACTACGGATGCACAGGAGGCATATAAGGGGGCTGCATTTATTATTATATCTACGCCCACGAATTATGACCCGAAGTTAAATTATTTTGATACGTCTACGGTGGAGAGTGTCATAGAGCAGGCAGCGGCATGTGCGCCGGATGCTACGTTGGTGATTAAATCCACTGTGCCCGTAGGTTATACGAAAAATATTAGCAGGAAATATAAAGGTAATATTATATTTTCACCAGAGTTTTTGAGAGAAGGGCAGGCCCTGAAGGATAATCTTTACCCTTCCCGTATTATTGTGGGCGCACCCATGGATAACCCCGTCCTGACAGAGAGGGCGCGGATGTTTGCCAGCCTTCTTGTGGAGGGGGCCGTAAAGAAAGACGTACCGGTTTTGTTTACAGACTTGACGGAAGCCGAGGCCATCAAATTATTTGCCAATACGTATCTTGCCATGCGTGTCTCCTTTTTTAATGAGCTGGATACCTATGCTGAGATGAAAGGGTTAGACGCGAGGCAGATTATAGAAGGGATTGGCCTTGATCCGCGGATCGGGTCACATTACAATAACCCTTCCTTCGGCTATGGCGGATACTGCCTGCCGAAGGACACAAAGCAGCTTTTGGCCAACTATAACGATGTGCCCAATAATATTATGTCAGCTATTGTAGAATCCAACCGTACAAGGAAGGATTTTATTGCCGAAAGGATTATAGAGAAGGAACCCCAGGTGGTGGGGATTTACCGCCTGACCATGAAATCAGATTCTGATAACTACAGGCAGTCATCTATACAGGGGGTTATGAAGCGGATCAAGGCAAAAGGTATTGAGGTGGTTGTCTATGAACCCACTATGAAAGAGGAGTATTTCTTTAAATCCAGGGTGATCTCTGACCTCAGGGAATTTAAAGAATATGCAGATCTAATTGTGGCCAATAGATATACAGATGAGCTGTCTGACGTGATGGACAAGGTATATACAAGGGATTTGTATTTCCGTGATTAGCAGCTTACATGGCGCATGGGAAGTCATGGCCAAGGCATGAATATACTGGTTTGCAGGCACAGGGAACTGTTTAGGGGCCTGCCGGCAGGACAGGAAAGAAAGTGTGAGGGATAATGGGCAGGAAAGCCGTATTTATTACTACAAAAAATCTGGATTATCTAAGAAATGTACAGGAGATTGAGCTGCTGGGCCAAAGGTTTGACAGTGTCAAGGTAATCGGCTCTTCTAAAAAGAGTTATGTACAGAGGCTGGCTAAAGTGTATATACAGCTGCTGTTCCTGAAAATGGGCGGGGCAGACGAGATTTTTGTAGGTTTTGCGCCTCAGCTGGTCCTTCCGTTCTGGAAGTGGAAGCTGAGAGGAAAAAAAGTAACGATAGATTTTTTTATATCACTGTATGACACCATGGTGTTTGACAGAAAGAAATTTAAGCAGGGGACTGTGGCTGCTAAAATATTAAAAAAAATAGACCAGATAACCCTTGGCTATGCGGATCACATTATAGCGGATACAAAGGCCCATGGGGAATATTTCTGCAGGGAATTTGGGGCAGATAAGGAAAAGATGGAAGTCTTATACTTGAATGCCGATACATCGGTATATTATCCCAGAAAGCAGTCCAAACCTGAGAATTATAAAGATAAATTTGTGGTCCTGTATTTTGGCAGTATACTCCCTCTCCAGGGAATACAGGTCATCTTAAAGGCACTGGAGCTTTTAAAAGATGATAAGACGCTCCAGTTTGAGGTCATCGGGCCTATCCAGGATAAGTTCCATAAGGTGGAGTCAGGCAATATTACGTATATACCATGGCTGGAACAGAAGAAGCTGGCAGAACATATAGCCTATGCAGACTTATGCCTTGCAGGGCATTTTGACAGCAGTATCATGAAGGCGAAACGGACAATTCCCGGCAAGGCTTATATATACAGGGCCATGGGGAAACCTATGATCCTAGGCGATAACCCTGCCACCCATGAGTTATACAGCAGCCAGGATGAAGGGATCTACTTTGTCCCCATGGGGGACGGGGAGGCGCTGGCTGATAAAATCAAAGAAATACAGAATATGAAGCATATATAACCATTCATGAAAGGCTGCAGGGATAACCCCGCAGCCTTCTTAAATCGTTTTGAAAATTAATTTTATATTCCCCCTATTTACTTAAGGTATTTCTATTCTGTGCTTTATATATGAGTCAATATAAAGGAACAGCATCCGGTGACCTCCACATTGCCAAGTCCGGCCGGCAGAAAGAAGCTGTCCCCCATTTTAAAGGAGCAGGCGTGGCCTGTATGTTCAGAAGCAATGACTCCCTCCCCGGATAAAAATACGATGGAGATAAAAGAAGTCTCGTCTGCAGTCAGTGTAATCTTTTCCTCCACTGTATATTTCATGCATGCAAAATATTTGCAGCTTCCCAGTTTTTCAAATGTATAGCCGTCTTTAGAGACGATCTGGGGTTCTGCGTGGGAGGCGGGCAAGATGGCTTTCGTATCTGCCACATCCAGTGCCTTTTTAAGATGGAGTTCCCGGGGGCGGCCATACTTGTCTGTCCTCCCATAGTCGAACAGACGGTAGGTACAGTTTGAGTTTTGCTGGATTTCGCAAATCAAAATCCCTGCGCCGATGGCATGTACTGTCCCGGCCCGGACGAAGAAAACATCTCCCTTGGACACAGGGACTTCATTTAAAATCTCCAGAAGCGTATTGTTTTCGATACGCCTCTGAATTTCATCCGCAGTGGCATCTTGCTTAAAACCAAAATAAAGGGAGGCATCTTTCTCACAGTCCAAGATATACCACATCTCATTTTTTCCGTATTCATCCTCATTTTTCAGGGCATAGTCATCATCAGGATGGACTTGGACTGAGAGAGATTTCTGGGCGTCAATAAATTTAATGAGCAAAGGGAATTTTTCGAAAGACTTACACTTCCAGCCAAGTGCCTCATCCCCTACCATAGAAAGATAATCGCTAAAAAACATACCGCTGTACGGGCCCTCCGCTATCATGCTGTTGCCGTCCGGGTGGGCGGAAAGCTCCCAGCTTTCTGCGATAATATCATAATCGCAGTTCTTGCCGAAATCATCCCTCAGCCTGGTGCCTCCCCACAGGTAGTCCTGGAAAGCAGGCTCCAGTTTGATAATGTCATAATTATGCATCTGAGATTTTGAGGCGCCCCCAAGGCTCTCGATATCTGTCTCGGCCAGGAATTCTCCTACGGATGTCTCGATGATAATCAGGTTTTCACTGCCTGGATTGCTAATCTGGTGCAGGGTGCCTATTGGCACATCAATGGAATCATTGGGGGCATAGATTTTTTGGGAGCCTTCCAGTGTAATGGCTGCCGTGCCTTCCACCACGGCCCAGTGCTCGCTCCGGTGGTTGTGCCTGTGCATGGTCAGGGACTTGCCGGGGAATACGGTGACCTTTTTCACTTTATAATGGGCGGAACTTTTCAGCACCTCATAGGTTCCCCAGGAACGGTAGAGAAGTACATTATCCTCAAAATAGGACTTGTACTTTTCATCATTCTCCCGGATCACTTGTTTGATTTTAAATGCAGAGCCTTTTTGGGAAATATAGGTGGCATCCGCTGTGTTGACAATAATAGCGTCATTTACTTCATTGGTGACCACGAGCCGTCCGGGCACCTGGTTGATAACCGTCGTATTATGGCTGTTGTTCTGGATGACGTTCTGCAGGGAATCATCGGGGACAATGGAACAGAGCGCCTCCAGCTCGTTCATATAGTGCCATTCAAAGCTGGATTTGATGACTTTCAGGCCTGAAGCAATTTCCATAAAGCTGTACTCAATATTTAACGCAGGAATCTCGGACATCAGGTCTGAGGGCAGGAGGACCTCATACCCCTTACGGATAATTTTCTTCTTATTATGATAACAAATTTGATAAAAATCGGGGTTACATATACTTAACTGATGGAGAAAATCGCCCACATGGAACAAATACAGTCCTGTGTTCCAGAGATATTCCTGGCTGCCAACATATTTTTGTGCTGTTTCAAGGTCTGGCTTTTCGTGAAAGGATAAGACGTCCGTCCCGCTGTGGCGGATGTATCCATAGCCGGTATGGGCGGCAGTGGGAGGCAGGCCAAAAGTAACCACATGCCCATCCCGTGAGAGTTTCTGGGCTTCAAGAATGGCCGTACGGTAGCTGGTGCCGCTGTCGATGATATGGTCAGCGGGAACAACCAGAAGCTGCTCGGATGGGTTGAGGATCATACTGGCCAGTACAACAGAGGCTGATGTCTTGCGCGGCTCTTCCTCAAACACACAGCGGTATTTCAAACCCTGGAACATCCTGAGCTGTCCTTCCACAATAAAATTATATTTTTGCTGTGTGACTATAATAAATTCATCACAAAAGGGCATATTCCTTACTATAGTCTCCTGAAATAGAGAGTGGTTGTTGATTATATTTATGAACTGTTTTGGATAATTATTGCGTGATAAGGGCCAGAGGCGGTTTCCGCTTCCCCCGGCCAGAATTAAACATTTCATGGCTGTGTCCTCCTTAGGCTAAGAATTCCATAATATTGTAGTCTATTTGGGTATTGGTGTCAATGAGGGCGCCTGCAGGGAGGGCGGCTGTATAGGCCTTACAGGGGAAAAATATGGCGTTATAATATGAGGTAGCCATTGCATAGCCGATGGTTGGATGTTATAATACTAAAAGTTGATAAACGGAGGTAAAGTATGAGAACATATTTAGTTACAGGCGGGGCAGGGTTCATAGGTTCCAATTACATACATTATATGTTTGGCAAGTATGGGGATTCTATACGTATAATTAATATAGATAAATTGACATACGCAGGGAATCTGGAGAACTTAAGGAGCGTGGAAGGCAGAAGCAATTATACATTTATTAAGGCAGATATTTGTGATGCCCATGCCGTAGGGCGGATTTTTGAGGAGAACGATATTGACAGGGTTGTCCACTTTGCGGCGGAAAGCCATGTGGACAGGAGTATTCGGGATCCCGAAGTATTTGTTAAGACAAACGTCCTTGGAACCCTTGTCATGCTCAATGCTGCAAAGGCAGCGTGGGAGTTGGAGGACGGGACATTTATCCCAGGCAAAAAGTTCCTCCACGTATCCACGGATGAAGTGTATGGCTCACTGGAGAAGGCGGGGGAATATTTTTATGAGACTACGCCTTATGATCCCCACAGTCCTTATTCTGCCAGCAAGGCATCCTCAGATATGCTTGTAAAGTCCTATATGGACACATACAAGTTCCCTGCCAATATTACAAACTGCAGTAATAATTACGGCCCCTATCAATTTCCGGAAAAGTTGATACCTTTGATTATCAACAATGCGCTGCAGGGCAGAAGCCTGCCTGTCTACGGCGACGGCAGGAATGTGAGGGACTGGCTCTATGTAGAGGACCATGCAAAGGCCATTGACATGGTGCAGGAAAAAGGCCGCCTTTTTGAGACATATAATATCGGTGGGCACAATGAGAGAGAGAATATACAGATTGTAAAGACCATATTGAAAACACTTCAGGAAATGCTGGATGAGAAGGATCCGCGGAGGAAGAAGGTCAGTGAGGACCTGATTACGTATGTGGAGGACAGGAAGGGGCATGACAGGAGATATGCCATTGCCCCAGACAAGATAAAGAGTGAGGTGGGCTGGGAGCCAGATACAAAATTCGAGGATGGGATCAGGCTTACGATCCAATGGTTTTTTGAAAATGAAGAATGGATGGCAAATGTGACAAGCGGCGATTATACAAAATATTACGAAGAGATGTACCATGATAAGCAGGAAGTCAGCCGCAGTTAATACAGGCCATGCCTATCTTAAATTCTGATGGAACAGGAGGCAGGACAACTATGAAAGGGATTATACTGGCCGGCGGTTCAGGGACCAGGCTGTACCCGCTGACAAAGGCAGTATCAAAACAAATAATGCCAGTTTATGATAAACCGATGATCTACTATCCACTGTCTACATTAATGCTGGCCGGGATACGTGAGGTACTGATTATTTCCACTCCCCGGGATCTCCCGGTATTCAGGGAACTTTTGGGGAGCGGGGAGAGCCTGGGCATGGAATTTAGCTACGCCATCCAGGAGGAACCTAAGGGACTGGCTGAGGCATTTATTATTGGTGAACAATTTATAGGCAGTGATCAGGTGGCCCTGGTGCTGGGCGATAATATTTTCTATGGACAGAGCTTTTCCAGAGTGCTCCAGCATGCCGCTGCCCAGGAGAAGGGCGCTACAATTTTCGGATACTATGTGAAAGACCCAAGGGAATATGGGGTTGTAGAGTTTAATGGGGAAGGCGTGGCTTTGTCTATCGAGGAGAAGCCGGAGCATCCAAAATCTAAATATGCTGTGCCTGGACTGTATTTCTATGACAATGACGTAGTTTCTATAGCAAAGCAGATAAAACCGTCCAAGAGAGGGGAACTGGAGATTACGTCAGTAAACATGGAATACTTAAACAGGGGGACCCTGAAGGTGGAGACTCTCGGGAGAGGGTTTGCATGGCTGGACACAGGGAACCATGATATGCTTCTGGCGGCCGCAGATTTTGTGGCGGCAGTCCAGAAAAGGCAGGGCATGTATATTTCCTGTATAGAAGAGATTGCGTACAAGAAAGGCTTTATAAGCAAAGAACAGCTGATCAGGCTGGCCGAACCTCTGATGAAGATCGAATATGGAAAATATTTGATGGATGTAGCGGAAGGACTTTAGGCAGATTGGAGGATTAAATTTGGGGAAAATTAATGTGACAGCATGTGGGATTGAAGGGCCCAAGGTAATTGAGCCGGCCGTGTTCGGCGATAAAAGGGGTTACTTTATGGAAACCTATAATTACAGGGATTTTCAGGAGGCAGGTATTTCTGTGGAATTTGTCCAGGATAACCAGTCAAGTTCCGGGAGAGGGGTGCTCAGGGGCCTCCATTTTCAGAAGAACCATCCCCAGGATAAGATAGTCAGAGTGATCAGGGGCGAGGTGTTTGACGTGGCTGTGGATATAAGGCAGGAGTCAGACACATTTGGAAAGTGGTTTGGCGTAATTTTGTCAGAGGAAAATAAAAAACAATTATTTATACCAAAAGGGTTTGCCCATGGCTTTTTGGTGCTGTCTGATATAGCCGAGTTTGCATATAAATGTTCTGATTTTTACCATCCTGAAGATGAAGGGGGACTGATCTGGAATGATCCTGACATCGGGATAGAGTGGCCCCTTAAAGAAGGGGTGGAACTAAATATATCGGAGAAAGACCAAGGCTGGGGGGGACTGAAAGACTACATAGCGCGATAGGGAATCGGAGGTGGAAGTATGAGGCTTTTAGTAACCGGGGTAAGCGGCCAGCTGGGGTATGATGTGGTCAGGGAGCTGGATCAGCGGGGCCACGATGTGATTGGCGTTGACAGGTCCAAGATGGATATTACGGACCGGGAGAATGTCAGGGATGTCATCCGCAGTGCAGGTGCAGAATGTGTCATACACTGTGCAGCCTATACGGCTGTAGATGCCGCAGAGGACCACCGGGAGGACTGCTACAATGTCAATGTCAATGGCACGGAATATATAGTGGATGTATGCAGGGAACTGGATCTGTCTATGGTCTATATAAGTACGGATTATGTGTTTGACGGGAAGGGTGATAGGCCCTGGGAGCCAGATGACAAAAGGGAGCCGATCAATTATTACGGCCAGACAAAGTACCAGGGTGAACGCCTTGTTACAGAGCGCCTGGATAAGTATTTTATCATCAGGACAGCGTGGGTATTTGGCTTAAATGGTAAAAATTTTGTCAGGACGATGTTAAAGCTGGGAAGAGAAAGAAAGCAGATAACAGTGGTAGATGACCAGACAGGATCTCCTACGTACACTTACGACCTGGCCAGGCTTATTGCGGATCTGGCAGTGACCCATAAGTATGGCGTCTATCATGCCACGAATGAAGGCTACTGCACATGGTACCAATTTGCACTTGAGATTTTTAAACAAGCAGAGATTAAAGTGGAAGTCCTTCCCGTCACAAGCGATGTATTTCCCTCAAAGGCCAAAAGGCCGGCAAACAGCCGTCTGAGCAAGGACAAATTGGAGGAAAAAGGATTCTTAAGGCTGCCCCCATGGCAGGATGCCCTGGGGCGTTACCTGCAGTCGCTGAAGGAGGCGGATCCGGCAGATTAATTCCAATGCCGTTGGAATGGGCAGAGAGGAAGCCGGCGGGGTACGTGTACGGAATGATATGCGGCTAAGGTCCATTTGCCGCTGTGAATACCTGGCAGGCTGCTGCTGGCAGACATAGAAACACCCCTGATAAAAGACAGAGCAGAGGCTCTCTTTTATCAGGGGTGTTTCATTTATCTGCCAGTAAGGCGGCAGAGATATATTTTAATATAGGAAAAAGTATTGAGGATTAAACGTGCTTCGATTTTAATATAATTCCCCATATGTGAGCACTTAAAAGGTACTTTCCTGCATTTGGGAAAAGTGGACAGGCCTTCTGCCAGTCCCCGCAGGTAATCCCTGCCGAACCCTTTACTTATGAAAAACACTGCTTTGATGATATGTCCTGCAAGGATGGGCAGTGCATTGATGATAAGGAAAGGGGCAGGCATATTTTTGTAGTTCAAATATACAGAATTACGTGCGGAAAGCTTTACTTTAAAAGAATTATATTTGGAACCGCTTGTACCACTCCCTACATGGCGGACAAGTGCGCCGGGGCAGAAAATATTGCGGTACCCATATATCTGTGCACGGTATCCGATGTCGATATCCTCCAGGTAGGCAAAATGGTGTTCATCAAACAGGCCGATTTCCTGGAAAACACTCCGCCTGTAAATGGCAGCCCCTGCACATGCAGTGAATATCCTGTCGGAGACAGTATATTTGGACACAGGCTGTCCGTTTCCGCGGCAGATTCCCCATCCAAGCACTGTGTACAAGTCGCCAGTGCTGTCTATAAGTTCAGGGTGGTACATCTGTATCATCTTACTGCTCACAGAAAATATATCCGGGGCGGATTCAATGGCACGCACCATCTGGGACACATAATCTTTATCAGCGGCCGTATCGTTATTTAGCAGAATTACATAGGGGGTGCGGGCATATTCTATGCCTGCGTTGACAGCCTTACTGAAGCCGTAGTTTTTGTCCAGTGGAAGAAGATGTGCTTCTGGATAATTGGCCCGGAGAAATTCGAGGCTCCCATCGGAAGAGGCGTTATCCACGATAACGATCTGGAAATCCCTGTATGTTTGGTTACGCAGGGAGTCCAGGCAGGCAGCCATAAAATGCCGGCCATTGTAATTCGGAATAATTATTGTAACTTTCATAAGTTCCTCATTTCTTTTTCACTTTCCATACCCTCAGTGCATGGCGGCCAAACCGAAACATCAGCGTCCCTGCACACTGAGGGTATTATAGCAGAGGACCGGCAGTTTGCAAAGGGTTTCTTAAAATATTACAAAAATATTAAGCTGATGTTAAGGGAATCGCAGATTAGTGCTTGTTCTTTTATGGAAATTATTGTATCATATAACAGATAATGTACAATAATACTAATATTATCTGTAAATTTACCTATGTCCCAGGGCCCCGGACCTATGCCTTGGCAGAACGAAAGCCGGGGTATTTCAGAGGTGTGGCCTTGGCAAAAAAGTTAAAGTAAGGTGGAATTGATGATCAAAGATAATCAGAAGTATTTTAACAGGCTGCATGTAGTGATAGATGGTTTTATTATCATTATTTCCTATGCACTGTCCTGGTTTTTAAGATTCAAAAGCGGATTGTTTATAATTGACGCATGGTATCTTCCCATTGAAATTTATATGGGCGCCCTGATTTTTATTGTGCCCGGCTATCTGATACTGTATGGCTCATTCCAGCTTTATACGCCTAAAAGGGTACAGGGCAGGCGGCTGGAAGCGTGGCATATTATACAGGCCAATACAATAGGGCTGCTCTGCTTTATTCTTATATTGTACCTGACAAAAGAACCAAACTTCTCCAGGAAGATGATTTTTATTTTCTTTGCGGTAAATATTTTCCTGGAAGTATTGGTGAGAAACCTGATCAGGTATTTCCTGAGGAATATCAGGAGAAACGGGTATAACCAAAAACATATGCTTCTGGTAGGGTACAGCCGGGCCGCAGAAAAGTATATTGACCGGATTATATCAAATCCCGAGTGGGGATACTCCGTGCGTGGGATTCTGGATGACCATCAGCCCAGGGGCATGGAATACCGTGGGATTAAGGTGATCGGGAGTATTGACAACCTGTTGATTATACTGCCCCAAAACAGAGTGGATGAGATTGCGATCACACTGGGGATTGACGAGTACCACAAGCTGGAATATATCGTGAATATGTGTGAAAAATCAGGAGTGCATACTAAATTTATTCCTGACTATAATAATATTATTCCTACCAGGCCTTACACGGAAGATTTGTTAGGCCTTCCAGTTATAAATATCAGGCACGTGCCCTTGACCAATACTTCCAACAGATTAATGAAAAGGGCAGTGGATATATTTGGGTCTATCGTGGCATTGATTTTATTCTCTCCTGCCATGCTTATCACAGCAGCAGCTATTAAGATCACATCCCCCGGCCCGCTGATTTTCAAACAGGAACGTGTGGGGCTGGGGAATAAATCATTTGCGATGTATAAGTTCCGCTCAATGGTTGTACAGGACAATGAGACAGAAAAAAGAAGGTGGACAACTAAGGATGACCCCAGGGTGACCCGGGTAGGAAAGTTTATACGCAGGACAAGCATTGATGAGCTGCCGCAGCTTTTTAATGTACTGAAAGGCAACATGAGCCTGGTAGGCCCCAGGCCTGAGAGGCCGCTGTTTGTAGAGAAATTTAAAGAAGAGATACCAAGGTATATGGTAAAACACCAGGTCAGGCCGGGCCTGACAGGATGGGCGCAGGTGAACGGCTACCGGGGGGATACTTCGATAAAGAAAAGAATTGAATATGACTTGTATTATATTGAGAACTGGACATTGGGGTTTGACTTTAAGATTCTTTTTTTAACATTCTTTAAAGGGTTTGTAAACAAAAATGCATATTAAAGTTTTCAAAAAGAAATAAGGGGATTTCATCATGGCAAGTAAAAAATCAAGGGCAAAGATGACAAAGCAGCAGAGGGCTTTGTTACATAAAAAGAAGATGAGGAGAAGAATCATACTCTTGATTGTTGAAATTATATTGCTGCTTCTTCTGGGGGCGGCAGCCTATGCAATGACCAAGTTTGATAAATTGGACTACAAACAACTGGATACCTCTAATCTGGAGATATACCAGGATACAGGTGAATTTACGAATATCGCCCTTTTTGGGCTGGATTCCAGGGAAGGTGAGTTAGAAGGCGGTGTCCGAAGCGACACGATTATGATTGCGAGTATAAATAATAAGACAAAAGAGGTCAAAATTGTTTCTGTATTTAGGGATATGCTTTCCCAGCAGCAGGACGGCACATATGAAAAGGCGAATGCGGCCTATTCCTTTGGAGGGCCGGAGGAAGCCATCGCCCTCTTAAACAGGAATCTGGATTTGGATATCCAGAAGTATATGAGTGTCAACTTTAATGCACTGGCAGATGTCATCGACCTGCTTGGAGGCATTGAAATTGACTTGACAGGTGAGGAGGCCTACTATGTCAATGGATACAGTACAGAAACTTCCAAGGTAGTAGGAAGAGAGACTACTCTTTTAGACCATGACGGCCTGCAGACCCTGGATGGGATCCAGGCAGTATCCTATGCGCGTATACGTTATACGGAAGGCAATGACTTTAAACGTGCGGAACGTCAGAGGACTGTTTTAGAAAAAGTAGTAGAAAAGGCAAAAAAAGCAAAGCTGTCAACTTTAAACAATATTATAGACAAGGTTCTGCCCCAGGTTTCCACAAATCTGTCCGCCAGTGATTTTATTGGACTGGCATCCAGTGCAGTTTCCTATAATATAGGAGAGATGACAGGGTTTCCTTTTGATGTGACGACCTCGGAAGATGTGATTGGCCTGGAAGGTTCATATGTTGTGCCAATTGGCTTTGCGGACAATGTAAGCCAGCTCCACAAGTTCTTGTTTGGGGTGGAAGACTACAAGGTATCATCAAAAGTAGAACAGGTGGATCAGGATGTGGCATATTTGACAGGGATTGCCGGAGAGTACACTTATTCCAGCGGCAGCGGCGATTCGGGTTCAGGCTATACCGATGGGAATAGCGACGCCGGATCAGGTTATACGGACGAAAGCGGCTATTCAGGTTCAGGTTATACGGACGGAAGCGGTTATTCTGACTCAGGTTATACGGACGAAAGCGGCTATTCTGATTCAGGGTATACGGATGGGGGTTCCTTTTCGGATAATGGATATGGCAGTTCGGATGGATATACTTATGAATAGCTGAGAAAAGCTGAGAAAATACGGGAGGATGGAGGATGGCCTGTAAAAGTGTGGATATTATTATTCCGACATATAAACCTGACGATAAGTTTGGCAGATTGATACGTGCTCTTATAAAACAGACATATCCTGTACAAAATATCTATATTATAAACACAAAGGGAGGCAAGTTCCCGTGGGAGCTTGCGGCACTGGACGGCAGGATAAAAGTGAGCCAGATTACCTCCCGGGAATTTAACCATGGAGGCACACGCCGAAAAGCAGTGGAAGCATCAGGCAGTGAGTTTTTTATATGCATGACACAGGATGCAGTGCCTGTGGACGAGCATTTGGTGGAAAAACTTATGTCTGCCTTCGACGATGGGGATGTGGCCTGCGCTTATGCAAGGCAGCTGCCGGAACCAGACTGTAATACAATAGAGCGGTATACTAGAAAATTTAATTATCCTGATGCCAGTTTTAAAAAGGATATGCATTCCGTAGAGACGATGGGAATTAAGGCATATTTCTGTTCAGACGTATGTGCGGCCTACCGCAGAAAAGTATATAACCGGGCAGGCGGGTTTGAGGAGCGGGTGATATTTAATGAAGATATGATTATGGCGGCCAGAATGATAAAGGCCGGGTATAAATGTGCATATGTGGCTGAGGCAAAGGTCATCCATTCCCATAATTATGGATGTACAGAGCAGTTCAAAAGAAACTTTGACATGGGAGTTTCCCAGGCACAGTGCCCTGAGATTTTTAAGGAGGTTCCCCCGGAAGGTGAAGGCCTGCGCTTGGTAAGAAAGACGGCGGCCTACCTTATACACAGCAGGAAACCATGGCTTCTTTTCAGCCTGTTTTTCCAGAGCGCCTCTAAATTTGCAGGTTATAAGCTGGGGGTTAATTACAGGAAGCTGCCACAAGGTATAGTAAGGTTTTGTACTGCCACACCCAAATACTGGGAAGTATGAACAAATAATTACAAAAATATAATTGCAGTTTCGGCAAAAATATTGTATGATAAAGTGTACTTATCAAATACTTTTTGGCTCTAATATCAAATATGATAAAATCAGGAAGGAAATACAATGGCAAAAAGAAGAGGAAGGCGAAGGAAAAGAGTGAAGGGTGGCCTGGCTTCATGGAAGATCATCCTGGCTGTTTTCGGTGGTGTTTTAGTACTGCTGACAACTGCGGGCGTGGCGTTTGCAGCGTCAAAACTTGGGAAAATAGAAACAACACAGCTGGATGTTGAGAAGCTTAATATTTCTGATGAAGTTGAGTATAACGAGACAGGCTATTTAAACGTGGCCCTTTTTGGCCTGGACTCCCGGGATAATACCCTGGGTGCCGGCGAGAGGAGCGATACCATTATGATAGCGAGCCTGAACCGGGAGACGAAGGAAGTCAAGATGTGTTCTATATTCAGGGATACCCTGCTGCAGCAGTCAGACGGTTCCTACAATAAAGCAAACGCGGCATATGCATTTGGCGGGGCAGAGGATGCAGTAGCAATGCTGAACAAAAATCTGGATATGGATATACAGCATTATGTCACTGTTAATTTCAATGCATTGGCTGACGTTATAGATCTTCTTGGCGGAATTGAGCTGGAACTGACAGGGGAGGAGGCCTATTGGGTTAATGGCTATATCACTGAGACGTCTAAGGTGGTAGGGCGCACGACAGAGCTTTTGGACCACGATGGCAAGATGACTCTGGATGGCATCCAGGCGGTATCCTATGCCCGGATCCGTTATACAAGCGGGGATGATTTTAAACGGGCAGAACGACAGAGGCTGGTTCTTGAACAGATTGTTAAAAAGGCCCAGTCGGCGGACCTATCTACAATAAATAAAATAATCGATAAGGTTTTCCCTAAAATAGCCACTAATTTTACACTTACAGAGATATTGGCTTATGCGAAGGACGCCTTTGAGTATAAACTCGGGGAGACAAGTGGGTTCCCCTTCGATAATTCCACGGCTACATTGACTGGCGTGGGGAGTTCTGTTATACCCCAGTCGCTGCAGAGTAATGTGATACAGCTTCATGAATTTCTCTTTGGTGACGATGGATATACGTATTCTTCCACAGTGGCCGAGATAAGCGATGAGATACAGAACCATGCTTTATACAGCACAACAGATGATACATCCGAATATAATGATTATTCTGGGACAGACTATTATAATGACCCTTACAGCAATTCCGATACTTATAGTTCCGGCCAGTATAACAGCACAACTGATGTGCAGGGGACAGGCGGCTATGGGGGGAATACAGATGTGGGCAACAGCTATGAAGTGCAGGATAATACAGGGGGAGGCACTGATGCAGGCACTGCCACAGAAAATATCCCCGATGCCGGGGTATCTGACAGTACGGCGGATGGGACGGCAGGCCAGGGAACAGACACAGGATTATATTAGATTGCAAAAGAGGTAGGGATACATGAAGAAAATAGTCAAGAGGCTGGGCGCAGCAGCAGCGGCCTTATGTTTGGCAGCTATAAGCTTTTCATTTATTACATTTGCAGCGGAGGGGACGCTGGCGTTCTCTGACCCGACTGCAGCAGCCGGAGAGAATGTCACAGTGACGGCTAAGGTCAGTACTGGAGGTGCAGCCATTGGCGATACGGCTATCACGGTCACTTATGATACCTCGATTCTAAAATTTGTCAGTGGTACAAATGTGACAGGGGGAGACGGCACACTGCAGCTTAGCGGCACGGGAGACGGAACCTCATCAGAAGCCAGCTATTCTATGGAATTCACAGCTTTGAAGGAGGGGACTGCCTCCGTGCAGGCAACAACCTATACAGCTTATTTATATTCAGATGAAGCTTTGAATCTTTCTCTTGGAAGCGCTTCTGTAACCATCCAGGGCGGGACGCCGGTTAGCGATGCAGAGTCAGGCAGCAGCGGTAAGGCATCTACAGGCGGCCTGCAGGTAGATGTGGACGGGAAGTCCTATACAGTCAATGAGAACTTCTCAGAGGCAGCTGTGCCGAATGGATTTACAGCTACGGATATGGAGCTGAACGGTACGGCTACAAAGGCCATGGTACAGGAGCAGAGCGGACAGTATATGTTCTACCTGGAGGATGAGAGCGGAAATTCAGATTATTTTTTATATAGTACGGATGACGGCTCTTTTACCCAGACAGAGGTGGTAGATGTGAATACAGATTTGTCCATCTATCTGATGAACCATGAGGACAAAGAAGGGCTGCCCGGGGAGTATCAGGAGACTACCACTGATATAGGTGGGAAAGTATTTACCGCATGGCAGAATACTTCCCAGCAGGAATATTATCTGGTATATGCGCTCAGCAGCGTTGGGTCTAAGGGGTATTATCAGTATGATACGACGGAAAAAACTTATCAGAGATATACTGTGCCCACTGTACAGGAGGAAGAGACAGGCAATTCCCTGACGGATAAAGTGATGGGATTTCTGGAGAAATACCTGACCATTATTATGTGTGTGGTGTGGGGAGTTATTCTCCTCCTTCTCATTATTATAATCATACTGGCTGTAAAGCTTTCCCACAGAAACCAGGAACTTGACGATCTATATGATGAATATGGACTGGATGCGGAAGGAGGCGGGGACGGTGATGATGTTCCCCGTGTAGCGAAGAAATCCAGGCAGCAATTTGCTGGTTTTAGTGATGCAAAAGAAGATGAGTACGAGGATGATGAGTACGACGACGAATATGCGGACGATGAGTATGACGGCTATGATGATTACGACGACGGTTATGGAGATGACGGCTACGAGGATGACGACTATGACGAATATTCGGATGAGGATGGCTACGATGAATACGAGGAATATGAGGAAGAGCCTGTAAGAAAATCAAAGAAGAAAAAAGATGACTACTCCATGGATTTTATTGATATTTAAAAAGCCTATGGCCGGAAGACTATACAGAAGCAGGATGTGAAAGCGGGCCGGCCAGTATGGGCAATACAGCGGCACGCTTGTAGATAGAGTCAGTGCAGAAACAAAAAGAGCGTTGCAGCAGGCAATGCTCTTTTTGTTTGCCGGAAAGTTTTGGTTTCCTGATATGATTGAACCTTCTGGGGATGTGCGGACTGTACATAGAAGAGGGATTTGGCAGCAGGATATAGGCAGATGAAGAGTGGAGAGCCCCACTGAGGGGCAGCGTACGGAAGAGAAAACAGTATATTTTTTGAACTTTAATTTTTAAAGGAGAGAAAGGGGCAGGATCATGAGAAAAATGTACAGGGGGATGAAAAGGCTGACAGCAGTTCTGCTGGCAGGGGCGTTAGTTTTCAGTGATTACATAGTTCTTACTGCTGAAGATGTACAGCAGGGGGAAGGAGAGTCCTATGAGGAGGAATCCCTGGTGGAAAGCCAGGACACTACAGTCACAGACACTGAGACAGACGGAGCCGCAGAGTATGTTACGGGGGAAGTGCTGGTCTTTTATGAGTCTGATATTGTTTCAGAAGAAGAGGTGGAGACACTTGCCAGGGAAAATGACGACCAGGTAAAAGATACAGTAGTCACTGCAGATAGCACAGCAGTTTCTGTAGTTGAGCTGTCAGATGAGAGTACGGTGGCAGAGGCCGTGGAATCCTATACAGCTGATGAGAGGGTTGAATTTGCCATGCCCAATTACATATTAGAAACATGTGAGGATGAAATGGTTCAGTCCATGGCCCAGCAGGCGGTAAATGACGAGAATTATCCGTCTCAATGGTATCTGGAGCAGATACATGTCCCCGAAGCCTGGGACATTATAGGGCAGGTGCCCCATGAGAAAGTAAAGGTGGCTGTGCTGGATACGGGTGCAGATATTTCCCATCCTGACTTGGCTAATATAATTGACCTTGGGGGAAGCGCTGAAATCCTATCTGATGCCCCGGACAGTACACAGGGACCGCTGAAGGGAGATGGTTATCAGCTTGGGAATGTGTCAGGCGCCACAGCGGGAACTACCCATGGAACCCATGTCACAGGCATTCTGGGAGCACAGGCGAATAATGGCATCGGAATAGCAGGTACTGCCAGCGCCTATGATAATTCAGTCCTGGATTTGATGGTCATTGATATATTTCCAGGGGCTAAAACTACTTTTTCCTATTTATTTAAAGGGATGGAGTATGCCAGGAGCCAGGGGGCAAAAGTGATAAATTTAAGCCTTGGCATTAATTTAAATACAGCCTCGGCGGAATATCAGCTGCTTGTACAGGGCTGCAGGAAAGTTTTTGATTCGTTTATGGCTGAAGGGATTACTGTGGTCTGTGCGGCAGGCAATGGCGACAGCGGCAATGCGGTATATGATAATGGAGAGATTACCAGCGTGCCAGGAGATTTATCTTCCACTATCAGTGTGATCAATGTAGATCGGAATAATAACAAGAGCAGCACCTCCAATTACGGGAGCATGAAGGATATTTCTGCCCCGGGGACAGATATATGGAGCACGAAAGCAGGGGCGTCTTACGGGAGCCAGTCAGGCACTTCCATGGCCGCACCGGTTGTAACAGGGGTCGCCGCAATGATGCTTTCTGTGAACCCGTCGCTGGACCCAGCCGCGGTGAAGGACATTTTACGGGCCACAGCCACAGATATCAACACAGAAGGATATGACATATACACGGGTTATGGCCTGGTAGATGCCTACAAAGCGGTTCAAGAAGCTGCAGTACGTGCCGGGAAGCTGGCTGAGGGAGAGGCACAAAAACCCTCCCAGCCCTCAGGGGGAGCAGACCAGCAGCCGGGAGGGACACAGGGGAATAACGCGGATACGGCACTGCCTGAAGTGAATTATAAAACCCATGTACAGACTTATGGCTGGCAGGACTGGGTTTCTGGTGGGAATACAAGCGGCACTGAAGGGAAGGCAAAGAGGCTGGAGGCCCTTCAGGTCAAACTGGATGGATTGACGGTGGACGGTGGGATCCAATATAAGACCCATGTGCAGACCTATGGCTGGCAGGATTGGGTTTCTGACGGGGCCATAAGCGGGACGGAAGGGGAGGCTAAAAGGCTGGAGGCTGTCTGCATACGTCTGACAGGCCAGGCGGCGGAGAAGTATGATGTGTACTACCGTGTCCATGCCCAGACTTATGGCTGGCTGGATTGGGCTGCAAACGGCCAGGCGGCAGGCACATCCTCTTATGCAAAGCGCCTGGAAGCAGTGCAGGTTGTTTTGACGCCTAAAGGCGGCACTCCTCCGGGAAACACGCAAAGGCCTTATATCCATCCTCTGGTAAAATATAAGACTCATGTGCAGACCTATGGCTGGCAGGGATATGTGTACGACGGCAAGACAAGTGGGACAGAAGGCAAAGCGAAGCGCCTGGAGGGACTCTGTATTGAACTAGATGAGCCAGCATACCAGGGTGGCATAGAGTACCAGACCCATATACAGACTTATGGCTGGGAGGATACATGGCATCCCGACGGGGAGATGAGTGGGACGGAAGGCCAAGCAAAAAGGCTGGAGGCGGTCCGCATACGGCTTACCGGAGAGCTGGAAGAAAAGTATGACGTATATTACCGTGTCCATGTGCAGACTTACGGCTGGCTTGGATGGGCAAAGAACGGGGAGGCTTCGGGAAGTGAAGGAAAGGCAAAACGCCTGGAGGGGATTCAGGTCATGCTGGTCCAGAAGGGCGGGGCAGCTCCGGGGAGTACAGCAGATGTTTTCAGAAAATAGGGGTATCCGGCGGCAGGCTTGATTACGAATTTACAAATTATTAAAAATTTGCTACAATACTTCCTGTAGTTCTAAGAGAGCAGGTTTGCCAATTACATAAATGGCCAGACACGCTCTGGCTAAATAATCAGACAATACGAAGGGAGTTTATATGTGCGGAATAGTTGGATATGTAGGGGAAAAACAGGCGGCTCCGATTTTATTAGACGGTTTATCAAAGCTGGAATACCGGGGATATGATTCTGCCGGGATTGCTGTGTATGACGGCAGTAAGATCGGTATGAAGAAGTCCCGCGGAAGGCTGAAAGTGCTAAGTGAGCTGACCCATGACGGGGCCACATTGCCGGGAAAAATCGGAATAGGGCACACCAGATGGGCGACCCACGGAGAGCCGTCGGATATCAATGCACATCCCCATTTCAACAAAGAAGAAAGTATCGTAGTTGTCCATAATGGGATTATTGAAAATTATTTGAAATTGAAAAAAAAGCTGGCCCAAAAAGGATATGAGTTTATCTCAGATACAGATACGGAGGTAATCGCGCATCTTTTAGATTATTATTATCAGGGGAATCCACTCCAGACTATCACAAAGATTATGCACCGTATGGAAGGCTCCTATGCCTTGGGCATCCTGTTTAAGGATCATCCCGATGAGCTGTATGCGGTCCGCAAGGATAGCCCTCTTATTGTGGGCCACTCAGAAAGTGGATGTGTGATCGCATCAGATGTGCCGGCGGTGCTGAAGTATACAAGGGATGTATATTTTATTGAAAATGAAGAGATTGTCAGGATGACGGACAGTACCATGGAGTTTTTTACTGTGGATGAAGAACCTATAGAGAAAGAATCTGTGCATATTGCCTGGGATGTGGATGCGGCAGAAAAAGGCGGATATGAGCATTTTATGCTGAAAGAAATGTATGAGCAGCCGAGGGCGATTACAGATACATTTTCCCCGCGCATTAAAGGTAATGAAATTGTCATAGAGGAATTGAATATGACGGACGATGAAATCCGCAGTATCCGTAAAATTATGATTGTGGCCTGCGGCTCTGCATACCATGCAGGCATGACCAATAAATATGTATTTGAGGGTATGGCCAGAATACCGGTGGAGGTGGACCTGGCTTCTGAATACAGGTACCGCAGCCCGATTTTGGAGGAGGGCACGCTTGTCGTCATTATCAGCCAGTCAGGTGAAACGGCGGATTCCCTGGCGGCGCTCAGGGAGTCCAAGGCCAGGGGGGCAAAGGTCCTTGGAATTGTGAATGTGGTAGGCAGCTCCATTGCCCGGGAGGCGGACAACGTAATGTATACCTGGGCAGGGCCGGAGATTGCAGTGGCCACCACGAAGGCCTACTCCTGCCAGCTGATTGCTTTGTATCTCCTGGCGGTGAAATTTGCGCATGTACGGGGACAGATAACAGATACTCAGCAGCAGGAATATATAGAGGATTTAAAACGGATTCCGGATCAGGTAGATATGCTCCTCAATAACCAGCATAGGATTCAGAAATTTGCAAACAGATATTTAGCAGCCAGAGATGTATTTTTCATAGGCAGGGGAATCGACTATGCAATTTCAATGGAAGGCTCATTGAAACTAAAAGAGATTTCTTATATTCACTCTGAGGCATATGCGGCGGGAGAGTTAAAGCATGGGACCATTTCCTTGATTGAGGAAGGGACCCTGGTGGCGGCTGTTCTGACCCAGGAAGACCTGTACAAGAAAATGATCAGTAATATGGTGGAAGTCAGGACAAGGGGCGCCTTTGTGCTGGCTGTGACTAATGAAGGAAATGATGAAGTAGAGCGTGCGGCGGATTATGTAATCTATATTCCAGAGACAAATAAATATTTCACAAATTCTCTGGCCATTATCCCCCTTCAGCTTTTTGGGTATTATATTTCTGTGGGAAGAGGCTGCGACATTGACAAACCCAGGAACCTGGCAAAATCGGTCACAGTGGAGTAGGCTGCAGTTAACCGGGTGCAGAGATAAATATACTTGTTGTTTCAAACTTTATTAAATAATTAAACACACTTCTGTCACAAACGGAGGCTATTATATTTAATATAAAATACAAGAGAAGGAAGGAATTTGTATGGATAATCAGTATAATTATTACAATCCCGATGGACAGCAGGGGAATGCTCAGTATAATAGCCAGCAGAATTTTAACTCAGACAACAAAAAACCAAAGGCAAAGGTGCCGAAAGCTGTTATGATTACCGGCTGCGCCCTCCTGTTTGGAGTAGTATCAAGCGCCACATTTTTAACATCCAATATTGTGGGGAGCAAAATTCTAGGCTTAAATACTTCCCAGAAATCTTCGTCCAAGAGTACGGCTGAAGTCAGCAATACCTCCCTGACAAAGACATCCAGCGTCGTTACATCCGATGTCTCTGGGGTGGTGGAGAGTGTAATGCCATCTGTTGTGTCGATCACGAATATGAGTGTGCAGCAGGTACAGGACTTCTTTGGAGGGGTTACTCAGCAGGAAAGCCAGAGTGCAGGCACGGGTATTATTATTGCCCAGAATGATAACGAGCTGCTGATTGTTACAAATAACCATGTGGTGGACGGCAGTGAGACCCTGACAGTTACATTCAATGATAATACAAGTGTGGAGGCAGGGATTAAGGGGACAGACCCCTCCCATGACCTGGCGGTGATCGCAGTACCTTTGGACAGCATTTCAGAGGAGACAATGAATGCAGTTGCGGTAGCATCACTAGGAGATTCTACAAAACTGAAAGTAGGCGAGCCGGCCATCGCGATAGGGAACGCTCTTGGCTACGGGCAGTCAGTCACAACTGGTGTTATCAGTGCGGTAGACCGTGAAGGCGTGACAACAGAGGCTCTGACAGGACAGGCAAGTGACAGCGACGTAAGGCTGATCCAGACAGATGCGGCCATTAATCCGGGGAACAGCGGCGGCGCACTTGTGAATGCCAGCGGCGAAGTCATTGGTATTAATTCCTCAAAGCTGGTCGGCAGTTCTGTGGAAGGGGTAGGATATGCAATACCTATCAGTGACGTATCTGACATTATTACAGACCTGATGAACCAACAGACCAAGAGTCCGGTATCAGAGTCGGAGCGTGGATATCTGGGGATCACAGGCTTTGATGTGACTTCCGATTATGCAGAGAGGTTCAATATGCCCCTGGGAGTATATATCACAGAAGTGACGGACAAAGGCGGCGCCCAAGAAGCAGGCATAGCTAAGGGCGGAGTCATTACAGCCTTAAATGGCACAGAGGTGAACAGCATGGATGGCCTGCAGGCAGAACTGAAATATTATGCCAAAGGCGAGAAAGTGACGCTGACAGTCCAGGTTCCTGAAAATAATGGGGAATATAAAGAGCAGACTTATGAAGTTGTTTTAGGAGAAAAGTCTAATTAGAGAGCCAAATCAATATTTGATGGAACTATTACAAGACCGCAGAAGCTGGTAAATCCAGTTTCTGCGGTTTTTTGTCTTATAGGAATATCTTGTTTTTTATCTTAAAGGAATAACTTATTAAAATTTAGTATATCCTTTTAAATAGTAGTTGACATATACCTAGATAGGGTATATTATAGATACATACCTAGATAGGGTATATAGATGCGGGGGAGAGGTTTGAGTATACCTTTCCTATACAAAAGTACAGTTGAGGTTCATGTATGGCGGCTGGCTGCCACATGGCAGCGTGTTTAGGAAGAACTTGGCTGGGATATGCCGCTGATTATGGCGGTTGGCCAGGGCATAAATTATGAGTCATATTTACGGCCCTATAGGGGCGGGCAATAGAAGGCAGGATAGGAGGAGAGCTATGGTTACTGAAAAATATAAAATATCAGGCATGACTTGCGCGGCATGCAGCAGTTCTGTTGAGAAGGTGACAAGAAAGATGGAGGGGGTGCAGGAGAGTAATGTAAACCTTACTACAGGAATTATGACGATTACCTATGATGACACATTTCTGGAAGACAGTAAGATTATCTCTAAAGTAGAGAGGGCTGGGTTTGGGGCTGAGAAATATGTTGAAAAGACGAAGAAGGAGAGGGCCGGCGATGCAGAAGATATGGAACTTGCCATTAGAAAGACCAGGCACCGCCTGATTATGAATATTATTCTGGCCATCCCGCTTCTCTATATTTCTATGGGGCATATGGTACCTTTCCCAATGCCTCTTCCTAAGTTTTTGGATATGCATGAAAGTCCGCTGAACTTTGCACTTGCCCAGCTGGTATTGACTACCTGGATTCTCATCAACGGGAGAAAGTTTTATACAGTGGGCTTTAAAAGCCTTTTTAAAGGACATCCCAATATGGATTCCCTGGTGGCCCTTGGGACGGGAAGTGCATTTCTGTACAGCCTTGTGATGACATTCAGGATACCTTATGATATGGATGCAGTCCACAACCTTTATTTTGAGTCTGCGGCTATTGTGGTGACTCTTGTCATGGTAGGAAAGTATATGGAGGGCAGAAGCAAAGGAAAGACCACAGAGGCCATACGGAAACTGATGGAATTAGCACCTGACACAGCAATTGTGATACGGGACGGTGAACACAGGGAGGTACCTGTAGAGGAAGTAAAAACAGGTGAACTTGTACTGGTCAGGCCTGGAAGCCGCATACCTCTGGACGGCATAGTGGCAGAGGGGCATACTACAGTGGATGAGTCCATGCTGACCGGTGAGAGCATTCCGGTGGAAAAGGCCCCTGGCGAAGAAATAATTGGAGGAAGTGTGAACTATCAGGGCGCTGTCACGGTACAGGTTACAAGGGTGGGGGCAGATACCACTCTGGCAAAGATTGTCCGCCTGATGGAAGACGCACAGGGGAAGAAAGCCCCTATATCCAGATTGGCGGATGTTGTGGCGGGATACTTTGTCCCTGCAGTTATGGCTATTGCAGTGATAGCTTCCATTGTATGGATACTTCTGGGATATGAATTGACATTTGTACTGACAATTTTTGTGTCAGTATTGGTTATAGCGTGTCCCTGCGCGTTAGGGCTTGCCACGCCTACGGCTATTATGGTCGGGACTGGACTGGGCGCCAGCCACGGCATCCTGATAAAAAGCGGGGAGGCTCTGGAGATGAGCCATAAAGCGGACACAGTTGTCTTGGATAAAACGGGCACAGTGACAGAAGGGCGTCCCAAAGTGATTGAGGTGCGCGCTGAGAAAATGTCCCAGGAAGAACTTTTAAAAATCGCGGCATCCTGTGAACAGGTTTCGGAACATCCACTCGGGCAGGCCATTGTGGAGGAAGCTAAGGCAAGAAATATAAAGCTTGAAAAAGTGGAAGAATTCCAAAGCATTACCGGCCAGGGAATCCGTGCCATGGTGGACGGAAAGCTCTACTTTATCGGGAATAAGAGGCTGTGCGAGGAACAGAAGATTTCTCTGGGGGTTTATGAGAAAGCGGCAGGAGAGTTTGCGGATAAAGGCCAGACTCCAATGTTTCTGGCAGAAGGGGTTAAGGAAGGGGAGATGGAGGCAGCGGGAGTCATCAGCGTGGCCGACCCGGTAAAGCCTACCAGCCGTGAAGCTATCGCCCATATGCAGAAACAGGGCCTTCAGGTTTATATCCTAACTGGGGATAATAAAAGGACAGCTGAATATATAGCAAAACAGGTGGGGGCAGATCAGGTGATTGCCGAAGTAATGCCTGGGGATAAGGCAGGCGTAGTAGAAAGATTACAAGAAGAAGGGAAATGTGTTATGATGGTGGGGGACGGCATCAATGATGCCCCAGCCCTGGTGCAGGCTGATATAGGAGTGGCTGTGGGGAGCGGGAGTGACATTGCCCTGGATTCCAGTGATATTGTTTTGATGAAGTCTGATTTGAATGATGTAGACAAGACGATCCGGCTTAGCAGAGCCACCATCCGCAATATAAAGCAGAATCTGTTCTGGGCATTTTTCTATAATTCCTGTGGGTTATTCTTGGCGGCTGGCGTGCTCTATTCAATAACAGGCACCTTATTAAGCCCAATGTTTGCAGGGTTGGCCATGTCCTTGAGTTCAGTTTCAGTTGTAGGCAACGCACTGAGGCTTCGGAATTTAAAACTATAGACAGAAAGCAGGTGAAACAGTGGAGAAGAACGATGCTCTCTGCACAAAGAAAACACACAGGCAGCCCGGAGAATATAAGGCCTTGATTAACCGCCTGAATAGGGTAGAAGGCCAAGTTAGGGGAATCAAAAATATGGTGGAGGAAGAAAGATACTGTGTAGATATACTCGTGCAGGTATCAGCAGTACAGTCGGCATTAAATGCATTTAACAAAGAACTGCTTGCCAACCATATAAAGACCTGTGTTGTGGAAGACATCCGTGACGGCAGGGAAGAGGCGGTAGACGAACTATGTGCCACAATCCAAAAATTAATGAAATAGGAGGAGAACCATGACAGTAATCAAAGTAGAAGGGATGCATTGTGAAAAATGCGTAGAGAGAATTACAAAAGCAATGACAGAAGACGGGTTGGACTTTAAAGTAAGCCTGGCTGATAAAACCGTCACCATTGACGGATGCGAACATTGCGTGAGCACAGCCCTGGAGACATTGGATGACTTAGGGTTTGAAGGGACGGTAGAGTAGATTGGGACGTAACCTTTTTATAAAAGGTTACGTCCCAAACTTATTTTAGTGGTGTACCTAACTGTTGTTATTTATTAGCAGCCGCAGTTCTGGCGGATATCAAATTCAGGATTTATTGCGTAGAAGTTTTTGCTGTCCAGATTATCCTGTACGATTCTGAGGCTCTCGCCGAAGCGCTGGTAGTGTACGATTTCACGTTCTCTAAGGAACCTGATCGGGTCGCAGACTTCTGGGTCTTTTACGAGCCGCAGGATATTGTCGTACGTAGTTCTTGCTTTCTGCTCTGCCGCCATATCTTCATGCAAGTCAGTGATCGGGTCTCCTTTTGACTGGAAATAAGTTGCTGTCCACGGAGCGCCGCTTGCAGACTGTGGCCAAAGGGCGAGGGTGTGGTCTACATAATAATCGCCGAAACAGGACTGTTCAATCTCCTCAGGGGTCAAGTTCCTGGTCAGCTGGTGGACGATGGCACAGATCATTTCCATATGGGCCAATTCTTCTGTACCTATGTCAGTCAGTGTACCAATAACTTCGTTGTAAGGCATTGTATATCTCTGTGAAAGATAGCGCATAGAAGCAGCCAGTTCACCGTCCGGCCCGCCAAACTGCGTAATAATAATTTTGGCAATTTGGGGATTCGTCTGTGTGATTTTCACAGGATACTGCAATCTTTTCTCATAATTCCACATAAATCAGCATCCTCCTTCCTGCCATGGCCATGGCTCATTAATCCAATCCCATCTGTCGGCACAGGAGTAAACAGCAGTGTCGATGGTCAGAGGGCCATAATACGCCGCATACTCTTTTAAAGCTTCATTTCTAAGCCGGCTGTATTCATGGAAGTAGGAAAGCGCTTCTTCATTACATGGGTGGGTATCCAGAAAAAGCTTAACATCGTCAACAGCAAAGCTTACAGTGTTGATTTGATCCATCAAATCTTTTTTACATGGGCAGTTACTCATCGATTACAGCCTCCTCTCCCGTGGAATGGTTTGTAAAGATCTTCAAAAATAGTCCCTTTTTCGAAACCTTTACAGGATTCAAATAGATTCTGCCATCTCTGCCAGGGTACATAAGCCATGGCAATAGGGAGGCTTCTGAGGGGGTCGCGGTTTTCGCAGCCTTCTGAGGTATGGTGGTTCTTTGCAGCACATTCAGGGGTGCGCATTTCTGCCATTCGGCGCTGCCTTTCGGGACTCATTCCTTCGCGTGTTTCCGGTGAGCCACAGCCACATGGCTCCTGGGAACGGCGCTGGCGTTCAGGGCCTCTGGCAGCAGAATTATCTGATCCAGCCGGTGTGTTGCGGCATCCACAGTCATTAGCCGGCATATTGCGAAATCCGCTGTTATGGTTCGGTGCGGTACGGAAGTTATTATTCTGGTTCATCTGCCTGCCGTAACGCATATTGTTTTGACAATTCGCCATTTGCGATATCTCCTTCATTTAACATTTACAATTTTATATTATGGGAGAAATTTAAAAAGGTTCCACTTTACATTTTAGTAAAAGTCATATATAATAGAAAAAGTGATGACGGGGTGTGGCTCAGTTTGGTTAGAGCGCACGGCTGGGGGCCGTGAGGTCGCAGGTTCGAATCCTGTCACCCCGATTTGGCCCCTGTTCTGCAGGGGTTATTTATTTCAAGTATAAAATCTGGTGGACTTTAGTCGGGATTATCCTACAGATGTTAAATTTTCGGATTTGACATTTCAGTTTTGGATAATCTTTTTCTTTTAGGTTTCCGTCAGAATGCAGGCCGGAACCAACTATAAATACACTGTATATTGCCCCGTGAAGCTACAGGCGTGAATCCTGTCATCCCAATTTAAGTGAAGCAGTGCAAAGCAGCACTGTATCTCTGTGGGCCGCGGCCAAAAGCAGTGTATTTTTACTTTATAAGAAAAAAGTTGTTTTTATATGTAAAAAAAGCTATAATATAGGACAAATTATTATAGAAGATAAATTTTTTGTTCTCATACAGGAACTGCCCGGGGGATGTATTTCAATCAGAGCTATACTATATGTCTTGTACAGACAGAAAACTGCCGGGCCGGCAATGCCTGTATAGAAAGTATTGCCTGCAAAGCGGCGGTTGTGCAGCCTGCTGTGGGAGTTTTCAATATAATTTGCAGTAAAAAGGAGACATCGATTTATGTGTGGATTTGCAGGGTTTGTAGGAGAAGTTGAAAATAGAGAGAATGTACTTATCGATATGATGAATACAATCATACACCGCGGGCCAGACAGCGAGGGGAGGTTTTTGGATGAGGATGCTGCCCTTGGATTCCGGCGGCTCAGTATTATAGACCTTTCAGAGGTGGGGAACCAGCCTATGTATAATGAGGACAAGAGCCTGGTTCTTGTTTTTAATGGAGAAATTTATAATTATCAGGAACTGAGGCAGGAATTGATCGAAGCAGGACATGCCTTTGTCTCTAACACAGATTCCGAGACATTGCTCCATGGATTTGAGCAGTGGGGGGAGGGGATCGTAAACCGGCTTCGCGGCATGTATGCGTTTGCAATCTGGGACCGTAAGAATAAAAGACTATTTTCTGCGAGAGATATTTTTGGCATTAAGCCTCTATATTATGCATGCATGAATGGGACTCTATTGTTCGGGTCAGAGATTAAATCTTTTATGGAGCATCCTAAGTTTGACAAAGTATTCAATGAGGCTGCCCTGGGAAATTATCTGTCTTTCCAGTTTGTGCCGACCAATGAGACATTTTTTAAAGGTGTATTCTGCCTTCAGCCTGGACATTATTTCACTTATGAGAATGGAGAGATGAAGATTACCCGCTACTTTGAGCCAGAGTTTACCGGCAGCTGCAAAAAGACATTTGAGGAAGTGGTGGACGATGTTGAGCAGGTAATGAAGGAATCTGTGGAGAAACATAAAATCAGTGATGTGGAGGTCGCATCCTATTTATCCAGCGGTGTGGATTCAAGTTACCTGACCTATTTAGGGCAGGTGGACCGCACATTTACAGTGGGGTTTGACGAGGGTAAGTACAGTGAGATCCAGGATGCAAAGGAATTTGCTGCCAGCATTAACATGAAAAATGACGCCAAGGTCATTACTCCCGACGAGTATTGGGACAATCTGTCAGATATCCAGTATTACATGGATGAGCCTGTGGCAGATCCGGCGGCAATTGCACTATATTTCCTGAGCCAGGAGGCATCCAAAAAGGTAAAAGTGGTCCTTTCCGGGGAGGGGTCAGATGAGCTGTTTGGAGGATATAATATTTATTGTGAGCCATTGGAACACACGGGGTTTGACAGGATTCCCCGGTCCCTGCGCAGGCTGTTGGGGAAATTTGCAGAGTATTGCCTGCCCCGGGGAATGAAGGGAAGAGGGTTCCTGATGCGCCATGGGAAAACGCTTGAGGAGCGGTATTTTGCCAATGCCACGAATATTTTTACGGAGAGGGAGGCCAATAAGATTCTGAAAAAGGGATGTCTCCCGCAGATACAGAATGTGACCCGCCCACTGTATGAGAGGGTGGAAGGGAAAGACCCAGTGACAAAAATGCAGTATGTAGATTTACATTTATGGCTTGTGCATGACATTTTGATGAAAGGCGATAAGATGGGAATGGCCAATTCATTGGAAGTGAGGGTACCCTTTTTAGATAAAGAAGTACTGGCACTGGCACAGTCCCTGCCCCTTGAGTATAAGGTGCGTGCACCCAGGACTAAAGTGGCCCTCAGGGCGGCTGCGGAGAGGGTTATCAGGAGCAAAACTGCTGAGAAGAAGAAATTAGGCTTTCCAATTCCTATCCGGGTGTGGCTTAAGGAGGAGAAATATTATAATACTGTAAAACAAATGTTTACGTCAGAAGCAGCCAGAAAGTTTTTTAATACGGAAATGCTTGTGAAACTGTTAGATGACCACAGAGAGGGTAGACGGACCAATGAAAAGACGGACAATAGCCGCAAAATTTGGACCGTATATATATTCCTTGTGTGGTATGACAGATTTTTTGGGCATGGGAAACCTGTGCATCCTGCTGTAAATGCCAGGTAGGGACAGCCGGCTGGTTAAAGGCCGGCTGCCGCTGGCTTTGGAAGCATGTGGGGGATTTGAATAGATTTAAGACAGGGGAGGTTTTATGAGAAGCAGAACAGTACAGCCTATCCGGAAGAGGGGAGGAGGAAAAGAACCCTCCCAGAAGCGTATGAGAAGCAGGAAAGAGAGAGCAGGCGCTGCCCATGGACATAAAACAGGCAGTTTTCAGGCAGTCCAGAAGAAACGTATAGGGGACACACAGTCCTTAAGGGGCGTTGTTAAACCTCCCCCGCCAAAACCCGAACCTTCCACTGGCCATGGGAAGGGCAGGAGAATCCCATATTTTGATTTTGACTTGGTTCTTGTCATTGTATTTCTTATGTGTTTTGGACTGGTCATGCTTTATAGTACAAGTTCTTATAGCGCCAGGATGGACTTTGAAGGCAACGACATGTATTATTTCTCAAAGCAGGCCCTTGTCAGTATCCTGAGCTTTGGCGTGATGCTCATTATATCCAGGATCGATTATCATATATATGGAGCCTTCTCCTTTGAGTGCTACATATTTTCTATGATCCTTATGGCTCTTGTCCAGACTCCTCTCGGAATAGAAATTTACGGCGCCAGGCGATGGATACAGCTTCCAGGCAATCAGACACTGCAGCCTTCGGAGATTACCAAGGTTGCTGTAATTTTGTTTATTTCCTATGAACTGTGCCGTATGGAAAAAAAGGCGGCATCCAGGGAAGGGATGCTAAGAGTTTTTATGTTTGGCGCCATTGCTGCCGGAGGGGTATTGTTCCTGACGGAGAACCTGAGCACGGCGATTATCGTCATGGCCATCACCTGTGTCCTGATCTTTGTGGTCCATCCTAAAACCAAGCCTTTCCTTGTGGCAGCAGGGGCGGCTGCAGCGGCAGCGGCTGCAGGAATCGGGATACTGGCGGCTACTGTCCAAACCAGCGACAACTTTCGCCTGAGAAGGATTATTACCTGGCTCGATCCAGAAAATCACACAGATACTGGCGGGTTTCAGGTAATGCAGGGACTGTATGCAATTGGCTCGGGAGGTTTTTTTGGCAAGGGACTGGGAAATAGTACACAGAAGCTGGGGGTCATTCCTGAAGTGCAAAATGACATGATTCTATCGATTGTATGTGAAGAACTGGGTGTATTTGGGGCAATTGTTATACTTGCGCTGTTTGCACTTCTATTGTACCGCCTTATGTTTATTGCCAGAAATGCCCCTGATTTATATGGATCCCTGCTTGCCACTGGTATTTTTGCACATATAGCCTTGCAGGTAATATTAAATATTGCTGTTGTCACAAACCTGATACCTACGACAGGGATTACCCTTCCGTTTATAAGTTATGGGGGAACTTCCATACTTTTCTTAATGGCAGAAATGGGGATTGCCCTGGGGATTTCCAGAAAAATAAAGATGAATGAATAGAAGCAGTGGATTCATAATCTGACGAGTCTATGCCATGAATCAGAACAGCGGGCCAAACGTATATATACTTAGTATGCCCTGGAGAAAAAATAGCTTTTCATGTGCTGCAAAATGTGTTATATTAGTATCTAGTATTTAAAACTACATATAATAGACATGGAATACGCTCTAAGTGTAGTGCAGGAGGTTATCATATGAGTTATAAAATAGTTGTGGACAGCTGTGGGGAATTAACAGAAGAGATGAAAAAGAGCAGTGTTTTTGAGACGGCTTCTCTGAGCATGGAGGTAGACGGCACGGTTATTGTGGATGACGAGACGTTTAATCAGGCAGATTTTTTGAAGCGTGTGGCAGCCAGTCCGCAATGCCCGAAATCATCCTGCCCTTCTCCAAAGGACTATATGGAGAGGTACCATTGTGATGCAGAGCGTGTATATGCAGTGACCTTGTCTGCTGAATTAAGTGGTTCATACAATAGTGCAGAGCTTGGAAAAAAATTATATGCAGAGGAATACGGGGAGAAGGATATATATGTGTTCAATTCCCGCTCCGCTTCCATTGGGGAGACCCTGATAGCAATGAAAATACAGGAATGTGAAGAGCTTAACATGAGCTTTGGTGAAGTCATAGATACAGTGGAGGAGTATATTGCAGGCCAACACACATATTTTGTCCTGGAGACTCTGGATACTTTGAGGAAGAATGGAAGGCTGACCGGCATTAAAGCGGTTGTGGCCAGTGCCCTGAATATAAAACCCGTAATGGGGGCAAAGCCGGAGGGCGTTATCTGCCAGCTCGGGCAGGCACGGGGAATGAAGAAGGCGCTGGCAAAGATGGCCGACCACATAGTGGAGGATGCAGAAAATCCACAAGAAAAGATTCTGGCAATCTCCCACTGTAACTGTCCCCAACGGGCAAAGGAAGTACAGGAGATGCTGGTTTCCAGAATGAAAGTTAAATCCAGTTTTATAGTAGATACGGCTGGTATTAGTACGATGTATGCAAGCGATGGCGGAATAATAGTTGTGATATAGCGTGGATTGTGATAGAATATCGTACAGATAGGATGGTGCAGCTTTTGTGCCAAAAAGGAGTGCGAAGGAGTTTGGAATATGAGCCAGGAAAAAGTAGATCGGTATAAATTAGAAAAGGCCAACAGGAAGAAAACGATAAAGAAGCAGCGGGCCATGAATTATGTGCGGAAGACAGTGCTGGCACTTGCGGCTTTTGCGCTGGTTGGCTGGCTTGGATATTCAGCATACCAGACATATGATGCGGGCCAGGAGAGGGCGGAGGCAGAAGTTAATTATGATGCCATCAATACGTATTTGGAACAGCTTGAAAGCTAAGGACAGACTGCCGTCAGGCAAGATGTGTACTGCGGCGAAGTTTTTTGTGGATGTCAGGCAGACAATTAAATACATTCTGGACTAATAGGCAGCGCCTGTTTTTGTAATATTTAAGGTTACAGAAACAGGCGCTGCTTTTTCATTTCATGAAACAACCTCTCTTTATTCCCAAGGGCAGCGAGCCAAATGGACATGTTTACACGTCTCTTTGACGGCTGACGCGGGGGTTAAAGACACCGATGCTTATACAGGGGGGTTTTAACTTCCCCACTGGGCCCCACTTATAAAATAAATCCCCCACCTTCCCCCACCTTTCCTTTTTCAGGTTCCAACCAGATACAATTTTTGGATAATATACTCACTCAGGCAGCCTATGGGGCGGCACGTGGATATAAAGAAATAACTTCTGGCTGGACAGGCGGGCGGGGGATGGCAACCGGTTACATGCCCTGTTTTACGCTCTTTTAACCCATATTTTACCCGTGAATGGGAGGTTTTGCATATCTCTTTATCCAAAATTTTCTTGGGGTAAATTAAAAAAAGGGGTTGAAAATGGTGGGGGAGTGGTTTACAATGGTGACAAGTGGTAGAAAGTGGTGGATAGTGGCATAAAGTGGGGGAGATGTGGAGGCCCACTTAGAAGAAGGGGTTCCGGATGTTATTAGGGGAGTTTAATCACACAATTGATGAAAAAGGCCGACTCATCATCCCAGCCAAGTTACGAGACGATTTGGGAGAAAGTTTCGTAATATGTAATGGCTTGGAGGGTTGTCTCTTTGTGTACTCCATGGACGAATGGAACAAATTCGTTGCTGAATTGGAAACCTTACCACGGATGAATAAAGATGCCAGAATATTCAAGCGCTATTTTTTTGGAAGTGCGTCAGAGGGGAGCTTTGACAAGCAGGGGAGAGCACTGGTGCCACCTACTTTAAGAAAAGCAGCCGGACTGGAAAAGGATGTTGTCCTGGTAGGAGTACAGGACCGCGTAGAAATCTGGGATAAGGCACTCTGGGAGGAACGCAGTATGGTCAGCGAAGAGGATCTGGATGCGATTGCAGACAGAATGGAAGCAATTGGCATCAGAATTTAGCTGTCATTGTACTGCAAAAGACAAATGGAGGATTTTATGGCATTTGGGCACACATCAGTTTTACTTGAAGAAACTGTGGACGGTCTGGCAATCAAACCAGACGGGACCTATGTTGACGCTACACTTGGAGGAGGCGGACATGCTTTCGAAGTGTGCAGGCACTTAAGCAGTAAGGGGAGTTTTATAGGAATAGACCAGGATGCCGCTGCAATTGATGCAGCCGGCGCCCGACTAGTCGGCTTCGGGGAGAGAGTTACAATAATCAGGAGCAATTATTGTGATATGAAGTCGAGGCTCCATGAAATAGGCATTGACAGAGTCGATGGGATCCTTATGGATCTGGGCGTATCCTCCTATCAGCTGGATACGGCAGAACGGGGATTTTCCTACCGCACAGATGCTCCTTTGGATATGAGGATGGATCAAAGACAGAAGATGACAGCAAAGGACATCGTCAATGGCTACAGTGAGTCGGACCTTTACCGCGTGATCCGTGATTACGGAGAAGATAAGTTTGCAAAGAATATTGCAAAACATATCGTGGCAGAACGCGGGAAAGGTCCGATTGAAACTACAGGACAGTTAAATGAGATTATCAGGCGGTCCATACCCATGAAAATTCAAAAAACTGGAGGGCATCCATCCAAAAGAACATTCCAGGCTATCCGTATAGAGTTGAACCATGAACTTGAAGTTCTAAAGGATACACTGGATGAAATGATTGATCTACTAAACCCAGGGGGGAGGATATGCGTTATTACTTTCCACTCACTGGAGGACCGGATAGTAAAAAGTATTTTCAGGAAGAATGAAAATCCTTGTACTTGCCCGGCAGATTTCCCCGTATGTGTGTGTAATAAAGTATCAAAGGGGAAAGTGATTACAAAAAAACCAATTCTTCCTGGGGAGGAAGAGTTGGAAAATAACAGCCGTTCCAAGAGCGCAAAGCTAAGAATATTTGAACGAAGCTGAGTTTTAAGGGAGTATAGCAGATAGATTTGTCAGGAAGGGGAGAGCCTGACGAAACCGAAGACTTAAAGGGCATATTGTAATCCACGCTCACATGCTTTTATGGGCGGGTGGGTACCATGTGTCCTGCACAGTAATAAGAAAGGGGCAGATTATATGGCTGCAGGGAGACAGGCATCAGCTAAGAGACAATACCATAATACAAGAAGCAGCCAAAGACAGGCATATGTCTATGGAAATACAGTACGTAAGCCAGAAACTCTGCCAAAGAAAAGACCTCAGGCACAGCCTGAGAAGCCTGTGCGGACAAGCAGGCAGGTGCGTAAAAACAGAAAGCGCGCATTAAAAATGAACCCTGCATACGCAGTATTTTTGAGCGCGGCGGCTATATGTGCAGTACTGATATGCGTGGCCTATCTGAGTATACAGTCTGATATGGTCAGCAGGTCAGAAAATATTTCCGAGCTGCAGGAAGAACTTGCAGATTTGACAGAGCAAAATGATACCGCTTATAACGCGGCGGAGGATTCTGTCAATCTGGAGGAAATCCGGAGTAAGGCAATGAACGAGATGGGCATGGTATATGCTGCCAGGGGCAATGTAATAGAGTATAAGAGTCCCGACAGTGATTATGTGAAGCAGTACAGCGACATACCTTCCGACGGTGTCCTTGCCAAATCAAAGGATTTATCAGATTAAGGATCATAACTATGGTAAGACGAAAAAGAGAAAATAGATTTGAGTTTTTGACAAAGAAATTCCCAAAGAGAATGCAAAAAAAGCTGGTAATGCTATTCATGGCAATTATACTGGCTTTTATTGTTCTTATAGGAAGAATTACCTATATTAATGCGTCTAAGGGAAACAGGTATACAAAGATCGTCCTGGATCAGCAGGAATATGACAGCAGGGTTATTCCCTATAAACGTGGTGATATTGTGGACCGCAATGGCACAAAGATTGCTACCAGCGAGAGGGTGTATAATGTGATTCTGGATGTCAGCGTGATGACATCACAGGAGAAATATATAGATCCTACGATTCAGGTGCTGGAAGACTGCTTTGGTATAAATGCTGCCGACGTCAGGGCGGTGGCTGAAGAAAACCCTGACAGCCGGTATGAAATACTGGCAAAGGGAGTATCCTATGAGAAGGCGAAAGAATTCCAGGATATTGAGGAGGACACAGAGAAGTATCCAAATGTAAAAGGTATCTGGCTGGAAGATGACTATAAGAGGACATATCCCTACGATGAACTGGCCAGTGATGTGGTAGGTTTTACAGTATCAGGCAACCAGGGGGCCATTGGGATTGAGAGTGCCTATAATGAAATACTCAATGGGACGGACGGCAGGGAGTATGGTTACCTGGACAGTACATCCACCATGGAGCGGACCGTTAAACCGGCTAAAAACGGCAGTACCGTTGTATCTACTATAGATGTGGCGCTCCAGAGTATTGTAGAAAAATGTATAAAAGATTTTAATGACCAATATGCGGGAACGGCCAGAAAAGACGGGTTGGGAAGCAAAAACACGGCTGTCATTATTATGAACCCCAACACAGGTGAAATTCTGGCGGAAGCTTCTTATCCAGGCTTTAATTTAAATGAGCCAAGGAACCTTTCAGGTATATATACGGAAGAACAGCTAAACCAAATGTCCGATGAGGAGCAGCTGGAGGCTTTAAATACACTCTGGAGAAACTTCTGTGTCAGCGATGCCTTTGAACCAGGCTCTACGGCCAAACCCTTTACAGTGGCTGCCGGACTGGAGACAGGCGCGCTCAAAGGGGATGAAATCTATAATTGCGGGGGATCTCTGCACGTGGGGGATTATGATATCCACTGCCATTTAAGGACAGGGCATGGGACAGAAACAGTAGAGCAGGCTGTGGCCAACTCCTGTAATGTGGCGCTGATGCAGATGGCTGATTCCATCGGGGTAGCTAATTTTACACGTTACCAGCACATTTTCGGCTTTGGGGCCTACACAGGCATCGACCTGCCCGGCGAGGCATCTACTTCCTCCCTTGTATATACAGAAGAATCTATGCAGATAACAGATTTGGCCACAAATTCTTTTGGCCAGAACTTTAACGTGACAATGACCCAGATGGCCGCGGCCTTTTCCTCCCTGATTAACGGAGGGGATTATTATGAACCCCATGTTGTCAAGCAGATTCAGGATGAAGGGGGTAAGGTTATTGAGACAAAGGATCCTGTCCTTCTCAGGAAGACAGTTTCTGCAGAGACTTCAGAGACTGTAAAACAATATTTGAGGGCTGTCATGACATCAGGAACTGGCATGGGGGCCAATATAGAGGGGTATGAGATCGGCGGCAAGACAGGGACTGCTGAAAAACTTCCCAGGGACCAGGGAAATTATTTGCTCTCCTTTATTGGATATGCCCCCCAGGAGAATCCGGAGGTGGTGATTTATGTTGTGCTGGACGAGCCAAATGTAGAGGATCAGTCGGCCAGCTCTTATGTATTGGAACTTTCCAGGGATATTATGTCCCAGGCATTCCCTTATCTGGATATTACGACTGTGGAAGGCTATACAGGGCCCGGGGAGACAGCAGAGAATCCTTCTGGTTCAGCGCAGTCAGAATTTGAGAATTATGATTCCTCATATGAAGAAACATACAGTAACACAGACGGCTCTTATATAGATGACAGCTATCATCCGGATTTGGATGACTGGGCGGCAGGGCAGACAACAGAATAGACAGGCATAACCTTACAAAAGACGTAATATTATATAGAAATGTCTTTTGTAAGGTTTTCTATATTTTATGAAGAATAAAACATATAATAAAAAGAAAATACTCGTAGTATTTTTATGTGCCTCCCTTATTTTACTGGGACTTATTGGCCGCCTTGTATATCTGATGGTGTTTGACGCAGAATACTATCAGAAGAAGGCAGAATCATTGCATGAGAGGGAACGGGAAATTAAGGCGGCGAGAGGCGAGATCGTGGACAGGAACGGGACAGTGCTGGCAACAAATAAAACAGTCTGTACAATTTCTGTCATACATAATCAGATAGAGGACCCAGAGCTGGTTATAAAAACACTGGCCAAGGAGCTTGGCCTGGATGAAGAAACTGTCAGAAAGCGGGTGGAAAAAGTTTCATCCATGGAGAAAATTAAGACGAATGTGGAGAAGGAGACAGGTGATAAAATACGTAATTATAATCTTGCAGGCGTGAAGGTAGATGAAGATTTTAAGCGCTATTACCCATATAACCAGATTGCTTCAAAAGTACTTGGGTTTACAGGAGGAGATAACCAAGGGATTATTGGGCTGGAGGTGAAATATGAGGAATATCTCAAGGGTATAAACGGAACCATTCTAACTGTGACGGACGCAAGGGGAGTCGAGCTGGAGGGTGTGGCCGAAGACCGGATCGAACCTGTGGCAGGCAGTACCCTCAAGGTCAGCTTAGATTACAATATCCAGGCCTTCTGTGAGCAGGCAGCCTTAAAGGCTATGGAGGAAAAGCAGGCGGACAGTGTCTCTATTTTACTCATGAATCCACAAAATGGGGAAATTCTTGCCATGGTGAATGTACCGGAATTTAATTTAAACGAACCGTATATACTGAATACAGGGGTTGATGCAGACACGCTTACAGATGAACAGCTTCAGGACCAGCTGAACCAGATGTGGAGGAATGGCTGTATAAATGACACTTATGAACCAGGATCCACGTTTAAAATCATCACTTCGTCCGCATGTCTGGAGGAAGGCGTAGTGAGCCTTGACGATACATTTTCCTGTCCTGGCTACCGGGTGGTGGAGGACAGAAAAATAAGGTGCCACAAAGTGGGGGGGCATGGTTCAGAAACTTTTGTCCAGGGCATCCAGAATTCCTGCAATCCAGTTTTTATAGATATAGGGCTGCGGCTTGGGCCGGACAAATTTTATGATTATTTTGAGCAGTTTGGCCTGCTCAGCCTGACGAATGTGGATCTCCCGGGAGAGGCAGGGACCATTATGCATAAGAAGGAGGACATTGGCACGGTGGAGCTGGCTACCCTCACCTTCGGCCAGTCTTTCCAGATTACCCCCATCCAGATGGCCACAACGGTCAGCTCCCTTATAAATGGAGGGCGCAGGGTGACTCCTCATCTGGGTATGGCGGTATTGGACAAAGAAGGGAATGAGATAGAAACATTTACTTATAAGGAAAAGGACGGAATCGTATCCGAAAAAACTTCTGAGACTATGCGGATGCTCCTGGAAAGCGTAGTTTCTGAAGGATCGGGGAAAAACGCTTATATTGAAGGGTACTCCATAGGAGGCAAGACAGCTACTTCCCAGACACTGCCCAGAAGCGCAAACAAGTATATATCCTCTTTTATCGGATTTGCGCCGGCTGAGGATCCCCAGGTTCTTGGTATGGTGGTAATCCATAACCCCCAGGGCGTTTACTACGGGGGGACGATTGCTGCCCCAGTCCTTAGGAGTATTTACGACAATGTGCTTCCCTATCTGGGCATCGAAAAAGAAGCAGTGCAGGAGACTGAAACAAAAGAAGATGGGACAGCTCAGGAGGAGACTGCGCAATAGCCTTTGGGCCATCCTGCCCTATGCAGGGAAAGTCTTACCCAAGGGGATTTGGCGCTGTTTACAGTATATATGCCGGAGGACAATTGGATAATAGCCGCGGTATATGCCTTTTACAGAGGGATACAGTTCTGGTTGAAAAACAACATTGTTTGAGGTATACTGTATGAGGTATTCTGTTGCCTGTAGATTAAAAAGCAGACGTTGACTAGACGAAAGAGATGAAGAGGTGGATTTATGAGATATCATGTAGTGATTCCGGTATTGATTTCATTTGTATTAAGCTTACTGATGGGACCAGTTGTGATACCGTTTCTGAGAAAACTGAAGATGAGGCAGACAGAGAGAGCTGATGGTGTACAGTCCCATTTGAAGAAGGCCGGGACGCCTACCATGGGCGGGATCATAATTCTTGCCAGCGTGGTAATTACCTCTCTGCTCTATGTGAAAGATTCCCCTAATATTATTCCGGTTTTGTTTTTGACCATTGCATTCGGGTTGATTGGCTTCCTGGATGATTACTTAAAAGTTGTGATGAAGCGCTCAGATGGACTGTACCCTAAACAGAAGATGGCCCTTCAGATTGTTGTGACGGCAATTTTTGCTTACTATCTCATAAAGGTAGCCAAAATACCGCTGACTCTCTTGATTCCATTTTCTAATGGGCAGTACTGGGATATCGGCTGGGCGGCAATCCCTTTGCTGTTTGTAGCTGTGATTGGGACGGTCAACGGTACGAACTTTACAGATGGGCTGGATGGCCTGGCTTCCAGCGTGACTGTGCTGGTGGCCACGTTTTTTACTGTCGTGGCAATTGGGACAAAGAGCGGCATAGAACCTATTACTTGTGCAGTGGTGGGGGCCTTGCTGGGATTTCTTCTATTTAATGTGTATCCTGCAAGCGTGTTTATGGGCGACACTGGTTCCCTGGCCCTGGGAGGGTTTGTGGCGGGAACCGCATATATGCTGCAGATGCCCCTTTATATAGTGATTGTGGGACTGATTTATCTGATCGAAGTAGCATCAGTTATGATACAAGTTACTTATTTCAAAAAGACAGGCGGGAAACGATTCTTTAAAATGGCTCCGATCCATCATCATTTTGAGCTGTGCGGATGGTCAGAGACAAGGGTGGTGGCTGTGTTTTCTATTACTACGGCAATCCTCTGCCTGATAGCGCTGATGGGGGTGTAGGCTATGGACTTGAAGGATAAAAGGGTTCTGGTATTTGGATCTGGCTTAAGCGGTGTGGCGGCGGCCAGGCTTTTGCTCAAAATCGGGGCGGAGGTCATTATATATGACGGGAATACTTCCCTGGATCCCGGGAAGGTCCGGGAGGAAATTATACAGGGAAAAGAGCAGGAAGTCCGTGTGGTTTTAGGGGAGCTGCCTGAGGAGATAATGGAAACTCTGGCATTGACGGTCATAAGTCCAGGCGTGCCCACCGATCTCCCTGTTGTGGATAGGATACGCAGTTATGAGGTGCCCATCTGGGGGGAGATAGAACTGGCTTTTGCACAGGGCAGGGGAGATGTACTGGCAATTACCGGGACAAATGGCAAGACAACGACAACGGCCCTTCTGGGGGAGATTATTGGGAGTTATAAAGATAGTACTTTTGTGGTGGGAAATATTGGGAACCCTTATACAGCGGTTGCCCTGGACACGACGGAGGATTCTGCAGTTGTGGCGGAAATGAGCAGTTTCCAGCTTGAAACAGTACATACATTCCACCCCAAGGTCAGCGCCGTATTAAATATAACACCGGATCATCTCAACCGCCACCATACAATGGAAGCATACATCCAGGCCAAGCAAAATATTACCAGGATGCAGACAGAGGACGACATATGTGTCCTGAATTATGAAGATGAGCCTTCCAGTAAGTTCAAAGAAAATACACAGGCTAAGGTTCTATATTTCAGCAGCCGGCGTAAACTAGAAAAAGGCATATATCTGGATGAAGGAAATATTGTCTGCCGTCTGGAGGGGGAGCCGATTGTAGTCTGCCGGACGGATGAACTGAAACTTTTGGGAATCCACAATTATGAGAATGTGATGGCGGCAGTTCTGATGGCGGCGGCTTACGGAGTCCCTATGGAACTGATACGCAGGACAGTTACTGCCTTTCGGGGAGTAGAGCACCGGATTGAATTTGTTGCCGAGAAAAATCAGGTAGCCTACTATAATGACTCCAAAGGCACCAACCCGGATGCTGCAATCAAGGGGATTAAAGCCATGAACCGGCCTACGCTTTTAATAGGCGGAGGGTATGACAAAGATTCTTCATATGATGAGTGGATACAGGCATTTGACGGCAAGGTAAAGAAGCTGGTCCTTGTGGGGGCCACAAAGGAAAAGATACAGGAAGCGGCCTTAAAACTTGGGTTTTATGATACCATACTGGCAGACACATTTGAGGAGGCCGTGGAAATCTGTGTAAAAAATGCACAGCCTGGAGATGCGGTTCTTCTTTCGCCCGCATGTGCAAGCTGGGGAATGTTTAAAAATTATGAGGAACGTGGAGATAAATTCAAAGAACTTGTAAATCAGTTATAAGGAGTGAATTTATATTGGAACGTCCGGCTAAAAAGAAGCGGTATGATTATACCCTGCTGATTGTAGTATTTCTTCTGGTAGGTATCGGACTGGTCCTCCTGTACAGTACCAGCGCCTACAATGGACGGGTAAAATTCCACGATCCTTTCTATTACCTGAAAAAGCAGGGATTTGCGACTGCCATGGGAATGGTTGGAATGCTGGTTATGGCAAATATTGATTACCACAAATGGGTGCCCTTGGCAGGCCTGGGATATCTGACAGCCATTCTCTTATCGGTTGCAGTTATGTTTATAGGAGATGAGTACAATGGGTCCAAAAGATGGCTGTCTTTGGGCCCTGTTTCTTTTCAGCCTTCCGAGTTTGCAAAAGTGGCCTTGATTCTTTTCCTGGCCTGTCTTGTCACAAAGAATGTAAAAAATATGGGGAAGTTTAGGACTCTTGCCAAAGTGATGCTGCCAGTCCTGCCTGTTGTTGCCCTGGTCGGCGCCAGCAATCTGAGCACGGCAATTATCATTCTGGGGATTGCAGTGGTTCTTATTTTTGTGGCAAGTCCTAAGTATGCGCAGTTTATCTGGATGGGCGGCGCTGGCATCGGGTTTATGGGGATTTTCCTTGCCCTGGAAAGTTACCGGCTGGAGAGGCTGGCGATCTGGAGGAATCCTGAGCAATATGAGAAGGGATACCAGACGCTGCAGGGGTTATATGCGATAGGTTCTGGCGGCCTTTTTGGCAGGGGACTGGGGGAGAGCGTACAAAAACTCGGATTTCTTCCAGAGGCCCAAAACGACATGATTTTTTCAATAATATGCGAGGAACTGGGACTTGTAGGGGCGAGCCTGATCATTCTTTTATTTCTTATCTTAATATGGCGTTTCTTTGTAATTGCCACGAAAGCTAAGGATCTTTTGGGGGCGCTTATTGCGGCAGGGGCAATGGCGCATATGATGATACAGGTGATTTTAAACATTGCGGTTGTTACGAATACAATCCCTAATACAGGAATTACCCTTCCTTTTATCAGTTATGGCGGGACATCAGTTATGTTCCTCCTTCTGGAAATGGGTCTTGTACTAAGTGTCTCTAATCTGATAGAATAGGGCAGGGGAATATAAGATAAGGAGGACCTTGGATGAGACGCAGCAGACAAAACAGGCAGATAGAGTATGATGATCTGGATGAAGAAGCATATGTGAATGAAGTTTTATATAAGGAAGGCATCCGTTCTGACGGGCAGCAAAAAAGAAAAAGAGCCATTAAGAAAAAGAAGAAAAAAAGGAAAAAACGCAGGGGCGTGCTGCTGGGATTTTTGACCTTTATACTCGGTATTGCAATTATTGGTTTTGCCTTTGTGCTCCTTTTCCATGTACAGAAGATAGAGGTAAAAGGGAATACATATTCTGCCCAGGATGACATCGTAGGCTGGATTGAGGAGGATAAATATGCCGTAAATTCCCTGTATGTCTGGTGGAAATATAATCATACAGATGTGGAGCAGCTGCCTTTGGTGGAGTCGTCAAAGGTGACCTTGACAGCGCCATGGGCGGTCCGCGTTACGGTGAAGGAAAAAGAGATAAGCGGCTACATTGATTATGAGGGGGAATATCTGTATTTTGATAAAGAGGGGACGGTACTGCTCATTTCCCAGGAGGAGATAGAGGGGGCCGCCTACATAGAAGGGATGGATGTGGATACATCCAGCATAAAACTCGGGCAGGTCCTGCCGGTTTCAGATAAGAATGTATTTGAGCGGATTGTGGAGGTTTCCCAGCTTCTTGTGAAATACCAGCTGTCCCCTGACAGGATTACTTGTACCGGCAGTGAATTAAACTTGTATTTCGGACAGGTAGAGGTACTGTTGGGCAAGACAAACTATGAAAACCGCCTGGCCCAGGTTCCGCCTATATTGGACAAACTAAAAGAGCAATTCCCTCAGGAGAAGGGCACCCTTCACTTGGAAAACTATGATATATCTGACAAATCAGTCCGTTTCGTGCCGGACAGCGGGAATGAGGAGGGCGCCTTGGAGGCATCTGGGGATCAGGCAGATACTGCCGCAGAGCAGCCTTAGAGAGAATCCCTGCCCCCTAGGCGGCCGAAAGGCTGATAGGCAGCGGGGCAAGGGAGTGTGGATAAATCGCGAGAATTGTATAAAAAAATACACAAAAATCTATTGATTATTTATTCAAAAGACTATATTATATACTTATTGGATTATATCGTTCAATCATGCATTATTCTGCAGCTTGTCTGTGGAACCGCCCGCAGGGCCATGTATTAGGGGAAGTCCTTTGGGTATGGCCTCAGTTTCGGGGGAGACGGAAGTCTTCTGTAAACTGGGGATAAGGGGATGTATAAAATAATATTAATAAGACAACGAAGGAGGAAATACTCTTGTTAGAAATTAAAACCAATGAATCAGAAGCAGCTGCAAGAATTATTGTTATCGGAGTCGGCGGCGGCGGTAATAACGCAGTGAACCGCATGATCGAAGAGCAGATTGCAGGTGTAGAATTTATAGCCATCAATACGGACAAACAGGCACTCCAGTTGTGTAAGGCGCCCACATTGATGCAGATAGGCGAGAAGCTTACAAAAGGACTCGGCGCAGGTGCGCAGCCAGAAGTAGGGGAGAAAGCTGCGGAGGAGAGCGCAGAGGAGATTTCAGCGGCCCTTAAGGGTGCTGATATGGTATTCGTGACATGTGGCATGGGCGGCGGCACAGGTACTGGAGCTACTCCGGTTGTTGCCCGCATTGCGAAAGAACAGGGAGCGCTGACTGTCGGCGTTGTCACAAAGCCATTCCGTTTTGAATCCAGAACACGTATGTCAAACGCCCTTGGCGGTATAGATAAATTAAAAGAGAATGTAGACACATTGATTGTCATCCCCAATGATAAGCTTTTGGAAGTAGTGGACAGGCGTACTACTATGCCGGAGGCCCTGAAGAAAGCGGATGAAGTGCTTCAGCAAGGTATTCAGGGCATCACAGACTTGATTAATGTGCCGTCTTTGATTAACCTGGACTTTGCAGATATCCAGACAGTCATGAAGGACAAGGGTATCGCACATATTGGCATTGGTGCAGGACGGGGAGATGACAAGGCTCTGGAGGCAGTGAAGCAGGCTGTTGCCAGTCCGCTGCTTGAGACAACCATCCAGGGTGCGTCCCACGTTATTATTAATATTTCTGGTGACATCACACTGATGGATGCATCAGATGCTGCAGAATATGTACAGGAGCTTGCCGGGGAAAATGCGAATATTATCTTTGGCGCTATGTATGATGATTCCAAGTCAGATGAGGCAACCATTACTGTAATCGCCACAGGCTTACATAATGTAGGCGGAAGCTCATCTAAGCTGAAGGCAAGGCTGGAGGGCCAGCAGAAGGTAGGGTCTATCCTCCCATCAGGGGATATGGTGAAGAGGACGGCAGCAGACCCAGAGCGCCGGATGGCCGGCACAGTAAGGCCGACAGGTACGGTAAGGCCTTCAGGGGCCGCAGCGCCGCGGCAGTCCAGCGGTACAATGCCGACTCTGGAACAGCCAAGGACTGCCCCTTCCGGGAAAGTAAAAGAACAGTCTATCAAAATTCCAGACTTTTTCAAAAAGTAGAGTATGTTATAAGATTAAGGGCAGGAGACTTCGCGTGGAAGTTTCCTGCTTTCGTTTTTAAGGGGAATGTGTTTCATGGGGCAGAAAATCTCTTACAAATTCTGCTGTGTAAGTGAAAAGTAGTTTCCAGAATGTTCCTTTTTGTCGAAATAATCTATCTATCCCCGTCACTATCTGACAAATTTCCATAACCTTACCATATATAATAAATCTTGCTTGAGTGCCAAATCGATTTAGTACCAACGAGAAAGAGGGTGGAGCATGTACTATGAACTATACATAGACGTGTTGTTTCTTGTGAATTTCATGATGGATTCCCTGCTGCTCCTGTCAATCAATCAGATACTGAAATGTTCTGCCACACATGGACGTATTTTTTCAGGAGGGGCCCTGGGGGCCGCGCTGACCTGTGCGGTGACGGCTGTGCCGGCGCCGGGGGTTGTGAAATTTCTGTTATTCCACACGGTAGTCAATACAATAATGATTAAAACAGGATTAAGAGTCAAAGGAAAAAAACAATTTTGGAAAGCATTTGTGTTGTTGTATATCACATCCTTCCTCTTCGGAGGGATCCTGCAGGCACTACATCCCTATGTGCGAACAGGCAGTCTGTTTTTCGCGGCGGCAGTTGGCTGCTATTATGTCATAAAGTGCTGCTGGAAATTTTTTGTAAGGCTTCAGTCAGTGCAGAAAAAGGTATGTGATATTACCCTGTACACCAGTACAGGAGAGCAGAAGGTGAAAGCGTTAATTGACACGGGCAACGGCCTGGAGGACAATTTTTCAAAGGAGCCTGTGAGTGTAATAGATAAGACTCTGGCAAGGAGTGTCCTGGCAGATGAGGATTTAAAAAATGGCTTCCACTATATACCATACCGGACTGTTGGGAAAGAAAGTATTATGCCTGTATTCCGGATCAGAAAAATGTGTATACATCTGGAGGAGGAAAGATGGGTGGAGGCGCCGGTAATCGGAGTCTGTGAGGATCGTGTTTCAGAACAGCAAGAATATCAGATGATTTTAAATCCTGACTTATTAGGAGGCATATAAAGATGGTTGTAAAAGTAGCAGTACCCCAGCATTTTAAACTGAAAGTAATACCAGACATCAGAAGTATTTTCTTTTCTAACCACAAGGAAATACACTATATTGGAGGATCCGAGGTGCTGCCCGCCCCCTTGGAGACAGCGAGGGAGACAGAGGTGATACAGCACCTTGGCTCCGAATATGATGAGGAGGCGAAAAAGCTTCTTATTGAGCATAACCTGCGCCTGGTGGTCTACATAGCTAAAAAATTTGATAATACCGGCGTGGGGGTGGAAGATTTGATTTCCATAGGTACAATTGGCCTGATCAAAGCGATCAATACATTCAACCCTACAAAGAAGATCAAGCTGGCTACCTATGCGTCGCGCTGTATTGAGAATGAGATTCTCATGTATCTGCGCAGAAACAGCAAGACGAAAATGGAGGTATCCATAGATGAGCCGCTGAATGTGGACTGGGACGGCAATGAGCTTTTGCTGTCAGATATTCTTGGCACTGAGGAGGATACGATCTATAAGGACTTGGAGAATGAAGCAGAACGGAAGCTTCTGATTAAAGCTATCAATAAGCTTTCCAGCAGGGAGAAGCTCATCGTAAAGATGCGTTTCGGCCTGGATAATCCAGACGGGGAGGAGAAAACCCAGAAGGAAGTGGCGGATCTGCTGGGCATATCCCAGTCTTACATATCCCGCCTTGAGAAAAAGATTATGCAGAGGCTGAAAAGAGAAATGGTCAGGTATGAGTAGGGACTAAGCAAAGGGCAAGAGACTGCCGCAGGTGCATATTCACCTGCGGCAGTACCTTGCCCTTTAGAGCTGCAATGGCATTTATAAATCGAAGAAATAATACGAGAAAGTCAGGGTCTCCCATTAACATATGAGTAAAAATCTTCCATAGAAAAATCTGTAGGCAGGCCAGCTATATATAAAATGAGGGTGAAAGCTCTCTTTTCGTAGCCTTTCACCCTTCATTATCATAGAAGAATCTTATTTACAGACTTTTCTTCACAGTCTCGCCAGCTAAATCGGGCCGCCCGTTCTCTATATGATCCTGCTTCAATTTAAGCCATTGTACAAACATCATTGGATCGTTTTGCCATTTATCATTTACCCATTTTTCTTGCTCTTCATGTATAAATTCAAGCCTCTCCCCATAAGATAAGTTTAGACTATTGGCTTTTTCTAAAGTTTTAGCTAAATGAGTATTAGAACTTATTATGGTTTCCCCGCCAATCGTCCATTCTCTTGGTATTTTTATAGATACAGGGTCGGTGACATTCAATGTATCCTTTTGAGCGGTCCCTTCTGGACTAAGTTCTAATCTATCGGTGGACATAGCATATTCTGGTTTCAATTCCACCGTCTGCATAGCTGGTGTTTGTCTTATCAATGTATTTACATTATTCTGCATATAGTTGACATATCCTGATACGTTCATATTTTTTACCTCACTCAGTTCCTTTCCTCTTCGTATCATTCCCCTCATTTTTACCCTATGATAATTGAGTATTTAAATAATGTCACTCCCTCATAAATATTATCGGCATTCTCGTTAAAAAATTAACTATAGGCAGTTAAATTTTTGTTTATATCGTCTAATGTTTGTGAGCGATGTTCTGCTCATTCCCCCTCCCGGAGACCAGAGTATGAATGAACGGCAGCCGTATACAGATATAACGCCCGCAGCTTGAAAAGGCCATGGACAAATTGGACGCTGGCTAATGTAAATGAGCCTTGTATGTGTTATGATAAATACTATAGATTCCAAAGATACCCCAAAGGCATACTGTAATATATGCCCTGATCCCAATAAAAGGTATTGTTTAGAGCAAACGGACAAAATATAAAAAGTATTCTAAGAAAAGGTTGGTGAATGAAATGAAATTGACATTTTTGAGGGCGGCCCATGAAGTGACAGGCAGCTGCCATCTGCTGGAGGCGGCAGGAAAGAAGATTTTGATTGACTGTGGCATGGAGCAGGGGCCTGATTTGTATGAGAATCCAGAACTTCCGGTCCCGGAACAGGAGATTGATTATGTATTGCTGACCCATGCCCACATCGATCATTCAGGCCTCTTGCCCCTGCTGGCTAAAAGAGGGTTTAAGGGTGATATTTTTACGACCTTTGCAACTGCGGATTTGTGTAACATTATGCTCCGTGACAGTGCCCATATCCAGGAGTTTGAGGCTGAATGGAGGAACAGGAAGGGAAAACGTGCAGGGCAGCCTGTATTTGAACCTATCTATGTGATGCAGGATGCTTTGGATGCGATTGCCCTGCTTGTGCCGTGCCAGTATGGGGAGAGGATACGGCTCTGTGATGGCATTGAAATAAGGTTTACGGATGTGGGCCATTTGCTTGGGTCGGCGAGTATAGAGGTATGGGCGGCAGAGGGCGGCATACAGAAGAAGATTGTCTTTTCAGGGGATGTGGGGAATAAGAACCAGCCCATCATCAAAGATCCCAGTTATACGGATACGGCAGATTATGTGGTTGTAGAGTCCACATACGGGAACCGCCTGCATTCCACGGAAGAGGTGGATTATGTAGGGGAATTTACCCGCGTCCTTAGGGAGACTTTTGAGAAAGGCGGAAATGTTGTAATTCCCTCCTTTGCCGTGGGCAGGACTCAGGAGATGCTATATTTTATCCGGGAAATCAAGGAAAAGAATCTGTTGAAGGAATACCCTGATTTTGAAGTATATCTGGACAGTCCCCTGGCCATTGAGGCCACCAAGGTATTTACAAAAAATATGAGGGACTGTTTTGACGAGGAGGCCATGAGGCTGGTGAATACCGGTGTGAACCCGCTCGTATTCCCTGGACTGAAAACTTCCACAACAAGTGAAGATTCCAAAATGATTAATTTCATTGAGAAGCCAAAGGTTATTATTTCCGCCTCAGGCATGTGTGATGCGGGGCGCATACGCCATCACTTGAAACACAATCTGTGGCGCCCCGAATGTACAATTCTCTTTGTAGGCTACCAGTCCGGCGGGACTCTGGGGAGACGGCTGCTGGACGGAGAAAAAAATATAAGATTATTCGGCGAGCCTATCGAAGTACATGCCAGAATAGAGAGCCTGCACGGAATCAGCGGGCACGCGGACAAAAATGGACTGCTGGACTGGCTGGGGGGATTTCAGAGTCCGATCCAGAGGGTCTTTGTAGTCCATGGTGAGGATAAAGTAACAGAGGAGTTCGCCCAGACGATACAGGAAAGGCTGGGGTATGAGGCATGGGCCCCCTTCCCCGGAGGCCAGGCCGATCTGTCTGCCAACAAGATTGTCAGTGAGGGAACCAGTATACCTGTGAAGGCAAGGAAACCAACCCAAAAGAGAGTGGAGGATGCCTTTGAAAGACTGCTGGCAGCAGGCCGGCAGCTTTTGGATGTGATTCAGAAAAACCGGGAGATTTCTAATAAGGATAAGGCCAAATTTGAAAATCAAATACGGAACCTGGCTAATAAATGGGATAGATGGGATTGACAAATGATGGAATTAATTCTGAAATAGGAGAAAACTGACGCAGGCTTGCCTTCTTAAATCCCGTTGTCAAGGACTAAAACTTTTTTTAATTTTCGCTCCAAAGAATAACTGAAGGGAAGAATGAGAATCATTTTACTAGATCTAAATATTTCGGCTAGGAGGATTCTTATTATGGCTTTAAATAAGGTTGAGTTATGCGGGGTGAATACGGCAAAGCTGCCGCTTCTGAAGGAGGAGGAGAAGGAGGCATTGTTTGCCCGTATTAAAGAAGGGGATGAAGAGGCACGGGAGGAATACATTAAAGGGAACCTGCGTTTAGTGTTAAGTGTGATTAAGCGGTTTTCTGGGAGCAATGAGAATGCAGACGATTTATTTCAGATAGGCTGTGTGGGACTGATGAAAGCTGTGGATCATTTTGACCCGGGCCGCCTGGTGAAGTTTTCTACTTATGCGGTGCCTATGATTATTGGAGAGATCCGGCGTTATCTAAGGGATAATAATTCTATCCGTGTGAGCCGCTCTTTGCGCGATACGGCATACAAGGCTATTTACGCAAGGGAAGGCTATATGAAAAAGCACCTTAAGGAACCTACAGTGCAGGAAATTGCTGAGGAGATAGGTATCTCCAAAGAGGACATTGTTTTTGCACTGGATGCCATACAGATGCCCATGAGCCTCCATGAGCCGGTCTACAGTGATGGGGGAGACACGCTGTATGTGATGGATCAGGTAAGTGACAAGAAAAATAAAGAGGAAAACTGGGTAGAAGAGCTGTCTTTAGAGGCGGCAATGGAGAGGCTGAACGAGAGGGAGCGCTATATTATCACGCTTCGGTTTTTTGAGGGGAAAACCCAGATGGAAGTTGCTGAGGAGATTAAGATATCCCAGGCACAGGTCAGCAGGCTGGAAAAAAATGCGCTGAAGGTGATGAAGCAGTATCTCCTTGGATAACACTACAATGAAATAATGGTTGAAATTTCCACGGCTTCATACTATTATAGACATAGACTAAAGAGAGGTACGGTAAAAGCCATGTATAAAGCTTGTATATTTGACCTGGATGGGACTTTGACGGATACGCTGGATTCCCTCACTTTTTCTGTGAACGGGACTCTTGAGGAGATGGGGCTTGCTGCCATCGACAGAGAGAAGTGCCGCATGCTCGTGGGGAATGGCGCAAGAGTGCTGATGGAGAAAGCCCTTCTAGCAGGGGGCGCGGAAAATCTGGATCGTATAGACGAGGCCATGCAGATTTATGGGCGTATATTTGACGCCAACTGCACATATCATGTAATACCGTACCAGGGGATCCAAGAGCTTTTGGATGACCTGAGGGCATCCGGCGTCCAGCTGGGGGTTCTGTCCAACAAACCTGACAGGCAGGCTGTCCATGTAGTGGAGGAGATATTCGGGAAGGATGTATTCCAATGGGTACAGGGCCAAAAGGAAGGAGTGCCCAGGAAACCGGATCCTTTCGCCGCCCTTAAGATAGCCCAGATATTCAATGCCCTGCCCCGGGAGTGTGTGTATATTGGGGACTCAGAGGTGGATATAGCGACGGGGACGGCTGCAGGGATGGTGACAGTAGGAGTTGACTGGGGTTTTAGGGACAGGGAGACTCTCAGGGCAGCCAAAGCCGCACACATTGTAAGTACCCCAAAAGAGCTTAAGGAGTTAATAATGAGACAGGAGGTATAGGATCATGAATGAGTATGATGAGGAGTGCCTGCAGGCATTTTTGAAAAACCAGTCACAGTTATTTGATGAGCCGGTGGCAGAGACACTTGAGGAGGCGGAGGCCTTTCTGGAGGACTGCATGGCAGTGGTGGTTGATACCATTAGTGAAGTGAGAGAATACTTTGAAGAGAGTGGGATTGATGTGGATACTATGTCTGATGAAGAGGTAGAGGAAGCATCTGAGGTCTTTTTACTTCCGGGAGGACGTTACCTGGTTGTGGAGGGATAGCTCTGATACTTAAGGATATAGGCGCAAACAGAAGCCGCAGTACTTATTTGACTGCGGCTTTTCCTGTCGCTTCTTTTATGGCTTCCAGTATGACCTGGGAGGTATAGGGAGTTTCATCAGACAGAGTAATGTCATCCAGTGACTGTTTTTCATATACTTGTTCTGCTATATCCTCGATGGCAGGCTGGATGAGGGGGAATGTGGTCGTGACTGCCTCATCTAGGTTGGAAAACCGGATTGAGTTGATGTGAGACTCATCTACAGACACCTCAACCTCCAGGTTTGTATTGTTCAAAGTAAGCGTAGACGTGTAAATTCCCGGAGTGTACTGCTTTTTCGCATCTGCATTTTTATCTTTTCCTCCGGGGCCGAACATTACAACCAGCAGGATAATCAGAAGAATGCCGAGCACTGCAAATACGGCAGTATAAATGATTTCTTTCATATGCAGAACGATGATTTTTGTTTTGGAACCCATAGTGAGACCTCCTGTGTTAGTCAAATTCACTTTAAGAGAATGGGAAATTGAAGTTGCCATCCAGGCACGTTTTTTGTCTGCCCGCCTTTGGGGCAAAAGTGACAAGGCGCCCTTTGGATATGCCCATTACGCTTTTTATAAGTGTATGACATAGGATGGAAAAATATTCACGGCTTTTGCGTGACAAACAGAGGGCCATCCTGTAAAATAAATAAGTAATTAAATATTTCGGTGCAGGCTGGCCGGGCAGCAGCCATCCAACATATACGCAGCCCTGGCCGCGCCGCAGATATATAAAGAGGTGAAAATGATGTTTATAATAGCCGGACTGGGGAATCCAGACAGACAATATGAAGGGACAAGGCACAATGTAGGTTTTGATGTCATTGACAGGATGGCGGAGAAATACAATATAGATGTGGGGATTAAAAAGCACAGGGCATTGATTGGCAAGGGGATCATTAAGGGGCAGAAAGCTATCCTGGCAAAACCACAGACTTATATGAATTTAAGCGGAGAAAGTATCGGCAGCCTTGTTGAGTACTACAAGACAGATGTAGAAAACGAGCTGATTATCATTTATGACGATGTTAGCCTTGAGGTGGGACAGCTCCGTATCCGCGCCAAGGGCAGTCCGGGGGGGCATAATGGAGTCAAGAATATTATTGCCCACCTGGGGGGGCAGGCATTCCCCAGAATTAAAATAGGGGTGGGAGAAAAACCCCGTGGATTTGATTTGGCTGACTATGTACTGCGGCATTTTTCAAAGGCAGAGAGAGTGTTCATGGAAGAGGGGTATGAGAATGCAGTGCATGCGGCTGAGATGATTGTGCAGGGAGAAATCCAGGCGGCAATGAATGAGTATAACCGTAAAAAGAAGGAAGAGTAGAGATATGCAGGCTTTGTTGGCACCGCTTGCCGAATTGGCGGAATATAAAGAAATCTTCGGCGGACGTACAAAGGGGAAGGGCATTCTGCAGATTGCAGGGTGTGTCAGCTCCCAGAAAACCCATCTGATATACGCCCTCAGTGGGGGGCGTTTTTATCGTATTCTGGTTTTTTCCAGTGACGAGAAGGCGAAACGGGCATATGAAGAATACAGATTCCTGGATGAAAATGTTTACCTGTATCCAGCCAGGGATCTGCTTTTTTACCATGCAGATATTAAAGGGAAGTATATCAGCAAACAGCGGATGGAAGTGATAAAGTCTATATTAGAGGCAGGGGGCACAGAGGGGGCGCCGTCTGTTAAGGGCATGACTGTCATTACTACCATGGATGCCTTTTTGGATGGGATGCCTGCATTGGAGCGGCTTAGAAGGCAGGCAATCCATATTGGCGGGGAAGATGCTGTTGACTTCGGGCAGCTTCAAAAACGCCTGGCAGCCATGGGGTATGAGAGGGAAGCGCAGATTGAGGGCCCTGGGCAGTTCGCAGTCCGGGGAGGCATATTAGACGTATTCCCGCTCACTGAGGAGCAGCCTGTAAGAATCGAACTGTGGGGGGATGAAGTTGATTCTATACGTACCTTTGATGTGGAGAGCCAGCGCTCTATAGAAAACTTAGAAGAGCTTGTGATCTATCCGGCAGCAGAGATCCGGGAAGGGGACAGTGAAAATGTCTCTTTTCTGGATTATTTTCCGCCAGAGGAAAGCCTTCTATTCCTGGATGAACCCATCCGTCTTGTGGAGCGGGCAGATGAGGCAGAAAAAGAATTTAAAAGCAGCCAGGAGAATAGGGCGGAGGCCGGCCTTACAGAGGAAGAAGCATTGGCGGTTTTTCCTGTAAAAGAAATTATTGAGAAGATGAACCAATATTCCGGGGTAGGTTTAACGACCCTGGAATCAAAGTGCGGCGGCTTTCATGTACGGAAAACATATAGCCTCCAGACAAAGGGTGTGAACCCTTATAATAATAGCTTTGAGACTCTTACAAGAGATTTAAAAAGGCTAAAGAGAAGCGGCTACAGAGTTGTCCTGCTTTCAGGCTCAAGGACGCGGGCAAAAAGGCTGGCAGAGGATCTGCGGGATTATGACCTGAGCAGTTTTTATAGTGAGAATATGGACAGAGAGGTACAGCCGGGGGAAATTATGGCGGCCTATGGCCATGTGGCCGAGGGATATGAATACCCTATGCTGAAATTCATGGTGATATCTGAGACGGATATTTTTGGAAAGCATAAAAAGAAAAAACGGCGCAGAGTCTACGAGGGGCAGAAAATACAGAACTTTACAGACCTGAAACCAGGAGATTATGTGGTCCACGAGAATCATGGGCTTGGTATTTACCAGGGAATTGAGAAAATAGAAGTAGATAAAGTCACAAAGGATTATATGAAGATCTCCTATGCCGGAGGCGGGACTTTATATATCCTGGCCACACAGCTGGATTTGATCCAGAAATATGCAGGTGCGGATGCAAAGAAACCGAAGCTTAATAAGCTGGGAACAAGCCAGTGGACGCGGACCAAGAGCCAGGTGAGGGGGGCCGTAAAGGCTGTGGCAAAGGAACTGGTAGAACTGTATGCCACAAGGCAGGAGGCGCAAGGGTATGTCTATGAGCCGGATACGGTCTGGCAGAAGGAATTTGAGGAGATGTTTCCTTTTGAGGAGACGGATGACCAGCTCCAGGCTATTGCAGATACTAAGCGTGATATGGAAAGCAAGAAAATCATGGACCGGTTGATCTGCGGCGACGTGGGGTACGGCAAGACAGAGATCGCCATCCGGGCCGCATTCAAGGCAGTCCAGGAGGGCAAGCAGGTAGTTTATCTGGTGCCTACGACAATCCTGGCACAGCAGCATTATAATACGTTTGTGCAGCGCATGAGGGATTTTCCCGTAAGAGTGGACCTGCTCTGCAGGTTCCGTACATCCATCCAGCAGAAAAAGACAGTTGAAGACTTGAGAAAAGGACTGGTGGACATTGTGATTGGAACCCACAGGGTATTGTCGGCAGATGTGAAGTTTAAAGATCTGGGCCTGCTTGTGATTGACGAGGAGCAGCGCTTTGGGGTGACTCATAAGGAAAAAATAAAAAGACTGAAAGAGAATATAGATGTGCTGACCCTCACCGCCACACCTATACCCAGGACGCTCCACATGAGCCTGATTGGAATCCGGGATATGAGTGTGCTGGAGGAGGCCCCCATGGATAGGATGCCGATCCAGACTTATGTTATGGAATATAATGATGAAATGGTCAGGGAAGCCATTGAGAGAGAACTCTCAAGGGAAGGGCAGGTATATTATGTTTACAATAGGGTCAGTGATATAGCAGATGTGGCGGGGCGCATACAGCAGCTGGTGCCTGAAGCGTCAGTTTCTTATGCCCATGGGCAGATGAATGAGCGGCAGTTGGAAAATATTATGTATGACTTTATTAATGGGGACATTGACGTGCTTGTATCTACTACAATCATTGAAACCGGACTGGACATCTCCAATGTCAATACGATGATTATACAGGATGCGGACCGGATGGGGCTTTCCCAGTTATACCAGCTCAGAGGGCGGGTGGGGAGATCCAACCGGATGGCCTATGCTTTCCTCCTGTACAGGCGGGATAAGCTGCTCAAAGAAATTGCTGAGAAACGCCTTGCGGCTATCAGGGAATTTACAGATTTAGGATCTGGGTTTAAGATTGCCATGCGGGATCTGGAGATACGGGGGGCGGGCAATTTGCTTGGGGCAGAGCAGCATGGCCACATGGAAGCCGTGGGATATGACCTTTACTGTAAGATGCTAAATGAGGCTGTGAAGCAGCTCAAAGGCGAGATGGAGGAAGATATATATACAACGGCCATGGATTTGAATATTGACGCCTATATACCGGAATCTTATATCCCCAATGAATACCAGAAGCTGGATATTTACAAACGGATTGCCAGCATTGAAAATGAAGAGGAAATGGACGATATGGTCGAGGAGCTGATAGACCGGTTTGGGGATATTCCCAGGAAGGTACAGCAGCTTTTAAATATTGCAGGGTTAAAAGCCCTGGCCCATGAGGCCTATGTCACGGCAGTGGAGCAAAAGGACAGTGCATACCGGTTTACGATGTATGAGAAGGCAAAGGTGCAGCCGGAGAAGATACCAGGCCTTCTAAAAGCATATGGGGAGAATCTTACGTTCAGGGCAGAGACACCGCCCTATTTTCTGTATGAGAAGAGAGGCAGGAATAAAAAGGACACGGATGAGGATATTATTGAAGTCGTGAGAAAGGTTTTGAACGATATAAAAGGCATACAAGGGCCATGACAGGCATTTGCAGCGGATTGCCACAATGGAAGTCAAGAGTGGCAAGTTATTGCAGCCTGGCCATTACTTTCCAGCAGCCATAGCCGATATATAATATAGGGGATTCTATCCCTGAATATGAAGAAAGGAGGTAATCATATGGCAATTAATGGTATTGGTTCCGGTATGGGCGGATATTTTGATTACTATGCAACTCTCAGCCAGTACCGTCTTCAGAATGCCCTTGCACAGAATCCCAAGTTTAACAGCAGCATCACGCCTGTAAGTTCGGTATCAAGCAATGGCTCCTCGTTTAAGAGTGACAGCATGGATTTTCTAAAGTCATACAATTCTTCCATGTCTAACTTGCTGACCACGGCTAACAGCCTGAAAAATGTAAACTCTAAAACAACACTCAATGATTTTGAGGTGACAAGTTCAGACAATGCAGTGGCAAGTGTCTCCGAGCATTACCAGATGCGCGAGGCTAAGAAGATGGAACTCAATGTAGAGCAGTTGGCAGCAGCCCAGCAGAATGTCAGCACAGGCATCAGCGGGGGAGCAGCGGCTTCTTCGGACATGAGTTTCAGTGTCAGGGGCAGCAGCGGCACTGCGGATGTGCAGGTGAGCATGTACGGTGAGGACGGCGCTGTCAAGACAAACAAACAAATGCTGGAGGAGGCGGCAAGCCAGATTAACAGCAGCAAATCAGGAGTATCGGCTTCAGTTGTGACTAAGGATGGCATTTCTTCCCTTGAGCTGACAAGCAGTGACACTGGTACAAACAGCACATTTACAGTATCCGGTGAACTAGGGGCGGCAGCAGGACTTGACAAAGTGAGCGCTGAGGCCCAGAATGCTGTATATACTGTCACAGAGAATGGGCAGGAGAGAAAGTACTCTTCCCAGAGCAATGATGTGCGTCTGGATTATGGAAGGATTGACGCTACTCTGAAGCAGGAAGGCACTACAGAAATATCTTCAGCTGTCAGTGACGAGAAGATTATTTCAAGAGTTTCTGACATGGTGGACAGCTACAACAGCTCCCTGAAGATGCTCAATGACAATGCTGACCATGGAAGCGGAGTCATGAGGCAGCTTCGGAGTTTTGCGATGGATGTGGCTGGCAGCACAGATATGGAGCAGGCCGGCATTTCCACAAACAAAGACGGTACCCTTTCTCTTGATAAAGAGAAGCTTGCCAAGTCCTTAAAGGAAGATCCAGATTTGACGCTGGATATTCTGTCGGGAAATAATGGTATTGCACAGACTGTGTTCAACAGAGCCAGCAGTGCAATGCGTTCCAGCGCCTCCAGCCTCTTGAGCAATGATCTCGCACAGGTAGACCAGATGCAGTATACAGACCCATTCAGTTTTATGAATATGTATTCAAAAAATGGGGCTAAGAATCTGAATAATTATTATGCCCTTGGCATGATGATGAATTATCTGGTCTAGAAAAGGGGGCATATGTCCAGGAGAAGGACTTCAATAAAGCGGTACATACCGTGGAAAAGACACAGAACATGGCCGGCAAAATGCCGGCCATGTTCTGTGTCTTTTCTATAGGGATATGCTCCTCATAGAAAACGCCTGTTTTTTCAATGGCTGCAAGAAGGGGGCCTGCTTGTTTTACGGAATTTTCCTTTAGGGTCTTGTCTGGACAGAGAAAACGGGATATAATAAATAAGTTAAAATGTACGTAGGAGGATGTTATGGGACAGTTTAGGAAAAGAATGGCGGCAGCGGCGGCAGGCATAATCGCGGCAGTGGCTTTGGCAGGGTGCGGCCATTCTATGGATAATGACGCTGTAGTTGCAGAAGTAGGAGGGGAGAAGATTTCACTGGGGATTGCCAACTTCTATGCAAGGCTGCAGCAGGCACAATTTGAGACATACTATGCAGGACTGATGGGTAAGACTGGCGAAGAGATGTGGGCGGAAGAAGATGGCGATGGTGTTACCTATGAGGAGACAACAAAGAAAACCATACTGGAAGAGCTGGAAAATATTTATATGATTAAGCAGCATGCTGCAGACTATGGGGTGGAGCTGTCCGAGGACGACAAGAAGGCCATCGACAAGGCGGCCAATTCGTTTGTAGAGGATAACACGCTGGAGGATAAAGAGGCAGTATCCGGCTACGAGAAGGTTGTCAAGGAGTTCCTGGAGTTGGCCACTATCCAGAACCGCATGGATAAGAAGATGAAGGAAGGCGTGGATGAGGAAGTGTCTGATGAGGAGGCGGCTCAGAAGAGTATGCAGTATGTCCTTTTTTCTTATACAAAGACAGATGAAGAAGGAAATTCTGAGGAAATGACAGATGAGGAGAAAGAAGCCTTGAAAGGATCAGCTAAAGAATTTGCCGATAGCCTGAAGAACAGCGAGGGCCATGATCTAGAGGCTGCGGCAGGCGAAGCGGGTTTGGAAGTACAGACAGCCACATTTGATTCCGAGTCCACTTCCCCCACGGAGGATCTGGTCAAGGCGGCGGATGCCCTTGAGAATGAAGGGGATGTGACTGACATTGTGGAGGCAAATACAGGCATTTATGTGGCAAAGCTGACGAGTAAGCTGGACCGTGAAGCAACTGATGCAAAGAAAGAATCCATAGTGGAGGAGCGCAGGAATGAGCAGTATGATTCCTTAGTAGAGCAGTGGAGAGAAGAGACGGATATAAAGGAACACAAGAAAGTATGGAAAAAAGTCAGCTTCCAGGACCAGGGCGTTACAATCAAGCAGAGCGAAGAAGAGTACACGGACACTCCCAAAGATGAGTCAAATCAGGAATAAAAAGCTTGAAATCAGTGCCTGTAAATGATAGAATACTATCAGTTCGTGAGGGAGTAGTTGGCGTGTAATGAGGATGCGTGGTAAGTCAACATACTGGCTGGGAGGTCTGGCTTATCTTAATTAATGAGACTCATGTACAGTTTTGTGCTGTACATGAGTCTTTTTGTCTCACCGGGAAGAGGAGTTCTTTGAATCAAAAAGCTCTGCCAGGGAGGCGTTTGCATTGGCCATATTTAATACATTATATTGCGGCTATACACACTCTGGGGCAACTTGTACACAGGAGGAAATATAAAATGGGTATTATAGAATTATTGTTACTGGCAATTGGCTTGTCCATGGACGCTTTTGCCGTATCTGTCTGTAAGGGACTTGCAATGCCTAAAATAACCTTAGGAAAAGCCTTGACTGCGGGAATATGGTTTGGAGGCTTCCAGGCGCTGATGCCCCTGGCCGGTTATTTTTTGGGGATACAGTTTAAGGACAAGATTACTGCGGTGGATCACTGGATAGCTTTTGTCCTTCTTGGGGTAATTGGAATCAATATGATCAAGGAGGCCATGTCGGGAGAATGTGATAATGGGGATGGTTCTCTGGACTTTCGGACAATGTTTGTCCTGGCTGTGGCCACCAGCATTGACGCTCTTGCCGTAGGAATTACATTTGCTTTTCTCCATGTGGATATTGTCCCTGCGGTTTCCTTTATTGGGATTACCACCTTTACTTTATCGGCTTTGGGTGTGAAAGTGGGGAATATATTTGGAACCAGGTATAAAGCAAAAGCTGAACTTGTGGGAGGTATTATTTTAGTTTTGCTGGGCATTAAAATATTAATTGAGCATCTCACTGGGGTTTGATGGTTCTTGCCGGCTTTCCTGGCTGTGCAGGCCTAAGGTTTCAATGCAAACGCCTAGGCCTGCTTCTTTATGGCCTGCACACCCGGGAAAGTAATCTGTTGTCAGGAATTTAAGCTGTTTAAGTGGAAACTTTCCAGCTCCTCCCTGGCCACATATAAGGTTTTGTCCCTGCGGGTCCTTATGGTCCATTTAACCAGTTTTAATATAAAATTTTCTATCTCAATACAGGTAATGCATCTGGGATGGACACAGCTTCCTGTATTAAAATAAGGGGCGGATGCGTTTCCCGCCATAGGGCGGTGTGTATGCCCGGTAATGAGTAATTTTTGTTCTTTTGCGGCCCAGTCTGTGAGCCGTTTTTCTGTTTTTTTCTTTTTTGTATAATTCTTTGCGGCGCTGGTAGGATCAGATATACCCAACCCTTCCAGAGGCTTCCAGATATATCTGACAAGGAACGCTGCTATGGGAGCCAGCACGCTGTTCAAAAAGTCGGCCTGATGGCCATGTGTCAGATAGATATCCTTTCCCGTTTCCTGATTTTTCAATATAAGTCCCTGCAAATAGCAGCTGTCAGGGAAAAGAGGCGCTTTCTCTTCCTGCCCGCTGATGTGGTATATGCTGCAGTGCTTTTTGCAATAGCCACAGCGTCTTTTGCTTAGGTCGTGGTTTCCGTAAAGCATATAAAGCTTGTTTTCATCCCGGAATTTTGTGAGCAGCCAGAATACATTGCTGTGAATATCTATGATTTTCGACAAGGAGGGGTTCTCCCAGAGTTCATCCCCATCGCCTAGCTCTATATACGTAAAGCCATGCTCATAATAGTGGTTTAGCGCTGCAAAATATACGTTTTGGTTTTTTAGAAAATTATCGTTGTGGTTCCCTGTACCTCTGTGGCAGTCACTGAAAAGTACGATCAAGGAGTCTGGACCTAATGGAATCTGGGGCGCGTCTCTAAATGCATTGGAAATCCGTCTGTACCAGCTCATCTGCGTCTCTTCCTGTGCTTTTTAAATGTGCGCATACAGAGTGTCCTCCTGAAAATAAAAGGAAGGAAATAGTATAGATAGAGCAGGCGGTCTAAAGTACTGCAAAATGGCCTTGTGACCCAGAGATAGAGCCTGCAGAAAATTCTTGTTTTCCAGAGAACATATTTTTTGTAAAAGCTGCCGGAGAGTATGGATAAATGGCGCGGAATAAAAAGGCAGAACTGAACCGTATTATGGCATACACATATATCGCAGCTTTTGTAACCCCGGTCATATAGGGAACGGAGGAAAGAGTCGCACATTTCAGAATCTGGGAACGTAATGGATACATCCAAGTGTAACTGCTCGGGAGGCGTGCATAGGCCTGTTATAAAGCCTGCCAGCCACCAATGGGTCTGTGAAATACAGAAAAGGGCACCTTCGCGGTCGCCCAAGTGGAGTGTTAAGGGCAGCATTTCCTCCGGCCCTGCGGCCTGGAATATGGTCTGCCTGCGCAGAGCCGGGGGAATAATCGAGTCTGCATGGTAAATGCCGGCCTCTGCGCCTGTATTGATTCCATACTGGCCCTTCCAAAATTCCATCAGCCAGGTCTTTCCCTGATAATTAAAGTAAACTGGTTCATGGTCAAAGACCATGTTCATAGAGAGGGCGGCAGTATTATAAAATTCACTATACCCAAATTCCCTCTGCCAGGCATCCGTCCTGGTGGTAAATATATCTTGGTCGTTCTGGTAGCAAAACCCAAAGGGTTCGGCAAGCTCATTGATCAGACAGCACTTCTCTTCACATGGCATCTCACAGACCTTGCGTATAATGCACTTTTTCCTGTGATGATTTAACAAAACAAACAGCATACATAATAAAATAAAAAGAGATAATATAATATACATATTTAAGATCCTATGGTTTATTCTTCTTATTACTATATGCACGAACCGGAAAAATGCTGTGAATACCATAGAAGGAAAAGGTGCAGACAGGAAAAAGGATGGGTTTTAAATAAGTGAGGGGCAGAGAAATGCAGGGGCAGCGCCTGTATTATAGAAAGGCTTTAGGCTGCTCCCTGCAGAAGCTATAATAGTGGCATATAGTGGCATTCTCAGCCGGGGATAATCTGCCTGCATAGGAATGCCTTAGTGGCCTTAAATATATTCTAATTTTTCGAAATAATGCATAAGAATATCTGCACAGTTTTCCACCCCAAGTTCTGAGGTATCCAGTATCATATGGTAATCATTTACATCACCCCAGGACTTGCCAGTATGGGTGTAGTAGTAAGCTGCGCGCTCCTTGTCAGTGGACTCTACTTTATCCGCTGCTTCCTCATAGGTCAGAGACTCCAGGGCCATGATCCTATGAATACGGTCCTCTTTGTCTGCGCAGACAAAAATATTGAGTACATTTAGCCTGTCCCTGAGGATATCGGAGGCACACCGTCCCAGTATGATGCAGGGGCTGCCGGCAAGTCCGCGGATCGCCTCTGCTTCAGTATCATATTGGTGGTCATTGATTTTCTGCTCAATGCAGGCTTTATCATAGACCGGGATATTGAGTCTTTCTGCAAGTTCTTTCGCTATCATACTTGCACCAGTACCAAAGCGGCGGCTCATTGTAATTACCAGTTTCATATGGGTTCCTCCTTTGTGCATGCCTGTAGAATGGATGTGCTTACATAGATTTAATTTTGTGAAGAATGCTCTTGCTCCCATACGGTATCAAGGACAGAGCAGGATTCTTTCCTAATTATATCACTAATAATATATATGTAAAAGACTTATTTATAAAACACTGGTTCCGATGGAAACATAGGTTCCCTGCACCGGCTGGGGCAGTGGATGGATAATGGGAACACCCTGGCATAAAGTGGCCGCCTTACTCGGCCAGGCCTAAATTAAACAACAGAGAATGTAATAATATGCATTTATAATGGAACGAAGATACTTTTGAAGTGGTTGCGAAATTTAGCGAAAAATGCTATTATATTTTGGTATGTAGACACGGATACTAAAATAATAAGAACAGTGGCTGCAGGGATATTGTTGTCATACAGTCCCTCAGGGGGCAGGTTCGGGGCGCCAGCTTCGAATGAGCAGATAGATGGAAAGATAACTTATGGAAGGGGCATACTAGATGAGCCAAAAAAAAATGAGTCCAAGTGAACGTGAGGCATATAAAAAGGAGCAGGCCAGAAGGCGCAGGATGATAGAGGAGCAGCAGAGGAGGACAGTCAATGGCAATCCAGCCAAGACAGTGGCAGGAGGCGGCTCCAGGAAAGATAACCGAGGGTACGGCGGCGGAAACCGGAAACCAGTGAAGAAAAAGAATGCTTCTAATAAAGTGAGCAAGAACGTAGGATTAGCCTTGTGCACAATCCAGCTTATTGCTACGCTGGTATTTGTGGTTGCTTTATTTGTTTTAAACATGCTGCCCATGAAATATCTGAGCATAATTATTGGCGTACTTGTGTTGCTTTGGGTAGTCCCACTGGCCAGCCAGCTCATATCGAAAAAGAAGGCTATTGCGGGGAAGGTGTTCAGTGTCTTTATGTCTGTCATCCTGGCGCTTGGCTCTTTTTATATTTTTAAGACAAATGGCATGGTTAAAAACATAAGCGGCGGAAATACAAAAGTGGATAAAATGGTTGTAGCTGTGCTTGCGGACGACCCGGCCAATGCCATCCAGGATGCTGCGGGATATACGTTTGGCGTGCAGTATGCGATGAAGGGGGATGACGTAAAGGAAACTGTCGATGCTATCGGCCAGGAATTGGGACAGGACATTTCCACTGCGGAGTACGAAAGCCTCCATGGCCAGGCGACAGCTTTCCACGATGGGGAGGTACAGGCCATTATTTACAATGATGCTTACACCTCCATTTTAGAAGAAGCCTTTGAAGGCTATAGTGATAATGTAAAAATCATTTATTCACATGAAATCACAAGCAAGCTGGACAATGAAGCGGCCCATGTAAATGTGGATGACGATACATTTACAGTGTATATAAGCGGTATAGATGTGTACGGGGCAATTGAGACCAACAGCCGCAGCGACGTCAATATTATGGCGGTTGTAAATCCGAATACCCACCAGGTACTCCTGGTGACAACGCCAAGGGATTTCTATGTGGAGATACCGGGGATCAGCGGCGGCCAGAAAGATAAGCTGACACACGCGGGCATCTATGGAGTGGACGCCTCTATGGCTACACTGGAACAGTTGTATGACACAGAGATTGATTTTTATGCAAGGGTGAATTTTACATCTTTAGTACAGATGGTAGACGCCCTTGGCGGTGTGGATGTTATTTCCGAGCAGTCATTTACAACAAGCTCTGACACGGGGGCCGTAGTCAATGTGGCCCAGGGGGAGAATCATTTCAACGGGCAGGAGGCCCTTGCTTTCTCACGTGAGAGGATGAATGTGGACGGGGGCGACTTCCAGAGAGGGAAGAACCAGCAGGCTGTGATCACTGCTATGATTAAAAAGGCAATATCACCTGCTATCCTGACTGGAGCCAACGGCCTCTTAAGCAGTGTCAGCGGAAATGTGGATACGAATATGTCCCAGGATCAGATCCAGGAACTGATAAAGGGGCAGCTTTCCGGCGGAAGCGCATGGAACATTAAATCTATGGCTGCAGAGGGGACTGGAGACGAACAATATTGTTATTCTGCGGCAGGTTCCCTGCTTTATGTGACGCAGCCTGACCAAAATTCTATCACAGCAATCAAACAGGCTATTGACGCCGTTGAAAATGGAGAAATCCTGCCTGACTCAGAGGTGGCTCAGTAAAAAGAGAATAGAAAGATACCAAGGAAGGGCAATATGAAAAAGATATTAAAGAAGTGGGATCTCTCGCTTATTTATAAAGTACTGCTTGTATTTCTGGATATAATATTTATTAATATAAGCTCATTTTTGGCATTGTGGGTCCGGTTTAATATGCATATTAGTGAGATACCCCCTGAATATGCAGCCTCTGTCCTGGAGGTGGCCTGGGCAAATACAGCGGTGACAGTGCTGGTGTTTGCTGTCTGCCGGCTGTACACAAGCCTCTGGCGGTTTGCCAGTATTAAAGAGCTGATTTATATCATCGAAGCCTGCGGCATATCTATTTTGTTCAATGTGCTGGCTTATTACCTGACATACAGGGAAATCTACAGGAGTTATTTTATCCTATATGCCACTGCTTTATTTTTACTGACTTGTGTGGGCCGGTTTTCATACCGCCTCATGCGCCTTTTATATAGAGGGAATATCCATGGGCGGCATGTGCGCAATACGATGATAATCGGGGCCGGGGAAGCCTGCAATGTGGTGATGAAGGAGCTGGAGCTTAGTACTGAACTGGATGCAAAAATCTGCTGTGTAATAGATGATAACCCGAGAAAGCATGGAACCTATATCCATGGGGTAAAAGTAGTGGGCGGGAGGAATGATATTTTAAGGGCCGTAGAAAAGTACGGCATTAATGAAATTATTGTGGCAATACCAAGCGCAGATAAAAGGGAGCGGCAGAAGATACTGGAAATCTGCCAGAAAATACCGGACTGTGAGATGAAGATCCTCCCTGGCGTTTACCAGCTTGTAAATGGCGAGGTCAGTGTCTCCAAGCTGCGCAATGTGGAGATTGAGGACTTGCTTGGCAGGGACCCAATTCAGATTACAACAGAGACAATCGGCAGATATGTATCGGATAAGGTGGTGCTTGTAACCGGAGGCGGCGGAAGCATAGGAAGTGAGCTATGCCGTCAGATTGCCGCCAATGGTGTGAGGCAGCTTATTATTTTTGATATATATGAGAACAATGCGTATGATATCCAGCAGGAGTTAAAGGGCAAATACCCCAACCTGGATCTTGTGGTGCTGATCGGATCTGTGAGGAATGGCCGTAAGGTAAACAGTGTATTTGCCAAATACCGTCCAGATATTGTGTATCATGCCGCGGCCCACAAACATGTCCCCCTGATGGAGGACAGTCCCAATGAGGCCATCAAAAATAATGTGTTTGGCACGTATAAAGTGGCCCTGGCTTCGGACCGGTACCATGTGGAAAAATTTGTCCTGATATCTACGGACAAGGCAGTGAACCCTACCAATATCATGGGCGCCTCAAAACGGATGTGCGAGATGATTATACAGGTCTTTAACAGTAGGTCGGACACAGAGTATGTGGCTGTAAGGTTTGGCAATGTGCTTGGAAGCAATGGGAGCGTAATCCCACTGTTCAAGAAACAGATTGAGGCAGGAGGGCCAGTCACTGTCACGCACCCTGACATTATACGTTACTTTATGACTATCCCCGAGGCTGTGTCCCTGGTCCTTCAGGCAGGTGCCAGTGCCAGGGGAGGGGAGATTTTTGTGCTGGATATGGGACAGCCTGTGAAGATTGTAGATCTGGCAAAGAATTTAATCCGACTGTCAGGATATACACTGGGGGTGGATATTGAAATCAGATATACAGGCCTGCGCCCAGGGGAAAAGTTGTACGAAGAACTTCTTATGGCAGAAGAGGGACTGGAGAGCACTGAAAATGAAAAAATCCACATTGGTAAGCCTATAGAATTTGATGAAGATGAATTCTTAAGGGATTTGGAGGATTTGTACAGAGAAGCTTACGCTGAGACGGACCATATGAAAAATATTGTCCATAAGATTGTGCCCACCTATCATCTGCGGGAAGCGGATATAATCAGAGATCAGCAGATACAGGCCGGATGGAAGCGGGAATTTGAGGATACCCGGTCAAAACTGCCCAGCGGTTTTTTAAACAGAGGCATCGCAGATTCTGATATAGAGGCAGAAGTTACAGGGAAGGCGGCAGAGATAAAGGCTGCCGAACGGAAAGGTCAAGAGAATTAAGAAAGAGAGAGCGATTATGATGAATATTTCATTTTCTCCCCCTGATATCACAGAAGAGGAAATTGCGGAAGTTGCGGAGGCGCTTAGGAGTGGATGGATCACGACAGGACCCCGCACAAAGGAGTTTGAAAAGAGGATTGCCGGATACTGCGGAACCGGGAAGGCAGTGTGCCTTAATTCTGCCACAGCCTGCCTGGAGATGACTCTGCGTGTTATGGGCATAGGCCCTGGGGATGAAGTGATTACCACGGCCTACACATACTCTGCTTCGGCAAGCTGTATCTGCCATGTGGGGGCGGTGCCTGTTCTGGTAGATACCCTTCCTGGTTCTTTTGAGATGGATCCCCAGAAAGTAAGTGAAGCTGTCACTGAGAAAACAAAGGCTGTCATTTGTGTGGATTTGGCGGGGATCATATACAGCCATTATGATGAAATTTTTCAGATTGCTCGGGAAAAGAGCAGTCTTTTCAGACCTGCAAATGAGCGCCAGGAGGCTTTCGGGAGGATTCTAGTCATCTCAGATGCAGCCCACGCCCTGGGCGCAGAGGCAGGGAAAAAGAGGTGCGGCACAATCGCAGACTTTACCTGTTTTTCCTTCCATGCGGTGAAGAATCTGACCACAGCCGAAGGCGGGGCGGTGACTTGGTCCGAAGCTGTGGCTGGGGCAGGAATAGACGAGGAAGTGCTATATAAAGAATATATGCTCTTATCTCTGCATGGACAGTCAAAGGACGCCCTGGCAAAGACGCAAGCCGGCGCCTGGGAATATGATATTGTGGCGCCATATTATAAGTGCAATATGACAGACATAACGGCGGCATTAGGCCTCGTCCAGCTTAAGAGATATCCAGGGATACTCAGGAGAAGAAAAGAGCTCATCCATATGTATGAGGAAAGGCTGGGGCAGGAGGGCGTCCAGGTGCTAAAACACTATGGAAAGGGTCACACATCCAGCGGCCATCTATATCTTGTACGTCTGCTTGACAAAAACAGAGAGGAATGTAACAATATCATTACACAGATGGCAGAGAGGGGCATAGCAACTAATGTACACTATAAACCTCTGCCCCTCATGACAGCATATAAAAATATGGGGTATGACATTAAAGATTATCCCCATGCGTCTGCGCAGTTTGAAAATGAGATCACATTGCCGCTGCACACCTGCCTGACAGATGAAGAGGCGATGTATGTGGCAGATACATTCCGGGAACTACTATAGTATATCTTTGGGCGCCCTGCAAAAGGGGCCTATAAGGATCCAGGGACTTGAGCCAGAGCGGGATGTCCCTGTAGGAGGAATGCCAGAAATACAGGAGAGAAAGGCAGAGATGTTATCTGTCAGGAGCCAAATATGATACGACAATGGGAAACACTACCAGATTATATGCAGAATATATACGTAAAGCCTTATTATGAAAGCCTTACCAGGAAAAAGTCCGGACTGCGTTTAAAACGAGCCATGGATTTGTTTCTTGCGCTTATTTTGGCGATTGTCCTGTCACCGGTCATGGCAGGTGTCGCATTGTGGATAAAATTGGACAGCAGAGGCCCTGTATTTTATAGACAGGAGCGAATTACGCGATATGGGAAACCATATCGTATTTTCAAGTTTCGGACAATGGTGGCAGATGCAGACAGGCGGGGGCCCCTTGTCACAGAGAAGCAGGACAGCCGCATAACAAGAGCTGGAAAGTTTCTCAGAAAATGCCGTTTAGACGAGATTCCCCAATTGCTTAATGTGATTGCGGGGGATATGTCTTTTGTGGGCACAAGGCCTGAGGTGGGGAAATATGTGGGCCAGTATGAAGAGGAGATGTATGCCACCTTATTGCTGCCGGCAGGGATTACTTCTCGGACAAGTATTATTTTTAAAGATGAGGATGTCCTGATGGAAAAATATTTACAAGAGACAAAAAAGACCGTGGATGAGGTGTATGTGGAGTATATCCTTCCCGTAAAAATGACATACAATCTGCAGTACTTAAGGGACTTTAGCTTTTGGGGCGATATAAAGGTCATGTTGGACACTGTATTTGCAGTAATCAGGTAGAGGAGGGAAAGTACATGAGAAAAATAGCAGTCATCACGATGGGAGTCAGGCTGGAGGGTGAAAAAGGATATACACGTTTCCGCTATCTCTGTGAATTTTTGACAGACGCAGGCTATCAGGTAGATCTGATTACCACCACATTCCAGCATTGGGAAAAGGCCCAGCGTAATATAGGAAAGATAAAGCAGGAAAATTATACGTTTGGCCTTAAATTCATTTATGAGCCAGGATATAAGAAAAATGTGGATCTAAAGAGAATCCTGAGCCACCGTACCGCGGCAAAGAATTTGGCGGCCCTTCTTGAACAGGAGGGGGACTATGATCTTTTGTATGCGGAGATCCCCCCAAATGATGTGGCCTATGCCGCCGCCGCATATGCCAGGAGAAAGGGCATCCCCTTTGTGGCAGATGTGAATGATTTGTGGCCGGAGGCTATGAGGATGGTTTTGGATATACCGATTGTCAGTTCTGTGCTGTTCTACCCTCTTAAGAGGGATGCGGAGAAGGTATATTCTCTTGTATCCGGCGTGGTAGGCACCTCGGACGAATACAGGGACAGGCCTTTTAAGAACCAGAGAAGAGAGGTGCCCAAGGCCACAGTGTATGTGGGAAATGAGATTACTGTCTTTGACGAGGGCGCAAAGAAAAATGAGGCCGCAGTGATTAAGGGCCCGGAAGAGTTCTGGGTAACTTATGCGGGAACCATTGGGACAAGCTATGATATACGGACAATGGTTCTGGCGGCTGAGGAGCTGGTAAAAAGAGGCCGCAGCAATATAAAGATGAAAATATTGGGCGGCGGGCCCATGAAGGATGAATTAGAGGCCCTTGCCCGGGATAAAAAAATTAAGAACGTAGAATTTGCAGGGTATGCACCTTATGATAAGATGGCAGCTTATTTAAAAAAATCAGATATTCTCGTCAATTCCTTCGTGAAGAAAGCCCCCCAGAGCATTGTGACAAAAATAGGCGATTATCTGGCTGCGGGCAAACCCATGATCAATACATGCATGAGTCCGGAATTCAGAAAGAAAGTAGAGCAGGATGGATTTGGCGTGAATATTATGCCGGAGGATACCAGCATTCTTGCAGACGCCATTGAGGATCTGTACAAAAATGAGGAGAAACGTCTTGCCATGGGGAGAAAGGCAAGGCAGATTGCCAAAGAGCAGTTTGACAGGCCAAGGTCCTATCAGAAGATTGAAGAACTAATCAGATTATTGATCGATAAAAATCAGTCCCGCGGGACGGTGGAGCAGAAAAGATGAGCAGAGAAAGTATGAAGCCTTATTTCAGTATAGTCATGCCTGTGTACGGGGTGGAGCAATATATTTCCCGTGCCATAAGCAGCGTGCAGGAACAGACTTTTGAGGCATGGGAAATTATTTTGGTAGATGATTGTTCTCCTGACAAGAGCGCCGCAGTTGCTGAGGAGTTTGCCAGAGATGACCAAAGGATCAGGATTGTATCCCATAAAGAGAACAAGGGACTCAGCGGTGCACGCAATACAGGGATCCAGGAGGCGAAGGGCGCATATATTTGGTTTATGGATCCAGACGATTATGTGGACGGGGACTTGTTAGAGAGAGTAAAATTGTCCCTGGAGGAGAATCCGGCTGAGGCAGTATTATTTGGCCTGGTGGAAGAGTACTATGGGCGGGATGGAGATCTTGAATATACCCATTCTATCTGCCCAAAGGAAGTGTTATACCAGGATCAGGCAGAACTGAGAAAAGCGGTTATTTCCCTGGAACAGCAGACACTTTACGGATATGCCTGGAATAAAATATATAATCTGGAATATCTTAAAGAACGCCGCCTGGCCTATGAGGATGTCAAGCTGATTGAGGATATTCTTTTTAACGTCAAATATTTTATGGATATTGAGAGGCTGAATGTGCTGGGATTTACACCCTATCACTATGGGAAGCGGATGAACGCCAGCCTGACCAATAAATTTGTGCCTGAATATTTCCGGCTGCACAGGCAAAGGATTGAAATGCTGTTTGACCAGTACTCATACTGGAACTTGTGTACATCTGAGGTGCGTCAGGTACTGGGGAGCCTGTATGGAAGATATATTTTGTCTGCCCTGGAAAGGAATTGCGACAGGCGCTCGGGCATGTCCCATGTGGACAGATACAGGTGGTGCAGGGCCTTATTCTGCCAGGGGCTGTTTAATGAACTGATTCCCTGTGCAAAAGCCAGGGACAGCAAGGCCCTGTCCATTGCTTTGGTGTTCCTTAGATGGAAAAAGACAATCCTATGCCTAGCTATGGGCCGGGGCGTGCATATTGTCAGAGGCGCAGTCCCTATGTTGTATTCAAGAGTAAAATCTGGGAGATAGCAGTAATGTCAGCAAAAACAGACTGGTTTAAAAAATTTTTATTTATATTTAAAATCGTATATTTATTGTATTTACTCCTGGCCTTCAATTCTTTTGTCAACGCTGAGGCTTGGATGAATGCGGCGTCTTACGGGGTCACAGCTATGGGGGCGGGGATGGCGGCCTGGATGCTCTTCCGCTATAAGCGTTATATGAAAGCATACAATCTGTGGCTTCTGCTGGCGTTTATTGCCAGCTATATAATCAGCGCAGGGGCCCATATATCATATGGGGTTATGGAGAATATAAAGGGAACTATCTGGCTTGTACTGCCCATCATGCTGGTCTATATAACTGCCTTTGACATGTCCGCAGAAGAGATGAGAAAGGAATTAAAATGGCTGTCATGGATATATGTTTTATACTCTACGGCGGCTAACCTGGTGAGCCTTAGTATGGTCTACTGGGGGAGAATGTATGAATTTAAGGATGAAGCAGGGGCCTATCATGTGATAGGATACCGGTGGAACCGGCTTTGGGGCATCTATGACGATCCAAACCACGGGGCCACAATTACAATCATAGCCTTATTTATACTCATCTGGGCGTTTTTGGCGGTAAAAAGGATATGGCTGAGAATTTTGATGATTCCGGTTTTTCTCATTAATTATTGCTATGTCGCACTGTCTGATTCCAGGACCGGACTCGTGGGTTTGACTGTGGGGATACTGATTGGCGGATTTTACGGGTTATGGCAGTACAGAAGAAGGTGCAGGCATCTGTTTTTGGGGGCGGCAGGTATCCTGCTTGCCACCGGGGTTGCTTTCACAGGGATTTTTGCAGTAAAGGCCGCATACCGGCCAATAGAGAAAAAGATTGTCAGCAGCCAGACGAAAGCAGCTCCCAGCACAAAACCTCCTGTGAATACGAATAACCAGCTCCGTAAAAAGGATATAAATAAGGATTACAGCAATGGCAGAATTGAAATATGGGAGAGCGGGATCCAGATTATAAAATCCTCTCCCATAATTGGGGTCGGATATCGGAATATGGCCCCATATACATTGGAACATCTTCCGGATACATACTTGGTAGATAATGGCCAGGGAGGCCTGTATAATTCTATGCATAATCTGGAGCTGGATATTTTTGTCAGCCAGGGAATAATCGGTATCCTATTGTTTTTGGCCCTGCTTTTGAACATGGGCAGGATCCTATGGAGAAGATGCAGGCACACAGAAGGTGAGGCTGACAGGATGGAGGCGCTGTCTTTTACAGCAGCTATTTCCCTGGGAGTCGCGGGGACATTTTTATCATTTATTTTTTACGTAAATGCACCACAGAGTTTTTGTTTCTGGCTGTTTTTAGGATATCTGATGAGAAATTGCCAGCTGGTGCAGGATAGGGAGAGAAAATGAAAAAAATTCTGGCAGGTTTTATTATGGACGGCAAGAGCGGGGGGGTTGATAAATACCTTCTAAATTTTCTGGAGGCCGTGCATGGCGAGGATGTAAGAATTGATTTTCTGACAAATGAAGTAGATGCAGAGCTGCGGCAGTTTTTACAGCAATACCATTCCAGGCTGTTTCCAATAGCGGGACTGAAAAGGCCTGTAAAACAGTTCTCACAGGTATGTAGGATTTTAGAAAAAGGGCAATATGACATGGTATATCTTAACGTGTCCACAGCCATTGACTGTATTGCCGCTTTTGCGGCCAGGCGGGCAGGGGTAGAGGAGCGTGCCATACACAGCCATTCCAGCGGCAATGACTGCGAAGATGCACTGCAAAGGTTTATATATAATACGGTTCATAGGGCCTGCAGACTGTTTTTTTATCGGGCGGGCACAAGATTCTACGGATGTTCTCATAAGGCCGGAAGATGGATTTTCCCTAACAAGATTGTACAGTCAGGCAAGTTTGAGGTCATATATAATGCTGTTGACCGGCCGAGCTTTAGCTATGACCCGCACATAAGGGAAGTGACGCGCAGTGAGCTTGGTATAGAGAATAAATTTGTTGTTGGCCATATCGGGAATTTCAGATATGCCAAAAATTATCCTCTGCTGATTGATATATTTGAGCAGATATACCGCCAGGAAAAAAAGGCAGTCCTGCTTCTTGCGGGCACAGGGGATGAATTAGAAGTTGTCCGTAAAAGGGTAAGCGATAAAGGACTTGGACAGGCCGTGATGTTTTTAGGGTGGCGCCCAGATACATACAGGCTTTACCAGGCCATGGATGTATTCTTGCTTCCTTCCAGGTTTGAGGGACTTCCAATCGTCGGGGTGGAGGCCCAGTGCACAAAATTACAGTGTGTGCTCAGCGATGAAATCACGGACGAGACGAAGATACAGGATCAGTGTTATTTCCTGAGCCTGAAAGAAAACCCCAAAAGCTGGGCAGACTTTATTTTAGGGCACAGAGGATATGACAGAGAGAAGGTAAAACTTCTCAGGGAAGCTGACAACTATGACCTGGAGTCACAGAGAGGTCAGCTTAGGAGGATCGTATGCCATTAGTCAGTTTAGTGATAGCAGTATATAATATAGAAGAATATATAGGGGCATGCATCCGCAGCGCGGCAGGGCAGACTTACAGCAACCTGGAAATTCTTTTGATTGATGATGGATCCTCTGACAGAAGCGGTGAGATCTGTGATGAGGCTGCCGGGAAGGATCCGCGGATCCGGGTCATACACAAGGAGAACAAAGGGATATCTGATGTCCGCAATGTGGGAATCCAGGAGGCCAGGGGAATCTATCTGATGTACATTGACGGGGATGACTATATTGCCCCTGACTGTGTTGAGTCGGTTCTTCTGTGTGCCCGGGAAAATGAGGCGGACATTGTGGTGTTTGATTACACGGAGGTGGAAGAATCCACTGGCAGGAAGGATCACTGGAGCATGGACATGCCGCGGGGCGTGGTGACGGATGCAAAGGAGACTCCGGCCCTGCTTGTGGCCTCCCCCAGTCCCTGCAATAAGCTGTATAGGAAAGCTTTCCTGGAAGACACAGGCCTGAGATATCCTGTGGGGAGAAATTATGAGGACTTGGCTGTGACCCCCAGGTTTATGGTAAATGCCAGGCGTGTTGTATATCTGGAACGTCCTCCCTTGTACTACTATATAATCCACGATGGGTCTATTATGAGGAGCAGGAATTTCAAAAAAAGCTTTGAGGACAGGAAGGCGGCGGTAGAGGACATACTGGATTATTTTAAAAGCCATGGCCTGTATGATGAATTTAGAGATGAACTGGAATACCTGGCCTTTGAACATGCATATTTTGTGCCCACAAAGGAAGTGCTGTACTATGATCCCAAAAGTGAATACCGCGGCCGTTTTCGGGAATTTGTATTGGGCATATTTCCCAGGGCAGAGAAGAATCCCTATGTCCGTATGTGGCTTTCCCGGAAGGATAAGCTCATATTGTGGCTTATGGCCAGGAGGCTGTACTGTGTAATCAGGCTTCTCTCCAGAATACGCAAAAAGGCTGACCTGAAAAAAAAGAAAGTGTAAGATTAGAAATAGCTGCGGCCTAAAAAGACGGCAGAAAAGCAGTGGCAGTAAATATGGATATGGAGGTTGGTATGGAGAAAATATTGACAGTTGTGATCCCGTCCTACAATGTAGAAAGATTCTTGCAGGAGACCTTGGAATCCTTTGTGGAGGAGAGAGTCCTGAAGGATATAGAGGTACTGGTTGTGGATGACGGCTCTAAGGATGGGACAGCAGAAATAGGAAAAGCCTTTGAACAGATGTATCCCGGGACCTTCCGGGTGATTTCTAAGGAAAATGGAGGCCATGGCTCCACCATCAATAAAGGTATAGAGCAGTGCCAGGGGAAATATTTCAAGGTTGTGGACGGAGATGACTGGGTAAATACAGAAGATTTCTGTATTTTGGTGGACAAGTTAAAAACTTGTGAGGCAGATTATGTGGTGACAAACTACTACGAGGTGAACGACCAGACTGGGGAAAAAACAAAACAGGATTTCTCTCTTCTGGCAGAGGCGGCAGACCCGGCAACAGGAGTCTTAAGCTTTGAGGAGGCGGCCAAAAGGGTACAGATGCCAATGCACGCACTGGTAATCCGCAGCAGTATCTTAAAGGATAACAATATCAGGCTGGATGAACACTGTTTTTACGTTGATGTGGAATATATTTTGTATCCCCTCCCTTATGTCAGGACGGTGGCATATTTTGACCTGTCTGTCTATATGTACCGCCTGGCCCTGGCCACCCAGAGTGTCAGTATCCAGGGGTTCCAGAAGCATATGCAGAACCATATAGACGTGATCCTGCATTTATCAGTGTTTGCTGAGAAGTTCAGGAAGAATGCAGAAGATGCCGAGGCCCTCAAGATAGATTATATATGTAAAAGAATTGCCGCTATGGTTGGCGACCAGATTACGATATTTATCAGTTTTTCTGAAAAGGACAAGAGAATAAAGGAGAAATTCATACAGTTCGACAGAGAGTTAAGAGAAACGAGCCAATATATTTATGATTTGTCTGCCCAGGAGAGCGGCACATTTAAGCTCCTGAGGACAGTAAAGTTCAAAGGGTATGAAATGATTGTAAAGTCGGCACGGAAGAGAAACGGCCTGGAAGAAGGGTAAGACTATGAAGATTAAATCAGTAAAATTTAATTTTATTATGAATTTTACCTTGACCATGTCTCAGTTTCTGTTTCCCATGATCACATTTCCATATGTGTCCCGGGTCCTTGGGCCGGCTGGAAACGGAAGTGTGGCTTTTGCGACTTCGGTGATTACGTATTTTACTATGTTTGCCATGCTTGGAGTGCCGACTTATGGAATACGGGCCTGTGCAAAAGTCAGGGAGAATAAGGAGGAATTATCCAGGACTGTCCAGGAATTGCTGCTTATCAACCTGATTATGATGATCCTGTGCTATATTGCTTTTGGCTTTTCACTCAGGTTTGTAAGCGGGTTTCAGGAGGACCGGACGCTTCTTATTATAAGCAGCGCAGCGATGCTGTTAAATGTCCTGGGCGTGAGCTGGCTTTACTCGGCCCTGGAGCAGTATGCCTATATAGCGGCAGCAGGCATGCTGTTTAAAGTTTTATCTATATTCCTGATGTTTGCCTTTGTACGTACAAAGGAGGATTATATTATATACGGGGCCATTGCTGTGTTTGCCAGTGCAGGCTCCTATGTGCTGAATTTTATCAGGCTCAGGAAATTTATATCTTTGAAGCCTGTGAAGTATTATAATTTCCGGCGCCATTTAAAACCGATCCTTGTTTTTTTTGCCATGTCCGTGGCCACCACGATCTATACTAATCTGGATACGGTAATGCTAGGATTTATGAAAACAAACACGGATGTAGGGTACTATAATGCGGCAGTGAAGATAAAGACAATTCTTGTCAGCCTGGTTACTTCTATGGGCACTGTTTTGCTGCCCAGGCTCTCTTTTTATATAGAGAGTGGGCAGATGAAGGAATTTCGGAGGATGATTGCTAAGACAATTAATTTTGTGCTTCTGGTTTCTCTGCCTCTGACAGTATATTTTATTTTATATGCCAAAGAGAGTATTCTGCTGTTGTCAGGTGAAGAGTTTATGGGAGCCGTTATCCCTATGTGTGTGATTACGCCTACGATTATTTTGATTGGACTGACAAATGTGCTGGGGATTCAGGCGCTTGTGCCCACGGGAAAAGAGGATAAGGTACTGATTTCAGTGATCATAGGTGCAGTGGTGGATTTGATTCTAAATGCAGTATATATCCCCAAGTATGCGGCGGCAGGCGCTGCCCTGGGAACCTTGGTGGCAGAGATAGCGGTCTTGATTGTGCAGATAGTGTACTTGAGGAAAATGCTTTGGGAGATGAAAAAGGAGCTTAACTGGAAGCTGCCTATTGCCGCCCTTTTAGCTGCCACGGCAGTCGTATGTATTTTTAAGAATTATATTTCTGTGGGTTCCGTATTCCTCACCCTTCTTATTTCAGCAATAATATATTTCGGGATTTATGGCACAATACTGCTTATTGGCAAGAATCCTTTTGTGATGGAGATTATCAGGCCAGTGCTGGCAAGGCTGAAGAGAGGCCTATAAGCCGCGGCACTTAAAGGGCAGGCATGTAGGCGGAAAACGTCCGCGGGATCTGCAGAACATAGGGGATGATGTCTGGTGGGAGATGCCCAAAAGCTGGACATAAGGCAATATTTTTAGATAGGAGGGATGAATATGTATCAGAAGAAAAAAAGCAGCTGGCTGAAGCATCTGGATTTTATAGTTTTAGACTGTCTGTGTATGGAACTGGCATTTGTCATCGCCTATCTGCTCAGGCACGGATGGGGGAATATATACAATTTTGCCCTGTACCGGGACGTGGCGGGAATCCTTGTCCTGATGCATTTGCTTGTTGTCTTTTTCGGGGAAGGCTATAAAGGGATTGTCAGAAGAGGGTATTTTGAGGAACTAAAGGCGGCCGTCATCCATGTGACAGCGGTGGACGTCCTTTTGAATATGTACTTATATTTATTGAAGAAAAGCGGGGACTATTCAAGGATCACGTATGTGTTAATGTGGGGGATCAGCATTATTTTCATATATGCTGTCAGGGTTCTGTGGAAAAACCACATTAGAAGTAAACAGAAATGGGGGACAGGCCAGCGGTCTTTGATCATTGTATCTCTGGAGGAATCTGCCGGGAAAGCTGTGAAGATTATAAGAGAGAATAGTTTTGGAGACTACACTATTGCTGGTATCGTTTTACTGGATGCAGAGATAGGGGAAAAGGACAGGCAGATACAGAATATCCCAGTGGTGGCAGATGGAAGCAGTGTTGTGGAGTATGTACGGTACCATTGGGTAGACGAGGTGTTTTTTGATATACCCTTTGGTACATACGATTGTGAGAAGCTGATCGGCGACTGTGAGGAGATGGGAATCACGGTGCATCAGCGGCTGGCGGTAGAGAGTGAGATGTACCGGCATAATCAGATTGTGGAGAGGATGGGGGGATATACGGTCCTGACCAGCAGCGTAAACATGGTGTCTAACCGGCAGCTTTTTTTCAAAAGAACGCTGGACATCATTGGCGCCCTGTTTGGGCTGCTGTGTACAGGAATCCTGTTTATCTTTGTGGCCCCCTGTATTTTTGTAAAATCTCCGGGCCCCGTATTTTTTTCACAGTGGAGAGTGGGGAAGAATGGGAAAAAATTCAGGATATATAAATTTCGCAGTATGTACATGGATGCGGAAAAGCGAAAGCAGGAATTAATGAAAGATAATAATATCAAGAGCGGCCTCATGTTCAAGATAGACCGTGACCCGAGAGTGATAAAAGGAATCGGTGAATTTATCAGAAAAACTTCTATTGATGAATTTCCTCAGTTCTTTAATGTGCTTAGAGGGGAAATGAGCCTTGTAGGCACCAGGCCGCCCACAGTGGATGAGTGGACAAAATATGAGCTGTACCACAGGAAGCGCATGGCCATCAAGCCGGGACTGACTGGGATGTGGCAGGTAAGCGGCAGGAGTGAGATTACAGATTTTGATGAGGTAGTGGCGCTGGATACAAAATATATAAAAGAATGGAGCTTTGGCCTGGATCTGCGAATCCTGGCAAAGACAGTCCTGGTTGTGCTAAAGAGAAAGGGGGCATCTTAAGTGAAAAAGCATGTATTTATTATCGGATCGAAGGGAATCCCTGCCCAGTATGGAGGTTATGAGTCATTTTTGGAGAAGCTGACCTACTATCAGAAAAGCAGCCAGATTCAGTATCATGTCGCCTGCCTGACAGCCTCAGAACAACCGGGGAGGACATTCATTCACAATAATGCCGCCTGCTTTAATATCAGGCAGGTTAACATCGGGCCGGCAAAAGCGATTGTGTATGATTTGCAGGCGTTTATTTATTGTCTAAATTATATTAAGGCGAAAAAAATAGAAAAGCCGGTCATTTATGTCCTCGCCTGCAGGATTGGCCCTTTTTTCTGGTACCTTAAAAAGAAGGTCAGAAGTCTGGGAGGGGAATTATATATTAATCCGGACGGGCATGAATGGAAACGTGCCAAATGGAGCTGGCCTGTTAAAAGGTATTGGAAGTTATCAGAAAAAAAGATGGTCAAGCATGCAGATCTTGTTATCTGTGACAGTAAAAATATTGAGGCATATATAAAGAAAAGTTATGCTGCCTATGGGCCAAATACGAGATTTATAGCATATGGTTCAGAGACATCCCCCTCAGTTCTTAAAGATGACGATAAAAAAGTACAGGATTGGTATAAAGATAAGGGCACAAGGCCGGGCGAATATTATTTAATTGTGGGCAGATTTGTCCCAGAAAATAATTACGAGATTATGATACGGGAATTTATGCAGTCTTCTACAAAGAAGTCCCTCCTAATTATTACAAAAATAGATAATCAGAAATTTTACCAGCGTTTATTAAATAAAACAGGGTTTGACAAAGACAAAAGAATTAAATTTGCCGGGACAGTATATGATCAGGAGTTATTAAAAAAACTGCGGGAGAATGCATTTGCTTACATCCATGGCCATGAGGTAGGAGGAACGAACCCAAGCTTATTAGAAGCATTAGGAAGTACAGAATTAAATTTACTGCTTGATGTGGGGTTTAACAGGGAGGTTGGGGAAAATAGTTCCTTATATTGGTCAAAAGAAAAAGGGGATTTGAGTAAATTGATAGAACGTAGTGAATCACTAACTGATGAAGAATGCCATAGGATGGGCGGGAAAGCAAAAACTCGGATTAGAGAAGCTTACAGCTGGGATTATATTGTAGGCAGTTATGAGACGCTATTTACAGGGGAAGGATAGAAACCATTATGCGTATATTACATTATTGTCTGGGATTCCCGCCTTACCGGACAGGAGGGATGCCTCAATATTGTTTAGACCTGATGATACAGCAGCGAAAAGACGGACATGAAGCAGGAATGCTCTGGCCTGGAAGTATGGGACTTCGCAGAGGTAAAATCAGGATAAAATCAGGGAGAAAAACTCTTGGAATTGATAGTTTTGAGTTAATGAACCCACTCCCAGTTGCGCTGGACGAAGGAATTGCGGAAACAAAATCCTACATGGAACCTGGAGAAATAAAAGTATTTATGGCTTTTTTGAAAAACTGGGAACCTGACGCAATACATTTCCATACCTTTATGGGGATATATAAAGAGTTTCTGGAGGCGGCAAAGGAATTAAGTATTCCAATGATTTATACAACACATGATTTTTATGGACTGTGCCCGAAGGTGACCTTTTTCCACAATGGGGAATTGTGCACAGAAGACCATGGCTGCCTGGATTGTGTCCAATGTAACAGGACTGCCCTTTCTTTGAGAAAAATACGCCTGATGCAGTCGCCTGTCTACCGCCTGATAAAGAATACAGATATAATCAAAAAATTAAGGCAAAAACACAGAGCAGATTTTTTTAAAGGTAATTCGATGGCGCCTGTTCCTGCGGTTTCTGCCCATACAGAGGAAAAAAAGAAATATGAGTACCAAGAACTCCGCAAGTATTATATGAGTATGTTTCGTATGATCGATAAGATGCATTATAATAGCACAGTTACGGAGGCGGTATTTAAAAAATATTTTGATTCGGTGCCAGGAAGTGTGATTAGTATTACAAATGGAAGTATTCAAGACAACAAAAGGGTAAAAAAAGCATCAAAGCAAGTAAGGATAGCTTTTTTAGGGGCCCCAAATCCAGTTAAAGGGTATGGGTTGTTAGTAAGTGCATTAGATGAACTTTGGCAGGAAGGATATAGAAATTTCGAATTACATTCCTATGGCAGTGGACAAAAACAGGAACGTTATCTACAGTCCCATCCCCGTTATCAGAGGACAGAATTAGGACATATAATGGAAAATACTGATATAGTTGCAGTGCCCAGCTGTTGGTTTGAAACCTTTGGGTTTGTTGCATTGGAGGCATTAAGCTACGGGGTGCCTGTATTAATAAGCGAAAGAGTTGGAGCGAAGGATATCATAAAAGATGGCCGGACGGGATTTATAGTATCGCCAAATGTACAGTCTCTGAAGGAGAGGATCCGGTCAATATTAGATTCACAAAATGGCACCTTCGAAGCAATGAATCGATGTATTGTAAAAGAGCAGAAAATCAAAACAATAGACATACATGCCAAAGAAATAGAAGAGCTTTATGAGCGGTAATTTTTAGCTAAGGAGTGTAAAAATAATATGGGGATTCTAGAAAAAAATATAAAAACAATCTTGGAAGCTGCGTATCTTTTATTATTTGCAGTCATGATAGGATATTATTTTTCTTGGACAACAACTTTTGAGATTGTATGGCCTGAATATTTCTATCGTAATCTCAGGATATTACTGCTCATTGTTATTACAATGAGGTTTGCGGCTGAAGATAAAATTTGTCTTGCTGATATTCTATTAGGCGCATTGACAGCATTTATATTTCTAGTGGCGTGGCAGCATAATACTTATGAAGAATTAAGCAATATTGTTCTGCTGATTGTAGGATCCCGGGGGATTTCTTATAGAAAAATAGTAAAGGTATTTCTGATTACATGTAGTGTACTTCTGTTTTGGACAGTATTTTCTGCATTGACAGGCAGAATAGAGAATTTGATTATATATCAGGATGGCAGAAGGCAGAGAATTTCATTTGGTATTGTATATCCTACAGATTTTTCGGCACATCTTTTTTATATGATCACTGCTTATTGCTGTATCAGGAAAGAACGGTTGAGATACTTAGAAATAGGGGGTATAGCGGCAGTCGGAATTTTTGTATATATTTTCTGTGACGCCCGTTTAAATACGATTTGCATATTATTAGTGGCAGGCTGTATGGCTTTTAATAAGTGGAGGCACCGTCGTGCCCAGCACCAATACCAGATGCATTCTGCCTTGTCACTACTCTTATGCCTATCAACTACAATTTGTGCCATGGTCATGATTGGACTGACCTTGCTTTATGACCCCGGAAGTAAGTTAATGGTACTTTTTGACAATATCTTAAACAGCCGGCTGCGGTTGGGAAAAAAGGGAATTGATTTATATGGCCTCTCTATATTTGGACAACCTATTAAATTAATCGGGAGCGGCAATAGTGTGAAACAGCCAGAAAATTATTTTTTCCTGGATAGTTCATATCTTTATGTGCTGCTGCAATATGGAATTCTTGTCCTTGGAGTGCTTCTGTTACTCTTTGCAGTACTGAGTTTCAAAGCCAGAAAAGAAAGACAATGGACATTGTTATGGCTCATTGCGGTTATGGGGCTGCAATGTGTTGTGGAGCACCATATAATGGATATCAGCTATAATATATTACTTTGGCTTCCGTTGGCATGTTTAAGCGAGGAACCCGGGAAGGAGCCTATAATAAAAAGGGGTTGGAGAAAGGTAAAAGCATGAAATCAGTTAAGATTAATAAAATTTTTCATAAATATCCTGTTTTGATTGGAATTATACTGATTGCAATATTGATAGGCGGTCTAGTTATATATAAATATTGGATGGAAAGACAAGTAGGAGAATCAACAATTGTTCCTGAAGATCTTGCACGTGAGCAGACGATAGAACAATTCCAGGATCCGGAGGATCTCTTAAGATATATCATGTCAGCTTTGCAGAAAAAGGATTTGGACCTGTTTCTGAGGGCATGTGCTGTAGATGAACGTTTGCTGGCAAATCCGTTTTACGAAACTATCAATAAATCAGAGATGTTTGGCTATGATATGGGACTCCCCCCTTCTGCAGATTATGAAGAGTACAGGGCATTGAGCTCTATTGAGTTAGCGAAATATTATACAGATAAGTTTGAAGAATTCCAGAAGTATTTTGCAGACCTTTCTGTTTCAGAAATAAGCAGCGTGGGGATTTTACATCCAGAGGAGCAGATGTCATCTGATATTTTATATGAATCCAGCAAAATCTGCGGCAGCTGGGGAGCAGATGCAGCTGTAAAAATGGCAGTTTTAATAAAGAGCCAGGATAAGGAATTTATGGTGACTTTTACTGTCACCAAGTATTATGGATATTGGAAAGTGTTTGATTTTGGGTCTGTATTTCCAGAAGATGGGACAAACTCTTTTATTGAGGAAATAACGAAAAAGGAATTTGATTCTATTACTGAACAGAAAGATATTTTAGGTTATCTTGAAGAATTAAGTAAGAAATTGAATACAGAGGAAACAACGGAGGAACAGGCAGAGAAAGAAGAGATTAAGGATCCGGAAAAGGAAATCCTGCCTCCGAATTATTTTATAGTAGGGTCATCCTTCGGGAAAGATGAGAAGGATACTATACAGAAATATTTACTTGCATTACAGAAAAAGGATGTTACAAAGGCTTTAAGCTATTGTAATATAGATGCTCAGGCAGAAGATTTAAATTCAGTAAATGCAGAAGTCATTCAATTACAGGAACGATTTGCTAAACAGCTCACTTATTTATATTATGGGTTGCTGGGGGAAGAGTACTCCCCAGAAAGCAGGAAATTAAACGAGCTGGAGAAAACGGCAGAGGATATATTGGAAGAATTGAACCCGGAAATGATTCCCTACATGGATGTAAAAGATATGATCGAGGTGAAAGGGAACCTGCCTGATAATGAGGCACAGTATGTTGTGTTTTATGCTTTTAATGGGAAGTGTTATGTGAGCGGCTATACTTTGGTTTGGCAGGATGAGGGATGGCAGATTGCATCTTTGTCATTAAAGGACGGGAATTTAAAAGACGGAGAAGTAAAGGAAATTTCATGGAAGAAGTATAATCAGCTGATGGGGAATGAATAGTTATGCGAATTTTATTTTATGCTCTGACGGAAAACCAGGGCGGCATTGAAAATTTTATTTTTAATTATTTTTTTTGGATGAAAAAGGAAAATATTCATTTAACACTGTTTGCTATGGGCAGTAAGGCAGTATATGAAGAAGAGTTCCAGAATATGGGCGCCGAGATTATCCATCTTCCGCCAAAGAAAAACAGACTGCTATTTTATAAATATATGGATAATAAAGTACGAAGTGGAAACTTTGATGTGGTGTGGTTTAACGATAATAATTTGTGTGATATCCATCTGTTGAAAGCCGCTAAAAAATATAATGTTCCGATACGTATTTGCCATGCCCACAACAGCGCCATGGAAAAAAATAAGCTAAAACTTTTCAGGCACCAATGGCACAGCAGGTCTATAGAGAAGTATGCGACGGATTTATGGACCTGCTCTGATAAGGCGGCTAGATGGGCCTATGGGAGACTGTGGGAAAGTAGAAATGTAAAAGAAATTCCTAATGCGGTGGATGTAGAAAAATTTTGTTATACAGAGGAGAAGCGCGCCTGTGCGAGACGAAAATTAGGGGTGGGAGACCAGTTGGCCATTGGGCATGTGGGGCGCTTTTGTGAGGCTAAGAACCATAAATTTCTGTTGGATATATATAGTTATATTGTGACACTTTGTCCTGACAGTGTACTAATACTTATAGGGCAAGGCGAGCTGAGGGAAATGATAGAACAGGATATCATGGCCAGGGGACTCGTATCCAAAGTGAAATTACTGGGACAGCGGGAAGATGTGGCAGAGATAATCCAAGGCTTTGATGTAATGGTAATGCCTTCTCTATTTGAGGGATTTCCGGTCGCAGTAGTGGAGGCCCAGGCAGCAGGCGTACCTTGCGTTCTCTCTGATACAGTTACCAGAAAAGTGGATATTTCAGATACAGTGGTTTATATCAGCCTGGAGAAAAAAGCAAAAGAATGGGCAGAGGAAATTCTGTCAGCAGCAGCTCATGTGGACAGGGACGCTATGAGCGAAAAGGTTTTGAGGAGTGCGTATAATATTAAGAAAGCTGCCCGGAGTCTTGAGGAATGGTTTGAGCGGAGGGACAAATGAAAAAGATACTGGTTCTTACAAGGGCATTTGAAAATGGCGGTTTAGAGGTTGCCCTGGCAGAGCTCATAGCAAGATTAGATAAAAGGAAATACAATATTACGATTCTCTGTATTGAAAAAATTGGGGAATTACAGTCTAAAATCCCTGCAGAAGTTAAGGTGGAAGAATTATTTTTTTATAAGGAAAGGTATAGGATTTTTGTCAACCACAGAAAGATGCCAAATAGTGGATTGCTTATGCTGTTAAATAAAATCCATAAAAAAAGCTGTGAGTTAATTTTAAGAGCAAAGGAAAATTGTAATCCATATTATGAGTACGTTTTAAAGAGAACAGCAAGGACTGGGGACAAATATGATATATTACTGGACTTTTATGGTTATGGGCATTTTTTATCTGTATATGGCGCGAAGTATGTAAGGGCTGATAAAAAGGCAATGTGGCTGCATGATGAGAGTATGGACTGGGTGAAACAGACAGAACCATATATGAGAAGCTATGATAAATTTTTTTGTGTTTCTAAAACAGTCCGAAAAAACTTTATAGAACGTTGCCCCCAATATGAAACCAAGGCAGAGGTACTCTATAATTATATCGATATTGACAGAGTTAAGGTTTTGGCAGGCCGGGAGTATGATGATGAAAAATTTAAAGGGGACTTTAAAATTCTGACAGTTGGAAGACTGGCGGAGCAGAAGGGGTATGACTATGCCGTGGAATGTGCTAAGATCTTAAAGGAGAAAAACTTTAGTTTTGTTTGGTATGCGGCCGGGGAAGGGAAGGAAAGAAAAAAGCTAGAGAGTCTGATCCAAGAATATAATTTGGAGAAAAACTTTATCCTTCTAGGTAATATTGAAAATCCCTATCCATATATAAAAAATTGTGATCTTTATGTACAGCCATCCCGGCACGAGGGATTTGGGATTGCAGTACTGGAAGCAAAAATATTATGCAGGCCGATTATTATATCTGCTACACCATGCTTAGCAGAGCAGATAGAAGATGGTAAAAATGGATTTATTGTTGAATTAAGCGCCGGGCGTCTTGCAGATAAGGTTATGGAAGTATATTCCAATCCTGAAATAGTGGAGCGTGTGGTACAGACTTTAAAAAGTACAAATTTTGATTATAATAGTGAGATAGAGAGATTAGAAAACTTTCTGGATAATTAGGAGAAAAATAAAGTAAATGAGCAAAGATAAAAATAGATATATCTTAAGTTTCGACGATGATGCCGCATTTAATGCAGGCCTGAAAGCTCCTTCTGATTGTGAAAAAATATTTTTAGGACAAGGATATAAAAATATAAAAATACCTTTATATAGAGGAAATAACAAATTTGTAAATAAGGGCAAGAATTTTTTGAAATATTTAAGATTGTTTAAAATAAAAAGAGGAAGTATTGTTGCGGTTCAGCATCCACAGTATATACGCAGTATTTATATGGACTTTTTAGCAGGCCTGAAAAGCCTTAAGAAAGTAAAGATAATATTTGTGGTCCATGATTTAGAATCCCTGAGAAAGATGTTTGTCGAAGAAACTGCTATTTATCAAAAACTGGATCATAAGATGTATCAAATTGCAGATATAATAATTGCCCATAATGATAAAATGAAAGAATATCTTGTAAATACATGCGGCATACCGAGAAAAAAAATTGTAATATTAGGTATGTTTGATTATTTAGCAGATAATAGCATTGGGACTTCTGATAAAAGGATGTCTAAAGATGGAGGAATCGTTATCGCGGGTAATTTGAAAAAAGAAAAAAGTGGTTATATCTACAAATTAGTTGACAATAATCCTAATATAGAGTTTAATCTATATGGTGTAAATTGGGAATACGCTGGAGAATGTGGAGAGAATTGGTGTTACAGGGGCGCTTTTAGGCCGGATGAACTGCCAATCCATATCAGTGGGAGCTTTGGGTTAGTTTGGGATGGACCTGATATTCAGGAATGTAAGGGCGCCACAGGAAATTATATAAAATATAACAATCCCCACAAAGTGTCTCTATATATTGCTGCTGGCCTGCCAATTATCATATGGGACCAGGCTGCGCTGGCTGCTTATATTATAGATAAAGAGATAGGCATTGCGGTTAGTAATCTGGAATCATTAGAGGAAGAATTGCGAAGGATCACGATTGATAAATATAATAGTATGAGAAAAAATATTATGAAGCTGTCAGAAGAAGTGAGAAATGGAAAGTTTACTGAAACTGCTATAAAAAATAGTGAAAGATTATTATACGAATTACGTTAGCCAGAAAGGTAATGCTGAGGTAACATAGAGTCCCCTATTTAAAGGTGTAATTTATGATCATAGAGAAAATAACTGGAAATAAGAATGTAGCTAAAGTCTTAAAAGTATTAATGCCATCAATACCAGAAGAGCATGGCAGCAATAAAACAAGAGCATTCGTATATATAGCATACGCCTATATTCTTTTGCCCTTTTTGATATTTGCCATTGGCTGGTTTGGAAAACGTTATTGGGTGCCTATTGTGCCAGTGCTTTTATTTTGTTTTTGGAAGGCGGGGAGAGAAACGCCTGCTTTATGGATACCTGAGTTAAATAGAGATAATATTGTCAAGATTTTGTTTATTATTCTGATGGTCTTTATATGGGTGTATTTTTCAGGTATAGGGAAAATGGTTTTCCAGAATCAGGATCACGGTGTGAGAAACTCCGTATTTGAAATTCTTGTCCAGCAGGATTGGCCTATATATAATTATGATGTTATTATTGAGAATTTTAAAGAAGGAACAACAGGAACTTCTTTAATTTATTATATAGGGTTTTGGATTCCAGCGGCTGTTTTTGGGAAAATATTTGGGATAGATGCAGGGTATGGTTTTCAGGCGTTCTGGGCGATTCTTGGAATTGTACTAATTTATTACTTTATTTGTGCTCGTAAAGAAAGATTATTGGTTTGGCCTTTGGCAATCATGATTTTTTTTAGCGGATTGGATATTATAGGGCAGTATTTCAGAGGCGTGGACTTATTTACTCTTTCAAATGATACACATTTGGAATGGTGGGGAGAGCCATATCAGTATTCAAGCATGACGACCCAGTTATTTTGGGTATTTAATCAGTCTATACCTGCATGGTTGTGTACAATACTAGCGTTTATACAGAAAAATAACAAGTCGCTGGTATTTATTTTGGCCTGCTGTATGCTGCCCAGTACCTTCCCATTTGTAGGCCTGTTAGTATTGGCTGTATATTGGGCCTTTAGCAGAAAGTATGATCTTTCTTCTGGGAGCAGCAGAAAAGAGAGGGCCATATTATATGCCAAAGAGTTTTTCAGTGACACATTTACATTGCAGAATATTGTAGGAGGTGGGATTATAGGGATATTTTCTTTCCTATACCTTAATGCAAATGTTTCTGGAAACCGTGTTATGCAGGAAACCTTATATGGCCCGTCTTTTGACAATCATTTAATTAAATATTTGTTATTTATACTTTTAGAGGTTGGGATATACTTTGTTGTATTGTATAAATATAATAAAGAAAAAAGTATGTATTATGTTCTTTTAATCTGCCTGTTGATTATTCCGCCCATAAAGATTGGTGCAGGTGGAGATTTCTGCATGAGAGCGAGTATTCCGGCTTTGTTTATGTTGATGATTATGGTAATAGATGCTTTGGATAAGGCAAAGAAAAGCAGAGATTTAGCAGTTGTGATAAGTCTTTCTATCATTTTATGTATTGGCGCAGTAACACCTTTCCATGAGATTGTGAGAACCTTTAAGAATACTGTTAACTCCCTAAATTCGGAGGAACAAGTATATCTTCCTTCTATAGACAACCATACTATTTTAAATAGTCCCAACTTTTCAGGTGCTATTGATGATAGTTTTTTCTTCAAATATATTGCCAGGTGAGAGGGTACTAGATACAAATATTAACCAAATTTTTACAGTTTATTACTTAATTTGCGGAAATTTTGTCGATTTTGTAGATAAAACGGAAAATATGTGATATAATGTGCCCGGTTGATTTGATATATAGAATGAGAGTAATTTGCATATTTTAGAGAATGTGCTTCATTTTAGTGTTTAAATTATGTAAATATAAAATGGAGGAAAGTAACTATGAAGGTAGTGATTCTGGCTGGCGGATTTGGCACCCGGATCAGTGAAGAGAGCCATCTGAGGCCTAAGCCAATGATTGAGATAGGAGAGAAGCCTATACTCTGGCATATAATGAAAGAATATTCGCATTATGGACATAATGAGTTTATCATATGCTGTGGATATAAGCAGCATATGATTAAGGAGTATTTTGCCGACTATTACCTTTATAATGGGGACGTCACTTTTGACTTTGGACATGAAAACAATATGATCATCCACAACAATGTATCAGAACCGTGGAAAGTGACTTTGGTTGATACGGGTTTAAATACTATGACAGGCGGACGGATTAAAAGAGTTCAGAAGTATGTTGGGAATGAGCCTTTCATGCTGACCTATGGCGACGGGGTATCAGATATTGATATTGATGAACTTCTGGCTTTCCACAAGGCCAAAAAGCAGATTGCAACATTGACTGCGGTTCATGTAGGTCAGAGGTTCGGGGTTTTGGACATTGACAAGGAGAGCCGGGATATAAAGGCATTTCGTGAGAAATCACAGGCTGATGGCAGCAGAATCAGCGCAGGTTATATGGTGCTTGAACCTGAGGTCTTTGATTATATAGATGGTGATGCAACAGTATTCGAAAAGGAGCCTTTGGAGCGGCTTGTTGCAGAAGGCCAGCTGAATGCTTATAAGCATAATGGCTACTGGCAATGTATGGATACTCAAAGAGAAAAGGAAAGGCTGGAATCTCTGTGGAGCTCAGGTAAGGCGCCATGGAAAGTCTGGGATTGATGAAGTATGTATGATATAGAGTTCTACAAAAATAAGAAAGTCTTAGTGACAGGGCATACTGGATTCAAAGGCGCTTGGCTGTGCAAAATGCTGTTGAATGCAGGGGCGGACGTTACAGGTTATGCCTTGGAACCTCCGACAGATCCAAGTTTATTTGAGCTTTGCAAGCTGGACAAGCTTATGCACTCTGTTATAGGAGATATTCGGGACTTAGATACGCTAAAAATGGTTTTCAAACAGGTGCAGCCAGATATAGTGATTCATCTGGCAGCGCAGCCTATTGTAAGAGATTCATATAAAAATCCAGTTTACACATATGAAACGAATGTAATGGGTACAGTAAATATATGTGAATGTGTCAGGCTGAATCCCTGTGTGAGATCATTTTTGAATGTTACAACTGATAAAGTATATCATAATTATGAATGGGAGTGGGGATACAGGGAAACTGACCCGCTGGATGGGTATGACCCGTATTCCAACAGCAAGTCCTGTTCAGAGCTAGTGACCCATAGTTATAAAAATTCATTTTTTGATGATATGGAGGTGGCTGTGTCAACAGCCAGGGCAGGGAATGTGATTGGCGGCGGTGATTTTGCAAACGACAGAATTATTCCCGACTGTGTAAGGGCGGCTATGAAAAAAGAGCCAATTATCGTGAGAAATCCGTACTCTACGAGGCCTTACCAGCATGTGCTGGAACCTTTAGCTGCCTACTTAGTGATTATACAAAAACAGTGCCAGGACAGCAAATTTTCGGGATTTTACAACGTCGGCCCGGACGACTGCGGCTGTGTCACCACAGGGGAGTTGGTGGACATGTTCTGCACTGCCTGGGGGGATGGACTGGCCTGGGAAAGCCGTTCTGACGGCGGTCCCCATGAAGCTGGGTTCTTGAAGCTGGACTGCTCAAAAATCAAGGGGCACTTAGGGTGGCGGCCGGCCTGGGATGTAAGGCAGGCAGTGGAAAACACTGTAGAGTGGTCTAAGGATTATATAGCTGGAAAAGATGTAGCTGCCTGTATGGATAGGCAGATTATATCTTTTCTTTCAGCGAGATAAAGGAGATTTAATAATTATGTTGCGAGACAAGACAGAACAGGAAGCAAGGAAGGAAATCCTTGATATGGTAGCAGGCTACTGCCGTCTTTACCATAAAAATAAAGAGTACAAGAAGGGGGACCGGATCCCCTATGCGTCCAGGGTGTATGACGAGGAGGAAATGGTAAATTTAGTGGACAGCTCCCTGGAATTTTGGCTGACAGCAGGCCGCTATACACAAAAATTTGAGGAGAAGTTCGCCAAATACCTGGGGGTACGTTTTTGTTCCCTGGTAAATTCTGGGTCCTCCGCCAACTTAAACGCCTTTATGGCACTGACATCCCCCCTCCTGGGTGACAGACGGGTATGCAGGGGGGATGAGGTCATCACAGTGGCGGCCGGCTTCCCTACTACAGTGGCCCCAATCATCCAATACGGGGCCGTCCCTGTATTTGTGGATGTGACAATCCCCCAGTACAACATAGATGTAAACCAGCTTGAAAAAGCTTATTCAGATAGGACAAAGGCGGTGATGATCGCCCATACACTCGGGAACCCTTTTGACCTGGCAGCAGTAAAAGCTTTCTGCCACAAATACAACCTGTGGCTCGTGGAAGATAACTGCGATGCCCTGGGTTCAAAATATATACTGGATGGGGAAGAATTCTTTACTGGCACTGTCGGGGATATCGGCACTTCCAGCTTCTACCCGCCCCATCATATGACCATGGGCGAGGGGGGCGCGGTATATACGAACAACCCCCTGCTCCATAAGTGCATCCGTTCCTTCCGGGACTGGGGCAGGGACTGCATCTGCCCTTCCGGGCAGGACAACCTATGTGGGCACCGGTTTGACAAGCAGTACGGGGAACTGCCCCTGGGATATGACCATAAGTATGTGTATTCCCATTTTGGCTACAACCTGAAAGCTACGGACATGCAGGCAGCCATTGGCTGTGCCCAGCTTGAGAAATTCCCTGCCTTTGTTGAGAAAAGGCGCCATAATTTTACACGTCTGATGGCCGGACTTAAAGGCCTGCAAGACAAACTGATACTGCCAGAGGCATGTGAGAACTCCCTGCCGAGTTGGTTTGGTTTCCTGGTGACCTGTAAGGAGGGGACGGAAAGAAATAAAGTGGTACAGTATATAGAAAAACATGGTGTACAGACCAGGATGTTGTTTGCTGGGAACCTGATAAAGCACCCATGTTTTGATGAGATGAGGTCTGCAGGGGAAGGATACCGGATAATCGGGACACTGGAAAATACGGACAGGATCATGAATGATACATTCTGGGTAGGGGTATATCCAGGAATGACGGATGAAATGGTCGATGATATGGCAGAAGTCATCAGAGATGCCGTCTCCTGATATCATTTAAAGAAATTCTGCAGCTTTTTACCTTTACAAATAGAAATTTACTTTTAAGAACGAAAATTTCTATTTTTATAATAAAACATAATTACAAACATATACGAAAGGAAAAGGATATGAAAACATTTATTATTGCAGAAATAGGAATCAACCATAACGGAGATATGACACTGGCAAAACGTTTAATTGATGTGGCGGTTGTAGCTGGCTGTGATGCTGTAAAATTTCAGAAAAGAACAATAGATAAGGTATATACACAGGAATATCTTGCCCAGCCAAGGCAAAGTCCCTGGGGTACTACGCAAAGAGAACAAAAGGAAGGACTTGAATTTAACAAGAAAGATTACGATGAAATTGACAGCTATTGTAAAGAAAGAAATATTGCATGGTATGCTTCTGCATGGGATGTAGACTCTCAGAAATTCTTACAACAATATGACTGTAAATATAATAAAGTTGCCTCTGCCATGCTGACGAACAGTGGACTGCTGGAAGAAATTGCGAAAGAGAAAAAGTATACCTTTATTGCCACTGGAATGAGCAGTTACGAGGAGATTGACTACGCAATTGAAATATTTAGGAAATACAATTGTCCCTTTGAGCTTATGCACTGTAACAGCACTTATCCAATGCCTATAGAAGATGCTAATTTGAAACTAATAGGTGTACTGGCCAATAAATATCAGTGTAAGGTTGGCTACAGTGGGCATGAGGCAGGCACGCTGGTCAGCACCTGCGCCGTCGCCATGGGCGCTACCTCTATAGAAAGGCATATTACGTTAGACCGAACTATGTACGGCTCTGACCAGAAAGCATCTATCGAGCCTTATGAGCTGTGTTCTCTCGTAAAGGATATACGGGATACAGAGAAAATAATGGGGAACGGTGAAAAAGTATTAACAGACGCAGAAAAGGCAGTAAAAGCTAAACTGAGAGGTTAGACAAATGATAAAGTTAGTGATATTTGATATAGATGGGGTGCTGACTGATGGAGCAATGATTGTAGACGCATCAGGGAAAGAACAAAAACGTATTAATTTAAAGGATATTGATGCTATATTTGCTCTGAAAAAAGAAGGATATATGATTGCTGCCGTAACAGGTGAAAATACAGAAATAGTTACTTATTTTGAAAACAGATTTCCCTGGGATTATTTTTATAAGGGCATTAAGAAAAAGAAAGAAGCTATTGAAGAAATCATACAGAAGTCTGGTCATTCTATAAAAAACACGTGTTTTATAGGTGATGGAAAATATGATGTTGATGCAATCCGCTTGGTTGGATTAGGTGTTTGCCCGGCGGACGCTGTAACAGATGCCAGAGTAGCTGCGGATATCATTCTGCATAATACCGGCGGAAATGGCTGCGTATGGGAATTAGCAGAAATTTTAAAGCGTCTCAAAAATAAAGATAGAGAATATCAATACTTTTATGAGCATTTATATGATCATATGTGTATCTTTAAGAATATCGTTTCTGATTATAAACTTGTAGAAAAGGTAATGCAGGCAGGTAAAGAGTTGACTAAAATTTTGTCAGGAAAGGGACAGCTGTTTTTATGCGGCAACGGAGGCAGTGCGGCTGATGCACAACATATAGCGACAGAATTCGTGAGTAGATTTTATAAAGAACGTCCTGGCATGAATGCAGAAGCTTTGACTGTCAATACATCTACCCTTACGGCAGTGGGAAATGATTATAGCTTCGAAAGAATTTTTGTGCGCCAGCTTGAGGCGAAAGCGAACGCTGGTGACATGCTTATTGGTATTTCCACAAGTGGCCGTTCAAAAAATGTTATAGAAGGTCTGAAATATGCGAAAGAAAAAGGCATAAAAACAGTTATCTTGATGGGAGAACACTACACGCCTGAATTAAAAGATTTTGTTGATTATATTATTAAAGTTCCAAGCAAAGATACGCCACGTATACAAGAAGCACATATATTTATTGGTCATTTACTTGCAGAATATGTGGAAGAAGAACTTTTTAACAGAGGAATATATAATGATTAAATTAGGTATTATGCAAGGAAGGTTTACAGATAAAGGAGGCTTTTACCCTCAGCAATTCCCCTGGAATAACTGGCAAAAAGAGTTTGAAACTGCAAAAGAAGCGAAAATAGAGTATATAGAATGGATGTTTAATTATGATAATTTTTTTCAGAATCCGTTGTGGCATAAAGATGGGAAAGAAGAAATTATCAGGTGTCAGTCTGAAACAGGTATATCTGTTATTTCTGTATGTGCTAATTATTTTATGGTAAATGGACTGTTTAAAGAGGACTTTTTAGATAATGATTCGTATTCTATACTTGAAACATTAATGAAAAATATCAGGGAAATTGGTGCCAAAATATTAGTATTACCTATTTTTGAAAAAAATCTTCCCACTCATTTAGACCCCCAAAAAATAGTAAAACAATTAAAAAATATTGAGATATTGGCTGAAAACCAAAAGGTCAGAATTGCCCTGGAAAGTGACTGGGACGCGAACTTATATAACCAATTACTTTCTGAATTAAATTCTGATTATATAGGCATATGTTATGATCTGGGAAATGCATCAGGCAACAGGAAAAATATTCTAAAAGAATTAACATTACTAGAAGGTAAAATTATTGAAATTCACATAAAGGATAAACCCATAAATGGCAATACTGTAATGCTGGGCCAAGGAGATGTCGATTTCAAGGCCTGCATAAATCAGTTTAGACAAATGGCATTTACCGGACCATTTATTTTAGAATCATATTATGGAGAGCATGCTGTTTTGGATACTCTTCATAATATCAACTATGTCAGAAGACTATATAAAGGAGCTTAATTTTCATGAAAGTTTTATTCATCGGTTTAGGAAGTGCCGGACAGAGACATCTGCGAAATATTAAACGATTGTTGGGAAATGAAGCAGTAATTTCAGCATATAGAGTGAGAAGTTTTGAAAGAGTATTTGATGATAACTTAAAAATACTGCCTGAAAAGACACTGGCAGAAACATATAATATACAGGAGTTTTATGATCTAAGTGATGCGCTTTCACAAAAACCAGATGTTACCATTATATCCAATCCTAACAGCATGCACATACAATGTGCCTTAGAGGCGGCCCGGGCAGGCAGTGATTTATTTATAGAAAAGCCTCTTTCTGTTAATTTAGAAGGCGTGGAGGAACTAAAAAGGGTTGTCAGCAAAAATAAGCTTAAAGCCTACGTAGGCTTCCAAAACAGATTTCACCCTGCTGTTCAAAAGGTCAAACAAATATTAGATGAAAAAAAACTTGGGAATTTAATATCCGTCCACTGTGAAATTGGTGAATTACTTACTAAAGTGCATACTTATGAAGACTATCGGAGTATGAATGAATCTCAGCGTTCTACTGGAGGCGGCGTAGTTTTATGTCAAATACATGAGCTGGACTATTTATATTGGATGTTTGGTATGCCAAAAGAACTGGTGGCATTCGGAGGAAAAAACAGCCATTTAGAAATAGATGTGGAAGATCATGCGGTTACCTTATGCAAATATAAGCAAAATACGTATGAATTTCCAGTAATTATACAACAGGATTTTTTACAGACACCTCCTGTCCGTACATGTAAGATTGCAGGGGAGTATGGAAAAGCTGAATTAGATCTGCTTAAAAATGAATGCAAAATTTCGATGATAAATGGGGATATTGAGCATCATATTTATTCTGAATTCACTCGTAATGATATGTTTCTTAAAGAAATGGAAGCATTTTTAAACTGTGTAAAAACAAGGGAGAGTGAGTTTGTAGGAATCGAAGACGGGTGTGCCAGCCTTAAAGTCGCATTAGCTATAAAAGAATCTATGGCTGCAGGAACACTCATACAATTTTAAAGCGGGGGTTTAGGTATGGCAAAAACTATAATAGAACTTTTCAGTTTAGCTGGTAAAACAGCTGTGATTACAGGCGGTGCAGGCCTTTTAGGATACAAACATGCTGAAGCATTGATGGAGTTTGGAGCAAACTGTGTACTAGTTGATATATGCCACGAAAAAGCTGAAAAGGCGGCGGCGGAATTGTCGGAGAAGTTTGCGGGAAATGCTCTTGGAGTCTGTACTGATATTACTTCCAAAGAAGAAGTAGAAAGACTTAAGAATAAAGTGGTAAAACATTTTGGCAATATAAACATTTTGATAAATAACGCTGCAAATAATCCTAAATTTGAAGAAATTGAGAAAAAAGAGGATCTTTCAAAGCGCTTTGAGACCTTTCCTTTACAAAATTGGATGGATGATATCTCTGTGGGTTTAACAGGAGCTTTTTTATGTGCCCAGATATTCGGCACTTATTTTGCTGAGCAAAATGAGGGTGTAATATTAAACATCTCTTCTGATTTGGGAGTAATCGCACCAGATCAAAGAATATACAGACAAGAGGGTATCTCCGACTGGGAACAGCCAACTAAGCCAGTCACCTATTCTGTAATAAAAACCGGACTGATAGGACTGACTCGTTATATAGCTACTTACTGGGCAGATAAAGGCATTCGTTGTAACGCGCTTGTTCCAGGAGGTGTGTATACAGGACAAAACGAAGTGTTTCTTAAAAAACTTACTAATCTAATACCTATGGGAAGGATGGCTGAACCTGATGAATATAAAGCTGCTGTTCTATTCCTTTGTTCTGATGCCTCGAAATATATGACTGGCGCTTCTCTTACGATGGAAGGCGGGCGGACATGCTGGTAAAACACGAAAGGAAAAACTAATAATGAAAAAAAAGTTATCTGATTTTATATGGGAATATATCGCAGATCTTGGCGTTAAACACGTTTTTATGTTTCCTGGCGGAGGCGCCATGCACTTGGTAGATTCCATTGGGCATACAGAAAATCTTGCATATATAACCCTTCTCCATGAACAGGCATGTTCCTTTGCGGCGGAAACATATGCCAGAATATCTGATAATATTGGAGCCGCCTTAGTTACAACCGGTCCTGGAGGAACAAATGCTGTTACAGGATGTGCCGCGGCATGGTTGGAAAGCACTCCTGTGATATTCATATCAGGACAGGCAAAAACTGCTGATCTAAAAGGAACAAGCGGAGTCCGTCAGAAAGGGAACCAGGAAATAGGAATTGTAGATATTGTCGCTTCGATCACAAAATATGCTGTTACCGTTCTGGATCCAGATGAAATTAAATACCATCTTGATAAGGCGCTATATTTAGCGAAAGAAGGACGGCCGGGACCAGTTTGGCTGGACATTCCTCTTGACGTTCAGGCGTCTATGCTTGAAACTGAGAGTTTAAAAAGCTATAGGCCAAATGAGAGCACAGATAATCCAAAGGAATTGGAAATGCAGCTTGCGGAAGTAGCTTCTATGTTAAAAATGGCAAAAAGGCCTGTTATGATAGCAGGACAAGGGATTGAACGTGGAAATGGCCGACAAATATTTAAAGAGTTAGTTGAATATTTAAACATTCCAGTTCTTACTAGCTGGATAGCTGTTGAATTGTTACCCTTTGTTCATCCATGTAATATGGGAAAGCCAGGCATGGTTGCCGCTAGATATTCAAATTATACTATGCAAAACGCAGACTTCATATTAGCTGTAGGGACGCGTCTTGATCCAGCTATGATAGGTTATAATCCTAAAGACTTTGCGCCAAAAGCAAAAAAAGTTATTATTGATATCGATCCAGCGGAATTAAACAAATTCGAATTTGATGTGGATTTAAAAATTCAGTCTGACGCGGCTCTTTTTATTCATAAACTTCTCAATATGTTAAAACAAGATTCCGTTCGTCTTCAGGCGGAAGAATGGATGCATATTTGTCAGGAATGGAAAAGAAAATATCCTCTGCTTTTACCTGAATATGATCAGGAAACAGAATATGTGAATCCATATATTTTTGTAAACGCATTATCAGAGATGGCTGGGGAGACTGATGTATTAATTCCTGGTAGTTCAGGCGCTGGAATAGATGTATTTTGGCTTTGTTTAAAAAATAAATCTAAACAAAGGATGTTAGCAACAGGTTCTCTAGGGTCAATGGGATATGGCCTTCCTGCTGCAATTGGGGCATGTCTGGCATCCGGCCAAAGAACAATCTGCATAGAGGGTGATGGGAGTATTCAGTTGAATATTCAGGAATTTGCAAGCATTAAAGGTATGAATCTTCCTATTAAAATTTTTATCCTTGATAATAGCGGTTATCTTTCTATTATGAACATGCAGAGAGCTCACTTTGAAGGACGTTATGTCGGATCCAATACAGATAGTCATTTATATCTGCCCGATATTTTAAAAGTAGCAGAGGGGTATGGTATTCCAATTTTTGAAATACGTAATCATAAAAATATTCAAAGCCATATAGAGAGAGTATTAAATGAGGACGGTCCGGCTCTTTGTCGGGTGTGTATGGCAGACGATATAGTAATCCAGCCAAAGGTAGTGTCAAGGGTAAGCGAAACTGGATCCATGGAATCTGGAGGACTAATAGATTTATGGCCTTTTCTGCCAGAAGAGGAACTGAAAAAAAATATTCTTTAGGAGACAGCGATGAAGTTTGGAAGATTAAATTTTGATAAATTCATTTATGATGCGTATGTGGCGGAAAATTCTGAGAGAGTCACAATTAATGTGGGAGATGCAATGCAGATGCTTTCTATAAATAGGTTATTTAAAGAAATGTGTATACCTGAAGAACAAATAATAGATATAAGTCTGCATGAATTGGAAACTTACCAAGGTGAATATCTTATTCTGCCAATAAATTGGTTAGTTAGCAATAATACGACAGGCCATAATAAATTATTTAATGTCTCAAATGATATAATTCCTATATATTTAGGGATTTCGATTTCTGATCTTAATCTCGCCCCTAGGCATTTAGAGAATCTTAAAAAAAATGAACCTATTGGATGCAGAGATGAGCGCACCTTAAAATATTTGCGTAAAAATGGTATTACAAGCTACTTAAGCGGTTGTATGGCCGCACTTTATACTGATGAATTAACTAATGCAATTTCTTCCGAAAAACATATTTTTTTTGTGGATGTTCCTAAAAGCATTAAATCCTTTATACCTCAACAAATAATTCCCAAAATACGTTTTTTTTCACAAGAATTATACGCTTCCTTAACAGAAATTCCAAATGGATATTCACCTAGTGAATGGGTGCATTCGATCTTAATGGAATATAAAGAACATGCGTCTCTCATTGTTACATCACGTTTTCATGGCGCAGTAATAGGACTCGCATTAGATATTCCTGTTATTATAACTTTAGAAAATTACACTTATAGATTTAGTTGGCTGAAAAAGTTGCTTCCTTTTTACACACCTGATACTTTTAATAAAATTGACTGGAATCCAAAATGTCAAAATTTCCAAGAACTAAAGCAAACTATGATGAAAGTAGCAATTAAACGTATTAGTGATTCTTATGAAAAATATGCAGATATCTATAAATTAAGTAACTTTTTAGAAACTCGTCAATCAGAAGAAGAAAATGCTACTAATCAAACTCTTTATTATGAGTCTGCTATTAAATTTATTAAAAATAACTGGGATCCTAATATACCAATCGATTATGCATTTTGGGGAATCAATGTTAATACTGAATATATATATAATTATATAGGAAAAAATTATCCCATGGCAAAGTTAACTGCAGTTTATGACATGTTCAGAACTATTGATTATCATGGTATATTGTCTATTCCTCCAGATGAAATCAATCAGAAAACGGTTCCTTTTATTTTTGTTACTTCATATATTGCATCGATGTATGCGACAACATTTTTTAATAAAAATAATATTTCAAAAGAAAAATATTTTTTATGTGAGAGAGAGTTTTTATGTGAAAATGATATTTTAAAATTGGAGGATTCTAAATGAAAAAGACTATCTGCATAAGCATCCCCTGCTACAATGAAGTGGAAAACGTTGTCCCTTTATGTGAAACAATTATAAAAACCTTCAAGGAAAACCTGGAACAATATGACTATATTATTCCATTAATAGAT